>Ga0180223_1000940_pt1 | contig 27390 bp, 21 predicted proteins | sample eDN5th30CKraftOP_FD_151337 | JGI IMG/M metagenome (GOLD analysis project Ga0180223, IMG submission 151337) | Enriched Organic Plus compost microbial communities from Emeryville, California, USA - eDNA 5th pass 30_C Kraft OP (version 2) (version 2) ... | reverse complement strand
GGCGCGGCTCGTGTCGGCGGCGCAGATCGACGGCGTCGCGCTGGCCGGCGCCGCCGAGCATCGCGTGAATTGAGGAGACGAACCACATGTTGCTGGGCGATCTGATGCGACGTCTGACCGATGACACGGCCGCGACCGAACTCATCGTCGGCCTCGGCGATCTGACGCTGCTGCAGGCGATGACCGAGCGCGCCGAAGGTGAAGGCCTCGATCTCGCAACTTTCAGCCAGGACGCCGTGCGCTCCTATGCCGCACGGGCGTCGGAGGAAGAATGGGTCACGCTGCTCGGCCAGATCGGCAAGTCCGCCGATCCGGCGGCGATCTTCATCAAGCGGGCCTTTGCCAGCGCCGTTCAGCCCCCGTGTGAAATCCATGGCCGGTGATATGTCATCCAATATCCTCGCGGTCGTCTATTCCGATGGCCTCGCCGCCGACCGGCTGCTGGCCGACATCGCCTACCGACTGCGCGACGACGGCGTTGTCATCGCCGGGCTGGTGCAGCACAACACCTTCGTGCGCGACCGGGCAAAGTGCGACATGGCGGTCGAGGAGCTTTATTCGCGCACGATCTACCAACTTTCCGAAGATCGCGGGCCCGCCGCCAAAGGCTGCCGGCTCGACCATACCAGGCTCAACGAAGCCGCCGGCCTGTTCAGCGCGGCGCTGAAGCACCGTCCCGAACTGGCCATACTCAACAAGTTCGGCAAGGTCGAAGCCGAAGGTGGCGGCCTGCGCGATGCGCTGGGCCACGCCGTCGCACTCGAACTGCCGCTCATCGTCGGCGTGCCCTATCGCAACCTCGACCAGTGGCGCAATTTCGCCGGCGGCCTGGCTGACGAATGCGAGGTCTCGGCGCCGCACATCCTGCGCTGGCTGAAAGCCAAGGGCTTCGCCGTGACCTCGGCCGATTTCACAGCATCGGCCGGCGATGACCTGAGGCCCTGAAGCCGGACGGCGCCCATGTGCCTCGACCACCTGTTCGACCGCAACGTCGCCTGGGCGCAAGCCAAGACTCGCGACGACCCCGGCTATTTCGTGCGCATGGCCGGCATCCAGAGCCCCAAGCTGCTATGGATCGGCTGTTCCGACAGCCGCGTGACGGCGAACGACGTGCTCGGGCTCGATCCCGGCGAGGTCTTTGTCCAGCGCAACATCGCCAACATGGTGCACACCAGCGACATGAATTTGCTGGCCGTGCTCGAATACGCCATCGATGTGCTGAACATCGAACACGTCATCGTCTGCGGGCATTACGGCTGCGGCGGCATCCAGCGCGCCCTGGGCGACGAGCGCACGGCGCTGGTCGATCACTGGCTGCAGCCGATCACCATGCTGTATCGGAAGCATCGCAAGCTCTTCGACGCCATTCCCGATCCGGCGGCGCGCATCGACCGCATGTGTGAGCTGAACGTCGAAATGCAGGTGCGCCGAATCGCGGCGATCCCCACCGTGGAGAAGGCCTGGCTGCGCGGCCGGCCGCTGCACTTGCATGGCTGGCTCTATGGCGTGACAGACGGCTTGCTGCGCGATCTCGGCCCGCATCTGTCGTCGATCAAGGAGCGCGACGAGCTTCCGAGCATCGACGACCGTGCCCGGCAGCCGGTCGAACCGGTGAGCGGCATGCGCCAGCACGCCATGGCGGCGTTCAACGCGGTCTAGGCGACCGGGTGCCTAGCTGGTCTGGCTCGCCTGCTCGAAGTCCTGATCGCGGTCCGTCTTGTCCGGCACCTTGGGCGATGACTCCTGCGACGACTGGCCGGGGCGCTTCCACGGCTCGTGCGTGGCCTGCTGGCCCGTTTCGATGTTCTTCTCGTGTTGCTTGGTCGGCATCGGGTTCCTCCTATCGCTGTGCCGAGCGCCGCTCGGCCATCGAAAGCATCCGTCACGCCGGATGGCCGTCGAACTCGCCATTCCCGGGCATCTGATCCTTTTCCGCCTGCGGCGGTACCGGATGCGTGTCAGGCTTTCCGGGCACGCCCTGTGGACCGAGTTGCTCTTTCGCTCGATCATCCTCGGTGATCAGGTCGTCGGCACCTTGGGACTGGTTCTCGGCCTGAGACATGGCAATCGCCCTTTCGTATCCGGGGGCGAACGCACGACCACACAATTTGTTCGCACGAGCCCAATCACACAGGAACTCCCCGGCAGCGTCCGCATTAGGAGGCCAGCCAATCCCAGCGGAGACCTCCCATGTCAAAAGTTAAAACCCTCGACACGCTTTTTCACGACACCCTGAAAGACATCTATTTCGCCGAGAAGAAGATCCTGGTGGCACTGCCCAAGATGGCGAAAGCCGCGCAAAGCGACGAACTTCGCGCCGCCTTCGAGAAGCACGAAGCCGAGACCGAAGGTCAGGTCGAGCGCCTCGAGAAGGTATTCGCGGAAATCGATGCCAAGCCGCAGGGCAAGACCTGCGACGCCATCATGGGCATCATCGAGGAAGGCAAGGAGATCATGGAGGAATATGAGGGCTCCCCGGCTCTCGACGCCGGCCTCCTCGCCGCCGCCCAGGCCGTCGAGCACTACGAGATTTCCCGCTATGGCACGCTGGTCGCCTGGGCCGAAAAGCTCGGCATGACCGAGGCCGCCAAACTCCTCAAGCAGACGCTCGCGGAGGAAGAAAAGACCGACGAGACCCTGACCGGTCTGGCCGAAACGGCCATCAACGACATGGCCGAAGCGGCGGAATAACCGCCGCGCCGCCAAGCTTCCCCGTCATCGGCAACCGCGAATGCCGGTGGCGGGATTTTGCGCGCGCGTGCCGGAACGTTCCCTGCCGGGAACCGTTGGCAAACCGAGTTCTCTTGAGGACGCGGATGCCCTTTATCGAGCCCCTCATCACCAAACTTAAATCAATCGGCACGCTGAGCGACGAAGACCGGGCGCTCCTCGACAGCCTGCCGATCGTCTCCCGGCGGCTCACGCCGCAGGAGTACCTGCTGCATCAGGGCGACCGACCGACGAACAGCGCGGTCGTGCTGGAGGGTGTCATGGCCCGGTTCCAGGAGCTTCCCGACGGCGACCGCCAGGTCGTCTCCTTCCATCTGCGCGGCGACGCGCCCGATCTGCACACGCTGTTCATCAGCCGCATGGACCACTCGCTGGTGGCGATCACCGATTGTCTGGTAGGGCTGATGCCGCACACCGAACTGCGGCGCATCATGCCGGCCTCGCCATCCCTCACCGCCTTGCTCTGGCGCGTTACCTTGATCGATGCTGCGGTGTTCCGGCAATGGATCGCGAACAACGGGCGGCGCGGCGCCATGGCCGGAACGGCCCATCTGTTGTGTGAACTGATCGTCCGGGCACGCGCCATCGGCGATCTGACGGCGGACGGGGCATGGCGCATGCCGTTCACGCAGCAACAGCTCGGCGATGCTCTGGGGCTGAGCCTGGTTCATATCAACCGCACCCTCAAGGCGCTCCGGGAAGCCAATGCTGCCGCCATCGAGCGCGGTTACCTGCGCGTCCTCGACTGGGACAAACTGCAACGGCTCGCCGGCTTCGATCCCACATACCTGCATCTGAAACATGAAAATTGAATTCAAACCCGTCACACTCGTGATCGACGATGAGGCTCGACTGGTCGAGGTCAATGGCCGGCTGCTCGCCGTCGTCACCCTTCACGATGCGCAGGATGTCGGCGCGCCGGTTCATGTCGAGGCGTATTTCCAAGGCGACGCGCCGAACACATTCGACTCGCTCGACGCCATGGACGTCTGGATCAGGAGCAACAACGGCCGTATCGGCTAGTGATTGTTGCGCCGCGCAACGGGCGTTCTCCACCGCCATCAAAGTTCCACGAAGTTGCCGGTTTTGTCGCTGATGGGAGACGCCTATATTCAAATGATATAGGCGGAACTTTTTTTCGACTATCCCGCCAACCGGAATGCAGGACGGTTCGATGCAGCAACGCGGCGCAGCCCCTATTCCCATGCGGTTCACACCGGACTCGCCGGCGGATAACGAACTGAGCGCCGCGATCAGCAAGAAGCTGACCTACGAATTGGGCAAGAGCTTCGACACAGCAACGGACAATGACTGGTATCACGCGACAGCGCTGGCGGTGCGCGACCGTGTTGTCGATGTCTGGATGGCGTCACGCCGCCAGACGAAGGCGCAGCGCAAGAAGCGCGTCTATTACCTCTCGATCGAGTTTCTCATCGGCCGGCTGCTGCTCGATGCCCTGACCAATCTCCGCCTCGTCGAGCCGGCGCGACGGGCGCTGGCCGAATACGGCGTCGATCTCGATCGCCTGCGCACGGGCGAGCCGGATGCCGCGCTCGGCAATGGCGGATTAGGACGACTGGCCGCCTGCTTCCTCGACAGCATGTCGGCGCTGCAGATCCCGGCCTTCGGCTATGGCATTCGCTACGAGAACGGCCTGTTCGAGCAGCGCATCGTCGATGGTTGGCAGCACGAAGTGCCGGAGGATTGGCTGGCCACCGGCAATCCGTGGGAGTTCATGCGGCCCGAGCTGCGCTATCCGGTCGGCTTCGGCGGGCGCGTCGAGTATGTCGGCGCGCCGGGCCCGACTGCGCGCGCCATGTGGTATCCGGACGAGATCGTCTTCGCCCTGCCTTATGACACGCCGATCGTCGGCTGGCGCGGCCGCCATGCCAATACGCTGCGGCTCTGGTCGGCGCGCGCCGCCGATCCGATCCATCTTGAGACCTTCAACCGCGGCGACCTCGTCGGCGCGACCGCCGGGCGCGCCCGCGCCGAGGCCATCTCGCGCGTTCTCTATCCGAACGACGGCACCGCCGAAGGCCAGGAATTGCGGCTGCGGCAGGAGTTCTTCTTTACCTCGGCGACGCTGCAGGATCTGACGCGGCGACATATCGAGGAATTCGGCACGCTGGATACCCTCGCGGATCAGGCGGCCGTGCAGCTCAACGACACGCACCCGGCTATCGCCGTGGCCGAACTGATGCGTATCCTGGTCGACGAAAACGAGATCGAATGGACCAAGGCCTGGCACATCACCCGCGCCACCTTGAGCTACACCAACCACACTCTGTTGCCCGAGGCGCTGGAGACCTGGCCGGTCGATCTGATGGGCCGGCTGCTGCCGCGCCATCTGCAGATCATCTACGCCATCAACTGGCTGCATCTGCGCGACCTCGACAGCCGCGGCTCGAGCGAGCCGGAACTCGTCGAGCGCGTCTCGCTGGTGCATGAAGATCACCAGCGCCGCATCCGCATGGCGAACCTCGCCTTCATCGGCACGCATACCGTCAACGGCGTCTCGGCCCTTCATACCCGGCTGCTGCGCGACAATGTGTTCGGCGATCTCGCCCGCTCGTCGCCGACCCGCATCGTCAACAAGACCAATGGCATTACCTTCCGTCGCTGGCTGTACGAGGCCAATCCCAAGCTGACGGCGCTGCTGGTCGACACGCTCGGCGAGAGCGTGCTCGACGACCCGGCGCGGCTCACCGAACTCGCCGCCCTCACCGGCGATGCCAAATTCATGGCGCGCTACGAATACGCCCGCCTCGCCAACAAGACGGCGCTCGCCACGCTGCTGCGCTCGAGGACCGGCGTCAGGGTCGATCCGCACGCTTTGTTCGACGTCCAGATCAAGCGCATTCACGAATACAAACGGCAGCTCCTCAATCTCATCGAGACCATCGCGCTCTATCAGGACATGCGCGCCAATCCGGGCGGCAATCACGCGCCGCGCGTCAAGATCTTCGCCGGCAAGGCGGCCGCGAGCTACGACCGCGCCAAGCTGATCATCAAGCTGGCGAACGACATCGCCCAAGTCGTCAACAACGACCCGGCCATCGGCGACCGGCTCAAGGTCGTGTTCGTGCCGAACTACAGCGCCAGCCTCGCCGAAGCGATCATTCCCGCCGCCGACGTATCCGAGCAGATCTCGACGGCGGGGCTGGAGGCCTCCGGCACCGGCAACATGAAGCTTGCCCTCAACGGCGCCATCACCATCGGCACGCTGGACGGCGCCAATATCGAGATCTGCGAGCAGGTCGGCCGCGACAATGTCGTGATCTTCGGCCTCGAAGCCACCGAGGTGGCGGAGCGGCAGAAGCGCCACTTCCGCGGCGAGGTGGCCATCGCCGACTCGCCGCGCCTCGCCGCCGCGATCGAAGCCCTCGCCTCCGGCCAGTTCGCCGACGGCGATCGCGATCGCTACGCCCCGCTCGTCATGGCGCTGCGCGACTACGACCGCTTCATGGTCGCCGCCGACTTCGACGCCTACTGGGACGCGCAGCGCTCCATCGACGCGCTGTGGCGTTCGCCGCCGGACTGGTGGCGCATGAGCATTCTCAACACGGCGCGCATGGGCTGGTTCTCGTCCGACCGCACCATCCGGGAATATGCCGAGGACATCTGGGGCGTGCCGGTGGCTTAGGCCTTGCGGCCGGCCTGGGCGAAGGCGTCGGCCAGAGCGGCCAACGTTTCGTCGCGGGCGAGTTCTTCCAGATTGGTCGGAAGCTTGCGCCGCCAGTTCGGATGTTCGGCGACCGTGCCCGGGATATTGGCCTGATCGAGCACGCCTAGAACGTCATCCAGGCCGACCATGGCCAGTTTCGACGGAGTCGCGCCGAGCACGGCCGCCACGGCGGCGCAATCCTCGCTCGAGCGGCCGCCGCCGAATTCCGACAAGAGACGACGCAGCGCGCCCTGCCACCACGTCCGCGTCTCGGCGTTCTCGCCGGGATCGATGCCGATGGCGTGCTTGGTGCGCAGGTCGTGGCCGGTGATCCAGCCGCGAACCGTTGGCAAGTCATGGGTGTTGAACGTCGCCAGCGCCTGCTCCGGATAAGTCTGCGGCGCGGCGAACTCACCGTCCTGCCGCCGCTCGAACAGCAGCACGCGATAGGTCCACAGTCCCCACTTCATCATGATGTCGCGAAAGCCGTCCGGCACCGTGCCAAGGTCCTCGCCGATGACGACGCAGCGCGCCTCGCGGCTTTCCTCAGCGACGACGCGCAGCATCGCCTCGAACGGATAACGCACATAGGCGCCGTTCCGGGCGCCGGCGCCGACCGGCATCAGGAACATGCGCTTCAGGCCAAGAACATGATCGATACGCACCGCCCCGGCATGGCGCATCGTTGCGCGCAACAACCGGCGCAGTGAGGCAAAATCGTCCGCGGCAATGCGCGATGGATGAAAGGGCGCAAGGCCCCAATCCTGTCCCGCCGGATTGAACTCGTCGGGCGGTGCGCCCACCGAGACGTCGGGCAGCACCGTATCCTGATCGCTCCAGGCGTCGGCGCCGTGGCGATCAATGCCGACGGCGAGATCGACATAAAGGCCGATACCCATGCCACGCTTGCGCGCCGCCTCCTTGCACGATGCGAGTTGACGATCGGCAATCCATTGACAGAAGGCGACAAAACCGCAGGCAAATTCATGCTGCTCGCAGAAGCCCGCCAACGCCGCCTTGTCCGGCGTGCGCCATGGCGCCGGCCACTCCGGCCAGGGCCGCGGCGACAATTGCCGGCGCAGCACTTCGAAGCAGCAGAAGCGTAGCAAGGCTTCGCCCTGCTCCTCGCGGAAGGCATGGAAATCCGCATGCCGCGCAGCGTCCGCCCTGACCCTGAAGCGGTCATAGGCGCGCGCGAGCGCCGCCATCTTCAGTTTGGCGACGGCGGCGTAGTCGATCAGTTCCAGCTCGCGCAGGCGCGCGGCCTCCGTGGCTTCGGCCGGCGTCAGGCCGTCGAACCCCGGAAGCGCCGACACATCTATGTAGAGCACATTGAGGAACAGCCGGCTGTTCGGCCCATACGGGCTCGCCCGTTCCGCATCGTCGGGGAACAGCGCGTGCAGCGGGTTGAGGCCGATCGCAGCAGCGCCGAGCGGCGCGGCGATGTCGATCAGCCGCTTGAGATCGCCGAAATCGCCGTGGCCCCAGTTGCGCGCCGACCTGAGCGCGTAGAGTTGCACCGCAAGGCCCCAGACGCGCCGGCCGTCGCCCTGAAAGGCGCGGTCCTGATCGGAGAATGCAGGCCCGGCTTGCACGGACAGCCGAGCGTCGCCATCGCTGCGCAGCGCCGTCACCAGCCGCTCGATCGTGTCATTTGGCACGGCATGCCAATGGCCAAAAACGTCGTGATAGCCGGGCTCAATGCCCAAACGTTCGGCATCAGCGGCCACTTGATTCATCGCGCATTCACCCTGCGGGCAACGGGCCGTTTCTGGAACTTCTGTTTGCCTCGCCAGTTGACTGCGAGGGTAAGGCCGCCAACCGACAATTCATCAAAAAGCGCGCCGCAACGTGGCAGGTATGGGACTTTTCGAGCAGAAGCAGACAATTGAACAATCCCCGGGTGACCCGACCGGCCCTCGTTTCCACATCGAGGGACTTTTTCCCTGCGTGGATGGCGGCCGCTACGCAGTTAAACGCATAGCCGGCGAATTCGTCGATGTGTGGGCCGATATTTTTCGCGATGGTCACGATGTGCTCGCCGCCGCGCTGATCTGGCGCCGCGAAGGCGAACCGGACTGGCACCGTGAGCCGATGCAGCTGCACAGCAACGACCGCTGGCACGGCCGCTTCATCCCGCCGGAGCCCGGATACTATCTGTTCGCCGTCGAGGCCTGGACCGACCAGTTCGGCACCTGGCGCAAGGAGTTCAAGCTCAAGCGCGACGCCGGCCAGGACGTTACGCTCGAGGCTCGCGAAGGCTACGACCTGCTGCTCCAACTCCTCCCGGCCCAGGCCGAAGCACGTCACGTCGCCGATACCGCCGCCCGCCGCTATGCCGCCGAGATGGATCCTGGCGTTCTGCTCGACGACAGTCTCGCCGCCGTCATGGCCGAGCACGGCGCCCGTCCCGATCTGACGCGCAGTCCGAGCGTGCCGCTGATTGCCGATCGCGAACGCGCGCGCGCCAGCGCCTGGTACGAGATGGTACCGCGCAGTCAAAGCGGCGTGCCCGGCCAGCACGGCACCTTCCGAGACTGCATCGCACGGGTGCCGGAGATCGCCGATCTCGGCTTCGACGTACTTTATCTCACGCCGATCCATCCCGTCGGTCGCACTAACCGCAAGGGCAAGAACAACGCCGTCAAGGCCGAGCCCGGCGACGTCGGCTCGTTCTACGCCATCGGCAACGAGCACGGCGGCCACGACGCAATCGAGCCGCAACTCGGCACGCTCGACGATTTCCGCGACCTCGTGTCCGCCTGCCACCGTCACGGCATGGAGATCGCGCTCGACGTCGCCATCCAGTGCTCGCCCGACCACCCTTGGCTGAAGCAGCATCCGGAATGGTTCAAGCGGCGGCCGGACGGCTCGATCCGTTATGCCGAGAATCCGCCAAAGAAGTACGAGGACATCGTCAACCCGGACTTCTATTGCGACGATCGCATCGGGCTATGGACCGCGCTGCGCGACGTCTTCCTGTTCTGGGTCGGGCACGGCGTTCGCATCTTCCGCGTCGACAATCCGCACACCAAGCCGTTCCCGTTCTGGGAATGGCTGATCCGAGAAGTGCAATCGCGTGATCCCGGCGTCATCTTTCTCGCCGAGGCGTTCACCCGGCCGAAAGTGATGAAGGGTTTGGCCAAGCTAGGCTTCACCCAGTCCTACACTTACTTCACCTGGCGCACGCACAAAGCCGAGATCGAGGCCTACCTTGCCGAGCTCACCGGCTACCCCGAGCGCGACTACTACCGGCCGAACTTCTTTGTCACGACGCCGGACATTCTTCCGGTGCAGTTGCAGACCGGCGAACCCTGGCTGTTCAAGGCGCGCGCCGCGCTCGCCGTCACCGGCTCATCCAATTACGGCATCTACAACGGCTTCGAGCTGATCGAATACGAGCCCCTGCCCGGCCGCGAGGAGTACATCAACTCGGAGAAGTACGAGATCCGCACCCGCGACTGGAACAAGCCAGGCAACATCAAGGACTATCTCAAGCGTCTCAATACCATTCGCCGCGCCAACCCGGCCCTGCTGCAGACCGCCAATCTGAGTTTCCTGCAGACCAACGACGACAATGTCACCGGCTTCCTCAAGGAGTCGCCGGGCGGCGACAACGCCGTCGCCTGCGCCATCGCGCTGAGCCGCACCCCAAAGGAATTCTGGCTGCATTTCGGCGATCTCACGATCGGTCCGCCGAATGACCGCCGCCCGGTGCGCGCGGTCGAAAACCTCGTCACAGGCGAGCGCCACCTGCTCGAATGGAACGGCCTGCGTGTTCGCATCGAACCGGATCGCGATCCGGCGCTTCTACTCCGATGCGAGGTGTGAGGCGGCCATGAACGTGCATCAGAGCATCGAGAATGTTCCGGCCTTCACCGAGACGCCTGATGACGGCCTCTGGTACAAGGACGCGATCATCTATCAGCTTCACGTCAAGGCGTTCCACGACAGCAATGGCGACGGCATCGGCGATTTCGCCGGCCTGACCGAAAAGCTCGACTACCTGCGCGATCTCGGCGTCACGGTGCTGTGGTTGCTGCCGTTCTATCCGAGCCCCGGGCGCGACGACGGCTATGACATCTCGGACTACGGCGACATCAATCCGCAGTTCGGCACCATGAAGGACTTCCGTCGCTTCATGGTCGAAGCCAAGAAGCGCGGCCTTCGGGTCATCACCGAACTCGTGGTCAACCACACCTCCGACCAGCACGCCTGGTTCAAGCGCGCGCGGCGCTCACCGCCCGGCTCGAGCGCGCGCGACTGGTATGTGTGGAGCGATACCGACCAGAAGTTCCTCGAAACGCGCATCATATTCACCGACACCGAGAAATCGAACTGGGCCTGGGACGCCGAGGCGAATGCCTACTACTGGCACCGCTTCTTCTCGCACCAGCCCGATCTGAATTTCGACAATCCGCGCGTCGTGCGCGCCGTCACGCAGGTGATGAAGCGCTGGCTCGACACCGGCGTCGACGGCTTCCGTCTCGATGCCGTGCCCTATCTGATCGAGCGCGAAGGCACCAGCAACGAGAACCTGCCCGAGACCCACGTCATCATCAAGCAATTGCGCGCCGAGCTGGACGCCTATGCGTCGGGCAAGGTGCTGCTCGCCGAAGCCAATATGTGGCCGGAGGACGTGCAGCAGTATTTCGGCAATGGCGACGAATGCCAGATGGCCTACCACTTCCCGCTGATGCCGCGCATCTACATGGCGATCGCGCAGGAAGACCGCTTCCCGATCGCCGACATCATGCGGCAGACGCCGGAAATTCCGCCGAACTGCCAGTGGGCGATGTTTCTGCGCAACCACGACGAACTGACGCTCGAAATGGTCACCGATGTCGAGCGCGATTATCTGTGGTCGACCTACGCTGCCGATCCTCGCGCGCGCATCAATGTCGGCATTCGGCGTCGCCTCGCGCCGCTGATGGACAATGACCGGCGCAAGATCGAACTGATGAACTCAATCCTGATGTCGATGCCCGGCACGCCGATCATCTATTACGGCGACGAGATCGGCATGGGTGACAACATCTTTCTCGGCGACCGCAACGGCGTGCGCACGCCGATGCAGTGGACGCCGGACCGTAATGGCGGCTTCTCGCGCGCCGACCCGGCGGCGCTCTACCTGCCCTGCATTATGGACCCGGTCTATGGCTTCTCCGCCGTCAATGTCGAGGCGCAGAGCCGCTCGGCCTCGTCGCTGCTGAGCTGGATGAAGCGCCTCATCTCGGTGCGCAAATCGACCTCGGTTTTCGGCCGCGGCACGCTCACCTTCGTGCGGCCCGCCAACCGCGCCGTGCTCGCCTATGTGCGCCAACTCGGCAACGAGGCCATTCTTTGCGTCGCCAATCTGTCGCGCACCGCACAGGCCGTGGAACTTGACCTATCGCAATGGGAAGGCCGCATTCCGCAGGAGATGCTCGGCCGGACGAATTTCCCGCGCATCGGCCAGTTGCCCTATCTGGTGACTCTGCCGCCTTACGGCTTCTTCTGGTTCCAGCTCAACGAGGAAAGCGGTAACGTCGAAGAGACGAAGCTGCCGCGCGAGATTTCCACGCTCGTGCTCGGCCCCACCTTGCAATCGCTGACGTCCGGCTGGACCTTGCGCACGCTCGAGAACGACGTGCTGCCGGGCTTCATCGCCAATCGGCGCTGGTTCGGCGAAAAGAACCAGCGCGCGCCCTCGGTCAAGGTATCGAGCGCCATCCCGGTGGAATTCGGCAATGACCGCTTCCTGATGGCGGTCGCCGACACTTCCAGCGGCGCCGGCACCAGCCGCTATATGCTGCCGCTCACCATTCGCTGGTCCCGCTACACCGCCATCGACCGCGGACCGGCCAGCGTTCTGGCGGCCGTGCGCCGTGGGCCGCGCGAAGGCACCTTGCTCGACGCCACGGCGGAGCCCGAATTCATCGCGGCGCTGCTGGCCAGCATCCGTGCCGCGGCGGTGGCCGGACACGGCGATGAGCGCATCGAATTCAAGCCGACCGGGGTATTCGCGGCCGCGCCGCCGCCGGACGTGAACACCGTGAAGGCCGTCGATCGCGAGCAGTCGAACTCCAGCATCATTGTCGACGACCGCTATGTCGTGAAGCTGCTGCGGCGGCTGTCGCCCGGCATCCATCCGGAAATCGAGATCGGCCGCTTTCTCACGGACGAGACCTCCTTCCAGAATGCGCCGGCGCTGCTCGGCTCCGCTGAACTGATCGAGGGCGATACCAGCAGCGCGCTGGCCGTGGTCCATGCCTTCATCGAGAACCAGGGTGACGCCTGGAGCCTGACCGTCGGCTCGCTCGAGCGACTGATCGATGCTCAGCGGCTCAATCTCGCCGAGCCCATCCAGGAGACCGCCGACACGCTCGTGCTGCTGCAGCGCATCCGGCAGATCGGCAAGCGGACGGCTGAACTGCATATGGCGTTCGCCAGCCGGCCGGATATTGCCGCCTTCGCGCCGGAGCCGATCAACGCCGAGGACGTCGCCGCCTGGACCGACGATCTGGCGGAACGGGCACGCGCCCGGCTGGACCTCGTCGCCGCCTCCATGGCCAATCTGCCGCGGGAGACACGTCCGATCGCCGCCCGGCTGACCGAAAACCGCGACCGCATTATTTCCCACATCGAAAGCGGTCGGAAAGCGGCCTTCGACGGCCAGAAAATCCGCCACCACGGCGATTTCCACCTCGGCCAGGTCCTGATCGCCAAAGATGAAGCCTACATCCTCGACTTCGAGGGCGAGCCCCGCCGCACCGTCGAGGAGCGTCGCCGCAAGGCGCCGCCGGCGCGCGACGTTGCCGGCCTGATCCGCTCGATCGACTACGCCATCAGCGCCGCCATCGCCAACGCGCCGGACCTCAACGACGAGGACCGCAGCGTGCTCACGCCGCTGATGCGCGACTGGGGCGATCGCCTGACCGACGCCTTCTGGTCGACCTACCGCGAAACGCTCGGCGACAATGCGCTGTGGCCAGCCGACGCGGACCAGGCGCGTCAGCTGCTCGACATCTTCCTGCTGGAGAAAGCGCTGTACGAAATCGAATACGAACTGACCAACCGCCCCGCGTGGTCGCATATTCCATTGGAGGCGACGGCGCGCATTCTCTTTCAGCGCGGGGTGATCGCCTCATGAACCAACACACCAACCCGATCCTGTCCGACTACGATCTTTATCTCCTGGGCGAAGGTAACGAGCTCCGGCTGTATGACAAGCTCGGCGCCCATCCGGTCATGCGGGATGGCGTTGCCGGAGTCGCATTCGTGGTTCTCGCCCCTAATGCACAGCGTGTCAGCGTGGTCGGCGACTTCAATGCGTGGGATGGCAATAGCAATCCGATGCAGGTGCGCGGTCAGGGCTACTGGGAAACCTTCGTCGCCGGCGCCAAGGCCGGCGACAAGTACAAGTTCGAGATCGTCGATCGCTTCGGGCAATTGCTGCCATTGAAGTCGGACCCGGTTGCCTTCGCGGCGGAAGTTCGCCCGCTCACCGCATCGATCGTCGTCGATCCGTCGGCTATCCCGCACCCCTCACCGGCGCCGTCGGACGTCAACGCCTACAACAAGCCGATCTCCATCTACGAAGTCCATCTCGGCTCCTGGCGCCGCAGCGTCGAGCGCGGCGGCGGCTGGCTGACCTATCGCGAGCTCGCCGAGCAGTTACCCGGCTATGTGCGCGAGATGGGCTTCACCCATGTCGAACTGCTGCCGATTTCCGAGCATCCCTTCGACGGCTCATGGGGTTACCAGCCGACTGGCCTGTTCGCGCCGACCAGCCGATTCGGATCGCCGGAGGACTTCGCTCATCTCGTCGATGCCCTGCACAAGGCCGGGATCGGCGTGTTGCTCGACTGGGTGCCCGGCCATTTTCCAGACGATCCGCACGGGCTCGCCCGCTTCGACGGCACCGGGCTCTACGAGCACGAGGACCCGCGTCAGGGCCGCCATCTCGACTGGGGCACGCTGATCTACAATTACGGGCGCACCGAGGTCACGAACTTCCTCCTGTCCAACGCCCTGTTCTGGTTCGACCGCTATGGCATTGACGGCTTGCGCGTCGATGCTGTCGCCTCGATGCTGTATCTCGATTACAGCCGCCCGGCGCACGGCTGGATTCCCAACAAGCACGGCGGCCGCGAGAACATCGACGCCATCGACTTCCTGCGGCGCACCAACACCGAGGTGTTCCGCCAATATCCGCATGCCACGACGGTGGCCGAAGAGTCGACGGCGTGGCCGCAAGTGTCGCGGCCGGTCGACTGGGGCGGCCTCGGCTTCGGCTACAAGTGGAACATGGGGTGGATGAACGACACCCTGGACTACATGTCCAAGGACCCGATCTACCGCCGTTATCACCACGGCAAGATCCTGTTCGGGCTGCACTACGCCTTCTCGGAAAACTTTATCCTGCCGCTGTCGCATGACGAGGTCGTGCACGGCAAACGTTCGATCCTCGGCCGCATGCCTGGCGACGCCTGGCAGCGCTTTGCCAACCTGCGCGCCTACTACGCCTTCATGTTCGCGCATCCCGGCAAGAAGCTGATGTTCATGGGCTGCGAGTTCGGCCAGGACACCGAATGGAACCACGATATCAGCCTGCCGTGGCACCTCCTCGAAAAGCCCGAGCATGCCGGCATCCAGCGCCTGATCCGCGACCTCAACGGGTTGTACCGGGACACGCCCGCCCTTCACAGCCTCGATTGCCAGGCGGAAGGCTTCGAATGGCTGGTCACGGACGATGCCGACAACAGCGTGTTCGCCTGGCTGCGCAAGGGTCGCGAGCCCGGATCGCGCGCCGTCTTCGTCGTGAATTTCACCCCGCAGGTGCTGCACGATTACCGGCTTCGGGTCCCCTTCGCCGGGCACTGGCGCGAAGCCTTCAATTCGGACGCGGCCATTTACGGCGGCAGCAATGTCGGGAACGCGGGTGGCGTCTCAACCGTTGCCACGCCCGACAGTCAGGAGATTCGCATTGTTCTCCCACCGCTTGCTGCCCTCATTTTCGTTCCTGAGCTCTAACGGCAAGAAGTCCGCCGCCGGCGCGCCCTATCCGCTGGGCGCGACGTGGGATGGCCGGGGCACCAACTTCGCGCTGTTCTCGGCCAACGCGACCAAGGTCGAACTCTGCCTTTTCGACCGGGATGGCCGACGTGAGATCGAGCGCGTCACACTTAACGAACGGACCGACGACGTCTGGCACATCTATTTGTCGCATGTCGCGCCTGGCCAGCTCTATGGCTACCGGGTGCACGGTCCGTATGCCCCGGAAGAAGGCCACCGCTTCAATCCGCACAAGCTGTTGATCGACCCCTACAGCAAACGTCTCGGCGGCCACTTCTCATGGAACGACGCGCATTTCGGTTACCGCACCGGCGCCAAGCATGGCGACCTTACGCTCGATCGCCGCGACAACGCGCGACACATGTACAAGTCCGTGGTCGTCGATCCCGCGCACACGTGGTCGCATGAGCGCGGCGCGCAGATCCCGTGGGAAGACACCGTCATCTATGAAGCCCATGTCAAAGGGCTGACACAGCAGCGCAACGATATCACACCCGGCCTGCGCGGCACCTACCGGGGACTCTGCGAGCCGCGGATGATCGCGCATCTCAAACGTCTCGGCGTCACTGCGATCGAACTGCTGCCCATCCACGCCTTCCTCGACGATCGGCATTTGCTCGACAAGGGGCTCAAGAACTACTGGGGCTACAACACCTTGAGCTTCTTTTCGCCGGAGGCGCGCTATGCGTCAGGTGACGAGATCACCGCCTTCCGCTCCATGGTCGCGGCGCTGCACGATGCCGGCATCGAAGTCATTCTCGATGTGGTCTACAACCACACCTGCGAAGGCAACCATATGGGGCCGACGCTGTGCTATCGCGGCATCGACAACGCTTCCTATTACTGGCTGATGCCGGACCAGCCGCGCTACTATGACGACTTCACCGGCACAGGAAATTCGCTGAAGCTCGCCCATCCGCGTGTGCTGCAGATGGTGATGGACTCGCTGCGCCACTGGGTCGAGACCTATCATGTCGATGGCTTTCGATTCGATCTGGCTTCGACGCTCGGCCGTGGTCCCGCCTTCGATCGCAACGGCCCCTTCTTCGCCGCGGTTCGGCAGGATCCCGTGCTCGCCGGCGTCAAGCTGATCGCCGAGCCTTGGGATGTCGGCCTCGGCGGCTATCAGGTCGGCGGATTTCCCAACGGCTGGTCGGAATGGAACGATATTTATCGACGGACTTTGCGCGGGTTCTGGCGCGGCGATGCCGGCATCGGCGATCTGGCGCACGCGATGACCGGCTCGTCGGTGCAATTCCAGCACGACGGTCGCGGACCGCGCGCGAGCATCAACCATGTCACCGTGCATGACGGCTTCACCCTCGCCGATCTTGTCAGCTACGAGGGCAAGCACAACGAGGCCAATGGCGAGGACAACCGCGACGGCTCGGACGACAATGTCAGCACCAACTGCGGCGTCGAGGGCCCGACGGATGATGAAGACATCCTCACGCTCCGTCGCAGATTACGCAAAAACCAGTTGGCGTGCCTGTTCCTGGCGCAGGGAATTCCTCTGCTGCTGGCTGGCGACGAAGTCGGCAACTCGCAGGCCGGCAACAACAACACCTACTGCCAGGACAATGAAACCGGCTGGGTCGACTGGTCCCGCGCGGACAGCGATGACGACCTCACCGGCTTCATCAATGAGCTGGCTCAAGTGCGACAGAACTTTCCGCAGGTCCGACAGGACCGCTGGCTGCTAGGCAAGCGCGACGACGGCTCGCACGACGTCAAATGGCTCACGCCCGGAGGCCAGGAAATGGGCGACGACGACTGGAATTTCGCCGACGCCCGCTTTCTCGCCTACATCCTCGCCGGATCGAGCGAAAGCGCGCCGCTCTACGTCGTGCTCAATGGCGCCGACAGCGATCTCGACATCACCTTCCCGGAATGGCCCGGCACCAGCCGGTGGCAGGTGCTGATCGACACCGGCGATGGCGATCGGCAAGAAGCGCCCTCCGACATCGGCGCCCAGCGGTCGGTTAAAGCGCGGTCCGTCGTCGTGTGCGCGGGGCGGTCGTGAGCCCCGCCCCGGCTTTCGGTCCCTTGCTCACGGCCGACGGCGTCACCTTTCGGCTGTGGGCGCCAGCGGCAAATGATGTCGAGCTTGTGCTCGACAGCGCCCGGCCGATGCAGCGCACCGACGGCGGCTGGTTCACTCTGCACGTCCCGGGCGCCAAGGCCGGCATGCGCTACGGCTTCCGCATCGACGGCGACATCACCATTGCCGACCCGGCCTCGCATTTTCAGCCGGACGACGTCTCTGGCGCCAGCGAGGTCATCGAACACGCCTATGCGTGGCGGGCGACCGACTGGCAAGGCCGGCCCTGGGAAGAAGCGGTGTTCCTCGAGACGCATGTCGGGACATTCACATCGCAAGGCAAGTATCGCGCGATGATCGACAGACTCGACCATCTGGTCGCGACCGGCATCACGGCGCTCGAACTGATGCCGCTCGCCGATTTTCCCGGCCGCTGGAACTGGGGCTATGACGGCGTGCTGCTCTATGCACCGGATGCGAGCTATGGACGGCCCGAGGACCTCAAGGCGCTCATCGACGCCGCCCATCAGCGCGGCGTGATGGTGTTTCTCGACGTCGTCTACAATCACTTCGGCCCCGAAGGAAACTACCTGCATCGCATCGCGCCGTCGTTCTTCACCGATGCGCACACGCCGTGGGGCAGCGCCATCGATTACCGCGTGCCGGAAGTGCGCGCCTTCGCCGTCGAGAATGCGGCGCACTGGCTGCGCAACTACCGGTTCGATGGCCTGCGCCTCGACGCCGTGCATGCCATCGTCGCGCCGGGCGAGCCGAATGTGCTGGAGGACATCAGCAAGGCGGTTGGCGCGCTGGCGCGGGAAACCGGGCGGCAGATCCACCTGGTGCTGGAGAATGACGACAACACCGCGCGCCGCCTCGGGCCGCTCGAAGACCCGCCGGCCGGACATTACAAGGCACAATGGAACGACGACTACCATCACGCCTGGCACGTCCTGCTGACCGGCGAGACCCAAGGCTATTACCGGGACTATGACGACGCGGCCCGCCACGTCGCCCGCACCTTGGCCGAAGGCTTCGCCTATCAGGGCGAGCCGTCCCCGCACCGGGACAACGCGCCGCGCGGTGAACCGAGCGCCGCGCTGCCGCGCCTCGCCTTCGTCAACTTCATTCAGAACCACGATCAGATCGGCAACCGGCCGCTCGGCGAGCGCCTGACGGCGCTAGCCGATGAGAACGCGGTCGCCGCCGCGCTCAGCGTACTGCTGTTGCAGCCCGGGCCGCCGCTCCTGTTCATGGGCGAAGAATGGGGCGCCAGAGAGCCGTTCCCGTTCTTCTGCGACTTCAAGGGCGAGCTTGCCGATGCGGTGCGCAACGGGCGCAAACGCGAGTTCGCCGAAGCCTACGCTAAGCACGGCGACGAGATCCCAGATCCGCTCGCCGAGCAGACGCGCGACTTGGCCGTGCTCGACTGGGCAGCCCGCGAGAAACCCGCACATGCGCGGCGTCTCGAACTGACGCGCTCCTTGCTCGCCGCCCGGCATCGCCACATCGTGCCGTTGCTGTGGTCAATGACCGGCGCCGGCAAGGCGACGATGACAAACGGCCTGTTGACGGCGCGGTGGCCGGCGAATGGCAAGGCGCTGTGTCTGCTTGCCAACCTCTCCGGCACGCCCCAGCCGCGCCCCGCGAACCTTGCCTGGGGATCGGAGACGGTTTGGGGCGCCAATCCGCCAGACAGCCTGTCGCCGTGGTCGGTTTATGCCGCGATCGGAGGCTAGCGCCATGCCGCCCGCCATTCCGCGCGCCACCTATCGCGTGCAACTGACCAAGAACTTCACCTTCGACGATGCCGCCGCCATCGCGCCCTATCTCAAGGCGCTCGGCATCAGCCATCTCTACGCTTCGCCGTTCCTGAAGGCGCGGCCGGGCAGCACGCATGGCTATGACATCGTCGATCATGACCGCCTCAACCCCGAGCTCGGCGGCGATGAGGCCTTCGCGCGGATGAGCGATGCGCTGAAGGCGAATGACATCGGCCTGATCCTCGATTTCGTGCCCAACCACATGGGTGTCGGCCTGTCGGATAATCAGTGGTGGCTCGACGTGCTGGAATGGGGCGAGCATTCACCGCATGCCGAAGCTTTTGACATCGACTGGGAGGCGATCCCCTATCGCCGCCATCCCGGTGTGCTGCTGCCGATCCTCGGCCGCCCTTATGGCGATGCCTTGCAGGCCGGCGAAATCGAGCTGCGATACGACGCGGCCGACGGCAGCTTCGCCGCCTGGTACTTCGAGCACAAGCTGCCGATCAATCCGCAGCGCTATGGCGAGATGCTCAGAATTATCGTCGGCGCGGCGCAAGCGGAATCCGCGTCCGCCGGACGCGCTTTGCTGAAACTGGCCGACGAATACGGCGCTCACGGAACGCCATCGTATCGCGATGCGCCGGCCATGAAGCAGGCTCTTGCCGCGATCGAAGGCGCCGCGTCCATTATCGAACGCGGCCTCTCCGCCTATCGCGGCGAAGCCGGCGCGGCCGCATTGCACCGCCTGCTCGAGCGGCAGCATTATCGCCTCGCCTACTGGCGCGTTGCTTTCGCCGCTGTCAATTATCGCCGCTTCTTCGATATCAACGATCTCGCCGGCCTGCGCATCGAAAGGCCGGCCGTCTTCCGCGCCATTCACCCGCTGTTGACGCGGCTGATCGCGGCCGGCCAGTTGCAAGGGCTGCGGCTCGATCACATCGACGGCCTGCGCGATCCGGTGCAATACACGCGCCGCCTGCGCCAACTGGTGAGCAAGGCGCGCGGCAGGAATCGCCGCGGTCCGTTCTGGATCGGGATCGAAAAAATCCTCGGCCACGGCGAGGCACTGCCGGACTTTCCCGGCGTCGCCGGCACGACCGGCTACGAATGGCTCAATGTCATCGGCCACGTTCTCGCCGACGACACCGGCCTCGATGCGCTGGAGAAGACCTGGCGCGACTTCACCGGCGAGCTGTCAACGCCCGCGCAAATGCTCGATAACGCGAAACGCCGCGTCATCGACACCATGCTGGCGAGCGAATTCACCGTGCTTGGCCTGCAGCTGGCGCGCATCGCCGCCGGCCATTTCAGCACGCGCGATTACACGCTCAACCGGCTGCGCGAGGCGCTGCTGCTCTATGTGCTGGAGTTTCCGGTTTATCGCACCTATGTCACGGCGGCCGGCGCTTCCGACACGGACCGCGCCATCATCGACGCTACCATCGCACGGGCCCGTAAGCGCTGGGGCGGCCCCGATCCCGACGTCATGAATTTCCTGCGCGATGCCATCACGCTCGATCTCGCGAGCAATCCCGGCTTCAGCGCGCCGCGCGTGCGCAACTTCGCCCTCAAGCTACAGCAGTTCACCGGCCCGCTGATGGCGAAGGCGCTGGAAGACACGGTGTTCTATCGCGACCACCGCCTCCTCGCCTTCAACGAGGTCGGCGGCCATCCCGATGCCCCTGCGCTGTCGTCGCAACAATTCCATGAACTGCAGGCCGAACGCCTGAGAACGTCGCCGGATGGACTGACGGCGACGGCGACGCACGACACCAAGCGTGGCGAAGATGCCCGCATGCGCATCCTCGCACTCAGCGAAATGCCCGATGAATGGGCGGCGCGCGTGAAGGAATGGGACGGCATGAATCGCGGCCTTGCCGCCGCGCAGGATGGATCGCCGTGGCCGGGCAAGGCGCATCAATACATGATCTATCAAGCGCTCATCGGTGCCTGGCCGAACCGGCCCGACGCGGATTTCACCAGGCGCATGAAAGCCTATGCGCTCAAGGCGGCACGCGAAGGCAAGCAGGAAACGAGCTGGACGGCGCCGAATGAGAAATATGAGGCGGCGCTGGATGCCTATATCGGCGCTCTGCTCGATCCGGCGCGATCGAAAGCGTTTCTCGATTCGTTCGGCGCTTTCGCGGTGCGCACGTCGCTGATCGGCGCGCTCAACAGCCTGTCGCAACTCGCGCTCAAGGTGCTCGGCCCCGGCATTCCCGATATCTACCAGGGCACGGAATACTGGGACCTGTCGCTGGTCGATCCGGACAATCGCCGGCCGGTCAATTTCGAAGAGCGCGTGTGCGAACTCGGACAGCCGGACGACACCTGGCCAAGCCTCGCCGAGAACTGGCGCGACGGCCGCATCAAGCTGCACCTGCTGCACAGGCTGCTCGATATCCGCCGGCACCATACCGAACTGTTTCGCCGCGGCGATTACGTTGGCCTCGATGTGTCAGGTCCCGATGCGGACCATGTGCTCGCCTTCGCCCGCCGCTGGAAACGCGACGAGATCGTGGTCGCGGTCGGCCGGCACTTCGCGCCGCTGTCGGACGACGGACGCCATTGGCCGCGTCCGCTCCGGGCTTCCATCGGCCTCGCATCCGGTGTCATTGCGCTGGATCAGCCGGCGGAGACTGCCGCAACGCCGCTCTGCCTGTGGCCCCCTGCAGTCCAGGTTTTCCGGCGGCGCCGCTAGCGCTGATCGGGCGGAGGCGTTCACCCGGTCGAGGCGACCCTCGCCTGCGCGGCCCAGCCAGAATGCTTCGCGACCGGTTGCCTAAAAATGCGGAAAAGAAGGAAATGGTGGGCGAGGTAGGACTCGAACCTACGAAGGCATAGCCAGCGGATTTACAGTCCGCCCCCTTTGCCGCTCGGGACACTCGCCCCCGATCCCCACTTCTGACCTTCGGTCATGACTCCGTCCTAGACCATTGATCCCGATGGATAATCGGGGTTTCCGGACCGGACGGATCGCGGGGATGGCTGGGGTTATGGGGCAGGCACCCCGCCTAAGTCAATGGAGCGTTGCCGGAAATTGGCCGGACTCCGCTATTCCGGACGTCCGCGATCCTTCTTGGCGCATGATCTTGTCCGAAAACCGGTTCCCACTTTTCGGGATCATGCGCTACACGTCCCCGCCATGAGCAAACGTCCCGGCCCCGTCCCCGGCAAGGCCCCCGCCGCCGGCTCCAGAAGTTCCAAGCCCGGCGTAAAACCCGGCGCCACCCGCGAGCAGGTCGAGCGCCGCGAGCGCTTCACCCGGGCACGCCGCGAGGACCTGCGCGCGGCATCGGGCGACGACGATCTCGTCATTCTCTATGGCTGGCACACGGTCACGGCGGCCTTGCGCAACCCGAACCGGCGCCTGCGCCGCCTGCTGGTCACCGACAACGCCGCGCGACGCCTCGAGGAAGAAGGCATCAAAGCGACGATCGCCCCGGAAATCGTGCGCCCCTCGGCCATCGACGATCGCCTGCTCCCGGACGCCGTCCATCAGGGCCTCTATCTTGAGACGGACCCGCTGCCCACCCCGGCGATCGAGGAAGTGCCGGCGCGCGGCACCGTGCTGGTGCTCGACCAGATCACCGACCCGCACAATGTCGGCGCCATCTTCCGCTCGGCCGCGGCGCTCGCCGCCACTGCCATCGTGACGACGCAGCGCCATTCGCCTGACGCCACCGCCGCGCTGGCCAAGGCCGCCTCCGGCGCGCTGGAACTGGTACCGCTCGTCACCGTGCAGAATCTCGGCCGTGGCCTTGCCGCGCTCAAGGAACGCGGCTTTATGGTGGTCGGCCTCGATTCCGACGGCGAAGCCGACCTCTCGGACATGAAGCTGCGCAAGCCGCTGGCGCTGGTGCTGGGCGCCGAGGGCAAGGGCTTGCGCCAGTCGACGCGCGAACTCTGCGACAAGGTCGCCCGCATCGACATGCCGGGCGAGATCAAGAGTCTCAACGTCTCGAACGCCGCAGTGCTGTCGCTCTATATCGCCAGCCGGGCGTAGTTGGCGGTGTCGCGCTTGGCTGAAGATAAAAAAGATGTTTCCGGACAATGACATAGTCAAAGAATACGATGGAAGAGCCAAAAAGCCACTAAAAGGGAAGCTAAAGCCGTCGTTCTGACTATCGGAAGTCATCAGAAAAAGGCCGGCCTCCCTAGGTGTGCAGGAGACAGAACGCAACCTTGCCCATAAGATCAACTGGGGCAGCTTGGGGGTGGTCTTTCTTCAATGCTTAGACGCGATTGGCTGCGATACGCTGCGGCTTTGACCTTACAGTTGCTTGCACTCGCCTTCGCTCTGCAGGCCATTGTGGGCGTTTGGTCCGCGTACCAGAACAACTTGAATGGGTATCGCGAATATCAGAAGCGCGATGGCCAAGATCAAAGGAAGGCCGCCGAAGAAATAGCTCAGCGGTGTGCAGCTCTCGATCAGATTAACCCCGTGCTTCGCGAATGCCTCCGCGAGGCAATAGTAGGATACCAAAAGACGCAGCACGATGATCGAGACCTACAAGCCCAGCAGGAAATGGCATTCTGGGCACTCGTAAGCGCTATCGTCGCCGCCTGCGGCTTGATTGTGAGCATGGCCGGTGTCGGAATCGTTTGGCAGTCGCTGAAACAGACCAGAACGGCGATACTGAATGACAGGGAGATTGGAGAGGCGCAAATCAGAGCTTATTTGACAGTCGAGCCCCCTACCAACTCCGGATTAGACAAAGTCGGAGCGGGAATTACTCCGAGCATGAACCTGAAAATCATTAACACCGGACAATCGCCCGCGTACGACGTAAAATACGTCGCCGCGTTGATGATTGAGGAATACCCTCTCCCCATCGATCAAGGTGATTTACTCGTCCCCCATCCTTCAAGTATCGAGCAAGGCGCCACAGTTGCCGCTCAGGCGCACATCGGGGCAATCGCCAAGCTTGATCAGCCAATGACCGGCGATGAATCTGAATCGGTGATGAACGAGGGCAAACAACGTCTTTTTGCCGTTTGCATCGTTACTTATTTCGACGTTTTCAAACGCCACATGCGTAAGACTAAATTTTGCGCCCATCTCATCAAAGTGGGCGATCCAATTGTATCTAACGGCCGGGTAGTGCACAGATACGAATGGGCTTTGGCCAACGTTCATAACGATGCCACCTAGCCCGTAGGGGCGCAATAGCGCTAGCGTATTGCGCCGGATCCAGACGCACCACAATCGGGATCGCAGCAGCGGTCATAGGAGAATTATTGTATCTTTGAACGTTTCGGGGGAGTCTTGGCCAGCTTTTAGCGCAGCCTTAAACCGTCGTTCGGCTTCTTTTTCAGGTATTGGCCATCGTTTTTATGTGGGGCATCCGTGTCGGAGTATTTCAATCCAAAATCAAAACGCCGCAAGGCCGACCGCTTCACTGAGAAAAAGTATCTACCATATGTGACGGCGATTGGGCAGTTGGCTCTTGCCTGGAACGACCTGCATGAGCGTCTCGCGCTTGCGTTTATGCAATCGTTGGACGGACGCGCGGATCAAGCCATGAACATTTGGTTTTCTGCCAAATTTGATCGGCCTAGGCGCGACATGCTTAAGGCCGCCTTGGAGTGTGTGGGCGACTTTCCGGCACCAAAGTTTCCCAACTTTAGGACAGACCTACTATGGGTGCTCAAGGAAGCAAACTCCCTTGAGGACGCACGGAACGATGCCGTTCATTCGCCTTTATGGCCGGGTACGAGCAACTCGTTATTCGTTGCTTCGTCGGGCTATCAGGGCGTGGGCCCCCTCGCCCCCTATACATTGCTTGGCAATCCAAGAGCTAAAAAATTGCTCGCCCGGCAAGACCTGCTTGCGGAATTTAGGTGGTGCAGAGATACGGCGCTCACTTTGCGAGATTTCGTATCCGAGATACTGAAGGCTGTGATGATCGAAGACTGGCCATGGCCAAAAAGACCGAAACTGCCAAATCGTGGACAAAAAAGCCGCCGAAAACACGACCGCCGAGCTCATCACCAATAGCTTTTACGCCGGCCACAATCATCTCGTCCTTGACTGCAAATCCCCCAAAAGCAAACGGCGAGCCCCCCCAGCTCGCCGTCGCCGCCCACTATCTCTGAAAAGCGTCAGTTCAGCCGCGCGCCCGGCTTGCCGAGCTCGCCCTTGCGGTAGAGCTGGATGGTCATGCGATCGGGGCCGAGGATGGTGATCTCGGCATCGGCCTGGATGACGCGTTTGTCGCCCTTGCCCGCTTTGTCCTTCCTGCCGGTGGCCTGCGCATCGGCGGATGGCGCCTCGATCACGACCTTCTTGTCGCCACCCGCGTCATCGACGACGGTGTAGCGCTCGACCACGCGCGGCGGCAGATCGACGTAACGCTTCGTCTCCACGATCTTCGGCTTCTTGTAGACGACCTTGGTCGTGTTGATGACGGTCTTGTTGCCCGAGGCGCGCTGACGCAGCTCTTCGATCAGCGCCGGATCATTTTTGGCGCGGTTGGATTTGGTCTGCGGCGCGGGCGCAGCGCGATGAGCGCGGCGTGACGGCGACGCACCCGTCTCGCCGGGCCGGTGAATGACATAGGCGCCCGGCGCGACTTCGATGGCGTAAGGTTGGCTCGCGGTGCGCCCCTGCGGCGCATAGGGATAAAGCGGCGGCGGCGCGGACTGCACCGACGAGTACCATTGCGCCTCGGCGGTGCCGACGCCGAGCGCGGTGACGACAAGGGCGAGCGCTGCGATTTTGGTACGCGACAAGGTCATCGGTTCACTTCGGCGGCAAAAGGGGCATCACCGGCGTCACGTCGGCCGGCGGCATGATCACGCGTGGCGGATAGAGCGAGAGCGTCGACCATTCCTGATAATATGTCGGCGCGGGCGCAACGATGCGTCGCGGCGCGTTGAGATCTTCGCGGCGGCCGACCTTCGGCTTCTTGCCGGTGAACGGAAAATAGCGTCGGTTCTGCCACGGCGGCGCCCAGTACTCGCGAATCTCGGTGCCCGGCTCGACGTCGTAGACGATGAGCTGCGGCGCGCGCACGGGATACGATTCGTAATAGCCGGCGCGACCGGACAGGTCGGCCGCTGACGCCGCCGTCAGGCCGAAAGTTCCCATCAGGACAGCAATGGCAATCGTGGCGCGCATCGCGGGCGATCCGTTCGTGACGTTCGCCTGCACAATATACGAACGATTTACACGACCACCTTCAATCGCCGGGTAACATTAATCCACGCGGCTTTCAGCGCAGATCCGGTCTTGATTTTCGCGCCGTCATCCACGACAAGAGCCATCGGGGCGACGTTAACGACAGCGGTTAAACTTAATCGGAATGCCAAATCGCCAGACTTCGACCGGCGGCACGACCGGCCCAGCCGAGCGCGAGAATTTTCGCCAGCGTTACGACGACGTCGAGAAGCGCCGCGACGCCCTGCTCACGCGTCTGAATCGGCTCGAGACCAGCGCACAGGCGCATCCCGGCCACAAACGCGCGCTCAAGCTGCTCAATGAGACCTTCCGCAAGGCCAAACTGGCGCAGCGCCTCGCCGTGCTGCAGTCCGCGGCCTGGCTCATCGAGGTGCTGGAGCGCATCGCGATCGGTCTCTAGACCAGAGCATGATCTTTTCCGAAAGCCGGTTCCCACCCCCGATCTGGTCGGGGGCAGGCTTTTTCGGGACCATGCTCTAGCGTCACCACCGGCGGCCGCCACGGAACTTTCCGTGCTTTTTCCGGAAGAAAATTCGCCGCCCGCTCGTCGCAGGATTTCTCATTTTTATACTACAAATTCAATGACTTAAGCTGGCTTATTCAACCTTTGGACGTAAGACCAGAGGCGCAATGACGCGCTTTCCACCCTGGGCGTATCGCTAACAGACAGGGTGGCATCGAACACGGTTAATAAACAGCGGCGCTGCCCGAAGACCGACGCGCAACGCGTCATCAGGGGAGACGCCTATGACAACGACAACCGCCACAGGTTTCACCGAACGCGGCATGACCGCCGAAGAACGGAAGGTCATCTTCGCGTCGTCACTCGGCACCGTGTTCGAGTGGTACGACTTCTACATCTACGGCACGCTCGGCGCCTTCCTGGCGAAGTACTTCTTCGCCAATGTGCCGCCGAACGTCGGCTTCATCTTCGCCCTTCTCGCCT
>Ga0180223_1000935_pt1 | contig 27506 bp, 26 predicted proteins | sample eDN5th30CKraftOP_FD_151337 | JGI IMG/M metagenome (GOLD analysis project Ga0180223, IMG submission 151337) | Enriched Organic Plus compost microbial communities from Emeryville, California, USA - eDNA 5th pass 30_C Kraft OP (version 2) (version 2) ... | reverse complement strand
CTCAGGGCAGGTCGTCGAACGCGAGTACGACCCCGTGACGAGGGAGCTCATCGGCATCGTCACCACCTCGCCGGCCGGTGCCGAGGTCCGCGAGGCCATCGAGTACGACGCCATCGGGCTGCCGATGCGTGCCCTCGACGGGACCGAGTACCACTATGACGCCGCGAACCGGCTCGTGACCGAGATCCGTGACGGCCGGCGCACGGACACGAGCTACTGGGCCGACGGCACGCGTCGTGGCCGGTCGGCCGACACCGGCGAGGTGATCTTCTATTGGGACGGTGACACCCTCCTCAGCGAGGAGCACCGTGATGCGTCGCGAGCGGACGCCGACACGACGCGAGAGAACCCGGAGGCCGGCACAGCGTCCTACCTCGTCGGCGTCGACCGGCACGCGCGCACGGTCACCGCGACGGGGTCCGCGCCCGAGACGGTGTACTACGGCACCGACCGGCACGGCAGCGTCACCGAACTCACGGACGCGGCCGGCGGTATCGCCGAGCGTTACCGGTACGGCGACTACGGAGAGGTCTCCACGGCGACGGCCGAGACGGAGGCCTCGGGCGCGGGGCCGAGCGGCCTGCGGCGCAACCCGTTCCGCTACGCCGGAGCCTACACCGAGCCGGCGGGTACCCAGTGGCTCAGCGTGCGGACCTACGACCCGGTCAGCATGCGCTTCACGAGCCAGGACGAGGCCGATCTGCTGAACGGCTACGCCTATGCCGACCTCAACCCGGTCATGATGGTGGATCCGAGCGGGCGGGCCTCGCAGTGGGACTGGACGGTCGACGGCGTGCTCTTCAGTCTGAACGTCGCGCTCTTCGTCGGGGCGACGGTCGGGGCGGTGTTCAGCGGCGGCTGGTCGCTGTCGGTGCTCGGCATCGCCGGCATGGTCGCCGATGCGGCCGTGATCGCGAGCAGCGTGGTGCGCATCGATGCCATCGCCACCGGCAAGGTCATCGACCCGGCGGTGGACACGGCGATGTTCTTCGGCGAGATCGCGCTGAGCGTGTTCTCGGGGTTCGCCGCTGCGCACACGCTGCGTGCCATGCCACGGGCCTTGCAGCTGCAGCAGGCCGAGTCGAAGCTCCAGTTCCTCCCGCTCGAGCGGATCGGAGCGTACCCCGGCCCGAAGGCCATGGCCGACCGTTGGATCCGAACCAACGGTGGAACGGTCGACGATACGCTTCGCACGGCGATCAACGCGCGCTTCACGCGCGATCGTATGCTCATCGACGACGCCAGAACGCACCAGAAGGGGCGCTTGGACGCGACGAAACAACTCATCAAAGACGTCTCGAGCATCTCGGAGGCGTCGCGCGGGTCGTGGCTCACCCGGCCGATCCGGGCCACGTTCATCGAGCGGCGCGTCAGCGAGCAGACCCGCCAGATCCTGCGCAACATCGACCGGCTCAAAGCCCACTCGGTGCGATGGTGGAAGGAATGGGCGAGCACAGACCTGGTGCCGCGCGCTGGGCTTCGGCGGGGCAGTGACGCGCCGAGGGCTACGCCCGACCTCACGAGGCCCGCACCCGGCGACGGCGAGCACTGGTACCCGCCCGCCGAGAGTCGCGCTCACGCCCCGGTCGTGGTGCGGGCCAATAGCCTCATCCCGCCACGCGTGCTCAGATTCGACTGAGATTCGCCAGCGGACGCCGCCCGCGGACGCCCGGCCGTGGCTGCGATGGTGCGTACCGGTCAGCGCAGGAGCCGCTCCCAGTCCGGGGGCACCCGGCCGTCGGGTCCGGGGCACGCCTGCTCGGCGGGCCGCCAGCGCGGCGGCGTGAGCGGCACCGGCCTCGCCGAGGTGCCGGCCGCGTAGTCCCAGAACCAGCCCTCGCCCGGTTCGAACGACGCCGCGACCGGGTGGCCGACCCGCTCGGCGTGCCCGCGCGCGTGTTGCTCGGGAGAGGAATCACAGCAGCCGACGTGCCCGCAGGTCACGCAGCGGCGCAGGTGGAACCACCAGGTGCCGCCCTCCAGGCACTCGTGGCATCCGGTGCCGGAGGGCGCCGGCGCCGGCGCGACCTCGCTCACGCGAAGACCTCGGCGGCCGCGAGCGCCCGGTGCACCGAGGCGACCGCGCTGGAGCCCTCGCCCACGGCGGCCGCGACCCGCTTCATGGAGCCGCGTCGCACGTCGCCCGCCGCGAACACCCGCGGGACGCTGGTCTCGAACGGCAGCGGCATGCGCTCGAGACTGCGCCACGCGTCGCCGAGCGAGAGCACATCGGCGCCGGTGTGCACGAACCCGTGCTCGTCGCGTTCGACCTCGCCCAGCCAGTCGGTCGCGGGCTCGGCGCCGATGAAGCAGAACAGCGCACCGCACTCGACCGTCTCGTCGACGGCGCCGGCGAGCGTGACCCGCTCGAGCCGGTCGCCGCCGTCGAGCGCGACGACCTGGGTGCCCGTGTGCACGTCGATACGGCCGTCCTCCGCGATTCGATCGGTGAGGTAGCTCGACATCTGCGCGCCGAGGTCGGCCGCGCGGACGACGAGCCGCACGCGGCATCCGTTCGCGGCGAGCGCGAGCGCCGCCTGGCCCGCGGAGTTGGCCCCGCCGACGACGACCACGTCGGAACCGGCCGTCTGCCTGAGCTCGAGCGCCGACGCGGCGTAGTGGATACCGGCGCCCTCGAAGTCCTTCCATCGGTCGAGGGCGAGCGAGCGGTACGCGACGCCCGTGGTGACCACCACGGCTCGTGCGTGCACGACCGCGCCGTCGGCGAGCGTCACCTCGAGGCCGTCCGTGCCCTGCTCGAGCCTGCTGGCCTCGCAGGGCGCGATCACGCGCACCCCGAACTTGAACGCCTGCAACGAGGCCTGCGACGTGAGTTGGTCGCCGCTCACGCCGAACGGAAAGCCGAGGTAGTTCTCGATGCGGCTCGTCGCGGCGGACTGGCCGCCGGGCGCCACCGCGTCGAGGAGGACCGTGCGCAGCCCCTCGGACGCGCCATAGATGGCCGCCGCGAGCCCCGCGGGTCCCGCGCCCACCACGGCGAGGTCGACCGCCTGATCGTCCTCGGCCGTGTACGCGAGGCCCATGACCTCGGCGAGCCGGCCGGGGGTCGCCCGCAGGATTGGCTCACCCTGCACGAGCGCGACCGGCAGGTCGTCGGGCGAGAACCCGTGCGAGGCCATCGACTCGGCGCCGCCGTCCTGGTCGATGTCGAACCAGGTGTGCACGAGGTCGAGGCGCTCGGCGTACCGCCGCAGCATGGCCGCGTTGCCGTCGCGCTCGGATCCGACGATCTTGAGCGTCCACGCGGCGGGGCCGTGGCGCAGCTCTTCGCGGCGCGCCCACAGGGTGCGCAGCATGAGGTCGCACAGCTCGTCGTCCTCGGCCATCATGCGCTGCAGCGCCTCGTGGTCGACACGGCGCATCGTGCCGGGCTCGGCGACCCGGGCGGTGAGGAACGCGCGTTGGCCGTTCAGCAGGCCCAGTTCGCCGACGAAGCTGCGCGGCCCGAGCGTCGCGATGTGCGTCTCCTCGATCCAGGCGAGCGCGTCGCGGACGACGTCGACGGCGCCGGTCTCGACGAGGATCAGGTCGTACCATCGCTCGCCCGAGCGGAAGAGCACATCGCCGGCGTGCGCGTCCACCGGCGTGCCGTACTGCAGCATGCGATCCCACTGTTCATCGGTCAACGTGGGCGTGATCGGGGCATGTTGAGCTCCCATGGGCCAATCCTGCCGCACACGCCGCCGTTGGTCGAGTGCCGCTACCCCGTCGGTTGGTCGAGTGCCCCTACTCCGTTGGTCCCGCCGCCGAGGACACCCAGATCGCCTCCGCCGCGGTGCGCGTCACGGTGACGGATGCCTCGGCGCCGGCGATCCGCAGGACGAGGCGCTCTGCGGTGGCATCCGTCACCGCAACCGTCTCGCCGGGGCCGAGGCCCGCGCCGTCGAGCTCGCGCAGGACGGCTGGGTCCCGGTCGCTGATGCGGATGACCCGGCCCGTGTGCCCCGGGGCGACGTCGGCGAGCAACGCGTACGGCTCGCGCTCCAGCCGGCCGTCGGCGGTCGGGATGGCGTCGCCGTGCGGGTCGCGGGCCGGGCGCCCGAGCCGGGCGTCGATCGCCTCCAGAAGTCGATCGGAAATGGCGTGCTCGAGCACCTCCGCCTCGTCGTGCACCTCATCCCAGCCGTAGCCCATCTCGCGCACGAGCCAGGTCTCGATGAGCCGATGGCGGCGGACCACCGCGAGTGCGCGCTCGCGCCCCGTCTGGGTGAGCCGCAGGGGCCCGTATGGCACATGCTGGATCAGGCCCTGCGCCGCCATCTTCTTCACCATCTCGGTGACCGACGAGGGGGCGACACCGAGCTTCGAGGCGAGCACCGACGGTGTGATGGGGTCGGGCTGCCACTCGGTGTGGGCGTACACCGTCTTGAGATAGTCCTCGATGGCGGGGCTCGGAGTCGCGGGCATCGGGCTCAGGATATCGCCGGTGAGCGCCGGCCGCGCGATGCGGGTTGTGCCCCGACTCTTGACTGACCCCCGATCGGGGGATAGCGTCCGGCAATACGGAAAGCGCTATCCCACCGTGTCGGTGCGGCGCGGTGCCGCACGGTGCCGCGCGGCGTCGGCGTCCCATCCAGTGAGAGCGAAGAAGGATTCGACGATGAATCGACCCACCCGTTCGTCCCGCGTGCCATGGCGCGCCATGCTCGCCGTCGCCGCGGCCGGATGTCTCGTGGCCACCGCATCGCCCGCGGACGCCGCGCCGGGCGGGGCCGGCGCCGCGCACACCGGCGCCGCGCAGACTGGCGCCGCGCAGACTGGCGCCGCGCACACCGGCGCCACGCACACCGGCGCCGCGCAGACTGGCCGCGGGCCCGGCCACGGCCAGGTCGAACGACCCCAGATCGAGACGCTCGATCGAGGCCTCGTCGCGGTGTCCACGTCAGACGGGGTCTTCGTCAGCTGGCGACTGTTGGCCTCCGAGGCGGGTGCGCCCACCGCGACCGGTGTCGCGGGACCCGACTTCGTCGTGTCCCGCGACGGCGTGGAGCTCGCGACGGTCACGGATCGGACGAGTTTCACCGACCCCGACGGCACGAACGCGTCGGCCTATTCGGTCACGCCGGTCGTGAACGGCATCCGCGGTGCCGCGAGTGAGCCGGTCACGCCCGCAGCCCAGGGATACCTCGAGGTGCCGCTCACCAAACCAGCCGACGGCGTGACGCCGGTCGGCGAGGCCTACACCTACTCCGCGAATGACACGAGCGTCGCCGACGTCGACGGCGACGGGGCGTACGAACTCATCGTGAAGTGGGACCCGTCGAACTCGAAGGACGTGTCGCAGGTCGGGTACACCGGCGAGGTGTTCCTCGACACGTACGAGCTCGACGGCACGCTGCTGAACCGCCTCTCGCTCGGGGCGAACATCCGTGCCGGCGCGCACTACACGCAGTTCCTCGCGTACGACTTCGACGGCGACGGCCGCAGCGAGCTCATGCTGAAGACCGCGCCAGGGACGCGGTCGACGAGCTTCGCGGCCGACGGCACCGTGGCGGCCGAGTCCTTCATCACCCTGCCCGAGCGCGATGTGCAGGCGGGGGTCACCAACCAGGACGACTACCGGCTGAGCAAGGACGGGTTCCGGGCGCACCTCGTCGAGCTCTTCCGAGGCTGGCACGAACGACCAGAGGTCGTGTCCGGGCAGTGGCCCGCGACCCTCGAGGAGGCCTGGGGGATGCCCGTCAGCCACGAGTACCCGCTCTCCGAGGAGAGCGCCGAGGAGCTCGTGACGACGTTCATCGACGTCTACGCCCCGGGCCGCAGCGCCAACAACCGGCTCTGGAACTTCGAGGGGTTCATCGTCGACGGGCCCGAGTACCTGACGGTCTTCGACGGCGCCACCGGTCAGGAGCTGCAGACCGTCGACTACGAGCCGGGCCGCGGCGACGACGGCCTGCTGTGGGGCGACTACGCGATGTCGCGCATCGAGCCCGGAAACCGGGTCGACCGGTTCCTCTCGGGCGTGGCCTACCTGGACGGGACGCATCCGTCGGCGGTGTTCGCACGCGGCTACTACACGCGGTCGACGATCGCCACCTACGACTGGGACGGTCGGCAGCTCACGAAGCGTTGGTTCGTCGACAGCGGGCACGCGCCGCTGACGAACCCGTTCAACGACGGCCCCCACGGTCGGGACGGCACCGACCCGGAGTTCGGCACGATCACCACGCAGGGCTTCCACTCGCTGAGCGCGGCCGACGTCGACGGCGACGGCCGCCACGAGATCGTCTACGGTTCGGCGACCATCGATGACGACGGGTCCCTGCTGTACAGCTCGTTCGACACGCTGCCCGAGGGCAGCGCGGCGCCGGGCTCCGAGGCGCGGCTGGGTCACGGCGATGCGATGCACGTGGCCGACCTCGACCCGGCGCGGCCGGGCCTCGAGATCTTCACCGTCCACGAGGGCGCGACTTCGGCGCCCTACGGCAGCGCCATGCGCGACGCCGCGACGGGCGAGGTGCTCTTCGGCGCGTACTCGGGTCGCGACACCGGTCGCGGCATGGTCGGCGATGTGCGGCCGGATGTCCCGGGGCTCGAGGTGTGGTCCAGCATGCCGGGCGGCGCCGACGGGAGCGGGCTGCTCGCGGCGGACGGCACTCCGCTGGAGGCATCCACCCCGGGGACCAACATGTCCATCCGCTGGGCCGGCGACCTCACGACGCAGGTCGTGAACGGCAGCGGCGACCAGGAGCCGACCATCGACGACTGGCAGCGCGGCCGGCTGCTCACCGCGACCGGCACGCGGGCGAACAACGGCACCAAGGGGAATCCGTCGCTCGTGGCCGACCTGATCGGCGACTGGCGCGAGGAGCTCGTCGTGCGCACCGCGGACTCGAGCGCGCTGCGCGTGTACGTGTCGACCGAGCCGACCGACCACAAGCTGCCGACGCTCATGTCCGACCTGCAGTATCGCGCCGAGACCGCCAGGCAGCAGACCACGTACAACCAGCCGGCGTACACGTCGTATTACCTCGCGAGCGACATGGACTTCGCGAACGTGCCCGTGCTGACCACCCCGGCGACTCCGGCGAAGGCCACCTTCATCGACATTCGCGGCACCCTGCTGGACTTCGTGTTCGTGCCCGTGAGCCGGGAGTTCGACTACTTCCTCGACGGCGCGCCCGCGCGACCCGGACTGCACAAGCCGGCGAAGGGGGCCACGGTCACCGTGGCGGCGGTGCCGAAACCGTGGTTCGCCGTCGAGGCCGGGGCGACGTCGACCTGGACGCGCACCTTCAGCACGCGCTGAGGCCGCCGGCCGCCGGGTTAGGGTGGCGGGGTCATGTCATCGACCAGTACCCCGCCCACCCTCCGGTGGCCGCTCGCCCTCGCCCTCGACATACTGCTCGTGCTCGTGTTCGCGGCGATCGGCCGCGCGAGTCACGAGCGCGGTATGAGCCTGACCGGCGTCTTCGAGACCGCGTGGCCGTTCCTCGCCGCGCTCGGCGCGGCCCGGGCCGTGGTGCTGGCGTGGCGCGCGCCGGCGGCGCCGGTGCGCACGGGCGTGCCGGTCGCCCTGATCACCGTCGTGGGTGGGATGCTCCTACGAACCGCGGTCGGTGAGGGCACCGCGGTGGCGTTCGTCGTCGTCGCGACCATCACGCTGCTCGTGCTGCTGGTCGGCTGGCGCGGCGTGGCACGGCTCATCGCGCGCGCTCACGTGTCGCGCGATCGCCCAGCGCGGGGTCACGGCGGCTGAGGCCGACGTCAGCCGCCACTGAGGACGAGCCACAGCAGCACCCCGTTCAGGGTGATCAGGAAGATCGACGCCGCGATCCCGGCGGTGGTCGTCAGCCAGTGGTTCCGCCAGCGGCCGAGCAATCCCGCTTTCGCGGTGAGCGCGACGAGCGGCACGAGCGCGAACGGGATCCCGAAGGACAGCACAACCTGACTGAGCACCAGCGACATGGTCGGGTCGAAGCCGAGTGCGAGGATCGCGAGCGCCGGCACGAGCGTCACGAGCCGGCGCAGCAGCAGCGGGATGCGCACGCGCAGCAACCCGTGCAAGATCTCCGCGCCCGCGTACGCGCCGACCGAGGTCGACGCGAGCCCGGAGGCCAGCAGCCCGACCGCGAACAGCGTGGCGATGATCGGCCCGAGCGACCCCTCGAGCGCGGCGTACGCTCCCTCGAGGCTGTCGGTTCCTTCGACGCCCGCGAGATTCACAGCGGCGAGCAGCAGGATGCACAGGTTCACGGTGCCCGCGATCGCCATCGCGACCGTCACGTCGACACGGGTCGCGCGCAGCAGGGTGTCGGTCGGTACCTCGGTCGCGCTGCCGGGAAGCAGCTCTGGCGCGCCGGTCCCACGCGTGATGCGGAACCACGAGCTGAGCGCTCGAGTGCCCTGCGGGCGGAGGCCTCGTGCCGGGTGTCGGCCCGCACTCCCGGCCGCGCTCTGGGCCGCGCTCCGGGCGAACCGGTCGCGGCTCAGGGCCGAGTGCGCGTAGATCGCGTGCGGCATGATGGTCGCGCCGAGGATCGACGCCGCGAGCAGCACGGAGTTCGTGTCCTCGAAGCGCGGCACGAGCCCGGCGACGAGCCCTGCGGGGTCGGGCGGCGCGACGAAGACGCCGACCGTGAACCCGATCGCGATGATCGCCAGCAGGCCGATGATGACGAACTCGAACGTGCGCGGTCCGCGCCGGGACTGCAGCATGAGCAGGGCGATCGACACGCCGCCGGTGATCAGGCCGCCCCAGATGAGCGGCACGCCGAAGAGCAGGTTCAGCGCGACCGCACCGCCGATGACCTCGGCGAGGTCGGTGGCCATCGCCACGAGCTCGGCCTGCAACCAGTACGCGCGCCGGCCCCAGGCGTTGCGCACGCGCCCGCCGATCACCTCGGGGAGGCTGCGGCCGGTGACGATGCCGAGCTTGGCCGACAGGTACTGGATGAGCCAGGCCATCACATTGCCGAGCACGACGACCCAGACCAGGAGGTAGCCGTACTGCGCGCCGGCGGTCATGTTGCTCGCGACGTTCCCTGGATCGAGGTACGCGACGCCCGCGACGAGTGCGGGCCCGATCAGCCACGCGACCCGCGGGACCCCGCGCGGACGCGGTGCGTTCGGGCCGGCGCTGCCGGCGGTGGCGAGGGAGGGGTCGGCGGGGGAGTCGACCGTGCCGCGTGTGTCGGCGCGCGGGCGCGGGATGTCGGACGCGTCGGGGGAGTCGGCACGGCGGCCGGCGGCACCGGGGCCCGCGGCACCGGCCGTGGTCGGCGATGCGACGTCGGGCGTGAGGGCGCCCGTCGGGGCGCCCGGCACCGCGCCCCGCTCGGGTTCGGGCAGCACGGACTCGTCTTCGAGGATCTTCGGCACCCTCGGATCGTATCGAAAATTTCGGTGCACCGAAATATCCACATTCCCGTTGGCCTCCGGTTCCGTCCGGTGCGCGTCCCTTCCCGTCTTTCCCGTCTTTCCCGTGTTTCCTGTGTTTCCCTCCCCGTCCCTCCCGCCTTCTCAGGAAGATCGCGCGGATGCGCGGCGTGGCCACGCGTGCCACGCCGCATCCCGCCCCGCAGTTCCTGAGGAGGGAAGTGGGGACGGTAGCGTGAGTGCGTGATCGACGGGACGGGCGCGGCGGATGCGGCGGCGGATGCCGCGGGTGCGGATGCGCCGAACACGCCCACCCACGGGGTCGGCCCGTGGGCCGGTGGCCCCGAGCAGTGGCCAGACGACCCGCGGTACGACCCTGAGCTGCTCGCCGCGGGCGACAGTCGGAACGTCGTCGATAAGTACCGGTACTGGCGCATGGAGGCGATCGTCGCCGATCTCGACGCGCAGCGGCATCCGTTCCACGTGGCCATCGAGAACTGGCAGCACGACATGAACATCGGGTCGATCGTGCGCAGTGCGAACGCGTTCGCGGCCGACACCGTGCACATCATCGGGCGCCGGCGCTGGAACAAGCGCGGCGCGATGGTCACCGACCGGTATCAGCACCTCGCGCACCATGACGACGTTGCCGCGTTCGCCGACTGGGCGCGGCGGCAGCAGCTGCCGGTCATCGCCGTCGACAACATCGACGGCGCGGTGCCGATCGAGGCGTTCGCGTGGCCCGAGCGCTGTGTATTGCTCTTCGGTCAGGAGGGGCCGGGTCTGTCACCCGAGGCGCAGGCCGCGGCCGAGGCGGTCGTGGAGATCACCCAGTTCGGCTCGACGCGATCGCTCAACGCCAGTGCCGCGGCCGCGATCGCGATGCACTCCTGGGTCCTGAGCCACGCCGACCTGCCCCGCCCACCTCGCTGACCGCGCCCGGCGCTCGCCGCCACGCGTGGTCGACCGCGTCCCTGAGCCGTGCCCCGAGGAGTGCGATCGCGGCGAGCGCGTCCGGACGGCGGAGAGGTTGGACTCAGTCGGTGCCGAGATCGAAAGCCGCGGCCTCGTTCGCGGCATCCGTCGCCGCCTCGAGGTCGCTCTCGGTCGCACCCGTCGCGATCTCGGCCGCCTCACCCGCGGCGAGGTCGCCGACCAGCGCCGCGGTGGCGCCGCCCACGATGCCGAGCTGCGCGTACTGCTCGAGCCGGGCACGCGAGTCCGCGATGTCGAGATTGCGCATGGTGAGCTGACCGATCCGGTCCTCAGGGCCGAACGCCTGGTCGCCCACACGCTCCATGGACAGCTTGTCGGGGTGGTAGCTGAGCGACGGGCCCGTGGTGTTCAGGATCGTGTAGTCGTCGCCGCGACGCAGGCGCAGCGTCACCTCACCCGTGATGGCCGAACCGACCCAGCGCTGAATGGACTCGCGCAACATGAGCGACTGCGGGTCGAGCCAGCGGCCCTCGTACATGAGCCGGCCGAGGCGGCGACCCTCCTGGTGGTAGTTCGCGACCGTGTCCTCATTGTGGATGGCGTTCAGCAGCCGCTCGTACGTGATGTGCAGCAGCGCCATGCCGGGCGCCTCGTAGATGCCGCGCGACTTGGCCTCGATGATGCGGTTCTCGATCTGGTCGCTCATGCCGAGCCCGTGCCGGCCGCCGATACGGTTCGCCTCGAGCACGAGCTCGACCGCGTCGGTGTACTCGACACCGTTGAGCGCGACGGGACGTCCCTGTTCGAAGCGGACCGTCACATCCTCGGCCGCGATCGCGACGGACTCATCCCAGAACCGCACACCCATGATCGGCTCGACGATCGTGACGCCCGCGTCGAGGTCTTCAAGCTTCTTCGCCTCGTGCGTCGCGCCCCAGATGTTCGCGTCGGTCGAGTACGCCTTCTCGACGCTCGACCGGTAGGGCAGGTCGCGCGCCTGCAGCCACTCGCTCATCTCGGTGCGCCCGCCGAGCTCGGTCACGAAGTCCGCGTCGAGCCATGGCTTGTAGATGCGCAGTCGCGGGTTGGCCATGAGACCGTAGCGGTAGAACCGCTCGATGTCGTTGCCCTTGTACGTCGACCCGTCGCCCCAGATGTCGACGCCGTCCTCCATCATGGCGCGCACGAGCAGCGTGCCCGTGACCGCGCGCCCGAGGGGCGTGGTGTTGAAGTAGGTCTTGCCGCCCGAGCGGATGTGGAACGCGCCGCACTGCATGGCGACGAGCCCCTCCTCGACGAGGGCCGATCGGCAGTCGACGAGTCGCGAGAGCTCGGCGCCGTACTGCAGCGCGCGACCGGGGACCGCCTCGACCTCGGGCTCGTCGGGCTGGCCGAGGTCGGCCGTGTAGGTGCACGGCACGGCACCCTTCTCGCGCATCCACGCGACCGCCACCGAGGTGTCGAGACCACCGGAGAACGCGATGCCGACGCGCTCGCCGACGGGAAGGGAAGACAGGACCTTGGACATGCCGTCAAGCCTACTTGCGTGCGGGCCCCGCCGTTTGCGCCGGTGCTCGCCACGCCTGTGCGCTGCTCCCTGCGCCGATGTTTCCGTTCGCGCCGAACGTTTCCGGCAGATCGGGCACCGGCGGCGCACACGGAAATATCCGGCGAGCGGGTGCCCTCCGGGGGCTCGGAGGGCTCCGCGATACAGTGAGGTGTGACTGCAGACCAGACACCAGCGGCGAGCGCGCCCGCGCTCGCCGACGAACCGGACGTCCGCGCCGCTCTCGCCGAACGCGACCGCGGTGCCGTCGACGAGGTCGTGGCGGCGTATCCGTCCTCGCCGCTCGCCTGGGCCGAACTGGCCGACGTGGCTGACTCCAAGGGCCGCCCCGTCGAAGCGTTCGCGTACGCCGTGGTCGCCGTCGACCTCGCGTGCGAGCAACTCAGGGACGCCGGCTGGGAACAAGGCGGGCCCGTGTCCTGGTCCGACGAGCCGAACCGTGCCTACCTGCGCGCGCTCGACGCGCAACGCCGCGCCGCACGAGCGCTCGGGCTCCACGCGCGGGCCGAGCGGCTCGCGGACGAGCTGCGCGCCGCCGACGCCGAGGCGCCCGCGCGCATCGCGAGCGAGTTCACGCCCACCCAGATCCTGACGCTCGCCGAGATCCAGTCGGCCGCGGACCGCACCACCCAGGCCCCCGCCGGAGACGGCGAGGGGGCCGAATCGACCGGCTCGTTGGATGCCGGTGGCGCCGCAGGCGCCGGAGAGGACTGACATGCCCGCGGTCGTACTGGTCGGAGCACAGTGGGGCGACGAGGGCAAGGGCAAGGCGACCGACCTGCTCGGCTCGCGCCTCGATTACGTCGTGAAGTTCAACGGCGGGAACAACGCCGGCCACACCGTGGTCGTGGGTGACGAGAAGTACGCCTTGCACCTGTTGCCGTCCGGCATCCTCACGCCTGGCGTGACGCCCATCATCGCGAACGGCGTCGTCGTCGACATCGAGGTGCTGTTCGACGAGCTCGAGGGCCTCGAGACCCGCGGGGTGGATGTCTCGAAGCTGCGCATCTCTGCGAACGCGCACGTCATCACGCAGTACCACCGCACGCTCGACAAGGTGACGGAGCGGTTCCTCGGGAAGCGGCAGATCGGCACCACAGGTCGCGGAATCGGCCCGACGTACGCGGATAAGATCAACCGCGTCGGGATCCGCATGCAGGACCTGTTCGACGAGAACATCCTGCGGCAGAAGGTCGAGGGGGCGCTCGACCAAAAGAACCATCTACTGGTGAAGGTCTACAACCGTCGCGCGATCGGCGTCGACGAGGTCGTCGACGACCTGCTGTCGTACGTCGAGCGACTGCGCCCGATGGTGACCGACACGTCGCTCATGCTGCACCAGGCGCTCGGCCGCGGTGAGACGGTGCTCTTCGAGGGCGGTCAGGCCACCATGCTCGACGTGGATCACGGCACCTACCCGTTCGTGACGTCCTCGAATGCCACGTCGGGCGGCGCCGTCACGGGTTCCGGCATCGCACCGAACGCGATCGACCGCGTCATCGCGGTCGTGAAGGCGTACACCACGCGGGTCGGTGCGGGGCCGTTCCCGACCGAGTTGTTCGACGAGTGGGGCGACTTCCTCACCGAGCAGGGACACGAGTACGGCACGACGACCGGCCGCCGCCGCCGCACGGGCTGGTATGACGCGCCGATCGCACGGTACGCGAGCCGCGTGAACGGTGTGACCGATTTCGTGCTCACGAAGCTCGACGTGCTGACGGGCATCGAGCGGATCCCCGTGTGCGTGGCCTACGACGTCGACGGCGTCATCAAGGAGGAGGTCCCGGTCTCGCAGTCCGACTTCCACCACGCGAAACCGGTCTACGAGGAGTTCCCCGGCTGGACCGAGGATATCTCCGGTGCGCGTGAGCTGTCGGACCTGCCGCCGAACGCGCAGAGCTACGTGCGGGAGCTCGAGGCGATGTCCGGCTCGCGGATCTCTGCGATCGGCGTCGGCCCGGAGCGCGACCAGATCGTTCAGGTGCACGACCTGCTCGACTGAGCCGCGCAGCCCGGCGCGCCGGAGGCGCGCGTGCGCGCCCAGTGATACCGAACGAGCGCGAGCGAGGCCGGAATTTCGCCTCACTCGGTGTGTTTCGGTATCACCGGAGGTGCGTCGCGGTGGGCGCGGTCGCGCCTTACTGGTTGCCGATCTTCTTGTCGAGGTTCTCGCGGACGCCGTCGATCTTCGCGTCGTGCTCGTCCGGCGTGATCTTCTTCACGCCCTCGGCGAGTCCGCCCAGGATCTTGTCGCTGATGTCTTCGGCCTTCTCGCTCTTCAGCGCCTCGTCGATCTTGTCCTTGTTGTCGGCGATGAAGTCCTGCGCCTTCTTGCCGAGATCGTCCAGTGCACCCATGGCGGTTCCCCTCTCCGGCACCACGGTGGCGCCGAGCCCGTGTTGTCTTCATGGTCTCACCTGCGTCGCTGAGTGCGCGATGTTGGCGCGAGAATCGTGATTTCCCAGCCAACATCGCGCTTTCGATCAACCCGTCGGTGGGGTGGGTGGGGTAGATGAGGGGGTGGGGGGGGGGGGGGGGGGGGGGGGGTGGTGGGGCGGCGCGCGTCAGCGCTCGGGAACGTGTAAACGTGCGAGGAAGGCGTCGACACCGCGCGGCACGCGCGCACGGTCGATCCGTGAGACGAGGATGGTGACGGCCGCCGCGATCGGGACCGTCCATGCCGCGGGCTGCTCGACGAAGGCTGACCAGGCCGGCGCGGCCGCCGCGACGGCGGGCACGGCGATGATCGCGGACCCCGATAGCAGAGCGCCGACGAGCATGCCGCAGATCGCACCGCGTGCGGTGAGCCCGCGCCACCAGATCCCGAGCAACAGCACGGGGCAGAGGGTCGATGCCGTGAAGGCGAAGACGAGTCCGACGCTGCCGGCGAGGCCGGTCGATTCCGTGATGAGCGCGACGGCGAGGGGGACGAGCGACGAGATGAGCGCCGCGGCGCGGAAGCCGCGCACGCTGCCGCCCAGCAGGTCCTGGCTGATCACGCCGGCCAACGAGACGACGAGTCCCGACGAGGTCGACAGGAACGCCGCGAAGGCGCCGGCGATGACGAAGGCCGTGAGCAGCTGCCCGACCGGTCCGGGCACCAGCCGGTCGGGGAGCACGAGGATGAGCGCGTCGGCCTCGCCCGACACGGCGAGGTCGGGCGCGAAGGCGCGGCCGAGCAGACCGAACGCGGTGGGGAACAGATAGAACACCGAGAGCAGACCGAGGACGATGAGCGTCGTGCGTCGTGCGGCGGTGCCGTCGGGGTTGGTGTAGAACCGGACGAGTACGTGCGGTAACCCGAGGGTGCCGAGCAGGAGCGCGACCATGAGCGAGATCGTGCGATACGTGTCGAGGGCACCGGGACCGGCGCCGGCCGGGAACGCGGCCGCGGGTTCGAGTTCGGGTGCGACCGCGCCGCCGTTGACGATGATCAGCAGCGCGACCAGGGGGACGGCCAGCGCGGTGAGCTTCAGCCAGAACTGGAACGCCTGCACGAACGTGATCGACCGCATGCCGCCGGCCGCCACGACCCCTGCGACGATGACGGCGACCGCGACCGACCCCACCCACGACGGGAGGCCGGTCGTGATCCGCACGGTGAGCGCCGCGCCCTGCAACTGCGGCACGATGTAGAACCAGCCGACCACGATGACGAGGGTGCTGGTGACCCGCCGGGCGGTCAGCGAATCGAGCCGCGCGCCGGTGAAATCGGGAATCGTGTACGCCCCAGAGCGTCGAAGCGGTGCCGCCACGAAGAGCAGCAGCATGAGGTATCCGGCGGTGTACCCGATGGGGAACCAGAGGCCGCCGGTGCCGGTGAGCAGGATGAGACCGGCGACGCCGAGGAACGAGGCGGCCGACAGGTACTCGCCGCCGATGGCTGAGGCGTTCCACCACGGCCTGACCGTGCGGCTCGCGACGTAGAAGTCGCTCGTGGTGCGCGAGACGCGCAGCCCGTAGAACCCGATCAGGATGGAGACGACCGCCACGAGCGCGATCGCCGTGTACCCGACGGCCGGGCTCACGGCTCCTCCGCGAGGGAACGGTAGCGGGATTCGTTCCTCGCGGCGGCCCAGACGTAGAGTGCGGCGATCGTGAGCGCGAGGGGGTACACGCCGAAGGCGAGCAGCAGCCAGGAGACCGGGACCCCGGCGATGAAGGACTCGTCGAGCGCGGGTGTCCAGACGATCGCGAGCACGAACAGCGTCGTCGCGAGGACGAAGGCCGCCGCGCACACGAGCCCCAGTTGCAGCTGGGACCGGATGAGCGAGCGGACGTAGACCCCGCGGACGTCCGACGCGTCGGGTTCGTCGGTCGCATCCGCCCCGCGCTGCGCGCCGGGCGTGCTGAATGCGCCCGTCGCGCCCGGCCTGCGAAATGCGCCGGTTCCGCCGGTCGCGCCGGTCGCGTCCGTCGTTGAGCTGCCGGATGCCTCACCTGCGCGCTGCGCTCCCCTGACGGGGATCCGTGGGGCGGTCACGCGCACGCGCGGCGGCGCCGGCGACCCCGGCGGCGCCGGCGACCCCGGCGGCGCCGACCCCGGCGGTTCGACCTCGTCGTCGCCGGTCGGAGCCGTCACGGCCGCACCCGGAGTGTGGTCGAATCGAGCCGCTCGCGCAGCGCGGGCAGCAGCCGGCGGCTGACGGGGAGCTCGGCGTCGCCGACCGTCACGCTGGCGTGGTCGCCGCCCAGGCGCACGCGCGTGACATGGGGGAGCGCGACGAGGTAGGACCGGTGCACCCGGATGAAGCCCGCGTCGGCCCAGGTCCGTTCGAGGTCGGCCATGGGCACCCGGACCAGGTAGCTGGCGTCCTCGGTGTGCAGCCGCGCGTAGTCGCCCTGGGCCTGCACGTATCGGACGTCGTCGCGCCGGATCATCCGCGTGGTCCCGCCGAGCGTGACGGCGATCGTCTCGGGCTGGCTGGGAGGTGCCGGCTCGGTCGCGGTGCCGGCGCGGAGCGCTTCGACGACACGGGAGACCGATCGCTGCAGTCGTTCGGTGCGCACGGGCTTCAGCAGGTAGTCGACCGCGGCGAGGTCGAACGCCTCGAGCGCGCCCTCCTCGTCGGCCGTGACGAACACGAACGCGGGCGCGCGCTCGAATCGTTGCAGTGCCCGTGCGAGGTCGAAGCCGGTGAGCCCCGGCATGTGAATGTCGAGGAACGCCGCGTCGACGGGCTCGCGCGAGAGCAGCCTGATCGCCTCGGCTCCCGACGAGGCGACGTGGATGACCCCGATCCGCGGGTCCTGGCGCAGCAGGAACGCCAGCTCGTCGACCGCGGGCTGCTCATCGTCGGCGATGAGGACGGAGATCACCGTTCCATCCTCCCATCGGTGTCGTGGTGGGGTTGAGATTTCGGCACCCGCATGCGCACCAGCGTGCCCGCGCCCACGTTGGTCTCGACGACCAACCCGTGGTCGTCGCCGTACACCTGCCTGAGTCTTGCGTCGACGTTTCTGAGGCCGACGTGGTCGCCCGCCGGCCCGCCCGCGAGCGCGCGTTCGAGTGCGGCGGGCTCGATGCCGACGCCGTCGTCCTCGACGCTGAGCTCGGCGTAGGCGCCTGAGTCGATCGCGGTGATCGTGATGCGACCGCCGCCCTCCTTCGACTCCAGGCCGTGCCGGACGGCGTTCTCGACGAGCGGCTGGATGGACAGGAACGGCACCACCGTCGAGAGCACCTCGGGGGCGACTTGCAGGGTCACCGTGATCCGGTCGCCGAAGCGGGCACGTTCGAGCCGGAGATAGCTGTCGATCGAGCGCAGCTCCTCGGCGACGGTCGTGAAGTCGCCGTGTCGGCGGAACGAGTAGCGCGTGAAGTCGGCGAACTCGAGCACGAGTTCCCGCGCCGTCGCCGGATCGGTGTTGATGAACGACGCGATCGCGTTCAGGGAGTTGTAGATGAAGTGCGGGCTGATCTGGGCGCGCAACGCCCGCACCTCGGCTTCCGCGAGGGCCGCCCGGGAGGCGTCCAGCTCGCCGAGTTCGACCTGCGCGGCGACCCAGTCGGCCACTTCCCCGGTCGCGCGCACGAGGCCCGCGCGGACCGTCGGCTCGAAGGCGACGACGGCCCCGACTGCGCGGCCGCCGACGAGGACGGCCGCGGCCGCGGCATCCGTCTCGCGACGACCGGCACGGATGCCTCGGCGGACCTGTGGGCGCCCGCTCGCCGAGACCTCGGCGGCGAGCTCGGCGGCCGCGGGCCGGAGCGCCTCGTCGCCCTCGATCGACACCTCGCCGGCCGAGTCGACGAGCGCGAGGTGCTCGCAGCCGAGCAGCGCGCGGAGATGGCGCACCGCACGGGCGGCGTCCGGCTCGCCGAGCCCACTCCGAAGGTGCGCCGCTGCTTGCGAGGCGAGGTGCAGCGTGCGGTAGGTGGCGCGCTCCTCATCGGTGCCGAGCTCGCGCGATGAGAGGACCAGTCGGCGCAGCAGTGCGACGAGCCCGACGGCGAGTGCGCCGGCCACGACGCCTGCGGCGGCGACGAGCAGCATCGACTCGGGCATGCATCAACGGTAGTCGTCGTTCATCGGGCCGCGGGCACCGTTCATCGCACCGGATCCACCGTTCACCGACGACGAACGGTCGGGGCGCGCCGCGGCCGGCACGCATCGGCACGATGGGGCGAACCGAGCCGCGCGGTCGACACGCGTGCGAGAGCGATCAACGAAGGAGACGCCATGGGCAACGACGCCCTGAGCGCGGGACGTGCCGATCCGGCCCACGTCGATTACCGCGCCGTGCAAGAATCCCCGGAGTTCCAGCAGCTGCGTCGGAGTCACCGACGATTCGTGTTCCCCGTCCTGGGTGCGTGCCTCGTCTGGTATCTCGCGTACGTGCTCCTCGCCGTGTACGCGCACGACTTCATGTCGACGCGCGTGTGGGGCAGCGTGAACGTCGCGATGGTGTTCGGCCTCGCGCAGGTGGTGACGACGTTCGCGGTGACCACCTGGTACGTGCGATTCGCCAACACCCGTCTCGACCCGGTGGCCGAGCAGATCCGCGACGAGATCGCCGCGGACGAGTTCGACGAGCGAGAGGTGGCGCGCTGATGCTCCGCTTCGAGGAGGCCGCGGCGTCGTCGCCCGGCGAGCCCTGGCTCAACATCGCGATCTTCGGCGCGTTCGTCGCGATCACGATGATCATCGTGTTCCGCGCGAGCCGGAACAACAAGACCGCGGCCGATTACTACGCCGCCGGCCGGTCGTTCACGGGCGGCCAGAACGGCTCGGCGATCGCGGGAGACTACCTGTCGGCGGCGTCCTTCCTCGGCATCGTGGGCGCGATCGCGCTCACCGGCTATGACGGATTCCTCTACTCCATCGGCTTCCTCGTGGCGTGGCTCGTCGCGCTGCTGCTGGTGGCCGAGCTGCTGCGCAACACCGGCAAGTTCACGATGGCCGACGTCCTGAGCTTCCGGCTCAAGCAGAAGCCCGTGCGGATCGCCGCGGCCACGACCACGCTCGTCGTCTGCTTCTTCTACCTGCTCGCGCAGATGGCTGGGGCGGGCGGGCTCGTGTCCCTGCTGCTCGGCATCGGCGACCAGCTCGGCCAGGCCCTGGTGATCACGGTGGTCGGCGCGCTCATGATCCTGTACGTGCTGATCGGCGGCATGAAGGGCACCACGTGGGTGCAGATCATCAAGGCGGTGCTGCTCATCGCGGGTGCCGGCGTGATGACGGTGTGGGTGCTCGCCGTGAACGGGTTCGACTTCTCGGCGTTGCTCGACAAGGCCGTGGCGGTCGCCGAGAACCCGGCGATTCTCGACCCCGGGCTGAAGTACGGCGTCTCCGAGGTCGCGAAGGTCGATTTCGTGTCGCTCGGGCTCGCGCTCGTGCTCGGCACCGCCGCGCTCCCGCACGTGCTCATGCGGTTCTACACCGTGCCGACCGCGAAGGAGGCGCGCAAGTCGGTCGTCTGGGCGATCTGGCTGATCGGCATCTTCTACGTCTTCACGCTCGTGCTGGGCTATGGTGCGGCGGCGCTCGTGGGGCCCGCGGTGATCGCGGCTGCGCCGGGTGGTCCGAACTCGGCGGCGCCGCTGCTCGCGTTCGAGCTCGGCGGGCCGCTGTTGCTCGGCCTGATCTCGGCGATCGCGTTCGCCACGATCCTCGCGGTGGTTGCCGGGCTCACCATCACCGCGGCCGCGAGCTTCGCGCACGACATCTACGCCTCGGTCGTGAAGAAGGGCAAGCCCGAGCCGGGCGCCGAGGTGAAGGTCGCGCGACGCACGGTGGTGATCATCGGCATCGTCGCGATCATCGGCGGCATCGGTGCGAACGGTCAGAACGTGGCGTTCCTCGTCGCGCTGGCGTTCGCGGTGGCCGCGTCGGCGAACCTGCCGACGATCGTGTACTCGCTGTTCTGGAAACGGTTCACGACACGAGGTGCGCTGTGGAGCATGTACGGCGGGCTCATCTCGGCGATCGTGCTGATCGTGTTCTCGCCCGTCGTCTCGGGGTCGGAGGCATCGATGCTCAAGACCGACGCGATCGACTTCGCGATCTTCCCGCTGTCGAACCCCGGCATCGTGTCGATCCCGCTCGCGTTCTTCCTCGGCTGGCTCGGCACCGTGCTGTCGAAAGAGAAGGAAGACCCGGCGAAGCAGTCCGAGATGGAGGTGCGCTCGCTCACGGGCGTCGGCGCCGAGGGCGCCACGCAGCACTGACACCCAGCGCGGCGACGAAGCTCCCGGCGGCGGGCGGTCCCACCCGCCGCCGGGAACGCACTTCGGCCCGGCCCCCGCATCGCCTGCCCGGGGCCGGGCCGAAAGACGTTCGGCCGGCGTCAATCCGACGACGGCGCCCGGCGCGTGTCGGGGTCTGCGCGGGGGCTCTCACGCATCACGCTGATGAACTCGATCACGGCGAGCACGACGAACGTGGCCGTGATCGTCGCCAACACCCCGAGCACCACCCAGATCTGTGCCTCAGTCATTGCCATCTTCCTTCTGGGTCAGCCGCGGTCAAGCCCGAACGTGTGCTTCACGAGCACTTGCACATCCCGGTCGAGCGCGTCGATGCGGCCGTGCACGGCGTCGAAGCGCGCGTTGACCGCCTCGAATTTGGCATTCATTTCGCTTCGGAGGCCGCCGATCTCGCCCCGGACGCTGCCGATCTCGGTCCGGACGCTGCCGATCTCGGTCCGAATGACGCGGGTGAACAGCGTGCTGACGATCCCGAGTGTGCCGAAGAAGGCCGCGGTGAGCATCCCCAATGCGGTCCAAATCTGAGGCTCGTTCAGTTCGATCACCCTTCCCATTCTCGTGTGCTGGGGAGGAGTCTGCTGGGGCTCTGAGCATGGTGTGGAGAACTCTGGCGGAATCATCCGACAGGCCTACCAAGACTTGCATGCGTCCGCCGTCCCGAGGATTCGTTCGCACCCTGACGGAGCTGGCATGATCCTGACGACGTTCACGCTCCCAACCGGTGCTGAGGTCACGTTCAAGACTCCGGAGCTCGCAACTGAACTGGGCGGCGGATGGGACGAGCGATATGGGCTGTATGTCGAGTTCAATCGGACGGATCAGGGGATCCTTCTTGCGGGCGGCGGTGGGGCGCTCGCGGTCGCGATGTGCGCGATCCCTGGCGTCGGCGTCGCGGTGTGCATCGTTGCCGGCGGTGTCGTCGCGGCAGCGACCACGGCGCTGGCTGCGCATGGGCTCTGTCGAAATGTCATGCGCGTCTACGCGCAGATGCTCGGCTACCCGGAATGCCGATGAGCGGGAGAGCGGGCAGGCGAACGAGGCGACCGTTGCCCCTCCTGCGCGCGATGATCGCGGGAGTCGTGGTCGCGATGATCACGATCGTGGCCTGCGCGATTGCATTGACGTATTCGCCCGCGGAGATCGTGACGGTGTGCCTGGGTGTCGCCACGATCCTGCTGGGGGCGTTCCTGATTCTCTGGCTCGTCAATCGCCGACGGATGCGAGATCCGAGCCGGCCCCGACCGCCTACAGATTGATCATGTGCCCCACGAGTCCGTGGAACGCCTCCTGCAGCCCCTCCGACAGCGTCGGATGCGTGTGCACGTTGCGTGCGAGCTCGAGGGCGCCGAGGTCCCACTTCTGCGCGAGCGTGAGTTCGGGCAGCAGCTCAGAGGCATCCGGCCCGATGAGGTGGCCGCCGAGCAGCTCGAGGTACGTCGCATCGGCGACCAGCTTGACGAAGCCGACGGGCTCTCCGAGCCCGTGCGCCTTGCCGTTCGCGCTCATCGGGAACACCGCGACCTTCACGTCGTAGCCCTCGTCACGCGCCTGCTGCTCGGTGAGGCCGAAGCTCGCCACCTGGGGCGAACAGAACGTGGCGCGCGGCATCATGCGGTAGTCGCCGAGCGCCATGGTCTCGGCGCCGCCGATGGTCTCGGCGGCGACCACGCCCTGCGCTTCGGCGACGTGCGCGAGCATGAGCTTGGCCGTGACGTCGCCGATGGCGAAGATGTGCGGCACGTTCGTGCGCATGAACTCGTCGATGTCGATCGCGCCGCGCTCGGTGAGCCGGACGCCGGTCGTCTCGAGCCCGAAGCCCTCGACGTTGGGCGCGAATCCCACCGCCATGAGCACGCGATCGACCTCGAGCGAGCCGGGCTGGCCGTCGGACCCGGTGTAGGTCACGGTGACCGACGAGCCGTTGTCCACGACCGTCTCGACCTTCGTCGACGCGAGGATCGGGATCCCGAGCTTGCGGTACTGCTTGGTGATCTCCTTCGACACGTCGACGTCCTCGTTCGGCAACGCCCGATCGAGGAACTCGAGGATCGTGACCTCGACCCCGTAGTTGCGCATGACGTAGGCGAACTCCATGCCGATGGCGCCCGCGCCGACGATCGCGACCCGCTTCGGCAGCTCGCGCTGCATGATCTGCGTCTCGTAGGTGACGATGTTCTCGCTCAGCTCGACACCGGGGAGCAGTCGGACCCGCGACCCGGTCGCGATGATGGCGTTCGCGAACGTGACCGTCTCGGTCGACCCGTCGGCCTTCGTCACGTCGATCGTGTTCGCGTCACGGAAGGTGCCGCGGCCGTCGAACTCCGTGATGGCGTTCTTCTTCATGAGGTAATGGACGCCTTTGACACGCCCGTCGGCGACCTGCCGGCTGCGGTCGAAGGCGACCCCGTAATCGAAGGATGCCTCGCCCGTGATGCCGAACGTCGTCGCCTGGTCGTGAAAGATGTGCGCGAGCTCGGCGTTGCGCAGCAGCGCCTTCGAGGGGATGCAGCCGACGTTCAGGCACACGCCGCCCCAGTACTTCTCCTCGATCACCGCGGTACGGAGGCCGAGCTGTGCAGCACGAACGGCGGCGACGTACCCACCCGGGCCCGCGCCGAGGACGACGACATCGAAGTGTTGGGTCATATGCGAAAGCCTAGGCGGGCGACGCGGTGCGCGGGAGGGGCTTGGCACGCGGTCCGCGGTGCGTCAGCTTCCGGTCGGGGCGCAGTTCGCGAGGTCCGTCTCGGCGAGCGGCTTGCCCTCTTCCGTGACGTACGTCACGAGCAGCACGAGGTCCTCGTCGCCCTCGTTCACGCCCTCGTGCACGTAGGCGGCGCCCTCGATGACGGAGTCGCCCGCCTCGTAGACGTGGACCCCGTCGGGATAGATCGGTGCCCGGTGGGTGAACTCGCCCGACTCGACGATCGCGATCAGCTGACCGTAGTGACAGTGCAGGCCCGTGCCCGCACCGGGCGCGATGGTGATCCGGCGGTAGGTGACGGCGACCGGGCCTGGCACGTCGACCTCGACGCCGGCGGCGGTCTCACCGGCGCCGAGCTCCTCGACGGTCACGGGTGAGGCGGTGGCCGGTGCCGGGGTGGTCGCGGGGGCGGTGTCGGCTGTCGCGGGTGCGCCGCTGCTGACCTGGGTCGCGGCACACGCGCTGAGCGCGACGGATGCGGCGGCCAGGGCGGTCGCGGTGATGAGCCGGGTCACGGGGCGGGTGCGGCGTCGCCTGAACGGGGTAGGGGGCATGGGCATGAACCTAGTGGCGCCGTGCCGGTGCCGTCGAGCGGGGCATGGTCTCTGCCGACCTTCGGCGGATTCCGGACAAGGTGCCGCCCGACGCGCGCGGCGGCCTGTTGCCGCGGCCTAGGCTCGCCCCGTGGCGACGCGAACACTGCAGCAGGCTCCGGGGGAGGCATCCGTCTCGAAGACCGGAGCGCTCTCGGCCTGGCTGCAGTTCCTCGCCATGGGCCTGGTCTGGGGCGCGAGCTTCCTGTTCATGAAGGTCGCGCTCGAGGGTGTGTCGTTCGGGCAGGTCGCCTGGTCTCGGACCGTGCTCGGCGGGCTCGCGCTCGGGCTCATCGTGCTCATCACGAGGCCGCACGTGCCCGCGGCCGACGGCTCGCGCGGCCCGGTGCTGCCGCGCGAACCCATCGTCTGGGTGCACTTCCTCGTGGTCTCACTCACCACGTGCGTGATCCCGTACCTCTGCTTCGCCTGGGCCGAGCAGTACGTCTCGTCCAGCCTCGCGTCCATCTACAACGCGACCACACCGATCATGACGGCGATCATGGCCACACTCGTGTTCCGCGTGGAACGGCTGGGCGCGAGCCGGTGGTTCGGCGTCGGCGTCGGGATCGTCGGCGTGCTCGTGGTGATCGGCCCGTGGCAGTTGGCCGGCCTCACGGGCAGTCTCGCCGGCCAGCTCGCCTGCCTCGGAGCGACCCTCTGCTACGGCATCACGTTCGGCTACCAGCGACGGTTCCTGAGCCAGCGGCCGATCGCCCCGGCGACCTTCGCCTTCCTCTCGATCGGCGTCTCGGCCGTGGTCATGCTCGCGCTCACGCCGCTGCTCGCGCTGCAGCCCGTCGACCTGAGCTGGCCGATCGTCCTGTCGCTGCTCGCGCTCGGCGTGCTCGGTACCGGGCTTGCCTACATCTGGAACATCAACGTGCTGCGCGCGTGGGGTCCGACCGGGATCTCGACCGTGACCTATGTGACACCGGTCGTCGGGGTCGCCCTGGGGATGGCGATCCTCGGGGAACGGCTGTCGTGGCACGAGCCCGTGGGCGCGGTCGTGGTGTTCCTCGGGATTCTCTTCGCGCAGGGGCGGTTGCGAATCGGGCGTCGGCCTCGCGAGGTGTCCGCCGCCGTCTGAGGCATCCGCTCGTCGGGTGGGCCGTGAGCCGTGAGCCGTGAGCCGTGAGCCGTGAGCCGGGGCCGTGGGCCGCTGGGCTCACTTCCGTATTCAGGAATGTGGCCGTCGAAGGCGGCGTGTCGGACTCACGGCCGCGGCGTGCCGGCCCGCCGTTCCTGAGAAGAAGTGGCCCAGGTCTGCTGCCTCGGCCCTTGACATCGTCGCCCGAGGATGATTGGTTAGTTACACAAGTAATGAACCAACCAGGTTCGGCCCGGCGAAGTGAAGGCGGCATGGACGAATCACGACCGATCTTCATCCAGATCGCGGAACAGATCGAGAACGACATCATCGACGGCAGCCTGCCCGAGGGCAGCCAGATCCCGTCGACGAACGAGTTCGCGGCATTCCTCCGCGTGAATCCGGCGACCGCATTGAAAGGGGTGAACCGTCTTGTCGACGACGGCATCGTGGAGAAACGACGGGGGATCGGCATGTTCGTGACCGTTGGAGCGAGAGACCGGCTCGTCGAGCGACGGCGTGCCGAGTTCAGTGCCCAGTACATCCGACCGCTCATCATCGAGGCCGAGAAGCTCGGCATCGACATCGACCAGCTCGCGGGCCTGCTCCGCGCAGAGAGGATCGACTCATGACCCCCACCGTCGTCCGCGTCGACGGCCTGACGAAGCGCTACGGCTCGTTCACGGCGCTCGACCGTGTGACCTTCGATCTGGAGGAGAACCGCATCTACGGCCTGCTCGGCCGCAACGGTGCGGGCAAGACCACGATCATGCAGCTGCTCACCGGGCAGCTGTTCCCGAGTGACGGCGAGATCGAGGTGTTCGGCCGCACGCCGGCTGAACACGCCGACGTGCTGCGCCGGATGTGCTTCATCGCCGAGTCGCAGCGCTACCCGGAGGACTTCACGGCCGCGCACGTGCTCAAGGCTGCACCCTGGTTCTTCGAGAACTGGGACGCCGCGTTCGCCGAACGGCTCGTCGCTGACTTCCGCCTCCCGCTCAAACGCCGGATCAAGAAGCTCTCGCGCGGTCAGCTCTCCGCGGTCGGAGTCATCGTCGGCCTCGCGAGCCGGGCCCCGCTCACGTTCTTCGATGAGCCGTACCTCGGGCTCGACGCCGTCGCCCGGCACATCTTCTACGACCGGCTGCTGGAGGACTACGCCGAGCACCCTCGGACCGTGGTGCTCTCCACGCACCTCATCGACGAGGTCGCGAACCTCCTCGAACACGTGATCCTCATCGACCAGGGCCGCATCCTGCTCGACCGTGACGCCGAGGAGGTGCGTGGCACCGCGAGCACCGTCGCCGGTCCCCGAGCGACCGTCGAGCAGTTCGTCGCCGATCGTCCGGTGATCGGGCGTGAAGCTCTCGGCGGGCTCGCATCCGTCACGATCGACGGCCGTCTCGACCAGGCCGATCGCGTCCGGGCCGCCGAGCTCGGCCTCGAGCTCGCGCCCGTGTCGCTGCAACAACTCATCGTCCACCTCACCGGCACCGACCTCGCCGGATCGACCGAACAGGAGGCCGCAGCATGACCGCCGTCGTCAACGCACCCATCGCGCAGTCCACCTCACGGGTGCGCCCGAACGAGATCTGGCGCATCGTGCGGCTGCACGCCGTCAACCCGTCGGTCTTCTTCGGGGTGCCGTGGATCATCCTCGGCGCCGCGTGGATCGTGTCGATCGTGATCGCGATGATCATCGGCGGCGCCGGCGCGCCCGAGGATGATATCCGTGAGGGCATGCGCTACAGCTGGGCGGTGCTCTCGCCCCAGTGGTACCTGATCGTCGTCGGGGTGCAGGCCGTCGCGTACACCTTCTCGTTCGCGCTCGGGTTCGGAGCCACCCGACGCGACTTCTGGCTCGGCACCGCCGTCATGTTCGTGTTCGTCTCGATCGAGATGGCCGCCGCCATCGCGACCCTGGTCCAGCTCGAGCAGCTCACCGACGGCTGGGGCGTCGGTGCGAGCATGTTCGACTCGCTCTGGTACGGGCAGCAGGGTTGGCTCGTCGACTTCTACGCGACGTTCGCGCTGCAGCTGCTCGTGCTGTTCATCGGCGCCGCCATCACGACCGTCTACATGCGCTGGCGGATCCGCGGCATGCTCATCCTCACGCTCAGCGCTATCGTCCTGGTGCTCGGCCTCATCGCGCTCGCCACGTTCACCGAGTCGTGGCCGCAGATCTTCGGATGGCTCGGCAGCATCGGGATCGTCGGGATCTTCTCACTGATCCTGGGGCTCGCCGCGGTGTTCGCCCTGGCGGGGTTCCTCGTCATCAGGCGGGCGACGCCACGCTGAATCGGCGTCACACGGACTGACCCGGATCGGGCCCGCCTGATCCGGGTCAGCCGCGCGCCGCCTCGCCGATCCCGAGTACCGGCGCACTCGCCCGGCCCACCCCACCGGGCGAGTACCCGTACTCCTCCCGGAAGTATCGGGCGAAGCGCGACGGGTGGGCGAAGCCCCACCGCCGTCCGATCACGGCGACCGTCTCGCCGGTGCCGCTGACCAGATCTCGGTGGGCGCCGGCGAGGCGCGCACGCCGGAGGTAGACCGCCGGCGTCTCG
>Ga0180223_1000934_pt1 | contig 27572 bp, 23 predicted proteins | sample eDN5th30CKraftOP_FD_151337 | JGI IMG/M metagenome (GOLD analysis project Ga0180223, IMG submission 151337) | Enriched Organic Plus compost microbial communities from Emeryville, California, USA - eDNA 5th pass 30_C Kraft OP (version 2) (version 2) ... | reverse complement strand
CCTTCCAGCCACCCAGCTGGGACATACAATCCACTTCGGCCACGGCCGGCCCCGTTTTGTTGCCTCGAGAACAACAATTCTGCCGGGTCGGCCGTGCGCCTCTCTCCCCTCAGTTGGGAGAAGAACCAAAAAAAAGGATGGCCCCGAAGGGGGGCCATCCTTGCCAGACGCGGATTCCTGACGATTAGTAGTCGTAGGAAACCGACAGCTGGGTGTAGCGCGGGGTGGTGAACGAAATGCCCATGCCGTAGGTGTTGTCCACGGTGTAGGGCGAAGACTCCCACTCGGAGTACTGCAGGGTCGGCTTGCGCTGGTTCAGCGCGTTGAACACCTGCAGACCGAACGCCAGCTTGTTGCCGGCGAAGGCCGGACGGTAGCTCACGCCCAGGTCGAGGTTGGTCGTCCACGGGGTACGACCGGCATCGCCCGGACGCGACGGCTTGCCACCACAGGCGTGGTAGTAACCACCGTAACCCACCGGGTCGGCTGCCTCGCTGTCGGCCGGGATGCCACCAACGGTGTAGTAGCCCAGGCAGGAACGCGGAGCGCCCGACATCACACGCAGGTTGGCCGAAACCAGCCACTCGGGAGTGAACTGGTAGGCGCCGTAAGCCTTCAGCTGGTGACGACGGTCGTTAGCCATGTAGCCGCCGGCGTACCACATCAGGGCGGCGGCGTCCCAGTCCTGGGTCTTCGACACGCTGTCCTGGCCGATGTCGCTCTTCACCTGGCCCTCGGTGTTACCGGTGCTGCGCGACCAGGTGTAGTCGATGCGCGCCTGCCACTTGTCGTTGAAGGCGCGCTCCAGGTACAGGTTCACCGCGGCGTAGTTGCGCTTCGCCTTCTTGTCCAGACCCCAGTCGGCGGCGGTCATGGTGTAGTCGAAGTAGTTGCCGTCGGCGTCGATGGCGACGAAGGTATTGGTCAGGCCCGGGTTGAAGATCGGGCAGGAGTCGTTGAAGGTGACCGTGTCAGCGTCGTACCCCATCTTCTCCAGCTTGGCGACGATCTTGTCCGGATCGCAGATATCGTCGATGGCAGTACCCAGGCGACGATAGACCGCCTTCGCACCGTAGACCCAGTTGTCGCCCAGGGTCTTGTCGAAGCCGATGATGGCCTCATCCTGGTACTGCGACTTCAGGTCCTTGGCGGTAACGGTGGCCGGATCGATCGGCTGGCCATACTCGTTGTTGGCCGAAACCGGACCCGGGCCAAGCGGCGACAGGCCGGTCGGCACGCCGTTCGCGTCGATGCCGGAGTAGGTGAAGTACTCGCGGGTGTAGATCGAGGCGCTGGCGGCGCGGATCGCGACCTGGTTCGGCAGGGCCAGGTAGTAGCGACCCAGGTTACCGTAGACCTTCAGCGAAGAATCACCGAACACGTCCCAGCTGACGCCCAGGCGCGGGGCCCACTGGTCGCCGCTGTCCACATAGGCTTCGCCCGCCGAGTTCTTGTTGGTGAACTTGTCGTTGCGGATACCCAGCGACAGCATCACGTCATCGGTCAGGTACCAACGGTCCTCGATGAAGTACGCCTTCTGCTCGAGCGACATGCTGGTCGCCTCGGAGTAGATGTACTTCTGCACGTAGTACTCCTGGCCCGGAGCGCCGACGCCCAGCGACGGGTTGATCGCCGCGTTCGGGTTGGCGGTGCGCGAGTAGATCCACAGGTAGCCCGGGCCGGAGGTGGACTGACCCTCGTTGTGGGCGCTGTAGTACATGTTGTCGATACCGAAGGTCAGCTGGTGGTCGCCCAGCACCCACTCCAGGTCCGCACGCAGGCCGCGGGTCTTGTTACCAGCGTCCATGGCCTTGCCGTAGATCGCACCCTGCGCATTGCGGATCGGGGTGCCGCCGGTGTAGGCCGGATTCTGGTTGGTGACGCCGTTCAGGTACGGCAGCGAGCCACCCTCGCCCAGGTTGAACTGCAGGTTGTCGTGCTCGCTCTTGCCGTAGGTCGCGCTGAAGGTCAGGTTGTCCGACAGGTAGCCCGTGTACTTGGCGATGTAGTAGCGCGAGTTGTCCTTGGTGGTGTCCGGAGCAGACGGCAGGCGCTCGCCCTCGGTGCCGGTCTCGTAGTCGTACGCGTTGTAGTAACCGCTCTGACGGTCGTTGTGCTTGATGCCCGTCAGCTCGAGGATGTGGTCATCGCTGATGTTCCAGTCCAGCTTGGCGTACAGCTTCGGCGTATCGTAATCGTAGTGGGTACGCTGCTGGATGGCCGCGGCGGTGGAACCGGTCGAGATCTGGTCGACCTGCTCCTGTTCGGCCGCAGCGAACACGAACAGCTTGTCCTTGATCAGCGGACCGCCCGCATAGGCGCTGTAGACCAGGCTCTGGGTCTTGTCGCCGCCGCGGCGACGGTACAGGGCACCAGCCTTGTCAGGATCCTGGTAATCCCAACCTTCCGGCAGCTGCTCGTTCGGGTAGTAAACGTCCTTCGGCGAGTTGGCCAGATCACGGGGGCGGAACACCACCTGGCCGCCGAACTTCCACTCATTGGTACCGCGCTTACCGACCTGGTTGATCACGCCACCGTCGGAACGACCATAACGGGCGCTGTAACCGCCGGTGTAAGTCTCCTGCTGGTCGATCGCGCCATAGGGCAGGCCCACGCCGCCGATGTTGGACAGCGGATGGCCGGTCGCGAAGCCGTTGATGTAGTAGGCGTTCTCGCTGACGCCGGCGCCACCGAAGGACACGACGTTGCCAAACTCCGCGCTGCCCTTGACCGCGCCGGGGGCCAGCATAGCGATGGACTCGGCCGAACGGGCCAGCGGCAGCTTGGCCAGCTGCTCGGCAGTGATGACGGTGCGCGAGTCGACGCTGGTCACGTCGACCGGGCTGACCATGCTCCCCACGACGGTGACGCTCGCCAGGGTGGTCGGGCCGCCCGAGGAGAAGGACACGTCCACGCCCTGACCGACGCGCAGCTGCACGCCCTTGCGGATGTCGACGACTTCGTCGCCGCGACGCAGGGTCACGGTGTACTGGCCGACCGGCAGGGAGCCGATGGAGTAACGGCCGTTGGCATCGGCCTGGACGACGCGAGTCAGACCCGTGTCGCTGGTGATCTCGATGCTGGAACCGGCCGGAACCGCACCGTAGATGCTACCGGTGGTGCTCTGGGCGTAGGCCTGTTCGGCCGGGATCATGGTGGCCACAGCACCGGACAGCGCCAGTGCCAGCAGGCTCACCTTCATATAGTTACGGCGGCGGCTGTCACCGCCCTTAGTTGCAAAAGACATTAGTCCTCTCGATTCAAATGCTTATGGGACAGTGGCCGCGAAGCTAAGCCTCGCCAGCGGTCCCAACCTATACCATTTCAAATAAAAATTAAAGTTACGTTACTGACTCGCAAAGGAAGCCTTGTAAGCACCACAAAGGTGCGCTATGCGCCCCCGTTTGGATCTACAGAAGGCCCGCTGTAGCGCCTTTGGCGAGCAGTTCCAGCCCAATCCCCATTCAGGTGCATTCATAGCCAAAGGGAATTAGCAAGCGCATCCCAGAAACAGATCGTCCCAAACATAGAATGAACTAATGAAACGCCCCGTATGGTGGGCGCTGGGACCGGGTCGTATTCAGGCGCGGTGGTAGGGGTGGTTGGCCAGCATGGCCGCGGCGCGGTACAGCTGCTCGGCCACCACCAGGCGCACCAGCATGTGCGGCAGGGTCAGCGGGCCCAGGGACCAGGATTCGTGGGCCATGGCCCTGACCTCGGGGGCGTGCCCTTCCGGGCCGCCAATCAGGAACGCCAGGTCGCGACCCTGCTGCCGCCAGTGCTCCATGCGCGCGGCCAGCTGTTCGGACGACCACGGCTTGCCGGGCACGTCCAGCGCGACCACGTGTGCGTTCTTCGGCAGCGCCGCCAGCACGCGCCGGCCTTCGTCCTCGATCGCCCGCAGCGGATCGCGGCCCTTGCCGCGCAGGCCCGGCTCCACTTCCACCAGTTCCAGCGGCATCCAGTGCGAGAGCCGCTTGCGGTACTCGGCGAAACCCTCGGCCACCCAGGAGGGAGCGCGTTCGCCGGTTGCGATCAGACGTGCCTTCATCGGCACATGATACGCACCACCAGGCCGCAGCCAGGCCGCACCGCGCCTGCCTGCGCAATGCACGGCCTCTCCTGCCCGCTCCCTGGCTGCCACCGGATCCGCGCGCCAGTCACGCGGGCGGGAACGAGCGGCTGGCCGGGGCAGCGGAGGCCGCGGCGGGCCGGCACGCCCGATTGCGTCACACCGCCTTCCCGCGGCCGGCGGGCGTCAGGAGCGGCGGCGATCAACCCGGCACAACCCCGGCAGCGAGGCGGTTGCGGGGCCGCAGTCGCACCAGGCAGCAGGCGCATCGGCGCGCCACGCACGCGCGGGCACGCCTTCTGCACGCAGGAGCGCGACGCCCACCGGCGCAGGAACGCAAAGGCCGCGCCCAGGCGCGGCCCTTGCTTCGTGCGGTGCCGCCCGCATGCGCGGGCGCTGGATCAGCCGGCGTCGTCGACGTCCGCGGCCGAGCGCGGCTGCTGGTCGCCGACGCTCCACAGCCGCTCCAGCGCGTAGAACTCGCGCACCCGCGGCAGCATGACGTGGACGATCACGTCGCCCAGGTCCACCAGCACCCACTCGGCCTCGCGCTCGCCTTCCACGCCAAGCGGCTGCGCGCCGAGCTTCTTGGCGAACTTCACCACCTCGTCGGCGATGGACTTCACGTGGCGGGTGGATGTACCCGAGGCGATCACCAGGTGGTCGGCCACGCTGGTCTTGCCGCGCACGTCGATCTCCACGACGTCCTTGGCCTTGATCTCCTCCACCGCGGCGCGCACGGCGGCAAGCAGCTTGTCGGCGGAAGGGGGCGGCTCGGGCAGCCGGGGCTTGATGACGTGGGCCTGGTTGTTCAAGGAAGACTCGAGGTAGCTGGGGAATGGCCGGCACTTGGCCGACAGGGGTGCGGATTATACCGGCGGCGGCGTCACGTACCCGTCACGCCGTGCGCACCCTGCCCGGCACCGTACAGGCCGTGGCGGAGGATGTAGCCGGCCACTGCCGGCGGCACCATGCCCTGCCAGCCCGGATCGCCGGCGGCGATCGCGGCTCGCACCGCGCTGGCCGACTGCGGATGCAGCGGCTGCCGCAGCGGCAGGATCCGGCCGCCGGCGGCCGCGGCCAGCGCCGCCGGCGAGTCGCACCAGCGCCCTTCGGTGGCTGCCGCCAGCTCCGGTGGCAGCCCGCGGTCGACCGGCTCGTCGCCGCGACTGGCCACCACCAGGTGCGCCAGCGACAGGATCTCCCGCCACTGGTGCCACTGCGGCAGCGAGCGGAAGCTGTCGGCGCCCAGCAGCAGCGCCAGCGGCGCGTCTCCGCCGTGCAGCACGCGCAGTTCGCGCAGGGTGTCGATGGTCCAGGACGGGCCACTGCGCTCCAGCTCGCGCCGGTCCACGCGCAAGCGCCGATCGCCGGCCGCGGCCACATCGAGCATGCGCGCACGATGGTGGGCGCTGGCGCCGGGCACGGCGCGGTGCGGCGGATCGGCGGCCGGGGCCAGGGTCACCGGCACGCCGAACGCGTCGGCGGCTGCGCGGGCGATGGCCAGGTGGCCGCAATGGACCGGATCGAAGGTGCCGCCGTACCAGAGCCTGAGCATGGCCGGCGGACTCACCCGGCGGTCGCGAGCAGCCGGGTGGCGGGGGTATCGGCGATTGCCAGCAGCAGCCGCTCCAGCAGCAGCCACGGATCGCCGGCGGCGCGGCCCTTGGCCGCGCGGTCCACGCGCGAGGCGTAGGCGGCGAACCGGTTCCAGCGCAGCGGCGCGGCGTGCCGCTGCAGGGCACGCTTGAACGGCGCCTGGCGTGCCTCCCACAGGCCTTGCGACTTCATTTCCGCGGCGAGGTTGGCGCCACGCGCCTGGGCACGGGCCAGCGCGGCGGCGCGCAGCAGCTCGCGGATCACCACCGGCATCAGCCCGGCCACCTGCTCGCCCTCGGCGCGCAAGCCGGCCAGCATGCGCCGCACCTGCGCCGCCTGGCCGGACAGCGCGGTCTCGACCAGGCGGAACACGTCGTAGCGGGCGGCGTCGGCCACCAGCGATTCCATCGTGTCCAGGTCAAGGGTCGCGCCCGGTGCCAGCAGCGCCAGCTTGTCGATCTCCTGCGCGGCAGCCAGCAGGTTGCCCTCCACCCGCTCGGCCAGGCCCTGGACCGCCTCGGGGCTGGCGTGCAGGCCGCGGTCGCGCAGCCGGCGCTCGATCCAGCCCGGCAACTCGTGCGGCTTGAGCGCCCAGGCGATGGAGACCACGCCGTGCCTGGCGACCGCTTCGTACCACTTGCCCTGGTGCGCCTTGCTCCATTCGTTGGCCACGATCAGCAGGGTTACGTCCGGCGGCGGGTTGGCGCAGAAGGCCATGATGACTTCCGAACCGGTCTTGCCCGGCTTGCCATTGGGCAGGCGCAGTTCCAGCAGGCGGCGCGAGGCGAACAGGCCGGGCGCGTCGAAGCTGGCCGATAGCGCATCCCAGTCCGGCTCGCGGCCCTCGGCCTCGAACACCTCGCGCTCGGCGCCCTCGGCGCGCGCGCGCGCGCGCACCGCGTCGGCGGCTTCCAGCACGTGCAGGGTTTCCGGGCCTGCGACCAGATAGGCCGGCTGCAGCGGCTGCTTGCCCACATGCGCGACCAGCTGTTCGGGCTTCAGCTCCATCGGGCCGGGCCTGGCTGCATCGGATTCACCGCACCGGGGCGTCGAGGGAGGCGGGCCCCTCTTCCGTCGCCCCGGCTTCGCCCGGCACGGGCGCGGCCGGCGTGGCCTCCGGCGCACGCACCGGGCGCGCGCGCGAGGGATCGGCGCGGACCACGCTGTCGAGCCGGCGCAGGATCGAGGCGGCCATCTCGCGGCGCAGCTCGTCGGCCAGGATCTCGCGCTCGCTGCTGGTGCCGGTGGCGTCCTCCGGCGGCGACACGTAGTCGCGTGCCAGTTCCACCGACTGCCGCGGCACCAGCACGGTGCCGTCGCCCAGCACCGCGGTGAACACGGTGGCGTAGCGCAGCGAGAATTCCTGGGCGCGGCCCTGCTCGTCGATCGCGATCGGCAGGTCGCCCCAGCGCTCGGACAGCACTTCCAGGCGCAGCACCTCGCCCCCGGCGGTGCCCTCGTCGGCCACCTTGGCGCCGGCGTTGCGCAGGTTGCGCTCCAGCAGGGTCACCAGCGAGCTGTACGGGGTGCTCGAGTACACCTGCACCGGCGGCGCATCGCTGGGCAGGGCGATGCGGTCGCGCAGGTGGAAGCCGCATCCGGCCAGGGCCAGGGTGGCGAGGAAGAGCAGCGCCCGGGCGGGCGGGGACGCGGTCGCAATCATGTGGAGAAGTCTGGACGAGGCCGCGACGGGCGGCAACAGGCGCGAAGCCTGACCGATTCCCCGTGAACGCCGCTTGAGAGCACCCGCGCCGGCACCACCCGGATGCAATACGCGCAGCGCGGATCGGGGGATGGACGTTCAAGGCGTGGGTGCCAAGGCTCCTCCGCACCGACAGCGCCAGGCGGGAACAACCGACGCTACCCCCCCCCAGGTTGGGTGCTGTCCGCACGCAGCGCGCACGGGGGATGGAGGCATGGCAGCGGCGGGGCCCAAGGTTCCGCAAGGAACCTTGGGCAAGCGGCCGCAGGCCGCACCCGCCGTGAACATCGGCGCCGCTACGCGGCGACGATGTTCACGATCTTGCCCGGCACCACGATCACCTTGCGGATGGCCAGGCCTTCCAGGTACTTGGCCGCGTTCGGCTCGGCCTTGGCCAGGGCCTCGATCTGGTCGCGCGGGGCGTCGGCGGCGACCTCGATGGTGCCGCGCAGCTTGCCGTTGACCTGCACCGCCAGGGTCACCGCGGCGCGCACCAGCGCCGCCGGGTCGGCCTTCGGGAACGGCACGTCCTCCAGCAGCGTCTCCGGGTGGCCCAGCACCTGCCACAGCGCGTGGCTGGCGTGCGGGGTGATCGGGTTGAGCAGCAGCACCGCCGCCTCCAGCGCCTCCTGGCGCACGGCGCGGCCCTGCGGGCTGGCGTCGTCGAACTTCGAGACCGCGTTGAGCAGCTCCATCACCGCGGCGATGGCGGTGTTGAAGGCGTGGCGCACCTCGTAGTCGTGGCCCACCTTCTCGATGGTCTCGTGGGTCTTGCGCCGCAGCGCCTTCTGCCCGGCATCCAGCGCGGACACGTCCAGCGCCGGCGCGGGGCCGTCGGCGGCGTGCTTCTGCACCTGCGACCACAGCCGGCGCAGGAAGCGCGCCATGCCGTCCACGCCGGCCTCGTTCCACTCCAGCGACTGCTCCGGCGGCGCGGCGAACATCGAGAACAGGCGCACGGTGTCGGCGCCGTACTTGTCGACCATAGCCTGCGGGTCCACGCCGTTGTTCTTGGACTTGGACATCTTCTCGGTGCCGCCGACCAGCACCGGCTGGCCGTCGGCGCGCAGCACCGCGCCGGTGACGCGCCCGCGCTCGTCGCGCTGCACGTCGACGTCGGCCGGGTTGATCCAGTCCTTCGAACCGTCCGGGTTCTGCCGGTAGTAGGTGTCGGCGATGACCATGCCCTGGGTCAGCAGGTTGGTCGCCGGCTCGTCGCTGTCCACCAGGCGCGCATCGCGCAGCAGCTTGTGGAAGAAACGGAAGTACATCAGGTGCAGGATCGCGTGCTCGATGCCGCCGATGTACTGGTCGACCGGCAGCCAGTAGTTGCCGCGCTTGTCGACCATCTCCCGCGCCTTGGGCGAGGTGTAGCGTGCGTAGTACCAGCTCGACTCCATGAAGGTGTCGAAGGTGTCGGTCTCGCGCTCGGCGTCGGCGCCGCACTCCGGGCACTTGCACTTGCGCCATTCGGGATCGGCCTTGATCGGCGAGCCGACGCCGGTGAACTCCACGTCCTCCGGCAGCAGCACCGGCAGCTGGTCCTCCGGCACCGGCACCGCGCCGCACTTGTCGCAGTAGATCACCGGGATCGGGCAGCCCCAGTAGCGCTGGCGGCTCACGCCCCAGTCGCGCAGGCGGTAGTTGACCCGGCGCTGGCCGCGGCCCTGGCGCTCGAAGCGCTCGGCCAGGGCCTCGAACGCGCCGCGGTAGTCCAGGCCGTCGAACTCGCCGGAATTGACCAGCTCCAGGTCCTCCCGGGTCTTGTCGCCGTACCAGTCGCGCCAGGCCTGCGCATCCCAGGTCGCCTCGTCCTCGTTGCGCGGCGACTTGAGGCGGATCACCTGCACCTTGGGCAGGCCGTACTTGCTGGCGAACTCGAAGTCGCGCTGGTCGTGGCCGGGCACGGCCATCACCGCGCCGGTGCCGTAGCCCATCAGCACGAAGTTGGCGACCCAGATCGGCACCTGCTCGCCGGTGACCGGGTGCACCGCCTTCAGGCCGGTGTCCATGCCGCGCTTTTCCTGGGTCTCGATGTCGACCTCGGAGACGCTGCCGCGCTTGAGCTCATCCAGGAACGCCGCCAGCGCCGGATTGGCGGCGGCGGCCTTGACCGCCAGCGGATGCTCGCCGGCGATGGAAACGAAGGTCACGCCCATCAGCGTGTCCGGGCGGGTGGTGAACACCCGGATCGGCTCCAGCGCCGCGCCGGCCGCGTCGACCACCTCGAACTGGATCTCCAGGCCCTCGGAGCGGCCGATCCAGTTGCGCTGCATGGTCTTGACCGCCTCCGGCCAGCCCGGCAGCTCGTCCAGGCCGTCCAGCAGCTCCTGGGCGTAGTCGGTGATGCGCAGGAACCACTGCGGGATCTCGCGCTTCTCCACCAGCGCGCCGGAGCGCCAGCCGCGGCCGTCGATCACCTGCTCGTTGGCCAGCACGGTCTGGTCCACCGGGTCCCAGTTGACCACCGCGTTCTTGCGGTAGGCCAGGCCCTTGCGCATCAGGCGCACGAACATGCGCTGCTCGTGCACGTAGTACTCGGGCGTGCAGGTGGCGAACTCGCGCGACCAGTCGATGGCGTAACCCAGCGACTTCAGCTGGGCGCGCATGTGCTCGATGTTCTTGTAGGTCCATTTAGCCGGGGCGACCTTGTTCTTGATCGCCGCGTTTTCCGCCGGCAGGCCGAACGCGTCCCAGCCCATCGGCTGCAGCACGTTGTGGCCGGTCATGCGCTTGTAGCGGCTGATCACGTCGCCGATGGTGTAGTTGCGCACGTGGCCCATGTGCAGCGCACCGGACGGGTACGGCAGCATCGACAGGCAGTAGTACTTGGGCTTGTCGGAGGACTCGTCCACCTCAAAGGCGCGGGTCGCTTCCCAGAACGCCTGGGCGGCGGATTCGACCGGCTTGGGATCGTAGGCGGAGACGTTTTCGGGGACGGCGGACATTTGCAGTTCGCGGCGGCTGCGGCAAAGTCCGCAAGGGTACCGCAGTGCAGCATCCGGCTCCACCCGGAACGTCTGCCGCCCCGGGCGCGGAAGCCCCTTCCCGGCAGCGCCGGCTACCATCGTCCAGCCACCACCAAGGCCCGGACATGCCGACCCGGTTCCCGCCCTCCCGCCCCCGCCGCACAGCTCCCGTATTCAGGGTTTCCGGCGCGGGCGCGCGCCCCCCGCTCCCGCGTGCCGGAGAGCGGGCGTGAGCGGGCACTGGCTGGGCTTCGTGGCCGCGACCCTGACCACGGTGGCCTTCGTGCCGCAGGCGCTGAAGACCCTGCGCAGCCGCGACACCCGCGGCATTTCCCTGGGCATGTACGTGGTGTTCACCGTGGGCCTGTGCTTCTGGCTGGCCTACGGGATCGTGCTCGGCTCGTGGCCGATGATCCTGTCGAACGTGGTCACCCTGGTGCTGGCGCTGCTGATCCTGGCGCTGAAGCTGCGGCACGGCTGAGCCGCGGCTGGGCCGCCGCGGCCACGCCCCAGCCCAACCAGCCGAGGATGGCCAGGCGCTGGGCCAGGGCCGGACCGATCCAGTCGCCCAGCAGGAAGGCGCCGGCCAGTACCAGCACCGCCGCGCCCAGGGAAATCGGGGCCAGGCGGCCGGCACCGCGGACCCCGCGCAGCCCCAGGGCAAGCGCGCCGCCACCCAGTACGAAGCCCAGTACCCAGGCCAGCCAGGCGAGCGCGTGCCAGCGGCTGGCACCCGCATCCAGCGCCTCCAGGTCCAGCCGCAACAGTCCCTGGGCGGCGAACGCCAGCGCACCGACCAGCAGCAGCTGCAGGCCGATCCCGGCCAGCAGCCTCGATCCGGGCGGCAGGCCGGCGCGCAGGCGCAGCACCTGCCAGGCCTGGGCCAGGCCCGGTGCCACGTAGGCGGCCAGCCCGAACGCCAGGCCGGCGCCGCCGAGCTGGCGCGCGCCCAGCAGGCCAAGCGGGTGGAGCAGGTGCGAATAACCGTCCAGGCGCGCCGCGGCGAGCACTGCCGCCACCACGCAGGCCAGGGCCGCTGCGACCGCGGCCGCGATGCGCATCCGCGCCGAAGGCGCGCTCACGCGGCGTCCCCGGCGCGTGCGGGAAACGCGGACGGCAACGGGAGGAAACGTGACATGGGGCTTGCGCGGGGCCGTGGCGGGCCGGCCATGCTCCGCCGCCAGGCCGCTAGACTGCAACCCCGGCGTGCGCCGCGCCCTTGCAAGCCACGGCCGCGGCCCCATCTGTCCACTTTCCCGATCCGGATGCCCGCAATGTCCAATCTCCCCCACGTCGTCGACGTCACCACCGACAACTTCGAGACCGAGGTGCTACAGAAATCGCTGCAGGTGCCGGTGCTGGTTGATTTCTGGGCGACCTGGTGCGGGCCGTGCAAGTCGCTGGGCCCAATCCTGGAAAAGCTGGCCGGCGAGTACGGTGGCGCCTTCGTGCTGGCCAAGGTCGACGTGGACCAGCAGCAGCAGATCGCCGCCGCGTTCCAGATCCGCTCGGTGCCGACCGTGTTCCTGCTGGTCGGCGGGCAGCCGGTGGACGCGTTCCAGGGGGCGCTGCCGGAAGGCCAGCTGCGCCAGTTCCTGCAGCAGCACGGCATCCAGCCGCTGGCCGGCGCCGAGGCCGCCGAAGCCGACGCCGCGCCGCTGGATCCGCACGAGGAAGTGCTGCGCCTGCGCCAGGCGGTGCAGGCCGAACCGGACAAGGAAGAGCTGAAGCTCGACCTGGCCCTGGCCCTGCTGCGCACCGGCGCGGCGGACGAGGCCGGCAAGCTGCTGGACGCGCTGCCGGCCAACCTGGCTGCCGACGACCGTGCGGTGCGCGCCCGCGCGCGCCTGGGTTTCGCCGCCCTGCTCAAGGACGCGCCGGCGCAGGCCGCCCTGGAACGGGCCGTGGCCGCCGACCCGGACGACCACGCCGCCCGCCACCTGCTGGCCGTGCACCAGCTGGTCGGCGGCGATTCGGCCGCCGGCCTGGAGAACCTGCTGGAGCTGCTGCGCCGCGGCCGCGACTACCAGGACGGCCTGGCGAAGAAGGCGCTGATCGATGCCTTCCGCGTGGTCGAGGACGAGGACCTGGTCGGCCAGTACCGCCGGAAGATGGCGTCGCTGCTGTTCTGACCTGCCCTCCGGCGCGGCAGGCCTTGCCGCCGCGCCGGCCTGGCGTCACATCCCGCGGAAGCGGTGCAGGAAGGCGCCGCTGACCGGAAGGGTCTCCGGGTGGTCCTTGAGCCGCAGGCTGTGCCGCCCCAGTTCGTTGCGCAGCAGGCGGTCGATCGCCGCGACCCGGACCACCACGCCGCGGTGCACCTGCCAGAAGACGTCCGGGTCCAGCCCCATCAGCAGTTCCTTCAGCGGCGTGCGGATCAGCGCGTTGCCGCCGGCGGTAGCCACGCGCACGTACTTGTCCTGCGCCTGGAAGAACAGCACCTCGTCGATGCCGATCATGCGCACGCTGTCGCCGACGCTGGCGGTGATCCAGCGGATCAGCTGCCCGCCGCGCGGGCGCAGGCGCGCCTCCAGTCCGTCCAGCAGCGCCTGCAGGTCGGGGCCGCCGCCCGCGGCGCGCTCCTGCAGCCGCTGCCGCAGCCGCGCCACCGCCTGTTCCAGGCGTTGCGGCTGCAGCGGCTTGAGCAGGTAGTGGGCGGCGCCGGCCTCGAACGCGCGCACCGCGTAATCGTCGTAGGCGGTGGTGAACACCACCAGGCCGCCATGGCCGGCCACCGCACGCGCCACGTCCATGCCGCTGGCGCCGGGCATGCGGATGTCCAGGAACGCGACCTGCGGCCGGTGCGCGGCCACCGCGTCCAGCGCCGCCTCGCCGTCCTCGCACACCGCCGCCAGCTCCAGTTCCGGCCAGGCCAGGCGCAACTGTTCGACCAGCGCGCGCCGCTGCGGCGCCTCGTCCTCGGCCACCAGGCCAACCACCTTTCCCGTGCTCACGTCCCTGCCTCCTCCAGTGCCGAACGCTCCAGCGCGATCATGGCGACCACGCCGCCGCCCTCGCGCGGCTGCAACCGCAGCGATGCCCGGCGGCCGAAACGGTGTGCCAGTTGTTCGCGCACATTGGCCAGGCCCATGCCACCGCCCACGCCCGGCCGCAGCCCGGCGCCGTCGTCGACCACCCGGATCACCAGGCGGTCGCCCTCGCGGCCGGCGGTGATCTCCACCCGGCCCGGCCCGGGCCTGGGTTCGATGCCGTGCTTGATCGCGTTCTCGACCAGGGTGATCAGCAGCGCCGGCGGGAACGGCAGCGCGCGATGGCTTTCATCGACCTGCACCGCCCACGACAGCCGTCCGCCCATGCGCACCTCCATCAGCGCCAGGTAGCTGGCGCAGATGTCCAGCTGCTGGCCGAGGGTGGACACCATGCCCTGGCCGTCGCGCATGCGCGGGATGGTCGCGCGCAGGAAGGCGACCAGCGCATCGAGCGTTGCCTCGGCCTGGGCAGGGTCCTGGCGGACCAGCGCGCGCACCGATGCCAGGGTGTTGAACAGGAAGTGCGGCTCGACCTGGGCCTGCAGCATGCCCAGGCGCATGTCGGCCTCGCGGGCACGGGTCGCCATTTCCGCCAGCGCGCCGGCGTACCGGTGCGCTTCCCAGCGGCGGCGTTCGCTGAAGTAGGCACGAAGCGCCAGGCCGCCGCCGAACAGGCCATAGATAACCGCCAGCACCGCCAGGTTCACAGCGAGCAGCAGGGCCTTGGCCACCGCGCCCAGTTCCAGCTTCGGCGGCGTGGTCCCGAGCATGGCCAGGCGCGGCTGCATCAGCCCGTTGACGTAGCTGGAGGCCATGTGGTCCACGCCGTAGCTCAGGACCATGCCCAGCAGCACCGCGACCACCACGCCCCAACGCTCGCGCGGCTCCGGCCAGCCGCGGTGGCGCACCCAGGTGGCCAGGGCGGGGCCGAGCATGGCCATCAGCGAGAACGCGGCGAACTGCGCGCCCCAGACCTGGGCGCCGATCCGCGCGCTCTGCATGGCCAAGGCGGTGGCCGCGCCGATCAGCGCGGTCACCACCACGATCACGCCGCAGAACAGGAGGCTGCGACCGGCCAGCCAGCGCCAGCTGAAGACCGGGTACTGGTGGTAGCGGCTCCAGATCGCGTTGCCGCCTACCAGCACCTGCGGCGGAAGTACCTGCTGCAGCGAATAACCCGTCCGCGGATCCATCAGCGCCTCCCTTCCCCGCGCCCCGGCTGCAGCAGCAGGAGCATCGCCAGCAACGGTGCCAGCAGTTCCAGACCCATGTCCATGGTGGCGTCTCCCCTCACTGCGCCTGGCGCGCGCCGCGCAGCACGCGGCCGGCCTGGTGCAGTTCCAGCGACGCGACCCCGCCGTCATCCCCGCGCAGGAACCGGAACTCGGCTCCGAACGCCGCAGCCTCGAACCGGTCCTTGGCCACCGCCTCCAGCGCGATCGCGCCCTGGCCCGTAGCCTGCGCCACCAGCTTGCCGCCCTCTTCGCGCACGGACAGGTCGAAGCCCGGCATCAGCGGATAGGTGCCGGCATAGGCGGCCAGCTCGGCGGGCGACGGCTGCGGGAAGGCCGCACGGGGCTCGATCGGCACCGCAGGCAGCGCGGCACCTGCCTGCATCCAGGTGAATCCATAAGTACCGTCGGCGCGCTTCGCGGGGCGCAGCACGGCGTCGAATTCCCGCGGGTAGAAATCGCCGGCATCGTCGTAGGCCATCTCGTACTCCGGCTGGCCCGCCGGCTGCAGGAACAGCGTTCCCTTACGGTTGCGCAGGCTCATCTTCATCCCGCCCTGCAACTGGTAGTCGCCGGCCAGCGCCTGCAGCAGCGCTGGCTCCGGCGCGGCCGCGCGGCGCGGCTTGCCCAGCGGCAGCGACGGTTCGGCCAGGTGGTTGCCGAGGCTTGCCAGGCCGCCGATCGAGCTCCAGTTCGTGTCCGACAGGATCACGACGCCGCGCCCCTGCTCCGGGTCCAGCATCACCAGCGACGAGAAGCCGCCGGTGGCGCCTTCGTGGACGAGCAGCTTGCGGTCGCCGGCCGGCGCGATCATCCAGTTCATGCCCATCGGCGGCGTCTGCGAGACCGGGACATGGGTCATGGCCATCGCCTGCCCAACCGGCGTATCACCCGGGGCCAGTCCGCCCTGCACGTAGCGGACCATGTCATCGAGGGTGGCATGCACACCGCCCACGCCGGCAAGGTCGGTGGCGAAGCGCCACGCCGGCACCTCCTTGCCGCTGGAGCCGTGGGCCTGCGCCTCGCGCACGCCCTCCGGGCGGCGGTTGATGTAGGCCCGGTCCATCCCCAGCGGCGCGAACAGGCGCTGCTGCAGCAGGGTTTCCAGGTCGGTACCGGCGTGGCGCGCGACCGCGTACGAGAGCAGCATCGAGGCGTAGTTGGAGTACGCGAAGCGGCTGCCCGGGGCGCGGTCCAGCTGCACGTCCGCCAGCGAGGCCAGCAGGCTCTCCGCATCAAGCCCGGCGTAGGGATCGTCCACGCGGGTCAGGTCCATGCCCCGCGTCGGCAGCGCCGGCAGCCCCGAGGTATGGGTGACCACGTGGCGCAGCAGGATCGGCTGGCCCTGGAATTGCGGCACCTTCGTGCCTTCCGGCAGCCACGAGGCCAGGGTGTCGTCCAGCGAGCCCTTGCCCTGCTGGACCAGGTCGGCCAGCAGGGTGGCGGTCATGGTCTTGCTGACCGAACCGATCTCGAAGGCCACGTCGGGGCCGATGCGGCCTGCCTCGGCGGGATCGGCACACTGGAAGGTCCGGGAGACGCGTGCCTTCTCGACCACGGCCACGGCCATGCAGGCGCCGGTGCGGTCGCCATCCAGGCGCTGGCGCACCAGGCTGGCGAGGGTGGGGTCGTCCATTGCGTGCGCCGGGGCGGCGGCAAGGACCAGGGCAATCAGGGCGGCAGGCTTCATGTCGGGCTCTCCATTGCTTCTCGGGACGCCGCCATCATTGACAGCCGCCGCGCCAGCGTGCGGCCGTGCGACGGACGCCGCCCTGCGCGCGACGAACGTGCCCGGTCGGGTCGCGGATCTTCAGTCGTCCAGGAGCCGGGCCATCGCCCTGCGGTAACGGGCGGCAATGGCCGCGCCGTCGACATGGCGGCCACCGCGCACGCGCACCTGCCCGGCCACCCGGGTCTCGGCCACCAGCGGGCGGTTGCCGGCGAACAGCCAGCGGTCGGCCAGGTCGTCCGGCGTGGCCCCGGCCAGCTGCGCGGCGCCGGCATCGAGCAGGACGAGGTCGCCGGAGGTATCCGCGAAGCCGGTGGCATCGGCCGCGCTGGCGGCCACCCCGGCCAGCAGGCTGGCGCCGACGCGCGGGTGGTCCACGCTGGCGACGATGTTGCGGCGCCGCGCGCAGAGCCGCTGGCCGTATTCCAGCCAGCGCAGCTCCTCCACCGGCGACACCGACACGTGCGAATCCGAGCCGATGCCCCAGCGGCCGCCGGCATCCAGGTATTCGCGCAGCGGGAACAGCCCGTCGCCGAGGTTGGCCTCGGTGGTCGGGCAGATCGCCACGGTGGCGCCGCTGGCGGCGATGCCCTGCACCTCCCCGGCGTCCAGGTGGGTGGCGTGGACCAGGGTCCAGCGCCGGTCCACCGGGAAGCGGCGCAGCAGCCATTCCACCGGACGCTCGCCGCGCACCGCCAGGCTGGCCTCGACTTCGGGCACCTGCTCGGCGATGTGCAGGTGGATGCGCGTGTCCGCCGGCAGCGCCGCCAGCACCGCGCGCATGGCGTCCTCCGGCACCGCGCGCAGGCTGTGGAAGGCGCAGCCGACGCGCAGCATGTCGTCCTGCAGCGGGCGCAGCGCCTCCAGCAGGCGCAGGAAGCCGTCCACGTCGTGGGCGAAGCGCCGTTGCCGCGGCGACAGTGGCTCGCCGGCGAAGCCGCCGCTCATGTACAGCACCGGCAGCAGGGTCAGGCGGATGCCGGCATCGCGCGCAGCGGCGACGAGCGCGCGCGACATCGCCGCCGGATCGGCGTAGGGCGTGCCGTCGGGCTGGTGGTGCACGTAGTGGAACTCGCACACCGTGGTGTAGCCGGCCTCCAGCATCTCCGCGTACAGCTGCGCGGCCACGGCGTAGGTGCTGTCCGGATCCATGCGCGCGGCGAAGCGGTACATCAGCTCGCGCCAGGTCCAGAAGCTGTCCTGCGGATGGGTGCGGTGCTCGGCCAGCCCGGCCATCGCCCGCTGGAAGGCGTGCGAATGCAGGTTGGCGATGCCGGCCAGGGCGAAGGAGTGGTGATCGGGCATGGACGCATTGTGCCCGGCGGACCGCGGGCCGGCATGTGCGTGCGAGAATCCCGGCCATGACCGACGCGATCCCGATGGCCCGCGAGGGCTTCCGATGACCCGCCCGCCGCTGTGGGACGGCCTGCTGCTGGATGCGCGCCTGGCCACCCTCGACGGCCCCGGCTACGGCCTGGTGGAGGACGGCGCGCTGGCGTGGAAGGACGGCCGCATCGCCTGGGTCGGCCCACGCGGGGCATTGCCGGCCGGCGATGGTCCACTGGCCGCGCAGGTGCTGCAGGCCGGCGGTCGCCTGGTGACGCCGGGCCTGGTCGACTGCCACACCCACCTGGTGTTCGGTGGCAACCGCGCCGGCGAGTTCGAGCAGCGCCTGGCCGGCGCCAGCTACGAGGAGATCGCCCGCGCCGGCGGCGGCATCGTCTCCACCGTGCGCGCCACCCGTGCCGCCGATCCGGCCAGCCTGCTGGCGCAGTCGCTGCCGCGCGCCCGCGCGCTGGTGGCCGACGGCGCCACCACCGTGGAGATCAAGTCCGGCTATGGCCTGGACTTCGACAGCGAACGGCGCATGTTGCAGGTCGCGCGCCAGGTCGGCGCCAGCCTGGGCATCGAGGTGCGCACCACCTTCCTCGGCGCGCACGCGCTGCCGCCGGAGTACTCCGGCCGCGCCGACGACTACATCGCCGCGGTCTGCGAATGGTTGCCGCGGCTGCACGCCGAAGGCCTGGTCGACGCGGTGGATGCGTTCTGCGAGCGCATCGGCTTCGATGCGGCGCAGACCCGCCGGGTGTTCGAGGCCGCGCGCGCGCTCGGCCTGCCGGTGAAGCTGCACGCCGACCAGCTCAGCGACGGCGCCGGCGCGGCCCTGGTGGCGGAATTCGGCGGGCTCTCGGCCGACCATGTCGAGCACACCTCGCCCGAAGGCGTGGCGGCGATGGCACGCGCCGGCACGGTGGCGGTGCTGCTGCCGGGCGCCTTCCACGTGCTGCGCGAGACGCGGTTGCCGCCGCTGGATGCATTCCGTGCCCGGGGCGTGGCGATGGCGGTGGCCACCGACTGCAATCCCGGCACCTCGCCGCTGCAGTCGCTGCGCCTGGCCATGTCCCTGGCCTGCACCCACTTCCGGCTCACCCCGGAGGAAGCCCTGCGCGGGACCACGGTGCACGCCGCGCGTGCGCTCGGGCTGCATGATCGCGGCCGCCTGGCCGCGGGCCTGCGCGCGGACTTCGTGCTGTGGAACGCGAAGGCGCCGGCCGAACTTTGCTACTGGCTGGGCGGCAACCTGGCGGCCTCGGCCTGGAGCGGCGGCCGCCAGCTGTACTGAGGCGCGGGAAACCCTGCCCCGAAACGCAGAACGCGGCGCCAGGCGCCGCGTTCCGGGAGTACTGCTGCGAGGAGGCGATCAGCCGGCCTTGGCCACCGTCTTCTTGGCCACGGCCTTCTTCACGACGGTCTTCTTGGCCGCCGGCGCGGCCGCACCCGCCGCGGCACGGGTGCCACCATGGCGGCGCGCGTTGCCGTAGCTGGAGTTGTAGCGCTTGCCCTTGGCGGTCTTGCGGTCACCCTTGCCCATTCATTTAACTCCTTGATTTCGAATAACTTGGACGGCGCGCGGCGCGCGACAGGGCGGCAAGCCTAGCATGCGCGCTCAATGGGCGCAGCTGGCGTCATGAACATGGCCATGGTTGAGCCGCAGGTTCAGCAGGTGGGCCACGCCGACCAGGGTGCCGCCGAAGGTCATCGCCACCGCATGCGGCACCGCCGCCTCGTGCAGCGGCGCGTACAGCAGCCCGGCCCACAGTGCCAGCAAGCCCGGCACGAGCAGGCCCAGCGCGCGCAGCGCACGGTGGCGGCGGTAGCTCCAGCCCAGGCTGAACACGCCCAGCAGGCTGACGAAGGCCACCAGGGTCCATTCCACCCCGTCGTCGAACCACAGCGACATGCCCAGCGCCGGCACCGCCGCCAGCAGCAGCGGCGTCAGCGCGCAATGGATCGCGCACAGCAGCGAGCCGGTGGCGGCCAGGCGATCGACGAGGCGGTGGTGGTGGTGATGGGGCATGGGCGGGGGGGGGCTGGCACCGGAATGAGCGATACATTATAACATCCGCCCTCCCACGTCACCCCCAAGGACCTACGCATGCCCGATCCGATGCGTTCCCCCGCTTCCCGCGTCCTCGTCCGTGCGCCGCTGGCAGCCTCCATCGCGCTGGCCTGCGCGGGCCTGCCAGCCCTGGCGCTGGCCCACGACGACCCCACCGAACTGCCGGCGCTGCAGGTCACCGCCTCGCCGCTGGCCGGCGATGCGGAGACCCTGGCACGCCCGGTGGAAGTGCTGCAAGGCCAGGCCCTCGATGACGCGCGCGCCGCGACCCTGGGCGAGACCGTGGCCCGGCTGCCCGGCGTGCAGACCAGCTATTTCGGCCCGGGCGTGGGCCGTCCGATCCTGCGCGGCATGGACGGCCCGCGCGTGCAGGTGCTGGCAAGCGGGCTGGGCAGCCAGGACGCGTCCACCGTCAGCGCCGACCATGCCGCCAGCGTGGAGCCGTTCCTGGCCGACCAGATCGAGGTGCTCAAGGGCCCGGCCACCCTGCTGTTCGGCAGCGGGGCCATCGGCGGCGCGGTCAACGTGGTCGACGGCCGCATCGCCCGCGAGCTGCCCGGCGCACCGCTGTCCGGCCGCGCCGAGCTGCGCGGCAACACGGTCAACAACGAGCGCAGCGGCATGTTCCGGCTCGACGGCACCAGCGGCGACAACCTCGTGCTGCACGTGGACGGCCTGCTGCGTGATACCGGCGACTACGACATCCCCGGCCAGGCCCACGCCGCGCACGACCACGACGCGGAGGAGGAAGGCCACGAGGCCGCGCCGGGCCGCCTGGGCAACAGCGCGATGCAGACCCGCGCCGGCGGCCTCGGATTGACCTGGCTGGGCGATGCCGGCTACCTGGGCGTGGCCGCCAGCACCTACCGCAGCGAGTACGGCATTCCGCCGGGCGCGCACGTGCACACCGGCGACCATGGGCACGGGGAAGAGGAACACGGCGACGGGGACGCGCACGGCCAGGAAGACCACGCCCACGACGTGCGCATCGACCTGCGCCAGGACCGCCTGGAGCTGAAGGGCGGGATCTACGCACCGGCCGCGTTCCTGGAGCGGATCGACTTCCACGGCGCCTGGAGCGATTACGAACACGTGGAACTGGAAGGCGGCGAGGTCGGCACCCGCTTCACCAGCAGCGGCTACGACGCCCGCGTGCAGGCGGTGCAGAAGGAACTGGGCGGCTGGCGCGGCGCCTTCGGTTTGCAATCCGGGCGGGTCGATTTCGGCGCGGTGGGCGCCGAAGCCTTCGTGCCGGCCACGCTGACCCGCAGCCACGGCCTGTTCGTGCTGCAGGAAAAGAGCGCCGGCCCGCTGAAGATGGAATTCGGCGCGCGCCACGACCGGGTCGAGCTGGAACCGGAAGGCGGCAAGCCGCGGCGCAGCTTCGGCGCCACCAGCCTCTCGGCCTCGGCGATCTGGAAGCTGGCCCCGTCCCTGGACCTGCGCCTGGGCGTGGACCGCTCCGAGCGCGCGCCCACCCAGGAAGAGCTCTACGCCGGCGGCCTGCACGTGGCCACCGCCTCGCTGGAGGTGGGCGACGCCGGCCTGGACACCGAGTCCGCCCTGCGCGGCGAGATCGGCCTGCACGCGCACCACGAGCGCTTCGACCTGGAGCTGTCGGTGTACCGCAGCCGCTTCGACGAGTTCATCCACCTGGCCGATACCGGCGTGTCCGAGCACGAGGTGCCGGTGCGGCTGTGGACCCAGGCCGACGCGGTGTTCACCGGCGCCGAGGCCGAGGCCGTACTGCACCTGGCCGACAACGCCAGCGGCCGCTGGGACCTGCGCCTGTTTGCCGACCACGTGCGCGGCGAACTGGACGGCAGCGGCACGCGCACGGCGGCGTTCGAGGTGCCGCACGGCGACCATGCCCACGCCTACGTCGTGGAACTGGACAACCGCGGTCCGCTGCCGCGCATCGCGCCCGGGCGCTTGGGTGCAAGCCTGGCCTGGGACCTGGGCGGCTGGCGCGCCTCGCTGGGCGCGGTGCGCTACCGCGCGCAGGACCGGGTGGCAGGCAACGAGGAACCAAGCCCCGGCTACACCCTGGTCGACGCGCACCTGTCCTACGGCTGGGAACAGCCGCACGGCGGCCGCTGGGAGCTGTTCCTGGATGGCAGCAACCTGGGCGACACCGAGGCGCGTCCGCACACCTCCCTGCTGCGCGAATACGCGCCGCTGCCGGGACGCGCGGTGGCGTTCGGCGTACGCGCCTGGTTCTGACCTCGCACGATGCGCGCGCCGCCACGCTTCGGCGGCGGCGCGCTTCCATGAATACGTGCATATGCACGTATAGTGGCGGCCCGCCCCACGCAGGCCGCCCGCATGCCCGCCCCGCATTCGCCTTGCACCTGCTTCCGGCTGCGCCGCGCCGCACGCCTGGTGTCGCAGATCTACGACCACGCCCTGGCCGGCGCCGGGCTCAACGTCAACCAGTATTCGCTGCTGCGCCACGCGCGCACGCCGCAAAGCCTGGGCACGCTGGCCGCGAGCCTGGGCATGGACCGCACCACCCTCAGCCGCAACCTGCAGCCACTGCTGCGCGACGGACTGGTTGCCGAAGTCCGCGATGAGGATCCGCGCCGGCGCGTGCTGGCACTGACCGCGGCCGGCCGCCAGCGCCTGGCCCGTGCACGCCCGCTGTGGCAGCGCGCGCAGCGGCGCATCGACGCCCTGCTCGGCAGCGGCCCGCTGGGCCAGCTGCACGCCGCGCTGGACGCACTGGACGGCGCACTGGCCAAGGAGACAGGGGAATGAGCGCGGACACTGCCCGCACGCCCGGCACCACCACCCTGGTGGTGGCCGCCGCGGTGATCCTGATGCTGACCATGGGTGCGCGCCAGACCACCGGCCTGTTCGTGGCGCCGATCCACCTGGATACCGGCGTCGGCATCGCCACCATCAGCCTGGCGCTGGCGATCGGCCAGTTCGTGTGGGGCGCGGTGCAGCCGGTGTTCGGCGCGCTGGCCGACCGCCATGGCTCCGAACCGGTGCTGGTCGGCGGCGGCCTGCTGCTGGCCGCGGGCCTGGCGCTGGTCCCGTTCCTGCCTTCCGGTCCGGGGCTGATGCTGAGCCTGGGGGTGCTGACCGCCGCCGGCGCGGGCGCCGGCAGCTTCTCCATCCTGATCGGTGCCACCGCCGGGCGGCTGCCGCCGCAGCGGCGCTCGTCGGCGGCCGGTTTCATCAATGCCGGCGGCTCGCTGGGCCAGTTCGTGTTCGCGCCGGTGCTGCAGCTGGTGATCGGCGCGGCCGGCTGGACCGTGGCGATGCTGGGCATGGCCGCGACCTCGCTGCTGACCCTGCCGCTGGCGCGCTGCTTCCGCCGCCGCGAGGGCGAGGCGCCGCCGGCGCACGAGGGCTTCGAGGACCGCGGCCTGCGCCACCAGCTGGGCGTGGCCGCACGCGACCGCAGCTACTGGCTGCTGCACCTGGGCTTCTTCACCTGCGGCGTGCACGTGGCCTTCCTGGTCACCCACCTGCCCGGCGAGGTGGCGCTGTGCGGCCTGCCGGCCAGCGTCTCGGCGGTCTCCATCGCCCTGATCGGCCTGTTCAACATCGCCGGCAGCCTGGTCGCGGGCAAGCTGGGCGAGCGCTTCCGCATGAAGTGGATCCTGGCGGCGATGTACGCCAGCCGCGCGCTGCTGATCGCGCTGTTCCTGCTGGCCCCGCCCAGCGCCTGGACCTTCTACCTGTTCGCCGCCGGCCTCGGCTTCACCTGGCTGGCGACGGTGCCGCCGACCGCCGGCCTGGTCGGCAAGCTGTTCGGCCCGCGTTACCTGGGCACGCTGTTCGGCCTGACCCTGCTCTCGCACCAGGTCGGCGGCTTCTTCGGCGCCTGGCTGGGTGGCGTCGCATTGGAGGGCACCGGCAGCTACCAGTGGATGTGGTACGCGGACATGGCCCTGGCGCTGGTGGCCGCAGTGGCCAATGCACCGATCAGGGAGCGGAAGCTGGCACCCGCGGCGGCCTGACCGCCGCAAGCCACGTCCGGGCGCGCCGGCTCAGCCGGCACAGCGCGCGCACAGGCCGTGCACTTCCAGGGTCTGCGCCTGGGGCTGGAAGCCCAGCGCCTTGGCGCGCGCGTCGAGCTGGGCCACGACCTCGCGGTCCTCCAGCTCCACCGCGCTATGGCAGCGGTCGCAGATCAGGAACGGCACGGAGTGCTGCGCGCTGTTGGGATGGTGGCAGGCGACGAAGGCGTTGACCGAAGCCAGCTTGTGCACGAAGCCGTTGGCCATCAGGAAATCCAGCGCGCGGTACACGGTCGGCGGCGCGTCGGCGCCGGCGCCCTTGGTCTCGCGTACCTTCTCCAGCAGGTCGTAGGCCTTCACCGGCTTGCCGGCATCGGCGATCAGCCGCAGCACGTTGGCACGGATCGGGGTCAGGCGCAGGCCGCGCTCGCTGCAGGCCCGCTCCACCGCCCGCACGAACGCTTCGGCGCTGTGGACATGGTGATGGGGGTCGGTGCAGGCATGCGGCATGGCGCCTCCGTGGTCAGCCCTTTGGAACCTTGGTGATGGCGGCGGCGATGCGCTTCAAGGCCTCGTCGCGGCCGGCCAGGTAGACCGTCCAGGAAATGTCCGGGCTGACCTGGGTGCCGGTGATGGCCACGCGCAGCGGCTGGGCGATCTTGCCCATGCCCAGTTCCAGCGCCGCGGCGGTGTCGTGCAGGGCCTGGCCGACCGCCTCCACCGTCCACTCCGGCAGCGCGGCCAGCAGCTCCCGGGCCTTGGCCAGGGCGGCGTCGGCGCCGGGCTTGAGGTGCTTGGCCACCGCGGCCTCGTCGTAGTGCTCCAGCGGGGTGTACCAGACCACGGCCTTCTCGGCCATTTCCTTCAGCGTCTGCGCGCGCTCGCGCAGGGCCACGACCACTTCCTCCGGCTTCGGGCCCTTGCCCAGGTCCAGGCCCAGCTTCTCCAGCTGGTAGACCAGGTGCGGCGCGACCGCGGCCGGATCGGTGGTCTTGAGGAAGTGCTGGTTGACCCAGCCCAGCTTGGCCATGTCCAGGCGCGCGGCCTTGGAGTTGCAGTTGCGCACGTCGAACAGCTCGACCAGCTCCTGGCGGCTGAAGATCTCCTGGTCGCCGTGCGACCAGCCCAGGCGCGCCAGGTAGCTCAGCAGCGCGTCGGGCAGGTAGCCCATGTCCTTGTACTGCATCACGTCGGCCGCGCCGGTGCGCTTGGACAGCTTGGCGCCGGCCTCGTCCAGGATCATCGGCATGTGGCCGAACTTCGGCACCGGGGCGCCGATGGCCTGGTACAGGTTGATCTGGCGCGGGGTGTTGTTGATGTGGTCGTCACCGCGGATCACGTCGGTGATGCCCATGTCCCAGTCGTCGACCACGACCGCGAAGTTGTAGGTCGGGTAGCCGTCCGGACGGAAGATCACCATGTCGTCCAGCTCGCTGTTGGCGATCTCGATCCGGCCCTTGATCAGGTCGTCGAACGCGACCACGCCCTCGGTCGGGTTCTTGAAGCGGATGACGCGGTTGGGGTCGTCGCGGTACGGCAGGTTCAGGTCGCGCGCGGCGCCGTTGTAGCGTGGCTTCTCGCCACGGGCCATGGCCGCCTCGCGCATGGCGTCCAGCTCTTCCTTGCTCTCGTAGGCGTAGTAGGCCTTGCCCTCGGCGATCAGCTGCTCGGCCACCTCGCGGTAGCGGTCGACGCGCTGGGTCTGGTAGACCGGGCCCTCGTCGTAGTCCAGGCCCAGCCAGTCCATGGCCTCGAGGATGGCGTCGATCGCCGCCTGGGTGCTGCGCTCGCGGTCGGTGTCCTCGATCCGCAGCACGAACTTGCCGCCGCGGTGGCGCGCCTCCAGCCAGCAGTAGAGCGCGGTGCGGGCACCGCCGATGTGCAGGTAGCCGGTGGGACTGGGGGCGAAGCGGGTGCGGCAGGTCATGGGGAGGAAGACGTGGACGGAATGGGACATTTTACCCCGCCTGCGCAGCGCCCATGGCCCGGGCCGGTGGCGCCCGGCCGGCCGCGGCGGTGCAGGACGGGCCACGGACCGTCCCCCTGGCCCTGCAGCGCCTGGTCCACCGCGCCCGCGCCGGCCTGCCGGCTAGGGACCGGGGGCGATGACCACGCGGTTGCGCCCGCCGCGCTTGGCCTCGTACAGGGCCGCGTCGGCGCGCTTGAACAGCGCGTCGAAGCCCTCGTCCGGCCCCTGCAGGGCCACGCCCACGCTGACCGTCACCGGGACCGGCACGCCCGGCTCGAAGGCATGGGCCTCGACCGCCGCGCGCAGGTTCTCCGCCAGCGCCGGCACCTGGTCGCTGCGCACGCCCGGCAGCAGGACCACGAACTCCTCGCCGCCCCAGCGCACCAGCCAGTCGCTGGAGCGCAGCTGGCGCCGCAGCAGCACGGCCAGCTCGCGCAGCACGCGGTCGCCGGCGTCGTGGCCGCAGCTGTCGTTGATGCGCTTGAAGTGGTCGATGTCCAGCACCAGCAGGGCCCGCGCGTGGCCGGGCACGACCGGGCCGGCCGGCAGCCGCGCCCAGCGCTGCTCGAAACCGTGGCGGTTCAGCGCCAGGGTCAGCGGGTCGGTGGTGGCGCGGGCGCGGTACTTCTCGGCCTCGTTCTGCAGCAGGCGGCGCTCGGTGCGGTAGGTGCGCAGCTGCAGCAGCGCGTAGAGCACGATGCCGGTGAGCCATACGCCCAGGATCCCCAGGTACCAGGTCTCGCGCGACAGGCCCGGGCGCACGAAGGTGATCTCCTGCACCTCCAGGTCGTGCACGCCCTCGGTCATGGGGTAGGAGAAATCCAGCCCCACCGTGACCACGTTGCTGAGTTCGGCGTGCGCCAGCTCGCGCGGCAGCTTGTAGGACAGCCGCCACCACTCGGCGACGGTGAACTCGTCCGTGCCCAGCGACAGGGGCGCGCGCAGGTCCTGGGTCGGCAGGAACACCGCGTTGTACTTGGTGCTGTTGGTGTCGCCGACGGTGGAGTAGCGCGGGTCGAAGTGCCGCGCGAACAGCCGCAGCTTGGGCACGTCGCCCTTGTAGACGACCTTGACCTCCACGTGGGTGTACTTCGACAGGTCCAGGCCGCGGTCGGGGCCGGAGCCGATGAAGTAGTTGACCGCGCAGTAGTACAGGGGCTCGTTGGTGCCCGGCGGGTAGTGGCAGCGCAGGCGGCGCTTGCCCTCGTCCAGCCACTCGCCGGCCTCGGCGCGGCCCGGCACCGGGGTGGAGGACAGCACGGTCGCGTCCTTCGGCACCCGGGTCACGTCGAAGCGCACCGGCGGGATGAGGTCGTAGCCGGCGATCGCGCCGAGGGTCAGGGCCACGCCCGCCAGCAGGGCCAGTGCGACGTGCTTGCGTTGCCCGGAGTGGGACGTCGGAGTCGGAGAAACGTCTACACCGGCCGCGGTCATGTGCCCTCTACCATCCCTGTGGACAGGCGGCGCGTGCACGACCGCCTGGAATTGCAGGGACGTTACCAAAGGCCATTCCCGCCTGCACTGTGTGACCCATGCACCCCCCGGCCACCGGCGCGGCCGCCTGCCGCCTGGCGCCGGGCACGGGCGGGAGGGCGCGGCCCGGCCTACAATCCGGCGATGGCCACCCTGTTCGTCTCCGACCTGCACCTGGATCCGGCCCGGCCGGAAATCACCGCCCTGTTCCTGCGCTTCCTGCGCGGCGAGGCTGCGGGCGCCGACGCGCTGTACATCCTCGGCGACCTGTTCGAGGCCTGGGTCGGCGACGACGACCCGTCCGAGGCCGGGGCGGAAGTGGCCGCCGCGCTGCACGCCCTGGCCGACGCCGGGGTGCCGGTGTACTTCATGCACGGCAACCGCGACTTCCTGGTCGGCCAGGACTACGCCCGCCGCGCCGGCATGCGCATCCTGCCGGATCCGTCGGTGGTATCGCTGTACGGCC
>Ga0180223_1000933_pt1 | contig 27581 bp, 33 predicted proteins | sample eDN5th30CKraftOP_FD_151337 | JGI IMG/M metagenome (GOLD analysis project Ga0180223, IMG submission 151337) | Enriched Organic Plus compost microbial communities from Emeryville, California, USA - eDNA 5th pass 30_C Kraft OP (version 2) (version 2) ... | reverse complement strand
CAATTTCTCAAACGATGTCCTCGGTGAGGCACGCATTGTCGAGAGAGCCTTCGGCATCGGTCCATGTGCCCTGTCTGAAGCGGTGACCATGCTCGAAAACCATCTTCAGGACGTCAAAGCTTAAGCTGCTGGCCCGGAAGGGCGCGCAATCTGTCCAAATTCTAAATTTGCAACAGAGCCCCCTAGATGTGAAAAGGACCCGGACCACCTGGCTAGTGCGTATCCGAGTCCTATTCCTGATCTAGGAAAAGAGGGCGGGCCGAAAGGCTCGCTCTCACTCCGGATCTTAATATAGTACCGTTCCTCGAAAAAATCAAAGTTGGTGCCTTCCAGTGGCGAGCGCGCGCCGCGCGATCACATTCGAGCGGCCGCCCCGCCTTGGCGGTGCGTCATCCCCTCCCCTTCTCTTCCGCCCATGCGATCGGTTCCACGCCGGTCAAGGGGCAAGCGCGGCAAGCCGCTGTCGCGCCGTGAAGAAAATCGGCTTTCACCGGCCAGGCCGGCGAACCTTCCGATTTTCCCCCCGCCCCGACCCCTTTGACAGGCACGGCCCCGAACGCTCGGCGGGCTGCGCCCACCTCCCTTCGCTCCGGTCAACGGCAGGGATGCCGTTAACCGGCACGAATTGAGGCGGCTCCGCCCAAATGGCGGGCCTTGGTAAGGGAGACAGAGCCATGACCAAGAAGACCGAGCAGCGCAGCGATGTTTATCAGCGCGTTACGGCCCAGATCATCGAGCAACTGGAAAAGGGCGTTCGCCCGTGGTTCCAGCCTTGGGGCGCGGGCGGAACCCCGGTTCGGCCCTTGCGTCACAACGGCGTGCCCTATCGTGGCATCAACACGGTTCTGCTTTGGATGCAGGCGACCGAGAAGGGCTATGCCTCGCCCTTCTGGATGACCTACAAGCAGGCGCAGGAACTCGGCGGGCAGGTCCGCAAAGGTGAGCGGGCATGTCTCGTTGTTTATGCCGGAGCGATCGAGAAGACCGAGCAGGACGAAGACGGTAACGAGCTGGAACGGCGCATCCCCTTCATGAAGGGCTATTCCGTTTTCAATGCGGATCAGATCGAAGGCTTGCCGCAGCATTTCTATGTGAAGGCAGAGCCGCAGGGCGAGCCCAAGGAACGGCTCGCACATGCCGATGCGTTTTTCGCCAATCTCGGCGCTGACATTCGCGAAGGCGGGAATTCAGCATTCTACCAGATCACCGAGGATTTCATTCAGATGCCCCCCTTTGATGCTTTCGTATCGGCAGAGGCGCATGCATGCACTCTCGCCCATGAATGCGTGCACTGGACGCGCCACCCGAGCAGGCTCAACCGAGACCTTGGCCGCAAGCAGTGGGGCGACGAGGGATATGCGCGTGAGGAACTGGTTGCCGAACTCGGCAGCGTATTCCTTGCCGCCGACCTTGGTCTTGCGCCCGATCCGCGCGACGACCATGCGGCCTATATCGCTTCATGGCTCAAGGTTCTGAAGGATGACAAGCGGGCGATCTTTCAGGCCGCCAGCCACGCCGAAAAGGCGGTTGGATACATGCACAGCCTCCAGCCCGAGGCCAGCGCTGAGACTGACCTAGAAGACGACATCGAGGAGCGCGCCGCCGCATAGGCGGCGCTCTCCAAAAATTTGCTCAAGCAAATTCTCCGGAAATCTGCTAAACCGAATTGCGAGTTATTCGTTATGAACATCAGACAGACGACAGGCGCCACCATGGGCCAAGTGCTTGAAAAGCCATCCACCTATATCGCCCGCTCTCATGCGGACCTTGCCGTTAGAATGCGCCCTGCCCGGCTCAACCGGGATCGCTTGCGGCAGCATGGATATGGTGAGGCAGCAATTCGTACCTTGGAATCAGGTGTCGCGATTTCCTACGTGGAGCGCGGAACCCCTGCCGATTGCACCGTTGTCGAACTGCCGGACGGCACCCGATACCTCGAACGCGGAACATGGTTGTCGGATGAGCAGGCTTGGCGCATTGAGCGCGTTTCCGAGCTGCCCCGCGCTCCTAGATGAGCGAGCCGGACAGCAAGCCGGTTTGCCTCATAATCGCAGGACCTAACGGCGCAGGGAAAACCACATTCGGGGACAAGGTTTCAGTCGGCACGCGTCTAGACCCGGATGCTATTGCACGCGACACCAGCCCCGATAATCCCGCAGCCGCCAGCATTCAGGCAAGCCGCGAAGTCATCGCCGCGATAAAGGAGCATCTTGAGCAGCGGCGATCCTTTACGCAGGAGACGACGCTTTCCAGCACACAGCCGCTAAGGACGATGCAGCAAGCGCGAGAAGCCGGATTTTCCGTTGGCCTCGTCTATATCGGTTTGCAATCCGCACTGGAGAGTGCCCGCCGCGTTGCCGAGCGCGTTGCGAAAGGCGGCCATGACATACCCATGGCCGATATCGTGCGGCGCTTTGATCGCTCATTAGAGAACCTGGAACGGGCAATTCCAGAGGCCGATATGGTGCAGATCGTGGCAAATGACAGCTACGATTACCGTTCCATTCGTGGCTTCGAGCACGGGCGCATAGTGCATCGAGCCGATGACGTGCCTGCCTATCTTGAAAAGGCTGTGCAGGTCCTGGATGACCGTGCCCGCGCCTTGGAACAGGATTCCGAGGACCGGGACAACGACGGCGAACGGGAGCGATAGCGCCCCTCGCCTGTTTGCTCAAGCAAATTTTCAGGCCCGCTCATCGGCGGGTGAGTCGAAAATGTCACATTCCAACTGCTAGTTTCTGCGTTGGCGCGCTCGCGCGTCGCGGCGCGCCGAATTTTGTGTTATCGAGAGAATGTCCACATGCAAGGAGTCGCAACGTATGAAAAAACTACTGGTGAGTAACCGGAAAGGAGGAGTCGGGAAGACCACCATTACCTGTCACGCAGCTTGGCATTTTGCCGAGAAGCGGCGGGTACTCGTGGTGGAACTCGACACGCAGCGCAACGGATCGGCCACGCTTGAGCCTCATAAGATCGACGTCACGACCTCGCAGCTCCTCACGGGAAAAGTGGAAATTCCGGGACTTAGCGGACCCGGGATTGCCGTGATCGAGGCCGATGACGAGCTTAAGTCCATCGAAATCGGGCCGCAGCAGATTGCAACGCTCAAGTCCAACCTGGACGCGGTAGCGGATAAGTTCGAGGTGTGCATTTTCGATGCGGCTCCGTCCGCTGACACGCTGAATGTCGGGCCAATGATTTTTGCGTCTCACGTCCTCGCGCCGATCGAGCTCACCGAGTACAGCCTTCAGGGGATCGAGAGCCTGCTCCAATCCATCATCGGCATGCAGAAGAAGTTCAATCCGAACCTCGTGTTTTTGGGAATGCTACCTAACAAATTCGTTGCAAACAGCCCGCGTCAGAAAGAAGCTCTGACGGAGCTGTTCGCGAAAGTCGGCAACAAGTTCATGTTCGATGCGGTCCTTCACATGCGGCAGGCCTATGAACAGGCGGCGTCTACCAAGGAACCGGCATGGAAGGATACCAAGACCGCCTCACGGGTGGCGGGCAAGGAAATCCGTACGGTCATGGAAAAGCTGGAGAAGCGGGTATTCGCTTAAGCTGAAGGAACACGAATATGAGCAGGTTTGAAGGTCTCGATTGGTCCGCCTTCGAGGAAGTCGCGCAGCATCAGGATAGCAGACCCGTGGCGGCCGTGACGGGCGAGACAGAACTGCCGCTGGATGAGATCATTGAAGATCCGGACCAGCCGCGCCGTTCCTTTGATGAGGAACGGCTGCAGGAACTCGCGGCATCCATCAAGAAAAGCGGTGTGGTGCAGCCGATCGTGGTCCGGCCCAAGAACGATGAAGGCAAATACATCATTGTCATGGGAGCGCGGCGCTATCGCGCTTCGCGCCTGGCTGGACGGGATACGATCAAGGCCATTGTAAGGGTCGAACCGACCGACGGTTACGACCAGATGGTGGAGAATATTCAGCGCGAAGATCTCTCCCATGAAGACATTGCGCGCTTCATCAAGGGTGAGCTCGACAAGGGCGCAAAGCCCGCAGCAATCGCGACAGGGCTTGGAAAGCCGCGTTCGTGGGTTTCCCTCTACACTGGCTTTTATGAGATGCACGATGCCATTCGCGAACGTGTCGAGGATTTCGGCATTCGCGCGGCCTACGAGCTTCAGAAGGCCATGGAGCTGGACGAGAATGCAACGCTTGCGTTCCTGTCCTCAAAAGACGGAATAACGCAACGCGATGCCATCGCATTCGCCAAGGAACTGAAGACGCCGCGCGGGAAGCAAGACCAGGCGCCAACCACACCGGAGAATTTCAGGGAGGGTGAGGGCGCCGGCGTTTCTGCGGTCCTAGAGAACGCTCAGGACGTGCAGCACCTCGACACGGCGGTAGAAGCGGCGTCTGAAAAACCAAGCGCGAGCCGGGGCAGGGGAGGCGCTGCGGTTGCGATCCTTGTCCAAGTCAAGGATCGCTTAGGCCGGCTCCTCCACGACCGAGTGGCGGAGCAGGGCGCCAACTATGGCGTGATAGCTTTTGACAATGGCAACACCATCGAGGAGGTAGTCTTGTCGAAGGTGAAATTGATCGAGATAATGAAGCTCGAATAGGGAATAGTGCTATGGATCGGTTTGTCTCAATTTTGCTTGGTGCGCTCGGTTTCATCGTGCACGGTCTTCGTGCAGCGGCATGGGTCATGCTGACCGCCTTGCGCAAGCCGATCCTGTTTGTACTTGGTTTCGGCACTTTCGCCGGATGGATCGGCGGGTGCATTGTCTGGCCCCTGATTATGTATTACGGGGGCCGCGATAACGGTATGGAATTCGGCTGGCATATGTATGCTTATTTTATCGGCTTGGGCGCTGCCATGGGCACCCTGTGTCCACTTATGATGGTGGGATACGATTCATTGCTCTTCCGGCTCCAGCCCAAGGACCGCGAAGTGATCTATATCAGCTGACCCTTTCTCCCATTCCTTTCCAGAGAACCCCCGGAGAATTTCCGGGGGTTCTCTTTTTGCGTCTCCTCGTCTGTGGTGAACCCTCGGAGCCGCGCAGGCCCCGGCCACGGCATCGGCCTCGGCCATGCAAGGGCTTGAGCGTAGCGTCCCTTGCATGGGGGAGGTTATGCCGTAGGGGCCGACCAAGCGGCTCGACGGGGTGAACCCTTGCGTGAGCGCTCGGGAGGGGTGGCAGGGGAGGGCGAGGCCCGCCCCTCAGATTTTCATGAAGCCCGAGCGTAGCGAGGACAAAGCCTCGCGTGAATTTGCTTGAGCAAATTTTTTGGTTTATACGTTTTCTAGGGCAGGATAGCTTACGCGACTGAATTTTGCAAAGCATTGCCGAAAGGGATTATGAAGCACATTGGCGCCTACGTAGACGACGACCTTGCCGAGCGCTTTTCGGCGCTGGCACAGACGCATGGCGGAAAGTCCGCCTTGCTCCGCCGTCTGCTGACTATGGCGACGGAAGGTCAGGGGGAAAGCAAGCCGCCGGAGTTGCCAGACCCGGCAGGTCGGGCCGTCCATCTGTCGGTGCGGTTGTCACAGAATGAGGTGGCAGAGGTCCGGAAGGCGGCCGCCGCACGAGGCATGAAGCCGGGGCAGTGGCTCCGCTCCGTCGTGCGCGTTCGCCTGGGGGCAGGCACTCAATACACGGCGGCCGAGCTCCATCAGCTTCGCGCGCTCACCAATCAGGTCCGGAAAATCGGCGTCAACCTGAATCAGATCACGAGGGCGGTGAATGAGGCGAGGCTGGAGCATGCCCCGGTTTCCGTTGACACGAAGGCATTGGAAGCAGCCCGCGCGGAGGTCACGAAGACATTGACGGCCTTACATCTCATGGCGCGGGGGAATGTGCGAGCGTGGGAGGGCGATACCGATGAATGACCCGAAAGTTCGTGTCCTCTATGAAGACTTCTATCGCTCTTTCGGCGTGGATGCCGCATGGACCCCGCCGGCAAGGATGCGCGTCTATCGCGACAACTGGCCGACGGGAGGCAACAAGTCCAAGCCTGGAATGTCGCCGGAGGCCAAGGCAAAGCTTGCCCGGATTGTCAGCCGCGCGCCTGAGGTGATGGTGAAGGTTTCCGGCCGCACCCGGGATGGCGGGCACCTCCGTGAGCACATGAACTACATCACCCGAAACGGCAAGGTCGAGGCCGAGACGGATTACGGCGTGATGAAGGGCAAGGCGGCCATCGACGACCTGCATGCGGATTGGACGGACGACGAGGTAATCTATCGGGGACAGCACCAGGTGAGGAAAGCGCCGCTTTCGGTGAACATGGTGCTTTCCATGCCGCCCGGGGTAGATCGGGAAGCTTTCAGGAACGCCGTCCGTGACTTTGTGGACGCGGAAATTCGACCGAGAGCGGATGTGATGGTGGCGTTTCATGACGACACCATGCACCCGCACGCACATGTCACGGTGCGCGGACGCCAGCATGACGGGCGTACCTTCAACCCCGGAAAGCCGGTCCTGGAGAAGTACCGCGAGCAGTTCGCGAGCGCCCTCCGGAATCGCGGGATCGAGGCCGAAGCAACGCCGCGCTATGCTCGTGGACGGACACTCAAGGCGGACCGGCAGCATATCCGGCACATGCGAGCGCGCGGTCTCATGCCGCGCGTGGATCGCAGTGCCATTGATGAAGCATTCAAGGAGCGTCCCCGAAGCCCAGGAGGCGCGTCAGGAGCCGCGCGGCGGGCAGGGCAGGGGACACGCTCACGCCCATGGGAAACAGCCGCAGAAAGCCGCCATATGGGCGTGAGAGTGGTCTATTCGGCTGCCGCCAAGGAACTTGCGAACAGCACAGCCATGACGGATCGGCAACTTGCTCTCAAAGTGGAAGAATTCGTCAAGGCCATGCCCATGCCGACCTTCCGGCAAGACCTGTACCGGCAAGCGCTTGATCGCCAGATTGCGGAGCGCCAGCGGAAGCCGGAACAGGAAAAGAAAAGAGACGGGCCGGAGCGGTGAGCCGGAGGCGCCTATGAAGGCTGCTGTTCCAATTTTACAGGCGTAGCCAGATAGGTGAGGTATAGGAAAGAGCCGTTTGAGAAGGCGGCGGCGGCCGTGCTCACGCGCACACCGATAAGTGCGTTCGCTTCCCCGCTGGTCGCTTCTTGACCAGCTTTGACGAGCAGGCCCAGGGCTTCGTCATGCTCGTTTCGGTTCCTCTCGAAGAAGCCGCGGAAAACAGGCTTTCTAGAAATCTCTATCGGGTAGGTTAATTCGATCATGCTGAATACATCGGCAATTCGATAGCCGGGCGGCGGGTTTTCGGTAGTGACGACGAGCATTTTTCTCCTCGGTTCTTTTCAACAATATCAGCGGCTTCTTTCCGTGGCCCGGTTGTGGTCACGCAGCTGCTCACGAGCAGGCCGTGCCTCCTGTGCACGGTCTGGGCTTTCCTCTCTCCGGTCCCGCTCGTGGTCTTTCGCGGCCCGGTCGATTTCGCGTTCTTCGATGACACGCGGCTGCGGAAAATCATGACCGCGCGCTATCGCATTTCCGATCTTGGTACGAGCGACGTTCATTGCCCGCTGCACAACGACCGGATCGCCTGGATATTTCTGCCGAACCTTGCGCTCGACATAAGCCTCCAGTGCCGCCGCTCCCCGGAGTTCCGGATTGTGAGCTGCTCCTGCCCGGCCGGTTGCACGGTATTCCTTTGCGCGGACCTCATTCGCATATACGCCGTCTTCGAGCGCCGCATCACGGCCAGGTCCGACATGCAGCGTACGCTCAGCGCCGGCAACGGCCTGAGCAACCTCACGTTCTGCTGCGCCTTCGCGCTCGCGGCGGTCATCGGCCGTCTTGAGCTCCGCCCCCTCTCGCTGCGCTTCGCCGGCCTCACGCTCTCTCGTAACGTCTGCTTCCCATGCGCGCCGATCGACCTCTTGCTGAAATCGAACAGGTCGCCCGTTCACCTCGCGTATGACCGTTTTCATGACGCGCTCCATGCCGAGCTCCCGCAGCCTAATCTGGTCGCCTTCCCTGGCGCCGGCCTTCAGAAGCGCGTCCGGCAGGCCGACGCCCCAAACGGTCTGTTGCCGGCCGCTCGCGTCCTGCAGCACCACGTATGGCGACGGCTCATTTTTTGGATTGTCTCGATAGGGGCGCTCGCCGGCTTCGATCAGCAAGCCCTCAATGCCATGCTTGTAATCGGGCGAGCTTCGATCAGCGCGTGATTGATCGAGTGGCACGCCGGCTTCCGGAGATCCTGCCTGCCGTGGTGCATCGGTATGATCGCGAACATCCATTGCGGCAGGCTCTCCGGCCGAGCGTTCACGCTCGGCCTCGCGGTCGGGCTGTATTTCGTTTCGGAGATACGCTTGCTCGCGACGCTTGAGCTCCTGCTGGTCGAGTTCGTTAGGCTTATAACCACTCACTGCGATCCCGCGCGCCTGGCCTTCAAGCCACGCCTCGCGCCGAAACTCTTGTGAGCCCTTGACCGTGATACTCGACCACCCGCGATGCGCGGCGGTGTCCAGCATCAGCTTGACGGCATGAGGATCATTCAGCTTCGTTCGAAGCTTGGTCGCGCTTTCCTGAAAGACTTCGCGGTTGCCCTTGGAATCGGCATACACATGCTGGTCCCCGGCGCGATCGGTGCGAATGTAGTAGCCCGATTGGATATCAGCAGGAAAGGAGCGGTCCGGCTCCTTCTGCTTCTCCTTTTCTTGATCCTGGGAGGCTTCGCCTGCAGACGAGGCCTGCGGCCCATCTTGTGTAGCACCCGCATCCATACGACGCCGGCGCTTCTCCTCCTCGGATTCTTCGCGTTCAGTTTCCTCCCGCTGCTCGCCTTGTTCGACGGAAAGGGCAGGGGAGGGGGCTGCGAGTTCGCGATCCGAATTGAGCTCGATCGTCAAGGACGGTTCGCGTTCGTCCTCGCGGTCCAGCTCGTCGTTTACGCTCACCGAAGTATCATTGTCTGCCATGGGTGTTCTCCAATTCCTCGGGCCTAAGCGGCGGCCTTATCCAGGTCGGTGACGGAATCGAGCCACTGAGCGACCATGGATTCCGCGTTTGCGCGGTTCACTTCCGGGTTGTCGGAAAGCTCCACATCCTTGAATGCTTCCGCGAGATCGTTCGGAAGCATCCAGATCGCGCCGTCTTCACCGTCTGCCGGCTGTTCTTCCGCCACGATTTCCTCAAGACGAGGAGCGCGCACGATCCGGTCAACAAGCTGTTGGCTCAGCATCTCGACCTTGCGCTCGAGGAGCTGTAGCCGGCCTTCGGCCGCGGATGTGGCAGGTTCGACCACCGGCGGGGGCAATAGGCGTTTTTTGAAAACGGGATCTTTGTAATAGAGGATCTTCTTGGCCTTCACAGGCGGGATGCCGCCTTTGAGAAGGTATTCATCCTCAAATGGGGTCAGCACGAGCTCTTGCGGCAGCATCAGGGCGCGTTTCTGGTCGCTTGTGGTCTCGGTGCGGGATGAGCGCGAGAAACCGAGCCCACGCGACCGGCTGCGGCCTTCTACCGTGTCATAGCCAAAACGCTCGCTGAGCTCCGTCGCGATCGCATGTTCCTTCGGGGTGAAAACGACCTCGACCGCATGGTTCGTCATATAGTTTGTCGCGGCGTCGGGACCGTAGACCTCGCGCAATTGCGCCGGAGACTGCACAATTGTGACGATGCGAATACCGTAGCCAGCCACATAGGATACCCCTTTCGCGACTATATCGACGTTCCCCATTGCCCGGAATTCATCCATCATGAGGAGCAGCTGAAGCTTCAGGCTCTTGTCGTGCTCCGGCAGTGTCCGCGTGTTGAGATCCACGGCCTGCTGAAAAAACAGGTTCAGGAGCGGGGCCATACGATCGAGATTGTCGGGCGTGACACCGAGATAGATCGAGATCGGCCGACGCCGGAGCTCACGCAGATCGAAATCGTTCGCGCTCGTCGCTGCATCGACGCGACCGTTGAGCCATAGGCCGAGCTTGGCGGTGACAGTCTTGCGGACGGATTGCAGCGTGTTTTCGCTCGCCGCCAGGAAGTCGTTCATGGCGGTACGGCACTGCTGCGATAGCGGCCGCTCGGTTTCGCGCTTCTCAAGGATGACCTTGAAGTGCTTGGCGATGTTCGGCGCAGCCGCGAATTGCCGCAACACCTCGCCGATTGTGAACGGCAGTTCCGGCGTCTCGGCTACATAGCCCGCGATCGCCAGGAAGGCCGACCGAGCGCTTTCTGTCCAGAAGGGATCAGTGTGCTTGCCTTCGATAGGAAAGAGCATGCCGGCGATGCGTTGCAGATCATCGTAGAGATCGGTGGGATTATCGCGGCGGACATAAGCAAGGGGGTTGTACCTGGCCGTCCGGCCCTCCGGGTCAAATGGATCGAACAGATAGACCTCATGGCCGGCCGACTTGCGGAATCCAGATGTGAGCTGCCAGTTCTCTTTCTTCACATCGAGGACAATGGTGCTGTCCGGCCAGTTGAGCAGATTCGGAATGACTACGCCGACGCCCTTACCGCCGCGCGTCGGCGCATAGACGATGACGTGCTCGGAACCGCCGAATATCAGGTATCGGCCGCCGAGCTTCCCGACGATAACGCCTCGCTTTTCACGCAGTCCGGCCTTGCGGATCTCGCGTTCAGTCGCAAATCGCGCCCGACCGTGGAGGGGCTGCGATCCTTGCGCCCGCCATATGGCGCCGGCCGCGATCAGGGCAGCGCCGCCGCCAATAATGAGACCGAGGCGGGCAGCGCTTGTCGCCTTGTCATGGCTGCCGGTAAGGAGATCAAAGACAGTTAAGAGGTGCAGCTTTCCATCGTGCGCGCCAAGGATCAGAAGCGCAAAATTGGAGGCGAACACGATGACCGCCGCGATCAGGAGAACGCCGGCGATGCTCCACAGGATGATTTTCGCATTGCTGGACACGGCAGCACCCCCACGTCTCAGACCCCTTGGGCCAGTTGCTTCCTTGGATCGAAATAGACCTCCGTCACGCGCCTGGACCCGTCAGGGAGGCGCTTCATCTGCACAACGATGTCCACGAGCATGATGAGCAGGGAGCGGATATCAGCCCGATCGATCTGCGATCCGCCCTCGGATTCCTTCACAAGCAGCGTCAATTGCTCGAAGGCGAGCATGGCGCTGTCCGCGTGAACGGTCGTGATCGAGCCGGGATGACCGGAGTTCGCATTGCGCAGGTAGAAAAAGGCCGTTCCGTCCCGCAGCTCCTGCAACAAAATGCGATCGGGTCTCATACGCAGGCAGCTTTCAAGAAGCTGTTTCGGGCCGGCTTGTGAAAGGCCCTGTCCATCCTTGGAATAGAGCAGCCGGACATGGTTCGGTTGCGGGATTTCGAGCTCAAGCGCATCCTCTATCGTGATGATACGCTCATGGTCGGGAATCGACCGGATCAGGCTTTTCGAAAAGGTCGTTTTGCCTGAGCCGGTCGCTCCGCTGATAATGATGTTTTTCCGGCTCTTGACCGCGAGGTCGAAGAACTCGGGCCATTTGCCGTGGTCCCGGAGATCCAAAAGCTCCTTATCGACGTCGCTCAACTGCGTCGTATCGGTCACGACGCTTTTGAACATCCCGGTCCTGTCGAACTCCTCGAGGCTGATAGACAGGTCCGAGGGCTTTCGGATGGTGATCGAAATGGTGCCGTCGGGCACTGCTGGAGGAATGACAATCTGACAGCGCTCGCCATCGGGGAGGGTGGTGGAGAGAATTGGTTGCTGCGGGCTGATATCCTGCTTCATGTAGGATGCGGCGAGCCTGGCGAGCCCATCGAGGCCGTTCGCGCTCAGCTTGTCGTCCGGTACATCATGCCGCTGCCAACCGTTGCGTCCCTCGCACCAGACTTCGTGCGGGCGGTTGATGCAGAGCTCGGTGAGGCCAGGCTCTCTCAGGAACTTGGTAATAGGCTCCAGAAATGTGCGTAGTGCCTGATCGCTCACCGGCTCGCCTCGCCCTTCTTACTTCGTGACGATGTTCGGCCGTCGCTGCATGTCGCCCGTCACAGCCCTGTCGTAGATCTGGTTTCGGGTTTCGATCGTCTTCAGATCGTAGACGTTGGAGAAATCCAGATCGCGCGCGACAAAGATCGAGACCACATCGCCCTGGTTCTTGTAGAGCGTGGGCGGGATATTGATGCTGTTCTCCAGTGCGATCGCGGCCGCGCTGCGTGTCGCCTGCTCAGTATCGTCAGATTCGATCTGCGTGCTGTCGTTGAGCTGAGCGAAAGCATAGGAGGAGGCGTCGGATACAATCGACATGAGGATTGCACCGCCGAAACGCTCCCAAAAATGCGTATCGATCTTGCCATCAAAGCCAGCACGGCCGAGACCGTCAGCGGCAGGTGAAGCAAGATCAATGACGACACCGCGCGGCGTGCGGGCTCTGTTCCAGAGGACGAATATCCTCTTCTGCCCTCGCCGCAGGCCTCCATTATATTCTCCTACAACGGTGGTGCCCTTTTCCATCAAGACGACCTGGCCCGACGCGGAGAGGACGTCGCGCGGAATGACGCAGCTCACGAAACCGGGCTGGTCGGATGACACCGCCGTTTGCAACGTGCACGGAATCGAGGTGCCCTGCGGTACGACCATGTGAAGGTTCGGCAGGACGGACGCGCGGACACCCTCAAGCGTGGTGGGCTTGAGCTTGTCCTGCAGTCTTTCTTGCGGCTGCTGACCACCGCCCAACAAACCGGGCGGAAGATCCACGGAGAAATCCTGAGCGGCGCCTGCAGCCTGGTCCTCGCCTCTCCGATCGCGGTTCACCTCCGCGCTGAAGGCAATGACCGGCGCCCGCATACTGGCTTCCAGCATATCATTGCCAGGCTCCGGCTCGGGTTCCTCCGGAACCACCACCTGCCTCGGCTCAGGCTGTATGGCCGGCGTTTCCGGTGCGCGAGGCATCGCCGCCGGCGTGAAGGGCACGGCAGGGGAAATTGTCGGCTGACGGCGATTGTCGCCTGTGTCTGCCGGCTGGTCTCGATTCCACGTCAGATACAGGAACCCGATGCCAACGATGCTAATGAGCGCAACAATGAGCCCGCGGCCGATATTCCCCGCTCCTCCGCGTTCTTCGGCAACGGAGGTGATGCCGGCGCCGCGCTCGCCTTCAATTTTCGGTTCTTCGCTGTTCGGATTCGTATCGCTCATCGTGTGCTCCCTCGCGGTTCAGGCCGGATTACTCGCTCCACGGATGGCGACGTGGTGCCGGTGCCGGGGTTCACGCCCACAGGGTCATAGGCTTCATTGAAAATGCACAGGACGTCATTTCCGCGCCGAAGCCGGAACTCGCGAGCCGTGGAGTGAATAACGACCACTTCCCCGCTTTGCCGTGCGTCCCACGGTATCAGCGTTTCCTCGCCGTCGCTGTTGATCATGTAGATCGCCGGAATCTCGCGATTGCCGGCAAATCGCATGGTCGTCACCTTGCCATCGTCATAGATGGCGTCCGGCTGCAGTGCCCGAGATCCTTGCGCTGAATAGCGCCAGTTCCGAGCTCCATATGTCTGATGCAGCGACAGCGCTTCGTCGGAGGCCGCTCGGCTCGCGGCAGCTTGCCGTGCTGCCGCCTCCAGCCGGCGCCTTTCTGCCTCGTCTGAGGGATACCGGAAGCGCACGACAAAATACGCGTCCTGTCCGGTTACAGCACCCTCCGTCGCCGTTAGCTCGAACTGGTAGATTCGTCGCTCCCCCGTCTGACGAACGGTAACGACTTGCAGGTTCGTCGGCGGGTTCTTCTCGCGCGGCTTTAGGAACAAAATGTTCTTGGCCGGCGCGACTTCCCAGGACACACTATCGCCAATGGCGACGTGAGCGATTTCCTCAGTCGGTGCGAATTCGATCTGGGTGCTGGCACGGTATCGGCCGACGACCTTCACCACATCGTTCGCGGTGTAATTGACGACGCGAATGCGCTTGTCATTCGACACACCCATTGGTGTTTCGAGCGACAGGGCAGGGGTGGCAGCCAGTGCGACACCGCATGCCAACAGGAGCGGGCGCAAAGACCTCATTCCACAACCTCCGGATCGGTACGGTATTCAAGGACAGCAAAAGCAAGGGGATTGATGAGCCGCTGCTGAATGGTCAATTCGGCTTTCGGCAGGAACTCGTAAGAGAGAGTGGCTATCCAGTGCTTTGTGGTGCGGCTCTGCTCATATTGTGCGGTCTGCATATACCGCACCGAGGCCAAGCCCGGCCGAACAAGCTGGATCGACTTGATCGTCACGGTCACGATGCCGTTTGGACCATAGATATGCTGCGGCGAATTGGGATTGTTGCCGCTGATCCAGTTCGCATAGGTTTCCTGCACCGGCCCCGTGGACATGGTGCTGACCTCTTGGAAAAGCCATTCCTGCATCTGCCTAGAATAACTTTCGCGCGCCCGCACATATTTGCCGATGAAATAGCGCTGGATCGCCTCATCGTAGAGCTCAGGGGCATCCGTCAGCGATGACGCCGTGTCCACGATGCCTGTGCTGTTATCGACGCGGACCAGGAAGGGTTCGACCGTTTTCAAAGGGGCAAGCGCGGCCACTGCACCCACCGACACGATCATACCGATACCGGCGATGCCGGCGACCGTCCACGCGAGCCGCTTCGATCGAAGGGCTGAGCGAAGCTCCTCTTGTTCCCACCGTCGCGAGCGCTCGAAATATTCTTTAAGCTTGTCGGTTTCGACCATCCCCCAAAATCCCTGTTATCTGCACGGCTTTTCCGACGCCGCGATATTCCAGCGCGGCTTGGACGTGGCCGTTTCAATGGCGACGAGAGCGGCCGACTGGACTTCGCCGGGTTCGGCCGAATATTTCAGTGCCGGCGCGCTTTCCGCAGGCCGGTCTTCCGGCGCCGTTTCCTGCCAGGCCCACAGGTCAGCATTCAGAGGGCGCCGATCGTGCCCGGAACATTTCGGAAGCCCCTTGGTCTCGATCGTAGCGCATGCACTAAGGGCGAGAATCATGGTGGCTGACGCTGTCAGCGCTCGAAAAAACTTGAGCATTGTTACCCCTGTGAGATCGTATTTGAGCCGCGACCGCGGCCGAGCCCGCCAAGTCCGGATATACCTTTGGTGGCCAATTTCATCGCACCTTGTGCGCCTGATCTAATTAAGCCAGTCCCCAGCTCGATACCGCCGCCCGATATCCGCGCAGCGATTCCCGGCAACTGAAGGGCGAGGATGGCGCCAAGTGCGAATAGAGCGACCATCCGCAAAGCCATTGCCATCTGTGCACCAAAATCTGCACCGCTAATGTCGTTTAGGAAACCTGTGAGAATACTGACTAAGAGCGAGATGATCGCGACTACAAGGACCTGCAACACTACGAAATTGACGAGTCCGGAAAGCCATGAGGAGAAGAACGGAAAAGTCGCCCGAAACAATGCCAATGCAATAAAGATCGGGCCGATGGCAATGAGTAGCGCGAGGGCCAATTTCGCCAAAAGGACAAGGGCGAGAAGTATTATGCTTGCAATCACACCAACCACTACAAAAAGTGAGCCGATGAGGTAGGGAACGATATTCCTCCAACTCCCCTCGCTGGCGATTTCCTTAAACCGAGCAAGAACATCGTCTATGAGACTATCGAAGGCAGAGCCGCTTTGTATATCACCTGGAGCGGTGCCCTGAGTTCCGAAGGCAGCTCCTATTCCGTCTGGCAACTGGGTGAAGAAAAAATCCTTCACATATTGGTTATAGGTGCTCACCTCCGTAACGAGTGCCACTATGATCGCTATCTTGATGACGTTGATTACAAAGTCTTGGATAGGTGCCCGCACATAGCCGAGCACGACCAGGATGCCGAAGATGACAATGTAGAGCGTGGCGCCGGCATACAGAGGCCCCTCTAAAGCTCCTGCAAGCTTTGATACCGTCTCTGTCATGAAACCGTCGAGCGGTTCGACAAACTTCGTTACGAAATCGGCTGCCACGCCCATGATCTATTGTCCGCCCTTGATGGCCTTTTCCATGCCGCTCCACATCGCCTTTTCATCGGCTCTGTAGGCATTCTCGCAGTTTGGCGTGCTTGCGAGCTCGCCCGGGTTATTGTCGCACTCCGCGATGACCTGTTTTCGCTCTTCGGGATGATCCAAGTAGTATTGAACGTCATGGACCAACGGTTTTGGCTCTTCGTCCTCTGCCTTAGGAGCCGCTGAGTTGCCGCCATTGTTGCAGGCGGCAATCAGGAGGACGGGAACCAGTATTGCTGCTATGCGAACGCGCATCAGTTTGACCCGACTTCTGAGCCGAAATCGTCCCACATCTTGTTCACAGCCTCGTCTTCGCGCTGCTCGTCCACGCGAGTGCGGGCTTCTTGGATCATAGCGAGACCCTGCATACGGAGGACTTCGTTCTGAAGGAGTGCGCTTTCGGCCTGGAGGCGAGCCTGCAGGTCCATGACCTCCTTTGGCGTGCTGGCAGAGCCGAGCGCATCCTTGAGCTTATTGAGCTCGTCCATACGTTTTGAGGCCGTATTGTAGACGAGCTCGCCTACCGCCATGTCCTGATAGGTCTCGCCCTTCCGGCGCTGGAGTTCCTGATAGTAGAAGCTATTTGCCGCGCTATTTCCATCGCGGCTGTAATAGTCGTACTTCTGCGCAAAACCGTCGATGTTACCCTTGAGTAGGCCATCAACGGCATCGGCATATTGGCTGTATTCCTGCGGGAGATATTTCTGGAACTGGCTGTTGTTGAGGAGACCGGCCAAATCCTTGATATTCGTGATCTGGTTGAGGCTGTCGTGGAGTTCCGAAGCCTTGTCGTAGATCGCTTTGGCCTGCTCAAGCTGCTTCTGAAGTTCAGAAATTTGCTGGATATGCTTCGCGATCGCGGTGGCATCGATGACAGGAATGCCCTGCGCGTTCGCGGAAACTGACGTTCCGGCGAGAACGCCGGCCGCCAGCATCAGAGAACGCGCCACGCTGCCAACGGACAGGGCGGGGCGGTTGTGTTTGCTCAAGCAAACTCCTCGCTTGATGATCATGCTGCTGCTCCTTTCAGCGCCGGTTGATCTTGGAGAAGGATCGGCATCCAGACGGCAGGATCATCGCCAACCTGGCCTCTGATCTCGTCCAACCTGTTCACAGTTGCCGTTCGGCCCGAGAGAATGGTGAGCTCGTCCTTGAATCCTTGCAGGGACAGCTCCACCACCACGGAGTTATGTTCCTGTTTTACGAGGAACTGGCGGCTTTCGACGGAAAGCTCATGCTTGATGAGCTCGAATTCGCGTTGCGAGAGGCCAAAGCCCTTGATGTAGTCCTCGGCCGAGGCCGCCGCGTTCGGCATGAAGATCTTCGTAGGGCACTGCTCAATGATGGTGTAGCCGATCGGTGACTGGATCGCGTCCCTGGGCGATTGCGTGCCAAAGACCATGAGGCCGTTCTGTTTACGGATGGTCTTGAGCTTGTTCTGCGCGAGATCGCGAAAAGCCTCGTCGCCCAGGGCTTTCCAGAACTCATCAATGTCTATGACGATCCGACGGCCGTCGATAAGCCGCTCAATCCGATAAAACAGGTACATCATGAGCGGGGTCCGGATATCCGCGTTGTCGAGGAAATCCGTCATATCGAAGCCCATGAATGTAGCGTCGAGCGCCAGGTCGTCGGTGTCATTGTCAAACACCCATCCATTGACGCCCCCGGCAACCCAACGCTCCAGCCGAGCGCCAATCCCTTCCAGGTCTGCTTGGCCGAGAAATGCCCGCAGCGTACCCAATGTACGCTGCTCGCGCGGCAGGCGGCGCATCTGCTCGATGCCGCCCTCAAGCTGCCGCTGCTCGGTAACAGCAAGCGGTCGGTCGCTTCGCTCGACCAATTTTGCCGCCCAACGCACGGCAAATGCACGCTGTTCGGCGTCGTCCAGGTCGAGCGCCTTCAATGGAGCGCACCCGGTCCTCTTGCCATTCCGAAGCGCCAGATAGGTTCCTCCGGCTGCACGCACGAAGAGCTCCGCACCACGGTCTTTGTCGAAAAAGACCATGGTCGCGCCGTGCTTTTGCAATTGGGCGAGGATGAAGTTCTGCAGAACCGTTTTACCCGAGCCTGACGGGCCGCAAATGAAGGTGTTACCGAGGTCGCCTACATGGAGATTGAGGTGGAAGGCGCAACCCGAGCTCGTCTTTAGAAGGGCGACGGATGGTCCCCACTCGCAAGTCAGGTTGCCCTTCGGATAGGAATGGAAGGGTGCAAGCGCCGTGAAATTGCGAGAGCTTATATGCCCTGAGCGCGGCCGGAACTGGAAGTTTCCGGGCCATTGCCCCCAATAGGAGGATTCAAGTGCCAGATCCTCACGCGCGGTCACGACGCCACAATCGGACATGATGCGCCGAGCCTGCGCCATGCGGTCGAGGAGCGCCTGCGCTGTCGGGGCATACACCGCCAGCGTGAGGTGGTGCTTACCCATGGTGAAGCGGTTGCTTTCGAGGTCATCCAGCGCCGTGGCAAGATCGTCAATCTGCGAAAGAGCCCGATCACCCACATTGATGAGCTGTGCCTGCTTGAGCGAAAGAATGCCGCGCCCTTCGGTCTTCGAGGTCATCGAGAACGATTGTGACAACACGAACTCGAATGGCGCTTTCAGCAGATCGTCAAGCATGCCGGGTTTTGTGGTCGCCGGGTACTCTTTCACGCCGAGAATACCCGCGAAACGGGATTCTCCGGCTCCCCGGAGCTCGACCACCTCGCGGCCGAACAACGGCCGATCGAGCAGGAGGGCCCCGCTGATCGGGCCGTCCACGAGCGGCATAGGATCGAAACTCAAGCTGCCGATCGCGTTCAGGTATTCCATGGGCTCGCTGAACGCGAGGCCATTCCGATCATAGAGAGCAAGAAGACGGGCATCGTAGCGGGACAGGCCGGTGACGATGTTCGAAACAATTCCTTGAAATTCTTCCAGCGCGCGATGGTCTAGTTCGAGTCCCGACCGCCTCGCTGCCCGCAGGCGCGCGGCGATCGATGCAACCTTGTCATCCCGGGTAGGGGCAAAGACGAGCGACAGGAACAGCCGGTTCCGAAAAAGGGTCTCGTCCGTAATTTTCGCTTTGTATTTCGCATCAAGCCGACGTGCGAAATCAGACCGGAACTCGCCTTCCGGATAAAACCGGTCGCGCACTCTGATCGTGTGCGTCCAGATCGCCAGGCGCTCGTCATTGACGTTTCGCCACATGAGATTCAGCTTATTGTGGAGGTCGTTCAGATCGGTCGTGTCAGCCGTTTCAAACGAAGCTCCCTCCAGCTCGATTACCGCGAGCATCTGCCCTGAGCGCAGCCCTATCACGCTCTCGGTGACATGCCGCGTATAGGGCAGATGGTCCCCCACATGGGACTCGCGAAGAATGGAACGTTGCCTGGAATTCAGCTTCACTTTCAAATCCCCTGCTTTTTCAATTCACGCCAGTTACGAGGTTCACGCACGCGCAGGGGACTTGAGGTCGAAGCACCCCAATACAGGCGCGTCCGGCAACGGAGTTTTGTGTTCATCCACGCGAACAGGACGGAAAACTGGTTCGGGTCATGCTTGCAGATCAGGCGGCAGGCGGCGTAGCAGAAGAGCCCGCTCACGAGGTACAGGAGGCTTCCACCGGCCAGGAAAATGATGCCGGTGGAAATGATGATCACAAACCATGCCTCCATAGGCACGCCGGCGTACATCGCAGGCCTCGTGCAGGCCAGGAACAGCGTGTCCTCGTTGAGTTTTCCGGGCGCTTCTGCCATCACACCGCCCCGACTTAGGTCCGCAGCATGTCGACGATTTCAGCCGCACCGAACAGGATGATGGCGCCGACCACGAAATAGCCGACGACGCGGAGATCCACGTAGCCGAACATGAATGCAAAACCGATGATGATGCAGGCGATGATGGCGATCAGCCGGGCGATATTGCCCGTGAGTGCATCCACGATCGTCTGCAGGATGTTTTCAGCGCCCCCCAAGCTCTGAGCCAATGCTGGCTCAACCAGGGCAACGGAAAAGATCAGGGCAACCAAGGCGACAGGAAGATATCGCAGCGCGCCAGCAAAGTTCATTCTCGAGCTCCTTAGATCACTTCGTAAAAATCAACAGCGACCGCGATGGATCGCGGCCGTAGACATCCCAGGAAGCCGTTGCGCGCGGCGGCGCTTCGGCTTGTCTGTGAGAGCTTGGCGGCGCCGGCGGCTGCGTGGCTGCTGTCGCCTTTTGCGCTTGAGCATTGGTGGATCGGCCGGGCAATTCACCCGATGCGATGCGAATGTTCGCCATGGCAGCATCGAACCGCTTGGCGAACTCACCTTCTGTACCGGGCTCACCCGTCGCAAATTCGAGAACAGCAAGTCGCCAATGCTCTTCCATGCCCCCGAACCGCTCCCAACCCTCACGCAGGAGCTCGCCAGCAATCGTCAGATTTCGGCAGGGGGAGAAGCCCTCGGTATAGGCGACATTGCGCGCGTCAAATTCTGAGATCGGAACACCCGCCAAGCCAATTTTGACGGGCGCTCCGTCGGTCAACGCGATCGCTGCGGCCTGGACGGCCGCGTCAAAGTCTTTCGGGTCACTGCGCTCGCCGCCCGCCTGGACGGCGTAGATAGATCCGTCTGTCTCGGCAAGCGCGAGAGCAGCAACGACAGGGGCGGGCGCTGCGGTCGCGCATTGCGCGGCTAGCGCTAGGACTGACAATGCGTCCATGTCACCACCAAAGACGTCGCTTGTCGCCCTGAACGACATATTCGAGGTAGCGCGGCTTCGCTCTGCGCGGGGCAGGGCTCGTCACCACTTTTCCGAATACGCGCTTGCCATCAATGATGCGGACTTCGTAATCCTCGCCGTCACGATCGCGGATTATCCCCGGCCTGCCCCTGGTACTCACCGGAACGAACTTTTCGCAATAACGGGTGCGGCGGCTGAACGAGCTATCTGAATCATTGCGATAGACCGTCTTGCTGCCGGCCGGGCACTCTTCCTGCCGCTCAATTCCGTATTTCGTGAAGTTCACATAGCCGTCGGCCGACTGGCAGAGAGGGAATGACCCTCCACGCGCCAGATGCCGGTAAAGCTTCTTTATGGGCGGTACACATTCCGAAACCGCCATCGGACCTGCCGGGTTCGAAATGCAAAGTGCAACCTCACAGGCCCAATCAGCTTTTGCCGGAGATGGAGCGAAGGCTAAGCTTAAAGCCGTGAAGCCTCCCAAAATCATCCCCCTCGCAATGACTTGCGCTCGCATGACCTCTCCTTTCGAAGCATTTCCCACATCCATTTTCTATGCGCGAAATTAGCAGTTGGCAACTGCTAGTTTATGAAATTTGGATGCGACCTTGGACTATGTTACCCCCATAAGGTCGGCGCCCGAATCGCACATGCTGCAACTCATTGCAACTGTGTTAACGTGGCCCGAAACCTAATAATTAGAATAAGTTGCAGTTGACCCCCACAAATGAGGGGGGCAAACGACCAGCCAAAGAATACCAGTGCGGAAATTCTCTACCCAGAAAATCAGGTTTGAAGTGCCACACCTGCAAACTAGAAGCCAGCGACAGATATTTTGCAATCAGCGCGTAAGTGATTGGCTCCTAAGAACGGTTTGGCTGCGCAATCGCTTTGGACTCACCCCCGTTAATAGCGTAAGAAACCGCTAAAATCCGGGGGAAAGAGAACCAGAAATGCGACTGTTTGCATCGACTGATCTAGGCGTCAGAATCCTCGTCTATATGGCCGCCAGCCCTCGGCCCCGGGTCACGATTGCCGAAATGAACGAGTGTTACAATGTGAAGCCAGCGGCCTATAAAGGGCCTCTCAAGACGCTGATTACAAACGACATTGTACACTCCTACACCGGCCGCGGTGGTGGCTATTCGTTAAAGAGAGACCCGACCAAGCTCACGCTTGGCGAGGTGATCAATCTTCTCGAAGGTGACTTCAATCTTGTGCCGTGGATCGAGGCGGCCGACGAAACAGGTGTTATCCAGCACCCCAATTCCGTCTACCGCTTCGCTTTGATCCATGCAAAAGCAGCCTTCTTCAAGCAGCTCGACCACTATTCGATCGCCGAAATTGCAGCCGATCCCTACACGCAGGAAGCGCTCAAGATCGGCCATCTTTCCAGACTACGCCGGAACGAAAACGCCTCAGGTTCGCCGTCTTCCGTGCGCCGTTAGTGGCAGCCGTTCAAATGGTCATGCGGGCAGACTTGATACAAACCATCGTCCTCACGGCCAGGAAAGCGGACCAGGCGCGCATACCAACGACCGTGACCGGTATGCAGCGTCATTGAATAGGCGGGCATTCCGTCCGTGCCTGGGCGTTCCCATACCGCTCCGATCTCCACCCGGCGACCGCGTGGGCTTGATGCAAACAGGCGATACACCCTTTGCAGCGGTTCCGCGTCCTCTTCCTCGTCGGCAGTTTCACCAAACACATCGACGTCGAAGGCAACCGTCGCGACGTTGCCGGCCAGCTTGTTTCCTTCGATCTTGATCCAGTTGACGAGCTCGTCAGTCATTTCATCTGCTCCTAGCCATTTTCCGCGAAGCGGAGTCCTGCCCTCGGGCAGGAGCTCTGCTCCTGCCGGCTAGGCCGTCGCCAATGAGACCGGGAGAGAGGGGGCGCAAGGGCCTGAGCAGAGCGCGCCCTGGCGCGCGGCCTGACGGTGCGCAACGCGGTTGCACCCGACCGGGTGCGACCGACTTGCTGCACCCGAAGGTCAAGCAGGCCCTTGCGAGGGGGAGAGAGGGCAGCGCCCTCTTTCACCCCTCAATGACAAAAATGTCCCGCATTGCGGGTCAAAGTCAGAATGACAGGGTCGTGGTTTAGGTGAATGGGGCTATCGCATTCATTGACCGAGCGGAAGGGGCGGCTCAGTCAATAATCTCCAGGATCTCATAGCGATTAATCAGCGGTGCAATCCCTTCGTTAAGCAGGGTCAGGACGTTTTCCTGGGTGAAAGCAGGCAGTTCTATCCGTTCGATACGAACCGGCCGCCATGCTGTATCCTCGTCGTCGGATATGACTTCTGTACGGAGATCGAGGACAGCTCGCCGGACCTCTTCCGGTTCTGCAAAGAATAGATTCCCGATTCCGGTTTCCGTCCACCGGTCTTCCCCTGGATCAGGTTCTTGGGAGTAGGTGTATATGATCATCGTTTCGTCCCGAAGCTGCCACCAAGATCCGCTGGGCTGAGGAAAGGTAATTGGCGAGATGCCTGCGCGTCCCGATTATGCCTGTTCTTCCAGGGGCACTTTCGCCTGGCGGGTGCGGAACCATAGATAGAGGATTCCAACCGGTGCGACGAAGATCGCAAATGCCCAGAGGAACCCGTTTACGAACCACTTGAGCATGAACAGGAATATCGCGTTCATGAAAATCACGTTGTTGCCGAAGGCCAGATCGCGAAGTTCGTCCCAGACCAGCTTGGCGAACGGAAAGAGCAACGTGCTCAGCGTACCAAAGGCCAACAAGCCGACTGGCGTGCCGCTCTTCGTTTCCGCGCTCAACGCCATGCCGACTATCAGGGCAAAAAAGATAAGGCCGATCAGATATGACCTAATGAGATAGGTCGGCTGCACCCCGCTAAAAATGCGACGAATAAAGTTCATTCCCGTATTTTCCCCTGTTGCAAATTTAGAGGCTGTTGCGCGCCCTAGGCGGGACAGACACTTTTCTCGTGCAGCACCGCAGCCTTTGCGGAATGGCCCGGTGCATAACGCACCGGGCCTGTCCACATGCGAGCAGCGTGGGAGATCCCGCTTCATCGCATGAAGGGCAACATAATCCGTCGCTAAAAAACTAGCAAATCGCAATTCACATTTTTTGCTTGGCGAAATCAATAGAATCGCGTTAGCCTACCGTTACCTGTTACGAAACCATTGTGAGTCGAGCCATGCTTGCCAGCCACGACGAAGCGAAATCCGAACCCGTCCCCCCTCGGGAACGCGTTACTGCGCTTCGCCGGCGGCGCCAGCAGCAGGGCCGTAGTTACGTCACAGTGGATCTGCCGAAAGAGATTGTCGAGTTCATCGACCGTCTCAAAACGGAGCGGCGCCTGATCGGGCGTACGCCGGTTATCGAAGAAGCTTTGAGGGAATTCATCAAGAAACACGAGAGGGCATAAAAGAAACGCCCGCCGTTGGCGCGGCGGGCGGTTTCGGTCGAATAGCACAAAAGGCTATGACGGAGACGTAATCTCACCTCCGAACATAGCCGATCCGAGCGGACGCTGCAAGTGGTCTTGCCAGCGAATGCACGGCTTTGTGCCTTCGTCCTGCCCGCAACAAAGGAGAGGTTGAGGGTAATGGACATTCGGAGCAGGGCTCCCGCGAGGAGCCCGAACCCTTCCGGCTGGCGGAGGGAGGATGAAACGCGCGCGCGTTTTGCCCAATTGGCGAATTCTGCCCCGATCGGTGCGCATGCGCGCACGGCGATCTGGACCACGACCAAGAGGGCGCTGCGCGCCCTCAAGGTGAATGCGACGCAGCAAAAACTTCTGGAAACCCTCGTATTCCGCACCAAGGAATGCGACTGGGAGCAGGGTGCACGGCCGATCGTCTGGCTGTCCAACGCCGCCCTGGCGCGGGCGGCCGGCCTGTGCATCAGCAACAGCACCGTCCGCACATCGCTCGCGGCGCTGGCCTCCCTGGGGCTTATTACCTTCCGCGATAGCGCCAATTGCCGGCGTGCCGGCGATCGCGACCAGAACGGCCGCATTATCTATGCCTACGGGATCGAGCTCTCCGTTCTCGAGGCGCGTTTTGACGAGCTCCGCCAGATCGCGGAAGCCTATGAAGCCGATGAAGCCGCCTATATGGCGGCTAGAGCGGCCGTGCAGAGGCTCAGGCGCAGCATCCCCGCTCATATTCAATCCGCCGTTCTGCAGGATCTCGACGGCCGCTGGAACGTCTTCCGCGCTCGATATGAGCGCATAGTCGCGCATCTCGGCCGCAGTAGCGCGGCCCCTCTGGCGCTCCTCAAGCGCGTTCAGCGGGCGCTCTCGACGCTTCTCGACCATGTGCAAAAGGCTATGATTCACTGCGCATATGCAGAAAAAACTAATGCCACGGCATCAGAAAACGGTTGCCTATTAGAAACTACAACCCAAGACCATTCTGTATCTTGTACGGAAAAGCGGAATTGCGCTGACGCGCAATCAGTTGATTTACCTCCTGACGCCGGCTTCGCCGGCGAAAAGAGGGCTTTCGAGAATTGTGTCGGGGCCGGCTCGAATGTCGAGCCCAAATCGGCACCGCAGAGAGGGCAAATTCTTGATTTGCCAATGGTGCTTGCGGCCTGCCCCGAATTTTCAGTCTGGACCGACGACGATGTGCAGACATGGCCGGCGTTTGTGGCTGCCGCCGGCGCGGTGAGGGCCGCGCTCGGCATTTCACCGTCGGCGTGGCATGACGCCCGGGCTGTCATGGGGCCGGCCGCAGCGGCGGTTGCTGTCGCGGTCATCGCACAGAAATCGGCCGCCGGCGAGATCCGCGAGCCTGGAGGGTATTTGCGCGGCATGACAAGCCGACATCAGACCGGCCGGCTTCACCTCGACAAGAGCGTTCGGGCCTTGCTCGCCGCCAACGAGCATGCCGGTTTGTCATCCAGATTGGCCGAAATCGCCGCGCGTCGGACGACGCAGCCCTATAAACCCGCGCAGAACTGGACACCACGGTTGATCTAATGCCGCCGAAATGCGATGTTGCGAACTGCTAGTTTATGGCGGCGGTCTCCCGATAAGCTGTTGAAATATCGGGCATGATGCGGCTGACGCGGCTAAAACGCGTCAATCAGAATGACGGTTTCCGCAGGCGGACCCTCCGTAATTCAGATTGACGCCGCCGCGACACAGCCGCTCGACACGCCCGTCAACAGCTTAGGGAGACCACTATGAAAAACTATGCTGAGTTCCAAATCCTCGGTCACATCGGCCGGATCACCCCCTTCGATAATGCAACGCGGGTTACGGTCTGCGCCAACTACCGCCGCAAGGACGATCGCGGCAACTGGGAGGATGACGCCCACTGGAATGAAGTCGTCATCTTCAGCAAGCGGACCCGCGACTATATCGCGGAAAACGTGAAGACCGGCGACCTGGTGCATGTGCGCGGCCGCATCCGGCAAAACCGGTTCAAGGACCGCAATACTGGCGAAGATCGCTACACTGTCGATATGATCGCCACCGACTTCGGCCGGCTTGCCAGCAAGCAGGCCGAGGGCGACGACGAATAATCGTCGCGAAGGCCGCGGTCCCTAACATCCTGCGCACCATGGGACCGCGGCCTGAGTTCTCCAGACATGAAGCTTCGAACCCTCACATATCTCGGCGTTGCTGGTCTCGCGGCGGTTCTGGTGTATCAGCTCCGCAAGGACTCGCGCATCGAAGATGCCGCGCGAGATCTCCGACAGGTTGCTGAGGTCGTCATGACTGGCGGCACCATGCCCGGCGATCTTCCGGCCGTGTTGCGCGGCTCCGCACGCGTTGTGGACGGCCGCACGATCCAGTTCCTTAATCTCCGCATCACCGTCGAGCTCGCCGGGATCGATGTATGCGATGCCGCTCAATGGGCCTATTTCGACGGAACACCTTGGCCCTGCGGTGCTGTTTCGACCGCCTGGCTTGTTTCGCAAACGCTTGGTCGCACGGTCGAATGCCAGACCCTCGATCGACGGTTCGACGGAACCGTGATCGGCCGCTGCGGCGTTGACGGCGCCGACATCGCCGGCGAAGCTCTCGCCCAAGGGCAGGCAATCATCAACATGGACACCCGCGCCGGTCTTCCGATCGACACGTACCGGGAGCTCGAAGAGAAGGCCAGACAGAGCCGCATCGGAATCTGGTCGAGCGTCTTCACGCCGCCGGCCGAGTGGCGGAAAGACCGCGTGAACGATCTTTCCACGAGGGTCCGGAGAGTTGATTAGATTTATGTCGTAGGCATTTCGCCTCGATTGCTATTTCCCTCGCCGCATATCGATCAGCCGATCAATCTCTGCTTCTGCCGCCAACGCAAGTTCGTTCAAAGCCTCGCGGATCTTGGCCGTGTGTTCCATGAAAGCTGCATAGTTTTCGAGAGCTGTGTGAGGATTTCCTTTCGAACGCAGCCGCTGAGATTGCTTTTTCCAGCCTGGAATAGGATCTCTCTTGAATCGCAAGGGATAATGCTGCCCTAGCCATTCAATAAGTTCTGGCATCGTCTTTCCGGAAAAGCCATTTGCCTTCGCAAAATCGCGGCCTTCGGTGGAGAAGGCGAGGGGCCACGTCTGGGACTCGACTATCGCCTGATCTCGTGTTTTCTCCTGATCCACGTATACACCCTGGGCCACAATATCGAGGTCGGTATCACTCTCGGTTATTATGCGGTCCATATGATCAGCAAGCGCCTGAATTGTTTCGCCTTTCTTGTGACCGCACTCTGTTTCCATCCTTCTGCAGGCTTTGGGAAAATCATCACTTTCCGCCGGAGAAAATTTGTCGCGACTGGTGAAATACTTTTTCGAGCGTTCCGGAAGGACGATGCCGATCATGTAGCCAAAACTCCGGATTGGATAACCAGCGAGGGCTCTGTTGCAAATTTCTGTCGCTGGTGCGAGAAGCAGCTTTTTCAGAGCAGGTTGTTGATTTCATGAGTGCATTCAAAGGCCGTCATTTCAGCGGTGAGGTCGTGTTGTGGGCAGTTCGCTGGTA
>Ga0180223_1000932_pt1 | contig 27613 bp, 29 predicted proteins | sample eDN5th30CKraftOP_FD_151337 | JGI IMG/M metagenome (GOLD analysis project Ga0180223, IMG submission 151337) | Enriched Organic Plus compost microbial communities from Emeryville, California, USA - eDNA 5th pass 30_C Kraft OP (version 2) (version 2) ... | reverse complement strand
CAGCAAGATGTGGGTGCTGCGCCGCATCCTGATGCAGATGGGCACCATCGACGCCATGGAATTCCTGCTCGACAAGATGAAGGATTCCAAGACCAACGAAGATTTCTTCGATTCGATGAACCAGTAAAGCACCGGGCGGTCGGGATTCCAGAGCATCGGATCAAAACCGCTCCGCTTTTGTTTTGCTATGACTGTCGAGCCGTCAGATGGGCCCATCTGACGGGAAATCGCTACAGGGGACGTTAGGCCATTATGATCGACCTTTTCGCCACCGCTGCCGCCGCGGCCCAGGGCTTTGGTTCTCCAGCCGACATCTGGGGCCATATTGTCAATGATTTCAGTAACATAACTTCACCCGCCGCGCTGGCTGCCTTTGGCCAGGTGCTGATGATCGATATATTGCTGGCAGGCGACAATGCGATCGTCGTCGGCGCGCTGGCCGCCGGCCTGCCCGTCGCCCAGCGCCAGCGGGTCATCATGATCGGCATCATCGCCGCTCTGGTGCTGCGTATCGGCTTCGCGCTGGTGGTGACGCAGCTCATGCAGATCGTCGGCCTGATCCTGGCGGGCGGGCTGCTGCTGCTCTGGGTAAGCTGGAAGATGTGGCGCGAGCTGCATCCCAAGCGCGGCCTCGACACGCCCAACGATCCGACCGACGACGATGTGTCGGGCCTGCGTCCCGCCAAGAGCTTCGCCGCCGCCGCATGGGCCGTCGCCGTGGCGGACGTGTCGATGAGCCTCGACAATGTGCTCGCGGTCGCGGGCGCGGCACGGGACCATCCCGGCATCCTCATCATCGGCCTGATCCTGTCGGTCGCGCTGATGGGCATCGCGGCGAACATCATCGCCAAATATATAGAGCGGTTCCGCTGGATCGCCTATCTCGGCCTGATCGTCATCCTCTATGTCGCGCTCAAGATGATCTATGACGGGATCGTCGATCATCAGGTCGGCATATTGACGCTGTTCTGATTGGCCAGATCATAGATCCGCAAAAAGAGGGCGGAGCCGCTATGGCTCCGCCCTCTTTTTCTGGGCGGTGACTTTATGTGCCAGTCTCTATGCCCAAGGGCGGCAGGGGGTGGATGGCGGCCATGCTGCTCGCGCAGGCTGGGCAGTCATAGCGGGGGAGGGAGCCGGTGCGGCGCATGCCCCCCCTCACGCCACTTCGTCTAACTCACGCTTCAGGGAATGAGGACCGTGGCGCCTGTCGTCCGACGTTCTTCCAGCGCGCGCTGCGCGTCCGCTGCATCGGCAAGCGCGAAACGCTGACCGATGGAGGCCCGAACCACACCGCGCTCCATCCGGTCGAAAAGGCGAGCCGCCGTCGCGGCCAGTTCCTCCGCCGACGCGATATAATCGAACAAAGTGGGGCGCGTCACATAGAGCGATCCGCCCTTGCTGAGGTCCAGCAGATGGACTGGCGGCACCGCGCCGGACGCATTGCCATAGCTGACCATCATACCGCGCCGGCGGAGGCTGGCGAGAGAGGCGTCCCAGCTATCCTTGCCCACGCCGTCATAAACGACGTCCACGCCCTTGCCGCCAGTAAGCTCGCGCACCGTTGCGGCAAGCGTTTCGAAAGCGCCATGCAGGCTGTGATCCGCCTGCACCGTCGCGGCTTTTTCGGCGGAGCCGCAATGCGCGACGACGATGACGCCCTTGTCGCGCAACCACGGGACGAGCACCGATCCCACGCCGCCCGCCGCGGCATGAACCAGCGCGACCTGCTCGGCGGTCAGGGCAAGCGTGTCTTCGGCCAGATAGCAGGCGGTCAGGCCCTTCAGCATCATCGCGGCGGCGTCTTCCAGCGAAACGCCGTCGGGAATCCTGACGACGCGCTCGGCGGGCACGACGCGGTGCGTGGCATAAGCGCCAAGCCCACTCGCGCAGCCGACCCGGTCTCCCACCGAAAAGCCCGTGACGCCCGGTCCGGTCGCCACGATCCGCCCCGCGCCTTCCGCTCCCAGAGCGACCGGAAGCGGGGCGGGATAAAGGCCCGTGCGGTAGTAGATGTCGATGAAATTGAGGCCGACGGCTTCCTGCGCGATCAGCACTTCTCCTTCAGCGGGCGCGCCGGGATCGAAATCCTCGCGCGCGATCACCTCCGGCCCGCCATGACGGCGGGCCACCATCCGCCAGCCGCCGCTCATCGGACGCCCCTGTCAGGCCAGATGCGCGGCGAAGAAATCCGCCGTGCGCCTGTCGGCCAGCTGCGCGGCATCCTCCATCCGGCGATTGCCCATTTCAGCGGCAAAGCCGTGATCCAGCCCCTCATAATCATGCAAGGTGACGTGGCGATTATCCTTGAGGCCCGCATGCATCTTTTGCTGGACCTCGGCCGGGACGAAGCCGTCGGCGGTCGGGATATGCAGCATCACCGGCTTGCCGATGGCGTGGCTTTCCCCGAGCAGATTGTCGATCCCGACGCCATAATAGCCGACAAAGGCATCGCCATCGGTGCGGCATGCCGACATGAACGCCAGACGGCCGCCGAGGCAATAGCCGACCAGACCGATCTTGCCGCCACCGATTTCCTTGCGCGTGAATTTGATGGTGGCTTCGATATCGCGGACGCCCTTGTCCTGATCGAACTGGCCGAACAGACCCAGCCCCCGCTCCATTTCAGCGGCAATATCGGGGTCCAGCTCGATATGGGGACCAATCCGCCAGAACAGGTCCGGCGCGATGGCCAGATAACCCGATTCCGCCCATTTGTCGCATTTGCGGCGAATGCCTTCATTGACGCCGAATATTTCCTGGATGACGACGATGGCGGCCTTGGGCGTTCCCTCGGGACGAGCGACATAGGCATCGAACTGCGCGTCGCCCTCCAGCGTGGAAATGGGGGTGAAGTCTGCCATGGGGGAATCCTTTCCATAGGGATCTTGTCGCCACATAATGGCCTTTCCAGCGGCCCGCGCAACCCACTCTCCGCGCCAAAATATTTGCACATGCGCCCGTTCTTGCGGCATGAAGGCTGCACTTGCGCGACAGGATAAGGGAAGTGATTATGAAGGTGACCGTCGATGTAGATTGCACCCCCGCCGAAGCGCGCTCTTTCCTGGGGTTGCCGGATGTGACCCCCATTCATGATAAATATATCAAGACCATGCTGGACGGCTTTGACGGCATCGGCAGCGCGGAGCAGATGGAAACGCTGTTCAAGAGCTTTTCCCCGATGGGCGATGCGGGCGTGCGGATGTTCCAGCAGTTGATGAATATCGGTCTGGCCGGGGTCGGCGGCGGCTCCAATGGCGACAAGAAAAAGGGCTAAGTGACCGACACGATCTTCGCCTTGTCGAGCGGTGCGCCGCCCGCTGGCATTGCCGTTATTCGCGTGAGCGGCCCGCAGGCGGGACCGGCCTTGCTGGCGCTGGCCCACCGATTGCCGCCGCCGCGCATGGCGAGCCTGACTCTGCTGCGCGATCCGCGCGATGGGGCGCCACTTGATCGGGCGCTGGTGCTTTGGCTTCCCGGCCCCGCGACGGTGAGCGGAGAGGATATGGCGGAACTGCATTGCCATGGCGGCCGGGCGGTGATCGCCGGTGTCGAAGCCGCGCTGGGCGCGATGGCGGGAATGCGCCGGGCCGAACCGGGCGAATTTACGCGGCGCGCCTTTGAAAATGGGCGCATGGACCTGAATGCGGTAGAAGGGCTGTCCGATCTGCTGGCGGCGGAAACGCAGCAGCAGCGGCGCGCGGCGTTGATGATGGCGGAAGGCCATTTTTCGCGGCGGATCGACGCATGGCGCCATCGCTTGCTGGACCTGTCCGCCATGGCGGAGGCGGCGCTCGACTTTTCCGACGAGGACGATGTGCCCGACGCGCAGATCGAAGAGCGAATCGGCGCGGGTATCGAATCGCTGGCAGAGGATGTGGCCGCCATTCTTTCCGCGCCGTCGGCGGAGCGGCTGCGCGACGGTGTTCGAGTCGTTCTGGCCGGACCGCCCAATGCGGGCAAATCGACCCTGCTGAATGCGCTGGTCGGGCGGGAGGCCGCCATCGTTTCCGACATCGCTGGAACGACCCGCGACCGTATCGAAGTGTCGGCAGCTATTGGCGGCGTCGCCTTCCTCTTCACCGATACGGCGGGTTTGCGGGAGAGCACGACCGACAGCATCGAAGCGATTGGCATCGACCGGGCGAGGGCCGCGCTGGAAGGGGCGGACATCATCCTGTGGCTGGGATCACCCCAGGACACGCCGCGCAGCGATGCCCTGTTGATTGGCGCGCAATGCGACCGGGTCGATCATGCCGGGCATCCGGGTTTGGCAGTGTCGGCGCGAACAGGGAAGGGCATGGACAATCTGGTGGCCGCGCTCCTGCGGCAAGCGCGGACGCTTTTGCCGGGCGAAGGCGAATATGCGCTCTACGCGCGCCAGAGGGAGGGCGCGGCGGCGCTGCATCGCCACCTGAGCGCAGCGGGACACACGACCGACCTGCTGGTGCTGGCGGAAGAGCTTCGGCAGGCCCGGCGCGCCATTGATGCGCTCACCGGACGCGCTGGCACGGAAGATATGCTCGACCGGCTTTTTTCGGGATTCTGCATCGGCAAATAGATGACTGTTCCACGTGGAACAGTTTTGACCGGCGGGGCCGGAATCTGTTAAGGCGCGTCCATGCGAACAAGCTATGATGTGATCGTGGTCGGCGGCGGCCACGCCGGTTGCGAAGCAGCGGCGGCGGCGGCGCGCAAGGGCGCGTCCGTTGCGCTGCTGACATTCGAAAAGGCCACGGTCGGCGCGATGTCCTGCAATCCCGCCATTGGCGGATTGGGCAAAGGACATCTGGTCCGGGAAGTGGATGCGCTGGATGGCCTGATCGCGCGCGCGGCCGATGCGGCAGCCATTCACTATCGTATGCTCAACAGCAGCAAGGGCGCGGCCGTGCAGGGACCGCGCGTGCAGGCGGATCGGAAACGCTATCGGGCCGCCATCCATGAACAGCTCGCGGGGCAGCCCGGCCTTGAGATTGTCGAGGGCGAGGCCAGTGAATTGATCCTCTCGCAGGGATCGGTCGCGGGTCTGGCGCTCGCGGATGGCCGCCGGTTGGAAGCCAATGCCGTGGTGCTGGCGACTGGCACCTTCCTCGGCGGCAAGCTTTTTCGCGGCGAAGACATGTTGGCGGGCGGACGAACCGGAGAACGCGCGGCGACGGCTCTGGGCGTGCAGCTCCGCGCGCTCGACCTGCCCATTGGTCGCCTCAAGACGGGAACGCCGCCGCGCATCGACGGGCGCACCATCGACTGGGGGGGGCTCGAAGAGCAGCCATCGGACAGTGCCGCATGGACCATGTCGACGCTCTCCGCCGGACGCGTCCTTCCGCAGCTGAATTGCGCCATCACGCGAACCAACGCCGATACCCATGCGATCATCCGCAACGGGCTGGGTCGCTCCCCACTGTTCAGCGGTGCGATCGAGGGCCGGGGGCCGCGCTATTGCCCCTCCATCGAGGACAAGGTGACGCGCTTTGGCGATCGCGACGGCCATCAGGTTTTTCTGGAGCCGGAAGGTCTGGACGATCCGCTCGTCTATCCCAATGGCATCAGCACGTCGCTTCCGGCGGATGTGCAACTTGCTTTGGTTCGGTCCATGCAAGGACTGGAGCGCGCGGAGATCGTGGTACCCGGCTATGCCGTCGAATATGACCATATCGATCCGCGCGCACTGGATGCCTCGCTGGAAGTGCGGGCGATACCCGGCCTGTTCTGCGCGGGCCAGATCAATGGCACGACCGGCTATGAGGAAGCCGCCGCGCAGGGACTGATCGCTGGCGTCAACGCCGCGGCCCGCGCACGCGCCGAAGCGCCCATGATCCTCGATCGCGCCAGCAGCTATATCGGCGTGATGATAGACGATCTGGTTTTGCAGGGCGTGACAGAGCCCTATCGGATGCTTACGGCGCGCGCGGAATATCGTTTGCGATTGCGGGCCGATAATGCCGAAAGCCGTTTGGGCCAGATAGGCATGGCGCATCGGGTCTTGGGTGCCGAGCGGCTGGCGCGGCTACAGGCACGCCAGGAAGCCCGGATTACTATCGAGGCCGAATTGGCCCGAGCCATGACCGCCACGGAAATGGCCAGGGCTGGCGCGACGGTACGGCAGGATGGAGCAAGGCGTTCGCTGTTCGAATGGGCGCGCTTTCCGGAAGTGGATCGCGGCCTGCTCCTGACGCTGGCGCCATCGCTCGCCAAGGCGCCGGATGATTTGCGCGACGAGATATTGGAGGACGCGCATTACGCGCCCTATCTGGAACGGCAGGAAGCAGAGATCGCCGAGCTTCGCCGCAATGAGCGCGTGTTCATCCCGGCCGATTTCGATTTCACGTCCATCGGCGGTCTTTCCACCGAAATGATCGAACGCCTCGAAACAGCAAGGCCGGATACGCTTGCGGCGGCGGGCCGTATTCGCGGCATCACGCCAGCTGCCCTCGCCGCCATCCTTGTCCATGTCAGGCGAGTGGCGGCGTGACGGAGGAAGATGCTCGGGCTTGGATTGCGGATCAGTTCGCTGTTTCACGTGAAACATGGGACAGGCTGGAGCGATTTGTCGCCATGCTGCTGGTCGAGATGGAGCGGCAGAATCTGATCGCAGAATCGACGCGCCCTCATGTCTGGGCGCGTCATATCGTCGACTCGGCGCAGCTGCTGACATTCACCGGCAATGCTCCTGACGGACAATGGATCGACCTGGGATCAGGCGCGGGGTTGCCCGCCATTGTAGTGGCATTGCTCACGGATCGCCCGATATTGATGGTCGAATCGCGCCGGAAGCGGATCGATTTTCTCCAGGCCGTGGTGGATGAGCTGGGCCTTCGTCACGCGGCAGTATTTGCAGGCCGGGTGGAAGTCGTTCCGAAAACGGCGGCGGCCATCATCAGCGCACGCGCCTATGCCCCTCTGCCGCGCCTTCTCGAAACGGCGATCCATCTGGCCGATGAAAAGACGCTTTGGGTGCTGCCAAAAGGACGAAATGCACAAAATGAACTGGAGACGGCGCGCGCGGCGTGGCAAGGTATGTTCCACGTGGAACGCAGCGTGACCGATGCCGATAGCGCCATCATCGTCGCGCGCAACGTCAAATCCGTCAGGAGGAAGGGCCGAGGATGATTTGTATCGCCATCGCCAACCAGAAGGGCGGCGTGGGCAAGACGACCACCGCCATCAATCTGGCCACCGGCCTCGCCGCTACCGGCCTGCGGGTGCTGCTGGTCGATCTCGACCCACAAGGAAACGCCTCGACCGGTCTGGGCGTGAACCATGTGGATCGCGCTCAATCCAGCTATGACCTGCTGGTGGGGAATTGCGCTCTGGACGATGCGGTCATTGCGACGCGGGTGCCGAAACTGGATCTGGTGGCGGCGACGCAGGATCTATCCGGCGCCGAAATCGAACTGATCGAATATGAAGAGCGCACGCATCGGCTGGAGCGCGTATTGGCGGAAGCGCCGCCGGGGCGCTGGGACATCTGCCTGATCGATTGCCCGCCCTCACTCGGCCTGCTGACCATCAATGCCATGGTCGCGGCGCAATATCTGCTCGTCCCCCTGCAATGCGAATTTTTCGCGCTGGAGGGGCTTTCGCAACTGCTTCAGACGGTGGACCGGATCAGGGGACGCTTCAATCCCGGCCTGTCGATCATGGGCGTGGCGCTCACCATGTATGATCGCCGCAACCGGTTGACCGACCAGGTGGCGGATGATGTGCGAGCCTGTCTGGGCGATCTTGTTTTCAGCACGGTGATCCCGCGCAATGTCCGTCTTTCCGAAGCGCCGAGCCATGGCGTGCCCGCTCTGATCTATGATTTCCGCTGCTCCGGTTCGGATGCCTATATGCGGCTGGCGCGTGAACTGATAGCGCGGCTTCCGCGGCAGGAGGAGGCGGCTTGAGCGAAGAGACCAACGACAAACCGAAGACGGCAAAGCGTGCTCATGGATTGGGTCGCGGTCTTTCCGCGTTGCTGGGGGATGTGCAAAGGGAAGAGCCGATCGCCCCTTCGGCGCCCACTGCTTCCGCCAAGGCCGTGCAGAGCATCGAAGTCGCCCTGATCCAGCCGCACCCCGAACAGCCGCGCCGCCATTTCGACGATGCGGCCTTGCAGGAACTGGCCGATTCCATCGCAAAGCGCGGCGTGATCCAACCGATCATCGTGCGCGCCCATGGCGGCGGTTTTCAGATCGTCGCGGGCGAACGCCGTTGGCGCGCGGCCCAGCGGGCGCAACTGCATCGCATCCCCGCCATCGTCCGGGATTTCGATGAACAGGAAACGCTGGAAATCGCGCTCGTCGAAAATATCCAGCGCGAAGACCTCAATCCCATCGAAGAAGCGGAAGCCTATCGCAAGCTGATCGGCGAATTCCATCACAGCCAGGAAGCGTTGGGGCGAATCGTCGGCAAGTCGCGCAGCCATATCGCCAATCTGATGCGCCTGCTGGACCTGCCGCAGCCGGTGCAGCAGGCGGTGATGGAAAGCCGCCTGTCGATGGGCCATGCCCGCGCCCTGATCGGCGTGCCCGATTGCGAGACGCTGGCGCAACAGGTGGAGCAAAAGGGCCTGTCCGTCCGTGACACGGAACAGCTTGTCCGCCGTGCCCGAACCGGCAACGACAATGCATCATCGCGACCGCGTGCGGCCGTCCCGTCCAGCGGAAAAGATGCGGATATTGCCGCGCTCGAACAGCATCTGGCCGACATATTGGGACTGAAGGTCGAAATCAGCCATGGCGATACGGCCGGGGCTGGCGGCATGCTTTCGCTGCGTTATTCCAATCTCGATCAACTCGACATGCTGTGCCAGCGCCTGTCGGGCGAACGCATCTAGAAGGCCCCGTCATTTGGGGAATCGCGCCGTTTTCCGTGCGTTCCCCCTAGTCTTTTGCCCGCCCATTACCTAGCTTGCTGGCATGGCTGACATGCAATCCACCAACGCCGCCGCGCCCGCGATCATCCGCCGCCTGGATTATCGCCCGCCCGACTGGCTGGTCCCCGATATTGCGCTGGACTTCGATCTGGACGCATCCGCCACGCGGATCCACGCAGTGCTGTCTATTGTCCGCAACGGCTCACATGACCGGCCCTTGAGGCTGGAAGGCGATGGCCTCCTGCCAGTGGAGGTCAAGGTGGATGGACGCACATTGGGACCGGAAGAATGGGCCCTGGATGGCGGGACGCTGGTTGTCCTCCTTAACGGCCAGTCCCATCAGGTCGAGACGCGAGTGGAGGTCGCACCGGACAGCAACAGCAAGCTCATGGGCCTTTATGCCAGCGGGGGCCTGCTGTGCACTCAGTGCGAGGCGGAGGGTTTCCGCCGCATCACATTCTTCCCGGACCGGCCTGATGTGCTGTCGCGCTATACGGTCAGGATGGAAGCGGACAAGAGCCGCTATCCTGTTTTGCTCGCCAATGGCGATCCGGTGGAAAAGGGCGATCTGCCTGGCGGTCGTCATTGGGCGCGCTGGACCGATCCTTTTCCCAAACCCTGCTATCTCTTCGCGCTGGTGGCGGGCGATCTCGCCTGCAACGCCGACCGCTTCGTGACGATGAGCGGGCGCGAAGTCGCGCTCGGCATATGGGTCAGGGAAGCGGATCTGCCCCGCACCGCCCATGCGATGAAGGCCCTTAAGGACAGCATGGCCTGGGACGAGCGGGTCTATGGCCGGGAATATGATCTGGACGTATTCAACATCGTCGCCGTGGCGGACTTCAACTTCGGCGCGATGGAGAATAAGGGCCTTAACATATTTAATTCACGCTATATTCTGGCCGATCCGGAAACAGCGACGGACCTTGACTATGATGGCGTGGAAGGGGTGGTCGCCCATGAATATTTCCACAACTGGTCGGGCAATCGCGTCACCTGCCGCGACTGGTTCCAGCTTTCGCTGAAAGAGGGCTTTACGGTTTTCCGCGACCAGAGCTTTTCCGCCGATATGGGTAGCCATGCGGTCAAGCGGATCGAGGATGTCCGCATCCTGCGCGCCGCCCAGTTTCAGGAAGATTCGGGGCCGCTCGCTCACCCGGTCCGGCCTGAATCCTATATGGAAATCAGTAACTTCTACACGGCGACCATCTATAACAAGGGTGCGGAGCTGATCCGCATGATGGCGCTGATGCTGGGATGGGAACGCTTCCGCGCCTCCACCGACCTCTATTTCGAGAGTCATGATGGGCAAGCCGCCACCTGCGAGGATTTCGTCCGCGCCATGGAGGAGGGAGGCGGCATCGACCTCAGCCAGTTCCGGCTGTGGTATGAACAGGCGGGCACGCCCCATGTCCGCGCCATGCTGAACCACGATCCGGCGACCGGCACTGCCGAACTGCTGCTGGAACAGGCCGTGCCGCCAACGCCGGGTCAGCCGGACAAGAAGCCGATGGCCATTCCGATGCGCGTCGCGCTGTTCGACCCGGCAAGCGGGCGGCATCAGGGCGATCAATTGCTGATGCTGACGCAGGCGAAGCAGAGCTTCCGCTTCGAAGGCTTTTCCTCGGCCCCGATCCTGTCGATCAACCGCGGCTTTTCCGCGCCCGTCATCGTCGAAACCAACCGCAGTCAGGCCGATCTTGCCTTTCTATCGGCCCATGATGACGATCCGTTCGCCCGTTATGAGGCGATGCAGCAGTTGATGGTGAATGTGCTGATCGGTCGGATCGGCGGGCAGGCGGTCGATGAGGATGCTGTTATTGCGGCGATCCGCGATACCGCGACCGATCCGCAGCTCGACCCCGCCTTCGTCGCCGAAACCATCCGCCTGCCGAGCGAAGCCTATCTGGGCGATCAGATGCCGGTCGTCGATCCCGACGCGATCCACGCCGCGCGAGATGCGCTGCAACAGCGTATCGGCGAAGCGCTGGAGCCGCTGTGGCGCGACATCCATGCCGGGACGAAGGCCAATGCCTTCTCCCTGTCCCCGGCGGCCAAGGGCGCTCGCAAGCTGCGGAATATCGCGCTGCATTACCTGGTGGCCTCGGGCGCGCAGGATGGCCCGCAAATCGCCTTCGCCCAGTTCCATGAAGCCGACAACATGACCGAACGCCAGGCGGCGCTCGCAACGTTGGCGAATGGCGCCAGCGACGAACGGGAAGCGGCGCTCGACATCTTCTACAATCGTTATCGCGACGATGCGCTGACGCTGGATAAATGGTTCCAGACGCAGGCTTTTGCCTTTCATCCCAACACAGTGCAGCTGGTGGCGGACCTGCGGGAGCATAAGGATTTCACGCTCGCCAATCCCAACCGGGTGCGGTCGCTATTCGGGGCGTTCGCGGGCAACCAATGGGCTTTCCACCACCGTTCGGGGGAGGGCTATCGGCTGGTGGCGGACTGCGTCATCGCGCTCGACAAGATCAATCCGCAGACGGCGGCGCGGCTGGTGCCGCCGCTGGGACGCTGGCGGCGCTTCGACGAGGCGCGCGCGGCGATGATGCGCGCCGCGCTGCAGCGCGTTCTGGCCGAACCCGGCCTGTCCCGCGACGTGACCGAGCAGGCGAGCAAGAGTCTGGAATGAGAGTGGGCGAAGCGCGGGTTTCAGGCATAGCTTTATCCTTCCCCGCTTAGGGGTCGGCCAGAGGCGCGTAACTCTAGGCGCGTGCTTCTGGCCGAGGTCGCGCAGGATTGGCAGCTTGCTGCTTAGCCGTAGCTCGGAGCGGGAGCATGCGCCGTTTGCTGGATAGCGTGCAGCTTCGCCTTCCTCCCCCCTCTTCCAACTTCGTCCCAGAAGAATGGCCGCAATGAGCCGAAATCTCGCCTTAAGGCTGGGACATCGTTGACAGCCAGGCTGCCACATCCGCCGCCACCTTATTCGCCGCCGCATTGAGGGGCGCGCCCACTGTGGCCGCGCCGATCTTGCCATTCACCGGCTGCTGGGCGGTGAAGCGTTGCCGGGCCAGGATCGTTCCGCCGGGATTGGCGAGGATCGCGTCATAGGTCACGATGGCGGTGCGACTTTGTTCGTCGATGCCGAAATCCACCAGCGCGCCCATCAGCCTTTGCCCCGGCACGCCGGAATATTGGCCGGGGTCCAGCACGATCCGGCTACCCGTGGCGGCGATCGTTTCGGCGAGCAGGCTCTGAAACAGATGGCGCGGCGTGTCGGACCATTGCACTTTGGTGACATAAGCGACGGAGGTCGGCGATACGCGCACCGGAACCCGCACCGTGTCCAGTATCTTGGGCGCTTCGGGATCGGCGACGACCAGGCTGAGAGCCTGCCCCGCATTGACCGGAGCGCCCGGCGCGACGCGCTGCGCCGCGCTCAGCGAGAGGAGTTGCTCCGGCGGTTTCGCGCCGAAGGACACGCAGCCCGTCAGCATGAAGCCCAGCGCCAGCACGGCAGCGCCATTGAATTTCAGGTGGAACATCTTCCGGCTCCCTCGTCTTAATTCTTGTAATCGGGCAATTTGGGCGATCCGACCAGCGAGCCCGCACCCTGCTGGTCGAGCTTTTCGGCCACGCCGCGGAAAGCGCGCGACATTTCGCGCAGGTCGCGGACAAGCTGGTTCACTTCCGGCATGGTCTGGTTGCTGAAGGCGTGAACACCCGGCTGCGCTTCGGCGATGGTCTTGTCGAGCGTGTCGATGCTGCGGGTGGCGGATTGCACGCTCTTACGCAGGTCAGCCATCAGCGGACGGCCTTCATCGTTCAACAGCGAATCCGTGGTCGCGGCGAGCTTGCCGATATTCTCGGCGGCGATGCCCGTCCGTTGCACGGCGATGCGCGCTTCGGCCAGCGTCGCGGCGATTTCGGGGCTGCGATCGGCCATTGCGCCCGTCACCTTCTCCACATTGGCGAGGATGCCGGCGAAGGATTGCTGATTCTTGTCGCTCAACAATTCCGTCAGCCGCTCGGTCAGCGTGGACAGCCGTTCGAGCAGTTGCGGCGCATTGTTGAGCAGCTCGCCCAGCGCGCCGGGCTTGGTGGGAATGATCGGCACGCCATCGGGACAGACGGATTGCGGATTATTTTCCGGGCATTTAATCGGCGGCGCCCCCTTGACCGCGCCGTCCAGCACGATTTCCGAAACACCGGTGAAGCCCACGCCCTGAATGGTCGCCGTGGTGCCAAGCAGCACCGGCGTCCCTTCCTTCACGGAAATGCGGACCTTCACGAAGCCGGGATCGCGCTTCCACAGCTCGATCTTCTCTACCTGCCCCGAAGGCACGCCCGAATAGTTGACGCTTGACCCCTTGGCGAGGCCGTTCACCGACTGCTTGAAGAAAATGTCATATTCCTTGTTCTCGCCGTCCGAAAGGCGTGAAAACCAGAAGGCGGCGATCATGATCGCGGCCAGCAGCAGCAGCGTGACCGTGCCCACCAGCACATGGTTGGAGCGGGTTTCCATATTCTATCGCCTTCCGTCCGCTTGGGTTTCGGCAGCGGTCTTGCCGCGCTCGCGCTCCACCGCCGCCGTGGCGGCGCGGCCGCGCGGGCCGTTGAAATATTCCTGTATCCAGGGATGGTCGGTCGCCAGCAATTCGTCGATCGTACCCACCGCAATCACCTTTTTATCCGCCAGCACCGCCACCCGGTCACAGATCGAATAGAGCGTGTCGAGATCATGGGTGATGAGAAAGACGGTCAGGCCCAGCGTCTGCTGCAACCGGCGCGTCTGTTCGTCGAAGGCCGCCGCGCCGATGGGGTCCAGCCCCGCCGTCGGCTCGTCCAGGAACAGGAGGTCCGGGTCCAGCGCCAATGCGCGGGCAAGCCCCGCGCGCTTCCTCATTCCGCCGGACAGTTCGGCGGGATATTTGGGCCCGGCATCGGCGGGCAGGCCGGTCATGCGAATCTTGTAGGCGGCGATCTCATCCCGGAGCTGCGCGCCGATATTGGGATAATATTCCCGGATCGGCACTTCCACATTCTCCGCCACCGTCAGCGTGGAAAACAGCGCGCCGCCCTGAAACAGCACGCCCCAGCGCTTGCGAATGGCCAGGGCTTCGTCATCCAGCCGCCCGATCATCGGCTCGCCAAAAACCTCGATCTCGCCCCGGTCGGGAATTTGCAGGCCGATGATGGCCCGCATCAGCACCGACTTGCCGGTGCCCGATCCGCCGACGACGCCCAGGATTTCGCCCTTGCGTACGTCCAGGTCCAGCCCGTCATGCACGATCTGATCGCCGAAGCTGGTGCGAAGGTCGCGCACGCAAATGGCGATGCCATTGTCCTCAACCGCCTTTTCGACGCGCTCTTCCTCAACCGATTCGATTTCCGCCGCCATCAGTTCCAGCCCACCCAGGTGAAGAAGACCGCGAAAAAGGCGTCGATCACGATGACGAGGAAGATCGCCTGCACCACGGCGGAGGTGGTTCGCAGACCGACTTCCTCCGCATTGGCCTTGACTTGCATCCCCTGAAAACAGCCCGAAATGGCGATGATGAGGCCGAACACCGGCGCCTTGATGAGGCCCACCCACAAATCGGTGATCGGCACCACTTCACGCAGGCGCTGAACAAAGGTGATCGGCGGGATGTCGAGCGCAACCGCGCACAGGAATCCGCCGCCGATGACCGCGATGACCGACGAATAAAAGCCCAGCAGCGGCATCATCACCACCACCGCCAGCGTGCGGGGCAGCACCAGCGCCTCCATGGGGGAGACGCCGATGGTCCGCATCGCGTCCACTTCCTCGGTCAGCTTCATGGTGCCCAGCTGCGCGGCGAAGGCGGAGCCGGACCGGCCCGCCACCATGATCGCCGTCATCAATACGCCCAGTTCGCGGAAGGTCAGGCGGCCGACCAGGTTGATCGTCAGCATCTCCATGCCGAACTGGCGCAACTGCACCGATCCCTGCTGGGCGATGACGATGCCGATCAGGAAGCTCATCAAGCCGATGATGCCCAGCGCCGACACGCCCACGACCTCGAACCGCTGCACCACGGCATTGACGCGGAAGCGGCTCGGATGGCGGATCACATTCCAGGCCGCCACCAGCGTCGCGCCGAAAAAGCCGAGCAGGCCGAGCAGGGTCGCGCCCGAGTTGACGACCGCTTCGCCGATTTCGCCCAACACGCGTTTCAGGGGCGACACATGTTCGGGACGGATCGCCACCGGCTCGTCCAGTTCGCCGACGGCCGCGATCATTTTTTCCGCATCGGCGCTGCCGCCGCTGACGGGGCAGTCCAGCCGCTTGGCGGTGCGGTGCACGGTCCATGCGCCGATCGTGTCCATATGATCGACGCCAGACAGGTCTATGGCGCCGACCGGAGCCTCCAGCGCGTCCAGCCGCGCGGGCAGGTCATGCAGGCAGGCGATGGTGAGCGTGCCGGAAAGCCGCACGACCGTGCCGCCGTCGCGCGTTTCCTCAGCAAGTTCAGCGGCTTTGTTCATGCGTCAGGATTAGTGGTCCATTATCGGTTGCGCGGCAAGCCGAAACGGCCCATCCGCTAGGATAACGAAGGGTAAGGGCAAAAAGTTTCGATAGCGGCATGACGCACAGGCTGGCGATTTACGACATGGACCGGACGGTCACTTATTCGGGCACCTATACGGGCTTTCTGCTGCATGTGGCCCGGCACATGGCGCCCTGGCGGTTGTTGCTGTTTCCGGGCGTCGTCCTGATGATGCTGGCCTATATATTGAAACTGGTGACGCGCCAGCGGCTCAAGGAAGTCAATCAGGGCCTGATGATCGGCTGGAATGTCGAGCGCGCGAAGCTGATGCCGCATGTGGAAAGCTATGCCGCGAAGGTGGTGGAAGGCAATGTCCGCCCCGGCGCGCTGGCGCAGATCGAGCGGGACAAGGCGGACGGGTGCACGCTGGTGCTCGCCACGGCCTCCTACCGCCTCTATGTCGAACCGATCGCGCGGCGGCTGGGCTTCGACGCGGTGATCGCGACCGATCATCTGAGCCAGGATCTGCGCTATGTCCGCGCCCGGATAGCGGGCGAGAATTGCTACGACACCGGTAAGCTCCGCATGATAAAGGCGTGGATGGCGGCGCAGGCCATCGACCGCGCACAAGCGCATATCCGTTCCTATTCCGACCATGTGTCGGACGCGCCGATGCTGGAATTTTCCGACGTGCCCCACGCCGCCAACCCGCACAAGCCGCTGGCGAAACTGGCGGCTGAACGCGGGTGGGCGCGGGTCGACTGGCCCTAGCCCTCCGTCGCCCGCAACGCCTGCGCGAAGTCGGCGATCAGGTCGTCCGCATCCTCGCAGCCGATGGAGATCCGCACCATATTATCGCCAATGCCAAGCGCCTTCTTGCGTTCCGCCGGGACGGACAGATGGGTCATCGCGGCGGGATGGCTCGCCAGCGTTTCCGTGCCGCCAAGACTGACCGCCAGCTTTGCGATCTTGAGCGCGTCGAGAAAGGCGAACGCCTCCGCCTCCCCGCCCTTGAGATAGAGGGAGAAGGTCGATCCCGCGCCGGTGCAATGGCGGCGGTAGATGTCGGCCTGCCGATCGGTTTCGGGGAAGCCGAGATAGACGACCTTCTCCACCTGCGGCTGGTCCTTGAGCCAGGCGCAGACCTTTTCCGCATTTTCGCCCGCGCGGCTCATCCGCAATTCCAGCGTCTCCAGACTCCGCAGCAGCATCCACGCCGAATGGGGGTCGAGGATGGTGCCGATGGTGTTCCGCATCAGCCGGACGGTGTTGATCAGCGCATCGGACCCCAGCACGCCGCCCGCGACCAGATCGCTATGTCCGCCCGCATATTTGGTGAGCGAATAGATGACGAGGTCCGCCCCATGGCTGAGCGGATGGTGCCAGAGCGGCCCAAGGAAAGTGTTGTCGATGGCGATCGGCGGCACATGCTCCGCGCCCGCGAACAGGGCGTCGCGCCGCGCGGCGACCGCTTCCAGATCGACCAGCACATTGGTCGGGTTGGCCGGGCTTTCGAGGTAAAGCAGGGCGACCCGCCCCATGCCCTTCGCCTTTTCGATGACGGCGCCGATCTCCTCCTCGCTCGCGCCCGCCGGGAAATCGACCCACTGAACCCCGAACCGCCCCAGGATGCGCCCGATCAGCGATTCCGTCGCGGCATAGAGCGGCGCGCTATGCACGATCACGTCGCCCGGCTGCACCAGCGCGAGCAGGGTGGTGGCGATGGCGGACATGCCGCTCGAAAAGAGCAGCGCGTCTTCCGCTTCCTCCCACACGGAAAGCCGGTCTTCGGCGATTTCCTGATTCGGCCCGTTGAAGCGGGAATAGACGAGGCCCTCCGCGCCGCCGGGGCGGATGCCGGTCACGCCCTCGAAATGCCGCTTGCCCGCCGCCGCGCTTTCAAAGGCGAAGGTGGAGGTGAGGAAGATCGGCGGCTTCAACGATCCTTCGGACAAAGTGGGGTCATAGCCATGGCCCATCATCAGCGTCGCGGGCTTCAGCTTGCGGCCCTCTATCTCCATGATGGGGGCCTTGGGGCGGCGGCGGTTGTGGGGGGGTTCTGCGCCGGTCAGCTCGGCTTCGGTTTCGCCGGTCATAGTCGGATACTCCTGCAAAATGCGGCGTCTGGAGCGCCGCTGTCATGGCGCGAGTGTAACGCATGAGGACGCGAAAGAGCCAGAGGCGCGGCGAAACATTATTTCTTCTGATGGTATTATTATTCTGTTTGTCGCGGCCGGAAGTGACAGGGCGGTCGCCCCTTCCTACATCCCCATGATGGACGCACGCCTTCCCGATCCGCTGGAGCGATGGTTCGCGGATCGCGGCTGGCATCCGCGCCGTCATCAGCGCGATATGCTGGAGGCGGCGCGCCGGGGCGAGCACACGCTGCTCGTCGCCCCGACCGGCGCGGGTAAGACGCTCGCCGGTTTCCTGCCCACGCTGACTGACCTTATCGACAATCCCGCCGAGGGCCTTCACACGCTTTATGTTTCGCCCCTGAAGGCGCTGGCGGTGGACGTGCGCCGCAACCTCCTCACGCCGATCGAGGAGATGGGTCTTCCGATCCGCGTCGAAACCCGCACAGGCGACACGCCTTCGGACCGCAAGGCCCGCCAGCGCGCGCGTCCGCCGCAGATCTTGCTCACGACGCCCGAATCGCTCTCATTGCTGCTGAGCTATCCCGACAGCTTCCTGATGTTCGCGGATTTGAAGACCGTCATCATCGACGAAGTCCATGCCTTCGCGACGCAAAAGCGCGGCGACCTGCTCAACCTCTCGCTATCGCGCCTGCAGGCTATCCATCCCGGCCTGCGCCGCGTCGCCCTTTCCGCCACCGTCGCGGATGTGGACGCCTATCGCGCGTGGCTCGCGCCCGATGGCGACATCAACGCGGTCACGCCCGTCATCGGCGAGCAGGGGGCGGACCCCCATGTCGCCATCCTCATCCCCGAAGGCAGCGTGCCATGGTCAGGCCATAGCGGCAAATATGCCGCCAAACAGGTGATGGCGGAGATCGAACGGCGGCAGACCACGCTCGTCTTCTGCAACACGCGGGGATTGGCGGAGCTGATCTTCCAGTCGCTCTGGTCGGTGAACGACGCGAACCTGCCCATCGCCATCCACCATGGCAGCCTGTCCATCGAAGCGCGCCGCAAGGTCGAAAGCGCCATGGCGGCGGGCAGGCTGCGCGCCCTCGTCGCCACGGCCAGCCTCGACCTGGGCGTCGATTGGGGCAATGTCGATTGCGTGATCCAGATGGGCGCGCCCAAAGGCTCCTCCCGCCTGCTTCAGCGCATCGGGCGCGCCAATCACCGGCTCGACACGCCTAGCGAAGCGATCCTGATTCCCGGCAATCGCTTCGAATATCTCGAAGCCCGCGCCGCGCTGGACGCGGTGGAATCGGGCGAGCGCGACAGCGACGATTTCCGCCCCGGCAGCCTCGACGTGCTGGCCCAGCATGTGATGGCGATGGCCTGCGCCGCGCCCTTCCGCGAGGAGGAACTGCTCGCCGAAGTCCGTTCCGCCATGCCCTATGGCGCGCTGACGGACGAAGCCTTCGCCCACGTCCTCCATTTCATCGAGGGCGGCGGCTACGCCCTGCGCGCCTATGACCGCTTCAAGCGGCTGACGCGGGAACAGGACGGGACATGGCGCGTCTCCCATCCCCGCTTCGTCCAGCAGCATCGCATGAACGCGGGCATCATCGTCGATCAGCCGGTGCTCGACGTGCGGTTCGCCAACGGCCGCAAGCTGGGCACGGTGGAGGAGGGGTTCGCCGCGACCCTGCGCCCCGGCGACAGCTTCTTCTTTTCCGGCATGGCGCTGGAGACGGTGCGGATGGACACCACCGACCTCATCGTCCGCGCCACGTCGAAACAGGCGCGCATCCCAAGCTGGGGCGGCACCCGCATGGCCATGTCCACGCGCCTGGCCGACCGCGTGCGGCGCTTCCTTGCCCAGCCGGAGGAATGGCACCGCTTTCCGAAGGACGTGCGCGATTGGCTGGAGATGCAGAAATATCGCTCCGCCCTGCCGCAGCCGGGCCAGCTATTGATCGAAACCTTCCCGCATGAAGGCCGCCACTATCTCGTCTGCTACAGTTTCGAAGGGTGGAACGCGCATCAGTCGCTGGGGATGCTCCTCACCCGCCGCATGGACGCGCAGGGCCTGATGCCGATGGGATTCGTGTCGAACGATTATGCGCTGGCGGTCTATGGCCTCAAGCCCGTCACCGATCCGCAAAGCCTGTTTTCCGCCGACATACTCGACCATGAATTCGTGGAATGGGTCGAGCAATCAAGCCTGCTCAAGCGCGCCTTCCGCGACGTGGCGGTGATTTCCGGCCTGATCGAGCGCCAGCATCCCGGCAAGCGCAAGACCGGTCGGCAGGTCACATTTTCCACCGACCTCATCTACGATGTGCTCCGCAAATATCAGCCCGACCATCTGCTGCTGAAAGCGGCATGGGCCGACGCCCGCGCGCGGATGACGGATGTGGGGCGTCTGGGCGACCTCATAGACCGTGCCGCGTCCACCATGCTGCACATGCCGCTGGAGCGCGTCAGTCCGCTGGCAGTTCCGGTCCTCATCCTCATCGGCCGCGAGCAGGTGGCCCAGCATGCGGCGGAAGATGCCCTGCTGATGGAGGCGGAAGCCCTGATCGAAGAGGCCATGCGGGCGGATTAGGATGTTTGAGGAGGATTGGGACGTCCACCCTGGGCCAATCCGCCTTCTTACCCCACGAAGCGATGCAGCGCCGCGCCATGCGCTCGCAGCCATGCCCGCGCCGGGCGGGGATCGCGGCCCAGCAGGCGGGCGTGGGCCGCGTGGAAGGCGGGGCTGTGGTCCATATGGATCAGATGCGCCAGTTCATGCGCGACGGTCGCCTGTCGCACTTCCGGCGGGCAGAGGATCAGGCGCCAGCTATAGCGGATCGTCCCGTTCGACGCGCAACTGCCCCAGCGGCTGCGCGGATCGCCCACGCCGACCGACGCGACCGCCAGCCCATGCTGTGCCGCCAGCTCCCGCGTTTCGCTTTCCAGCACCACCTTTGCCTGGCCCTTGAGCCAGCGCAACACGCGCGCGCCGACCGACTCTTCGGCTCCGCCCAGCAGCAGCCGGTCGCCTTCCAGCCGGATCGTGCGCGATGCGCCGAGGGTCCAGCATATCCGCACATCCCGCCCCTCCAGCGGAAAGACCGCGCCGTCGCGCAGCGTCGCCATGGCCGGGCGGGCCGCCATCTGTGCCCGCACCCAGCCTTCATGCCCCTGCGCCCAGCCGAGCGCCCGTTTCAGGCTGGCGCGCGCGGGGAGGGAGAGGCGCAGTTCGCCCCGCGCCGCGTCCAGCGACAGCTTGTAGGCGCGCGCACGGGCGGAGCGGCGCACCCGCACCGGAACCGCGACGCCGTCGATCAGGATCGCGGCTTCGTCAGATTTCCCGGTCGACAAGATGATGTTCCCAATCGCCCGCATCCGCTTCCGCCACGGTCCAGCCGCGCACGGATTCGCCGGCACGGTGGACGGCTTCGCGGTCGCCGCTGATGAGGTAATGCCATGCGGGCAGCGGCTTACCCTCTCCCCGCAGGCGATAGGCGCAGGTGCGGGGGAGCCAGCTTATCGTCTGCACCTTTTGCGGTGTCAGGCGCACGCAATCCGGAACGAAGCGGCGGCGATCCTTGTAGCTGGTGCATTGCCCGCTGTGCCGATCGAGCAGGCGGCAGGCGACATTGGTGGGATAGATGCGGCCGGTATCCTCATCCTCCGCCTTGTGCAGGCAGCATTTGCCGCATCCGTCGCACAATGCCTCCCACTGCGCGCGGTCGAGCTGATCGAGGGGTTTTTCCCAGAAATCCAATGCCTCACTTCACCCATTTTTCAAGGGACGCGAGCACATGATCGGGCGCTCCCTCATCCACATCCGGCGTGCCCGGATCGTCCACCGGCACCAGCGCGATCGGCGCGCCGTCCGGACCGAAGAGATAGGGCGTGCGGCTGTGCCCGACCAGATAGTCGCTGGCGCCCGTCGAATCTTCGCGATGATAGATGACGGCGAAATCCTTCGCCACCTTCGCGATCTCGTCCGGCGTGCCGGTCAGGCCGATCAGGCGTGGATGGAAAGCGTTCACATAGGTCTTGATCGTAACGGGCGTATCGCGTTCCGGGTCCACGCTGATGAAGATCGGCTGGACCTTCGCGGCGAGGGCGGGCTTTTCCTTCTCGAACCGGGCAAAGGCCTGCATGATACGTTGCAGGTCCACCGGGCAGACGTCCGGGCAATAGGTATAGCCGAAATAGACGAGGCGATACTGGCCCTTGAAATCATCCCAGCGGACTTTCTTCCCATCCTGATCGGTGAGTGTGAAGGGCCCGCCGATCCGGGCCCCCACCAGTTCGCCCTGCGGGCTTGATGCATTGTCCGCGCCGCCCATATTACAGGCGGCCAGCAAGGCAAGGACGGGCAGGGCGGCAAGGATCGGCGCTTTGTTCATGGCACCGCCAGCCATGCCCTGCTAAGGCCGCATTTGCAAATCCAACGGGGCGTGACAGCATGAAGAGACGGTTTTGGAGTGTGCGCGGCGCGGCGCTGGTCTTGGCGATGCTGTCCCCGACGGCGGCGCAGGCGCAGTTTTCGGACGCCTACAACTTCCTGAAAGCGGTCAAGGATGTGGATGGGCAGAAGGCGATGGACCTGATGCAAAAGCCCGGATCGACCATCGTCAACAGCCGCGACGTGACCACCGGGGAAACCGCGCTGCATCTGGTCGTCGCCCGGCGCGACAATGGATGGCTGACCTTCCTGCTGGCGAAGGACGCCAATCCCAATCTGACCGACAATCAGGGCAATACCCCCCTGATGGACGCCGTGCAGGCGCGATTCGAGGAAGGCGTGCGGACCCTGCTGACGTTCGGGGCGCAGGTCGACAAGACCAACAGCAGCGGTGAAACCCCCCTGATCCGCGCGGTGCAGTTGCGCGATGTGGCGCTGGTCCGCCTGCTGGTGGCGCAGGGCGCCAATCCCGACCGGCGCGATACGCTGGCGGGCATGTCGGCGCGGGACTATGCGAAGCGCGACGGCCGCACGCCAGGCCTTGTCGAGGCGCTTGACAGCGCCAAGCCCAAGAGCGCTGCGCCCAGCGGGCCGGTACAGGGGCCTGTGTTCCGCTGACCCTTACCAGCCGATCTCCGCCGCATGGTCGGGGTCGGCAAGCGCGGTCAGCCGCCGCGCCGCGCGCCGGGCGAAGCGCAACGTCTCCGCCTTGCGCCGCGCCGCCGCCAGCGCCTCTATAGGGGCGGGGCGGATCAGTTCGGCATCATATTGATCGGCGACGATGAGGCCGGTGCGCGACGGCCACAGCGCCTCGCTGTCGAAGAGCGACAGGTCGAAGCCCGACGGCACGGCCCAATAGAAACGGTCGCAATAGTCGAAATAATCCGGCCATTTCAGGTCGCCCAGCAGGTCGGCCCGGCTGCACTTGATCTCAACGATGGTGACGCGCCCCGCGCCATCCAGCGCCATGATGTCGGCGCGGCGGCCGTTGGGCAGCGGCACTTCCAATATGCCGCTCATGTCGTGCCGGAAGAACAGGCGCAGCGTGCCGCGCGCCACGGCCAGCGCCGTGCCGTCGGTCAGGGGAGAGCAGCTATCGTTGGCGGCGATGTCGTCCATGGCCGGTCTTTAGAACAAGTCATGAACATAGGAAAGTCGGTTTGGGCGGCGGCGGACATTGCAGAGTCTCTCTCTTCCGTCATGCCAGCGAAAGCCGGGATGACGGATGGGGGACATTTCCGCTCCCGGCCAAAAGCTGTCTCTACAGCCCTTAAATAAAAAGAGCCGATCCGGAACGCTTCGTCCCGAATCGGCCTTCGCCTTTTCTGCCGACCGGAATCAGCGATAGAAGATGTGATTGTCGATTGCCGCCAGCTTGGCCTTGCCCCAGCCCGGCGAAACGCGGCGGGCGTGGAAGAACAGCGCGCCTTCGGCCTTGCTGTCCCAGCTATCGGCCATCGCGATCTGCGCGATCGCCACGGCTTCGCGCCAGCTCTTGCTGGCCTGCGGGATCGCGGGCATGGACCCGCCGCGCACGAAGCTGAACTGGCTGGGCTGATAGACGACGCCGCACAGGCTGTCGGCGAAGCGGCCGGATTTGGCGCGGTTGATGATGACGCGCGCGACGGCCAGCTGGCCTTCCAGGCTTTCGCCCTTGGATTCGAAATAGACGGCGCCGGCCAGGCACTTCATGTCGCCTTCGACGGATTCGGGCGCGCCATGCGCGTCGACCAGAGCGGCCAGGCTGTCGGCCTGCACGGAACCATCGGCGGAATAAGGGGTTTTATCGGTAGCCAGCGGCTGCGCGACTTCGCGCGGCGCGGCAAAGATGATGGCGGGCTTCTGCCCGGCCGAAGGCGCTGTATTCAGCGCGGAGTCCGTGGGAAGAGTCCCGGTGGACGAGATCGCCTCACTGGCGGAGGACATATCGGACGCCGTGACCGCGGCGGCGGTGGACAGCGCAAATGCCGCAATGATCGCGGCCTTCAGACGAAAACTCATCACATCTCAAAAACGTGCGGTTATTGGCCTGAAAACGTCCGTTTAAACCCGATATTCCAAGACGTCCGGCCGCCCCCCGTCTGCGTGTTTACCCTGTTCGTCCCCCCTGGACGGCCATGGCAACCTGCGCGTTCAACAAGCGTCGGGGGCCTGTGCCCGCGCGCCGGAGGGGAGTCAATCAGGAACAGATCGTTTCAGCGGCGAATCGTTCCGCATCCGCGATATCAAGTTCGATTATCCACAGATCGGGGTCCGAGCGGCGGCGGCGCTCTATATATTGAGCAAGCGCGTCAGGCCCCTTGTCGGACGCGGGTCCGCACGGGACGAGGCGATAGCCGCCCGCATAGTCCGGCACGCGTTCGAACAGGCCATTTTCCCGCCCCCTTTCCAAGGCCTGGATGAGGATGACGCCGCTGGTCTTGTCGCCTTTCACCAGCACCGTGGCGAAGCCGCCCGCCGCCGCGGCCCGCCGCACCAGCACGCCGACCAGCAACGCGCTGGCCAGCCGGTCAGCCGACATAGCCGGGCAGCGAGGATAGCGGATATTGCGAACGCATGAAGGTGCCCGTGCCCCGCCCCACTTCCTCGCCTTCTGAATCGATGAGGCTGGCTTCGGCGACATAGACCCGGCGCTTGCCGCTGATCCAGCGGCCCTCGGCCCGGATGCGGCCGGGATGCACGGGGCGGGTAAAGAGCAGGTTGAAGGCGGTGGTCAGCAGGAAACGGTCGCTGACAAGGCTGTTGGCGGCATAGAAGGCCGCATCGTCCAGCATCTTGAAATAGACGGTGCCATGGACGGCGCCCGCCGCATGGAACTGCCCTTCATCCACGTCGAATTCGATGATCGACCGGCCCGCCTCCGGAATCTGGAGATCCGACCGGAACATCCGGTTGATCGGCGCTGAGCGGTAGAGAGACTCCAGCGCGCGGAAATGCGCGGTTTCCCCGCTGGCGCCAGTCATCGGCTCAAGCCGCGTCACGCGCCTCGCCGCCAGCCAGCAGAGCATGGAGCGCCTCCGCCGATCCCGCCCCGCGCAGCCGGGTCACCTGATTCTCGTCACGCAGGTAACGGGACACGCGCGCCAGGGTCTTGAGATGCTCCGCACCGCTGTCCACCGGCGAAAGGAGGGCGAAGGCGATGTCGACGGGCGAATCGTCCACCGCCTCGAACGGCACGGGCGGATCGAGCAGAACGACCACGCCGCACATCTTCTGCAATTCGGCGATCTTCGCATGGGGAATGGCGACGCCGCCGCCAAAGCCGGTGGAGCCAAGCTTCTCCCGCTCGAACAGGGCCTCGGCCACATGCTCCGCGTCCAGACCATAAGCATCCGCCGCCAGCGCGGCTATCTTCTGGAACAACTGTTTCTTGCCGTTCGCCGTCAGACCCGTTGCGAGCGCCTTGGGCGAAAGGATGTCGTTGAAATGAACCATGTCCAATCCGGAACCACCGGGCCGCGCCTCAACCATGTCGGGAAATATGCACGAACCGGATCCTGTAAAGTCCGGCCCCATAGGACGCATGGAGGTCAAGGTCAACATGCGCCCTGCGCGGGGCCGGATCGTTAGAAGGTCAGCCGCGCGGCTCGACCCAGCCGATCGTGCCGTCCTGCCGGCGGTAGACCATGTTATAGGCCGCCGTTCCGGCATTGACGAACAGCAACGCATTGGTGTTGCGCAGGTCCAGCATCATCACCGCGTCCGACACGCTGGCTTCGGGAATGTCGACCCGCGTTTCGGCCACGATCAGGGGCGCTTCGGCCGGATCCTCCTCATCCTCCGCAGCCGCGAAGATGGTGTAGCCCGCGCCGTCCAGCCCATCGACGCCGTTGACGCGCTCCGCTTCGGCGGCGACGGCCTGGGCGTGGCGGTCCTTCAACCGGCGCAGATAGCGGCGCAATTGCTTTTCGATCCGCTCCGCCGCCTGGTCGAAGGCGGGATGCGCTTCCTGCGCTTCGCCCGCGCCCTTCAGGATCAGGCCGGTCATGACATGGCAGACGATGTCGCAGTGGAAGGCGCCGTGGGGGGCGGGACGGAACGTCACCTGCGCCGACAGGGTGCGGGAGAAATATTTCTCGGCCATCGCCTCCAGCCGGGTTGCGACATGCTGCTTGAGCGCCTCGCCCGTGTCGACCTGATGCCCGGAAACCCGAATGTCCATATGCCTTCTCCTTTATTCTTGCCGGGTCGCGGGACGCGCGGCCCGGTCGGCGTGAGACGAAGGAACCGGCCCGGTCAGGCCGCCTCCGCCTCATCGAGCCAGATCGGCTTGTCCAGCGTCGCGATGAACGCTGCATGCCGTTCCAGCTCCTCCGCGCTCGCCTGAAAGACGCGCGCGGGACGTATGGGGCGAACGGCGGCGTTTTCCGCCAGTTCCACCCGAATCGTGTCTTTCGCTTCCTCCTGTGCAAGACCAAGGCCGATCTGACGGCCGCCGGTCAGTTCGATATAAAGCTGGGCCAGCAGTTCGGCATCCAGCAGCGCGCCATGCTTGACGCGATGGCTGCGGTCGATGCCATAGCGGGTGCAGAGCGCGTCCAGGCTGTGCTTCGCGCCGGGATGCATCTGGCGGGCGATGGCGACGGTGTCGATCATGCGGTCCATCGACACTTCGCTCCGCCCGCACAGGCGCAGCTCGTGATTGAGGAAGCCGAAGTCGAAGCGCGCATTGTGCGCGACCAGTTGGCTGTCCTCCAGGAAGGCGATCAGATCCTCGACCCCATGGGCGAAGAGCGGCTTGTCCGACAGGAAGATGTCCGAAAGGCCGTGCACCGCCTCGGCGGCGGCGGGCATGGACCGCTGCGGATTGTAATAAGCGTGGAAGGTGCGCCCGGTAGGCACCCGGTTCAGAAGTTCTATACATCCGATCTCGACCAGCCGATCGCCTGATGCGGGGTCGAATCCTGTCGTTTCGGTATCGAAAATGATCTCGCGCATCGCCCTCTTAACCGAATCTGGAGGCTTCACTATCGGCCAGTCTTCGCGCCAAGGCAAGCGACCAGACGCCTGACCTGTGCCCGTGTGTCGGCGAACGTGGTGCCGGTGTGGATGATATGGTCCGCCCGCCGCCTTTTTTCGGCATCGGGCGTCTGCAAATGCAGGATCTTGCGGAATTTCGCCACCGTCATGCCGGGCCGGGCGAGCACGCGCTTGCGCTGTTTCCAGGCCGGGGCGGTGACGACGATCACGCCATGGAGCCTGCGGTCCCAACCTTTTTCGAACAGCAGCGGGATATCCAGCACGACAAAAGCGCGAGAGCGGTTTTCGCGCAGGAAGCGAATCCTCTCTTCCTGCACCGCCGGATGGACGATGGCTTCAAGCGCCTTCAACGCCTGCGGATGGCCGAAGACGGCCGCGCCCAGCTTCGCCCGATCCACGCCCATGGGGCCGGTGGCGCCGGGAAAGCGCGCCTCGATCGCGGGGAGGAGCTTGCCGCCCGGTCCCTGCAGGCGGTGCACTTCCGCGTCGGCATCGAAGACCGGCACGCCCTCGCGCCGCAGCATGGCGGCGACGGCGGACTTGCCCATGCCGATGGAGCCGGTGAGGCCGTAGACCTTCATGAATCGCCCATCAATCCGCCGCGAGCAGCAGCGCGCGCAGTTCCTCGTCCCTCTCTCGCGGGGCCTGCGCGTCGAAGAAGATGTCGAAGGCCAGGGCCGCCTGCCCGATCAGCATTTCAAGACCGTCCAACGTCATGAGGCCCCGCGCCCGCGCGGCTTTCAGCAGGTCCGTTTCCAGCGGG
>Ga0180223_1000929_pt1 | contig 27753 bp, 28 predicted proteins | sample eDN5th30CKraftOP_FD_151337 | JGI IMG/M metagenome (GOLD analysis project Ga0180223, IMG submission 151337) | Enriched Organic Plus compost microbial communities from Emeryville, California, USA - eDNA 5th pass 30_C Kraft OP (version 2) (version 2) ... | reverse complement strand
GCCGACGTGCGCGGCTTCACCACCATCGCCGAGAAGCTGAAGGACGACCCGCAGCGGCTCATCGGCCTCATCAACCGCCTGCTCGATCCGCTGTCGCGCATCGTGCTCGAGGAAGGCGGTACCATCGACAAATATATTGGCGACTGCATCATGGCGTTCTGGAACGCGCCGATGGACGAGCCGGACCATGCCGCTAAGGCCGTGCGCGCGGGGCTCAGGATGCAGGAGGCGATCGACCGCCTCAACGAGGAGCTCGAGGGCGAGACGATTGGCGAGGGCGAGCCGCTGCGGCTTGGCATCGGGGTGGGCATCAACACCGGCGAGTGTGTGGTGGGCAACATGGGCTCGCAGATGCGCTTCGACTATTCGGCGATCGGTGACGCCGTGAACCTCACCTCGCGCCTCGAGGGCAAGACCCGCGACTACGACGCCCCCGTCATCATCGGTCCCGAAACCGCCCGCCGCGTCGCGGACCGCTTCAACATTCGCGAACTCGACCGCATCGCTGTCAAAGGCCGCAGCGAGGCAACGCCGATCTTCGGCGTGGAGTGGCGGGCGGGGGATGAGGCGGTGGAGGTCCACGTTTCACTGGCCCGCTAACTCACAATCCGCAAGAGAAGTACATCAAATGCTACAATATGCTAGCTTGACCACAACAACCTTCTGCGGGTACGGATCGGGATGAAATGCATTCACTGGAATTCCGGTGTATCGTCCGAGCCGAACAGGCTCATTTGCAATCAGCAGTGGCTGGGGGCGGGAAGGTAGGTTCACATGGCACGAGGCAGAACCAGCGCTGATATTAGTGCTGTAGACCGATCGGAAAATCGCGCCGAACTTGGCCGCTGGCTGAGGGAACGGCGCGAGGCGCTGGGAATGACGCAGCGCGAATTCGCCGCGAAAGTCGGCACGCTGTACTATACCTACATTTCGCAGATCGAACTCGGCCAGGGCAAGATTGTTCCGGAGCGCTGGGAGATGTGGGCGGAAGCCCTGAACGTACCACCGCGGGAATTCGCAATGAAACTCCTCGAGGCTTATGAGCCTGTCGCGTTCCGAATGGTGTTCAGCGACGAGTAGACCATCTCCGCAACTTGATTCTTATGAACCGCGCTCAGGGATCCTGGCGCGGTTCTTTTTTTGTCTTTGGCCGGAGGTGGTTCGGGCGCCAGGTGTCGCACCCTCACTGTTCTACTCGGGTCGAGGCTCAACGACCGGAATACCGTCACCTCGGGCGCGTAAAACACCTCTCGCGACTAAACACAGCACTACGACTCGTGAGGTGATTATTATTTCTAATGTACATGGAACTATGCTCAACAGTTCAGTGATCCTCCCCCATATTCTACGCAATTTATTCAGATAGGTACTATTTTTTGACACTGCATTACAACGCTGTTCTCGCCAAATATAAACATTTGTTGTCTATGTTGCAGTTATGTGAACGGTATCATTCCATTTATGCACTTATCAATGCCGCTGCCCTATCACATTAAATCACTCGCAAAGAGTCGAAATCGCACTTGCACTTGTCCAGTGATAACGCTACATCATAACCCCATCACTGGACTATTTGCGCGTCCAGCGATCAAAACTCTGCGTCGGCGACGTTCGACACCTTGATCACTGTTGGGAGATGTAACTTATGGCTCTGACTTTTGATGCCACCTACTACTACAAGAATCGGCCGGACGTGCTGGAAGCGTTTCTGAAGTCGGGTACGACGCTGTCGGCGTTTGAATTCGCTCTGAGCCACTACAACAACCACGGTTGGAAAGAAGGCGCGAACCCGAGTGCGGTGTTCAATACCACCGAGTACCTGAACGCCAATCCGGACGTTAAGGCAGCTGGCGTCAATCCGTTTGATCACCTCAATCAGCACGGTCTTGCTGAGGGTCGCGCTCCGAGCCTGGAATATCCGTCGATCAACGAATTCGACTGGCAGACCTACCTCAATTCCAATCCGGATTTGAAGGCAGCTGGGATCACGACGGCAGAAGCTGCCTACACCCACTACATTAACCACGGCTACGCCGAGAACCGCCCGGGCTCGCCCGACCTTACCCAGTTCAAGTTGCAGAAGGCGCTGAACAGCTACCAGACTTCCAAGGCCGCGCTTGACGACTTCCTTGAAGAAGCAGGTATGGATGCCGAGGCTATCGAGTGCGATCTGAGGGAAGCTGAGGAAGCGCTAGAGGCACACCTCGAAAAGGGTTCCATCGCCGAGCTTGAGGCTACGATTGCTCTGAAGAAGGCTGCAGTCTCGGCTCGTGAGGTAAACTTGACCGCGGTTCTTGAGGATGAGGAAGAGCTTGCAGCTACGGTAAAAGCGCTTCAGGCAAAGCAGGCGACCTACAAGGAAGTAGTCAAGGCGGGCAACGACGCCGCAAAAGCACTCACCGATGCTGTAACTAAGGTTGCAACCGACGCCAATCTGACGCTCAAGCTTGCGTTTGCTGAGAAGGCGGAAAACATTGCCGCCCTGAAGGCCGGCGAGCCCTTCTTCCAGTTGATCACGGAGGATGGCTTGAAGGACGCAATCGTGATGGGCCAGAACGGCAAGCTTGCCTTCGGCTTCACGATCGATGCTGAAACCGCGACCAAGCTGCAGCCGGTCCTTGAAGCCGCGCAGAAGGGCTATGACGCCTCCCAGACTTGGGCAAACGCACAGAATGAGTTCGAAGCGCTGATACTCAAGGTCTTGGGTAACGACGAGCTCGACAGCGTGGATCACTCCTACATTGACTGGAAGACCGGCGAGTTCGAAGACAAGTTCTTCGGCGAAATCGTCAACACCGAGCTGGCTAACGCGCTTGAGGCACTAGCGGCAGCTCAGAGCGACCTCGCGACTGCTCAAAATGATCTTGGCGTTCGTCAGGATTTGGTCGCCAAGTTGGCTGCTGCCCAAGCCCTGTTTGAGCAGCTTGAGGCGCTTCAGGAGGCCGTCGAGTCTGCAGCTGAGGCTATCAGGGATCTGGGCTACAATCTGCCGGAAGAACTCGACGCTACGTTCTCGGCTACCAGTGATGGCGATATCCTGATCTACAGGGACGACGCAGCTAAGGATGGTGATAGCGACAGCCTGATCACCAACTTCGGTGTCTCTGGTGACGACATGATCGTTTTCGGCAAGGAGTTCAAGCTCGTCAAGCTCGCTGATGACTTCGACGTCACCAAGGGGAAGTTTGGCGGCGACCTCAGCAGCTTCGAGATCTTCTACAAACAGGTGAACGACGGCACCATCCTGTACGTCGAAGACGACACTTGGGATGGCTCGGCTAGCGGCGATTGGAAGGGCAACGAAATTAAGCTCGTTGGCGTGGACGCCTCTTCGATCACCTTCGAGAACGGCATCCTGCGTGTCGCGGGTTCGGAGATCGCCTGATCTCCATCTCGGACCAACAGCGAAACCCCGGCGGAGCGCCGGGGTTTTTTCTATCATCGGTGCCCCTAGCCGAAATGCCGTTCCGGCCAGCCCTCCCCCCCGATCAGTGGCACGAACAGGACACCGCCGAGGTCTTCTTCCTCGTATTTGTTGGCCGCGACGCGCTTGATACGCCTCAGGCGCTGCTCGCCGCGTTCGGCGCCAACCGGCATGACGAGGCGCCCGCCGACTTCAAGCTGCTCCTGCAGGGAGACAGGAATGGCGGGCCCGCCGGCCGCTACCACGATCACGTCGAATGGCGCCTTCTCGCCAGCCTTTCGAGGCGTCGCCTGAGCGGACGACGACGTTTGGGCATCGCGCCTGCAGCCGCTCCCGCGCCTTCTCGGTAAGTTCCCGCACCCGTTCGACAGTGAAGACTTCGGCGGCAAGGTCGGCATACACCGCCGCCGCATAGCGGAGCCCGTGCCAATCTCGAGCACGAGATCGTCCGGCTCAATCCTGGCGGCCTCTGCCATGCAGGCGACAATATAGGGCCGGGAAAGGGTCTGGCCGCTGCCGATCGGCAGGGCCCTGTCCTCGTAGGCGTATCCCTCGAAGCCCTCGTCGACGAAGGCTTCCCGCGGAACCCGGCGCCCAACGTGGAAGGGGCTTCAAGTATGGCACAGGCGAGGGTAGACATTGGGCTCCCATCGGCAACCGCACCGCCCAGTTCGTTGCCGCCTCCGTTTTGTAGGCAACTATACGCATGAACGATCATCATTGTTCCGGGGGACGAAGCCGTCCTGAGATTTTGCGGGGGGCAACAATCTCGATGCGGCGTCTCAACCTGGCCGGTGTTAAACTGACTGCCGCGGAGGAAATCGTCACCGGGTAAACCTCGCAGCATCGTTTGATACTGCCACGCCGCAGCGGAGCGTGGGATCGAGCTTCAGACCGCACGCTTCCCCCATCCGCCGGGAGGGGAGGTTCGACGGTGCGATCATCTCATAGACATGCGACGCGCCAAGTTCGTCGAAGGCCGCTTCCACCAGCATCGCGTTGATGAGCCGGCCGAAGGTGAGACCGCGCCAGGTCTCGCCGACCGCGATCAAGCCGATCCAGGCATAGTTGCGAAAGCGGCTGTGCGCGTTGTGCGGGAAGTAGGCGTGGCCGGTTGCAATGATGTGGCGGCCAACGCGAAGGACGATCGTCCTGGCGAGCGGAGGTCTTTCCGCCAGCATGGAGCCGGGAAATGGGGCAAGCCCCGCCGTAGCAAGGAAACGCTGCACCTCAACGGTATCTTTCCCTTCCGGACCATCAAGAATGGTTTTCACCGTTATTCCCTCCGGAACCAGACGGCCGGTGATCGCCCTGGCCTCGACACCGGCAGTGTCCGGCGTTCCGACAAGAATGTCCCAGGTGTCGATCCGATATCCTTTCGCTTCCAGTGGTGGAAAAATCCGGTCCGCCTGGGCCGGCGAGATCATCCGGAAGCCAATGAGCCCGTCGCGGGCAAGCATTTCCTCGATCAGTGGTTCCGGCACCCTGTCCGGATCGTCAACGCCGATGAAGCGCCCGGCGTTGTAGATGCCGGGGGTGCTGGCAATCCAGTCCCGCATCTCCTGGGTGCGCCTTTGCAGCGCCTGCTGCTCCTCCGTGCCGCAGAATCCTGCCATGATACCGCCTCTGCCTTGCGGTCGAAGTGTCGCTAATGGTTGCGGCAAGGTCTGGAAACAAACTTGAAATCTTCCTGAAATCAGCATTCCCTGTGTGCGGCGGGCGTTCGCGCAAGCAAAGGGGGGACGCATGAGGATGCTCCATGAACGATGAGCGGGCGCCCTCGGTCATCGACCTTGGCCGGGGCGATCTGCTCGACCGACAGGGGGCGGAGCATAGTCCTGCGGCGGCGATCGCTTGGGGTCCTGCTGTCGCTGGCCAGGAGCGCCAACCGGGTCGTCTCCAAGGATGAGTTGATCGCGGACAACTGGCCAGGCAGCGCCGCCAGCGATGAGACGCTGGCCCAGTGCATTTCGGATATTCGAGGCATCTTCGGGCCTCGCCTGCGCTCGTCGGTTCGCACTGTGGCTGGCCGCGGCAACATGCTGGCGGGATGGTCACTCAGGGCGGATGGCCGCCTCGTGGCTCCGGATGTCGTGGATCCGCGACTTCCCCTCTTCAGCGAAAGGCCGTCGATCGCGGTGCTGCCTTTTTCAAGTGCAGGGGGCGACCCGACCGGATCCTATTTTGCCGAGGGCATAGCCGAGAACCTGATCGACGCCTTGAGCCGCGTCCGCTGGTTCTTCGTCGTCGCTAAGGGGTCTGCCTTCACCTACCGCGACTGGCCTGGGGACCTGCGCAGCTTCGCACGCGAGGTGGGTGTCCGGTACGTGGTTGAAGGCGCTGTGCGTCGGGATCGACAGCGTATCCGTCTGACTGCCCGCCTGGCGGAAGCCGAAACGGCCCATCAACTTTGGGCTGGGCACGCAGAAGGATCTGCCGACGACATTTTTTCGCTTGAGGACCAGCTAACAGCAGAGGTGGTCGCTGCGGTCGAACCCAATGTACGACATGCCGAGAAAGGGCGCGCGCAACGAAAGCCGACCAAAAATCTCGGTGCGTATGATCTCTCCCTTCGTGCACTCCCGCTGCTCTACCGCTACACGAAGGCCGATTTTGACGAGGCAGAGCCCCTTCTTCGTGCTGCAATCGAGCAGGACGGCACCTATTCGGACGCTCTCGCTGCGCTCGCGGACTGCATTGGCCGCATGGCACTAAACGGCTGGAAGGCCGATCGCGAAGCAGCCTTCGCCGAAGCTTGCGCTCTGGCCTGGCGGGCGGTTGTCGCCGATCCTGATAACCCAACCACCCTGGCGACCGCCGCATGGGCCTATGCGATGTTTGCCGGCGAATTCGATCAGTCGATGGACCTTGCCGCGCGAGCGCTCCAGCTGCATCCCAACTCGCACGCCGTCCGTTCCTATTGCGGCTGGGTCTACACCTACGCTGGCGAAAGCGACCGCGCGATCGAGCAGTTTGAAGCGGCACGCAGGCTGAGCCCGGTCGATACGCGCAGCTACTTCCCGTTGCTCGGCATCGCCACCTCACATTTCTTCGCGTGGCGTTTCGATATGACCGCACAGGCCACCCGGTGCATCCTCTGCCAAGTGCCGGAACACAATATTGCCTGGCGCTATCTGGCTGCTGCATTGGCTCACATGGGCCGTGCGGAAGAGGCGATCGAGGTGATGCGCGACCTGCTCGCCCGTCAGCCGGACTATTCACTTGCAGCGGCCCGCGGCAGCCGCTTCCGTCATGCCTGGATGCTTGATCTCTGGCTCCAGGGATTGCGGAAGGCGGGATTACCGGAACGCTCCTTCCGAGGCCTAGCCTCAGAGGCAAGTCCGCTTGTTAGCGTTTGCGACATGCGACGCACTGGACTGCCAAAAGACTCACTCTCGCGGTCTTCTCAACAGCGCGTTTTTCCATCGGCTGTGATCTTCAGCGAGCCGTCTCAACCCAAACCTGTGTTGCATCCCAGGCGACCTTGTGGGCCTCGCTCGTGCTTGCATCGACTGATGCCAACGGCAAAATTGTTATTTGCACCAGTAATAGTCAAACATGTCCGCTTGCCATCAAGGAACGGGGCGTTTCCGCTAAGCGCCCGCGGTACGCCTGGCGTCACGGACCATGTTCCGGGCGATGACAAGCTGCTGGATCTGCGTTGTCCCTTCGTAGATCCGGAACAGACGCACATCACGATAGAACCGCTCGATGCCGGAGTCCGCTACGTATCCTGCACCGCCGTGAATCTGCACGGCCTTGTCGGCGACGCGGCCGACCATCTCGGACGCAAACATCTTGCAGCACGCAGCTTCCGTCGCAATGGGCTGCCCCGCGTCGAAGCGGCGTGCGGTTTCTTCGATCATGCAGCGCGCGGCGAAGCACTCTGTCCGCATGTCGGCCAGCATCGCCTGGACCAGCTGGAACTCTGCGATAGGCTGACCGAACTGCTTGCGTTCGATCGCGTAGTTGAGGCTGTCGCCGATGAGACGTTCCGCAACACCGACGCAGACGGCACTGATCGTAAGCCGTCCGCGATCAAGCACCTTCATCGCGGTCGCAAAACCCTTCCCGATGTTCTTCTCGCCGCCGATGATCGCGTCGACGGGAACGCGAACGTCCTCGAAGATCACATCGCAGGTATGGGCTCCCTGCTGCCCCATCTTGCGGTCCTTCTTGCCAAGCGTGATCTCCGGCAGATCAGCGTCCACCAGGAAGGCGCTGACGCCCGAAGCAGTGCTCGTATTCGGATCGGTCCGAGCAAAGACTGTGAACACGCCCGCCTGCGGGGCGTTCGTGATGAAGCGCTTCGTCCCGTTGATGACGAAGGAGTCACCGTCGCGGCGTGCGGACGTGCGGAGTGATCCAGCATCGGACCCTGCCTCGGGCTCCGTCAGCGCGAAGGAACCGATGAGTTCGCCGGAGGCCATCCTGGGAAGGTAGCGCTGCTTCTGTTCAGCCGTACCGTCGAAGATGATCCCCTGGGACCCGATGCCGTTGTTGGTCCCGATCACGGAGCGGAATGCCGGGGACGTCTGGCCCAGCCGGAACAGCACCTGAACCTCTTCCGAAACGTTGAGGCCGAGTCCGCCGAACTCTTCCGGGATTGCCAGGCCGAACAGGCCGAGCTGGCGCATATCCGAAACGATGTCCGCGGGCATCGCATCACTCAGCGCAACCTCTTCCTCGCGCGGCCGCAGTTTCTCCCGGACGAAGCGCGCCACCTGATCGAGGAGCTGCTCAAATGTATCCGCGTCCAGAGCCAAATCACTGCTCCCCGACCTGCTGAAGCTCTTCCGGCGCCCGGACGGCCCCGAACGACGACCTGTAGCGCTGCAGGTCGTCATGCAAGCGTTCAGGCCAGATGGCGGCAGCGCAGTACCGGTCCGGACGCACAAGCAGCACCTGGTCGCGGTGCGTCCTGAGCGGGCGGAAGATCGGATCCGCCCGGTCCGGGGTGTCGTGTTCGTCGAGGTGCACGCGCTGCAACGGCAGTCCCAGATAGTCCTGCGCTCTGAGCGCGTTCAGCGCCTCTCTGGCGGTCACATTCTGGCTGACAAGGCTGAACCCCGGGCCCAGGAGGCTGTCCAGCGGAACAGGTTCGGCCTCCGGCCTCGCCAGTTTCGGCTGAGGAAGCATTTCGCCGACAAGCGATGCATCCAATTCCTGGCGGTCAAGATCAAGGAACAGGCCGGCCTGATAGCGCGGCCGGGGCTTGAAGCGCATCTGGATCAGGTAGTCGCGAACCATGGGGAACGGCTCGAGCGCCTCAAGAAGGGTGTCCCGGAAGCGGATTTCATCTTCCCCCGCGGGCATCACGAATTTCCCCATCGCCACGGCGATCTGGATCATGTCCCATGCCGGCTTGCGGCGTTCGGCTTCGTAGCTGTCCAATATCGCGTCGCTGGCGCCGCCCCTGACGCAAGCGGCGACCTTCCAGGCGACGTTGTGAGCGTCGCGCAGCCCGGCATTCATACCCTGACCGGCAAAGGGAGGCGTCAGGTGCGCAGCGTCGCCTAAGAGCACCACCCTGCCACCACGCAGGCGATCCGCCATCCTCGCATGGAAGGTGTAGACGGTTTTCCGGATGACATCGGCTTCGTTAAAGGATCGGTGCCCTTCCAGGAGCTTCGCGAGGAACGACGGCTGCAGAACCTCTTCGCGCGTTTCGCCCGGCAGCAGCATGAACTCGTAGCGGCGCCCTGCGCGCGGAGCCGGGACACTGACAGCGGGCCGATGCCCGCTGCAGAAGAATTTGGAGTAGCGGCTGTCGTCTGGATCGTTCATCATGTCGACGACGATCCAGTCCTGATCGTAGGTGCTGCCGCTCATCGCGATGCCCAGCCGCTCGCGGGTCGGGCTCTTGCCGCCGTCACAAGCCAGCACCCACTCGCAGGCGATCGAGTGCAGTTCTCCCTCCGCGTCCCGGACCCGCACTTCCGCCCCGCTGGAGTTCGATGTGGTTTCAACGACCTCTGAGGCGAAATAGAGCGAGCCGGGCGCGGCACTTGCCAGCGCTTCAGCCAGGGCTTCCTCCAGCTCCGGCTGGAAGATGAAGTGGCGCTTTGGAAACCCGTAGGTTTCCATGCCCGACCCCGTCTGTGCAAAGCAGCGACCCGCGTCATCGTAGTATCGCGACCCGACGCCGACGACGGCCTCCTTCACGTAGGTCTTGTCGAGGCCGAAGACCTGAAGGGTGCGAGCCCCTTCATCGTCCAGAACGATCGCACGCGGCAGCCCCATGGGCCGCGGCTGCCTTTCAAGGACGATCGCGTCCACGCCATAGCGGGCAAGCAAATTCGCGGTCGTAAGTCCGGTGGGCCCCGCACCGACGACCACCACGGAAACTTTCTCAGGATATTTTCGCGTCATCGCTCTCACGAACCGGTTGGGTCTGTCAGTTGCCGCGCACCCTGGCCTCAGGCGAGCCCCTCGACCTGAAGAATGTGTTCGGCGGCGGGGCGCGCCCGCAGGCGGGCGAAATAGGCCGCGCAGTTCTGCGGAACGTCGAGCTTGACGCGCTCGCATGCCCAGAAGAGCACGTAGAACAAGGCAGCGTCAGCTATGGTAAGCCGATCGCCATAGGCAAACTTACCATCACCAATGGTCCCCGAGATCCGCTCGAAGGCTTTCTGGACGATTTCCCTGCCGGTCTGCTGAACGAGCGGATGATCCTCCTCGCGCGCCGTGAACTTGGCCGGGCGGAAGATGCGGCTGAACCCTTGCATGTGAATGGTGCTGACGGCGAAGTCGATGATTTCGAGGACCCGCGTCTGGCCCTCGATATCCTCGGGCAGGAGATTCTTGTCAGGGTGCGCCTTTGCCAGCCAGTAGGCGATCGCCGGAAACTCCGTGATCACCATGCCATCCTCGCGCTCAAGCACCGGCACCTTGGACTTGGGATTCTTGCTGACGAACTCGGGAGAAAACTGCTCCCCCTCCCGGATATTTATGCGTACCGCGCGGTACGGAACGCCCATTTCCTCCAGCAGGAAGTGCATGCCGACCGAACAGGCCGCAGGAGCATAGTAAAGCGTGTACATTCTCGATTAGTCCTCCCGCACCGTTAGTACGATTTTGCCAATGTGCCTGTTTCTCTCCATTTCCTCGTGCGCTTTGGCGGCGTCGCGAAGCGGGAATGTCGAGGAAATGGTGGGCCGGATTTCCTTCCCAAGGAGCGGCCAAACCCGCTCTCTGATCTCAGAGGCAACAGCCTCCTTCATCGGCAGCGGCAGCGGGCGAAGAAGCGAGCCCGTCAGCCTGATCCGTCTGGCCATGAGCTTCTGAAGCGGGACCTGGAGACGTTTTCCGCCGCCGCCGGACAGATGCGCGATCCTTCCATCCGGAGCCATCATCTCGAGATCCTGCTCGAAATGGGCTCCTGCCGACATGTCGAGCAGCACACCGATGCCCTGATCGTCAGTTGCCGCACGGACCTTTGAAGCAAGATCCGGGTCGTCATAACGGAGCGCATAATGTGCGCCGTAGCCGAGTGCGGCTGCGACCTTCTCATCCGTGCCGCAGGTAGCGATGACACGGAAGCCGAGTGCCGACAGCATTTGCAGCGCAATGTGCCCGACGCCGCTGGTGCCGCCATGAACCAGCGCGAATTCGTTCTTCCGAAGCTGCATGAGCCCGAAGAAATTCCACCAGCTCGTGAAAAGCGCCTCAGGCAGCGCCGCGGCCTCATCGTCGTCCAGCAGGTCCGGCACGGCAAAGGTCAGTGAGGTCGCGGCGACGACGTATTCGCCATAGCCGCCACCCTGCACAAGAGCCATCACCCGGTCGCCGGGGCGGAAGTGCGAGCTGTCGCCAGTTTCAACGATGGTGCCGGATACTTCGAGACCTGGCACCGGATTGCCGTCATGGATGGTACCTGACGCGCGCTGGTTGCAGTCATGGCGGTTGACGCCCGCGGACGAGACCCGGATCAACACTTCCCCGGCCTTTGGCTGCGGGATCGGCGCTGCCGCCACCTGCAGCACCGACGGATCGCCCGCGACCGTGATCCTGATGACCGTCTGCTCAGTGGACATTGGCGCACTTCCGCTCATGGTCGACGAAGCTGCCATCTGCATGCCCGACCGCGCTCAGCAGCGCGGCTCTGATCCCCGCGGTTTCACCGGCGGAGGCAGAGCGCCAGGCAACGTGTCCGTCCGGCCGCACCAGGACAGCACCCTCGCGGCCGATGCCGTAGAGCTCGATCCATTTCGGATCCTCGGCAACAAGATCGTCATGTCCCGGAGCGACGATGTTCCCCTTCACGCCAAGGCGCTCGCAGACATCGCGGAACGGGTCGATCCAGCTGGAACTTGCGTCGGCGCAGACCAGGGTGAAAGCGTCATAGGAGAACAGATCGATCGTCGAGACGCGTTCACCGCTTCGGCTGAACCACGCATGCGGTGCGCGCTGGCCCGGCCGCGCTGACGGCGTATAGGTTTCGACATCGAAGGGAACTTCAGGGCTCCCGTCCGGCACCACGAGGCAGGAGCTGTAGGCGTAGCCGAAGGTCTGCCCCGGATAGTCAAAATGCGCGCGCTGGGCCGGGATAGCCGCGGCGAGACGCTGGCGCACCTCATACCCCTCTGGCTTGTCGATGATGGAGCTGACCTCGGGATCCAGTGCGAGGATCCCGGAAAGTCCCGCATCTGCCATCTTCTTCGCGTTCCGGGCGCTTTGCTGGACGTTGAAGGTGGCAACCGGCAGGCGCTCTCCCTCATAGCTTTCCAGAAGAGATTCCGGCGCATACCCACGCAGGACGAGGGAAATCTTCCAGACCAGATTGTGGACGTCGGCAATACCGGTGTTCATTCCTTGTCCGCCGGTGGGCGGCAATGGGTGGGCTGCATCCCCCGCTATGAAGACCCTGCCGACCTGGAGCTTGTTGGCCACGCGCGCCTGCATGCGCCACGGCATCACGCTCTTGATCTCGACCGGTATGTCCGGCGCACCGATTGCGGCGAGGACGATCTCGCGGCACCGGTCGACGGTGTAAGCCGCGCGGTCTTCTCCCTCCGGGTACGGGAAGTTGTAGGTCCAGCGCTGCCGCCCATCGAGCGAGATCAGGACGCCGGTGGTGGCGGAATTGTAGATCCACCACAGGAGATACGGGCGGTCTTCTACGTACTTCCAAAGATCGGCGTGGAAGTAGACGCCGATCTGCTGCCCCATCGAGCCGCCGGTCATCTCGATGCCAACCGCATCTCTCGTGAAGCTGCGCGATCCATCGGCGCCAATCAGGTATTTCGCGGTCGTGACGCCCTTTGCACCGTCCGGTTGCTGCCAGGAAATCTCCACGCCTTGCGAGGCTTGCGAAATCGCTGTGACCTCAGTTTCGTAGTTGAGTTCGAGGGAAGCGTAGCGCCGCGCCCCCGACAGAAGGACCGGCTCCAGCATGTCCTGAGGGCACGACCGCTTCAACACCGGGCTGATCGCGGTTTCGCGCTCGTCGGGGCCGTGGTCGCCGCGGGTACGAATGTGCCCGATTTCTTCGCCAGCCAGGCTCACGACGAAGCCGATGCCTGCATGCCGTTCGACCGGCAGCGAAGCCGCGTTGACCGCCTCCTCAAGGCCGAGCGTGCGGAGAATCTCCATCACTCGGGCATCCACGACATGGCCCCTGGGGTGGAAAGAAGTGGTGCGCTGGCGTTCAAACAGCGCACATGAAATACCTAGCTGCCCGAGAAGATTTGCTGCGGTGAGACCAACCGGCCCCCCTCCAATAATGGCAACATCGACTTGAGATTTAGGCATGACTCTTCTCCTGTTCCCCACCGTGGCGAGGGCAGCGAACTTTCAGATGAATGCGCGGGTGTGTCCGCTTAGCTCGTTCCAGTCCCGGACGGAAAAGCGGTTCCCGCTTTTCCGGGAACTGCCTTAGGACTCGGCTTGAACCGGATTGGTCAGAGTACCGAGACCGGTGATTTCCACTTCAACCGTGTCGCCTGCTTTCATGAAAAGCTTCGGCTCGCGGAACAAACCAACGCCGCTTGGCGTGCCGGTCGCGATCACATCGCCGGGCAGCAGTTCGGTTATGGTCGACAGGTACGCGATCAGCTCCGGGATCTTGAAGGCCAGATCGCCCGTCGAGGTGTTCTGGACTTCCTGGCCGTTGAGCCGCGTCACCAGCGTCAGGGCTTCGGGATCGGGGACTTCGTCCGTCGTTACGAGGTACGGCCCCATCGAGCCGGAACGGTCGAAATTCTTGCCGGCCCAGAACTGCGTGGTATGGCGCTGGAAATCGCGGATCGAACCGTCGTTGAAGCAGCAGTACCCGGCGACATGCTTCAGGGCATCCTGTTCTGAAATCGCGCGCCCTGCCGTGCCGATGACGACAGCCAGCTCGCCTTCATAATCGAACCAGCTGGACACCTTCGGGCAGATCAGCGGTTCATTCTGCCCGACGATCGAGGACGGATACCGCGTGAAGATCGAAGGGTGCGATGGCTTTTCCCGGCCGGTCTCGGCGATATGGCCCATGTAGTTCAGGCCGATGCAGATGATCTTGTCCGGATTGGTGATCGGCGGAAGGAAACCGACCGTGGCCGGATCAACCGGAGAACTCGAGTTTGCGGACGCTGCCAGCTCACCCAGGGCGCCGGATGCCAGCACGGCGCGAAGCGTCGAGTACCTGGCGCGGAGAGCGGCCCCCGCGTCGGCGATGCCGGACTCGTTGACGATGCCATAGGACGCCGTGCCATCGGCGAGCAGATAGGATGCGAGTTTCATTATTTATGCCTTGCGATTTCGGGGGTGGCGGCGCGTGCGCGTCATTCGTGATTGATGACGCTGTCGAGCCACGCACAATTGGGATTGGGTGCACGCCGCCCGCGACGCGCCGTGTCGAGCGCCATCTCCCTCAGGCGGCGTCGGGTGGGATCGTCCTCCGGCAGGTAAAGACGATCATGGCCCCAGAGGCTGGGCCCGTCGGTGGTTTCGTGAGGGACCCAGGTCTCGGGATCAATCGGCGGCGATCCCCAACCATACTCCACGAAGAAGCCTGACGGGCTGTTTGCGTAGAAGCTCATGATGGGGTCGTTGGCGTGCCGCCCAAGGGTGTAGGCGACACGACCTTTTTCTTCGAGCGCCAGGTCATATCCCTGCCCCACGTCGTCCATGGACAGCAGCTCCACCATGAAGTGGTGCAGGCCCCTGCGGCCCGAGCCAACGATCGCGAAGCTATGGTGACGCTGGTTCACATGGAAGAAGTAGAGGGGATATGGCTTAAGACCGTAGTCCGAGACACGGAAACCGAGCAGATCCCGGTAGAACCAGAGCAGGCGATCGACGTTCTCGGTATGAAGAACGGCATGCCCCATTCCCATCGGTCCGGTCTTGAAACCGGAGATCGGACGGCTCGGCTGGAATGGCTCCTCATCAACATGAGGCCCGCTGAAGAGCTCGATGTAGTTACCGTCTGGGTCGGAGAAGCTGATCAACCGGCTCACGTGACGCTCGTCGGCCAGTCCTGAACCTTCGAGCTTCACCGAAATGCCAGCATTCTCCAGCCGCGACGCCATTGCATCGAGGGCCTCAGGAGATTCGACTTCCCACCCGAGGAAATCCAGACCTTCGGGACCTGCACCGGTCACGACCAGCCGCTGCTTGCGGTCGTCCATGCGGAAGGCCCTCACCGAGCCTCCCCTGTCGACCTGCTGCATCCCGAGGATGCCGGTTGCAAATTGCCCCCAGTCTTCAGTCTTTGTGGACCGAATTCCGATGTAGCCTAGCGCGCTGATAGACATATGCAGCGTCCCTCTGAAGGTTTTTCCGGACGTTACTTTGTGCCCTCGACGGCCTGCAGCGCCTTGCCGAAGGCGTCGTAGATGGCCTGGCCGTTGTCGTGGGCCGCGATCCACTTTTCCGTTGCCGGGGCGACCGCGGCCTTCCATGCCTCGACCGCCGCCTCATCCGGCTCGACCACCTGCGGCTTGTAATTCGCTTCGATGCGCTCGCGGGCGGCCGCCACGTAGGCGTCGAACTCCTTGCCGAAGTAGTCTGAGAACGTCTCACCCGAGAACTGGTCGATCGCTTCGCGCGCTTCGGCGGGCAGAGCTTCGTAACGGGCCTTGTTCATCAGCACGAGCATTGGCGTCGCGCCAAGGAACGCGGTGTTGTAGTGGGTCAGGACCTCGTCGGCATTGAACGTCTCGGACGCACTCCACTCGATCAGCGAGCCGCTGATGAGGCCGCGGCTGATGCTCTCGGCAAGGGTTGCTGCGGTAATGCCGCCGATGGGAACCGCGCCAAGCGCCTCGAGAACGGCGAGCTGGGTCGGTCCGGGCGCACGCATCTTCAGGCCCGACAGATCCTTCGGCTCGTTGATCTCCTTGGTCGCGCCGATGAAGGCCGGAGTGGACACGCAAACGCAGAGCAGCTTGAACTTTTCGTAGTCGCCCTTGAAGTGCCCCTCCTCGACCATCTTCCACATGGCGAGCGAGCCCTTGTGCGACTCGGTGACCATGAAGGGCAGCTCAGCGACGGTGCCTTCATCGAACCGCCCGGGAGTGTATCCCGGAATGACCCAGGCAATATCAGCCACGCCGTCCTCGACGAGCTTCAGCTGCTGGGCGGGGCTGCGCCCCAGGGTGCCGCCGGCGAACATCTGGATTTCCAGAGTGCCTTTCGACGCGGCCGCAACCTTCTCAGCCCACGGAGCCAGTATTTTCGACGTCACATAGGCCGCCGGCGGCTCGAAGCTGGAAAAACGCAGTGTTTCAGCAAAGGTCGTTCCGCTCCACACCGAAGCAAGAAGGACACCAAGCGCGAGTATTTTCTTCATGAGCACCTCCCAATGACTCAACTTTATAATCAACGACCCTTCCCGGCTGCTCGAAACTCGAGCTTGTCCGCGATGCGGACACCGCTTAGCGCATAACTGCGGGCAGCCAGAGGGTGAGTGCAGGAAACAGGACGAGGATCGCCAGCCGCACGAGATCGGCGCAAACGAACGGCATGACGCCGCGGTAGATCGTCCCCAGCTTGACGTCCGGGTACATCGAATTGAGCAGCATCACGTTGATGCCGATCGGCGGCATCAGCATCCCGATGCCAATGACCATCACGTTGATAACGCCCCACCAGACGGGGTCGTAGCCGAAGTGCACGATGACCGGCAGGACGAATGGCAGCGTGATCACCAGGGACGCCACTTCATCAAAGAACGCCCCGAGAATGATGTAGACGATGATGAACGCAAAGATGATGAGCGTCGGCGGAACGTCCAGGCTGCCGATCGCCCCCACCAGAAAAGTCGCGCCACCGGTGACCGCGATGAAGTAAGAGAACACGGTGGCGCCAAAGATCATGATGTAGATCATCGCCGTGGACGCGCTGGCTTCCGCGAGCGCACCAAGGAAGTTGCGCACCGTCAGCGCGCCCCGAAACAGCGCGAACAGGAACGCCAGCAGCACGCCGACGGCTGCGGCTTCATTTACGGTGAAAACGCCGCTGTAGATACCGCCAAGCACGGCGATAGCCAGTAGCAGCGGCCGCCAGCCGGCAGCAATTCCCTTCAGCCGCTCGCTCAGCGGCACGGCCTCACCGCGAGGCGCAAGATCGGGTTTGAACCAGACCGTGAGCCTGATCGCGACGATGTAGGATACGACCGTCAGGATGGCGGGAATGACGGACGCCGTGAAGAGCGTGAGGACGGACTCTTCCGTCAGCACGCAATATAGGATCATGATGCTCGAGGGCGGAACGATGATGCCGAGCGTGCCTCCTGCGGCCACCGCGCCCGCTGCGATGTCCGGAGAGTAGCCGCGGCGCATCATTTCCGGCAGCGCCACGCGCCCGAACGTGGCGGTGGTCGCCACGCCGGAACCGCAGACCGCCCCAAAACCGCCGCTCGCGACGACCGTCGTCGTCGCGAGCCCGCCGCGGCTGCGGCCGACCAGCTTCGAAGCCATGTCGTAGATGTCGGTAGCGAGCCCTCCGACTGAGGCGAGGCTGCCCATCAGCATGAACAGGGGAACGACGGCCAGATCGAGGTTGGCCATGGTTGATGCCGGTTCGCTGGCCATGAGGGACAACGCCGGCCCCCATCCTGCAATCTGGGCGAAGCCCACCATTCCAACCAGAGCCATCGCCACGCCGATCGGCACATGAATGGCGATCAGCCCCAGCATGACGACTGTTCCGACAAGCGCGAGTGTCAGCAGATCCATGGGATTTCCGTTCCGGAGAATTAGATCAGCGACGGGTCGTCGTTGACGACCTCATCGGGGACGGCCTGTGGCGAGAGCAGTGCCAGAAGGTCGGTAAGAGTGACGATCAGCTGGGCGAACGCGCCGAAGATCAGCATGACGCTCGCAAACGCCCACCAGGGCCAGACCGGCAACGCAAGCACCCACGTCCGCTCTCCGGAGATGCGCATGCTCTCCGCGTAATGCACCATTTGCCAGGCGATGATGGCGACGAAGACGAGCGTCAGGATGCTCGCCAGCGTGTCAAAAAAGCGTGCGGCACGCGCAGGGAGCAAGCCTCCCAGGATCTCCACTTTTAGATTTTGCTTCAAGGAGAGGTTCGCCGGAATACAGGCAGCGATCACAGCTGCCATCACAATGGCGCTGACATCGTTGACGCCGGCAATCGGACTGTTGAAGAGCCATCGCAGGAACACGTCAGCGCCGGTCATCACGGCAAGCACGAACAGCCCGCAAAATCCGATCAGCGCAAACAATCGGGCGGCAGAAACGGTCCACCGGCGAATCTTCTGCATGTATCCTCCCCTGCCTGGAGCTGCATTACCCCCAAGCGGGATCGATCTTTACAAGGCGAAGATTGCCGTGCAACGTCGCCCCGGAAAATGCCCGCATTGCGGACAAGTGGAGGAGACGGATGGCCCGGGACAACCAGATCAATTCCCTGAAGAAGGGCTTTCAGGTTCTTCAGATCATCAATCAGAAGGTTGGTCTCAAAGCGGCGGAAATTGGTCAGATCGCGCGGATGCCGCGGCCAACGGTCTACCGAATACTGGAAACGCTTGAGGAACTCGGCTTCGTTGCCCAGGACCGCTCAAGCGGCCTGTGGCGGGTTACGCTGCACGCAAAGTCCTTGAGCTCTGGCTTCCGGCAGGCAGACTGGATCGTTCAGGCGGCTGTGCCGCAAATGGTGATCCTGGGCCGGCGTATCCTGTGGCCGCTGGATCTGGTGACGTTCAGCAACGACAGCATGGTCATCCGCGAATCGACGCACGACTTCAGCCCCTATTCCGTCAACCATGGAATGGTGGGGCTTCACCTTCCGATTCTCGATACAGCCGGAGGCCGCGCCTATCTGAGCTTCACGAGCGACTGTGAGCGGGATCAGATCCTTCAGGCGCTGGAAACGAACCAAGGCGCGAACGGCCCGTTGATGACCGCCGACGGACCGCTCGATGAAGTGATGAAAAGGTGCCGGGAACTTGGTGTCGGATATCGGGCCAATGGCTTCCGGTCAGAAACCGCAAGCCTCTCGGCGGCGATCCGTCACGGCGACAGGATCATGGCCTGCCTCACCCTCATCTATTTCAAGTCGGCGATGAGTCTCTCGAAGGCGGTTGAGCAGTACCGCGACGAACTCCTCTCGACCGTCGGTGAGATCGAGAGGATGCTGCCCCAGTTCGAACTTGAACTGCGAGCTGTGGATGCGGACATACCAACGGAAGGCTCGGGCCCGCGCTCGACAACCGTTCCGCAAATACCACTGGCCTAGCGGCGACCGGCTGTTCTCGGGCACCATCTGCCCTCCCGGTTACACCGCGCGCAAGGTCCTGATCGGCTTGCCCGGGGTGAGCGCTTCGGCTGCCTGGATGATGCCGCGGGAGTCGATTCCGTAGTGGCGGTAGAGCTCGGCGATCGAGCCGGTCTGGCCAAAGTGTCCGCCGCCCGGCAAGCGGGTGCGGTGACCATGGACGGAGCCAAGCCAACCGCAATCCGCTTGATGCCAAGTTGATCGCGAAGCTCGACCAGGTCAGCCTGACGCGCCGGGGACGCATCGTCGGGAAAGGAGCTGCACAGATAGCCGAAGCGCGATGGCGCTATGATCTGAAAGCCGCCCTCGCGCAGTTGGTGCGCAATTAGAAGTCCCTGGTCGAACCCGCCGTCCCGTGCCGTTGATCATTATGAGCGGACGTCCCTGCCCCGCTATCGCATACTCGAGCGTGCCAGCACCGGTGTCGATGGTGCTGCTGCGACGGTGAAGTTTCAATTCGGCAACTGTCATCGAAGCCTCAAACGCTCCAGCGGTCCATGCGAGCTCCTGCAACGGCTAATCCCCCTGCCCCGGCAATAGCCGCTCGGCGAGTAATCATGGGGGCGAGTTGACAAGTGCATTGGCTGCCCCCCCCCCGCGCCGCATCAGAGCAAGGGAATGCGCGGAGAAGCCTATCGTCGAACACTGTGAATTGACGCATGATAAATCTTCGCCCTGCAGTTCATGATACGGCGTCATCTTGGTGGCCTGGCAATGAGATCCGGCAATTCCAGGAACCAGCCGCTGCACAAGTTGATCCGGACCCTATAACCCTGTGTCAAACCTGTCTGTCGCAGCGACAGCATCGACGGCACCTTTGGGAGACAAGCATGAGCAGGCAGCACAAGGAAAACCACCTCGTCTCGCGCATCGGATGGTTACGCGCGGCGGTGCTCGGCGCAAATGACGGCATCGTTTCGACGGCAAGCCTGATCGTCGGCGTTGCCTCCGCCGCGCAGGGAGCCTCCGACATCATCGTGGCGGGTGTCGCTGGGCTCGTGGCCGGGGCCATGTCAATGGCGGCGGGTGAATACGTGTCGGTGAGCTCGCAGTCAGACACGGAGCAGGCCGACCTTGTCCGCGAACGCATGGAGCTGGAAACGCAGCCCGAGTTCGAGCGGGAAGAACTCGCACAGATCTACGTCCAGCGCGGACTATCGCCGGAGCTTGCGGCGCAGGTCGCCGATCAGCTGATGGCGAAGGATGCGCTCGAGGCGCATGCGCGGGACGAGCTTGGGCTTTCGGAGACGACAACCGCACGTCCGGTCCAGGCAGCTCTGACGTCAGCGGCGACGTTCTCTGCCGGGGCGGCGATGCCACTGCTGGCCGCGGTCCTTGCGCCTGCCGGCACACAGGTGTGGGTGACGTCGATCGCCTCGCTTGTGTTTCTCGCCGTTCTCGGCGCGATCGGGGCATGGGCGGGTGGTGCGAAAGTATTGCGGGCGACATGGCGGGTCACGTTCTGGGGTGCGCTGGCCATGGCAATCACCGCCGGAATCGGCGGGCTGGTCGGCCAGGCGGTGTAGCCGTGGCATCGGACTGTCGATCGTGGCGACCATCGCGAACCGCATCGGCAGCCGGCTGAAGCTCAACTCCCCGCGGACGGGTCATTCCGATGCCATTGTGGCACTTGTGGCGTTGCAACCGGCTGCTGTCCAATCAGGCAGGTAGCCCGAACAACACCCACCCGAGCACACCAGATCCAACGATCGCAAGCACGACGTTCAGCTTCGATCGCCAGAAATAGAGGACAGCAAGGGCGGCCGCGAAGATCAGCATTCCGAGCAGCAGCGACGGCAGCCGCGGCGCAAGCGCCGCCGCTAATTCCAACGTCGTCGCCGCAATAAGCCCGACTACTCCAGCCGCGACCCCGGCAGCCTTTGCCGAAACTCTCACCGCAACCGGCTCCGACGCTTCGCTCGATAAGGGCTTCGCGTCTCCACCGGTTGCTCAACCCGCGCCCTACGGCGTAACAGAAACGGCCGAGGCTCTAATCGCCGCTGGATGACAGTTCAGTGGCAGGTCCGTTACACTAGGAATGCGTGATCGGCGCCGCAGTCTACCATCTCATTTTGCGCAAGCGGAGCGGCAAGCGGGATCTTATCAGCATGCCTGCGCACCCTTTTGCCTCACTCGACGTCTGTCTATCCCTGGGATGAACTCCTGGAGACTTTCCTGCGATAGGTCTCCCTTCGGACCGACGGCGTCTGTCGACGTGGCTGGTGAGGCAGTTTGCTGGCACCCGTCGCGGGCTTGTCGTTGGACCCAGCAAGCAAGCGCAGGCCGTTGAGAACAACCAGAACCGTACCACCCTCGTGGCCAATAACAGCGAGGGGCAATGGCAAGTCAAAGAACAGGCCGCCCGTCACCAGAACGGCCATGGCGATGAGCGCGAAGGCAAGGTTCTGCTTGATGATACGGGCGGTGCGCTTTGCAAGGCGCTGCGCTTCGGCGAGCTTGGTCATGTCTTCGGACAGGAGCGCAACGTCTGCTGCTTTCAAAGCCACGTCGGAACCTGCCGCACCCATGGCAATGCCGACATCGGCCCGCGCAAGGGCAGCCGCATCGTTCACGCCATCGCCTACGAAGGCTACCTTGCCGGTGGCGGCAAGTTCGCCGACCATGCGCACCTTGTCTTCCGGCAGCATGTCGGCGTGGATTTCCTCGGTGCGCAGGCCGAGTTCCTCGCCGATCCGCAGCGCGACGGGACGGCGATCGCCGGTCATCATGACAATCCGGCTCACGCCACCGGCGCGCAAGGACGCGAGCGCGTCCGGTGATGTGGCACGAGCCTGATCGGCAACGGTAATCGCTCCGAGGACGCTTGTGCCCTTGCCAAGGTAGATGACTGTTTGCGTATCCGCAGCAAGCGCTGCGAGCGCAGGATGGTCGATCGCGGCTGACATCTGTGCGGCAAGACGCGGATTGCCGGCCCAGACCTGTCCGCCATCATAATCGCCGACGATGCCGGCGCTTGGGCGGGTGACGACGTTGGCGACCGTGACAGGCCGAATCGAGCGGTCAGCTGCCTCGCGCCGGATCGCAGCCGCGCTGTGGTGCTCCGAATGCGCCTCAAGACCCGCAAGCAGCGCGAGAAAAGCTTCTTCGTTTCCATCAAGCGCCACCACCTGATTGACTGCGGCCTTGCCGGTCGTGAGCGTGCCGGTCTTGTCGAAGGCGAATGTGTCGACGGTTGCGAGTGTTTCGAGCGCGGCGCCACCCTTGAACAACACGCCGCGCCGGGCAGCGGCCGACAGCGCCGACAGGATTGCTGCAGGAACGGAGATCACGACGGCGCAAGGGCTGGCGGCAACCAGCAGGGTCGCGGATTTGTAGAGTGCGCTCTCCCAGTCGCGTCCGAGCCAGTAGAAGACCGCAAAGGCGAGTGCAGCGGCGATCAAGACGCCCACCGTGTAACGCTGGCCGAACCACGCGCTGAAACGCTCGGACGGAGCCTTTGCGGCCTGTGCTTCCGTCACCAACTGGATCATGCGGGCGACGGTGCTTTCTTCGACCGGCTTGGTGATTGCAACTTCGAGCACGCCATCGAGGTTCACGGTCGCCTCGAACACCTGCGCGCCGGGGTCCTTGCTGACAGGAATGGACTCGCCCGTGATGCTGGCTTCATCGAGCGATCCCCTGCCGCCGACGATGATGCCATCAGCTGGAACGCGCGCGCCCGGCCGCAGCACGACCACGTCGTTGACGCGCAGGTTGCCCGCCGGAACCTCTTCCACTTCGCCATCCGGGCGCTTGAGCAGCGCGGTCTCGGGGCGCAGCGCCATGAGCGACTCGACTGCGCGCCGAGCGCGGCCAAGAGCCTGCGCTTCGAGCGTCGTGGAGACGCTGAAAAGGGTCAGGAGCACCGCGCCTTCAAACGGCGCGCCGACGGCTGCTGCGGCAACGGCAGCGACGACCATCAGAAGGTCGATGTCGAGCACCCGCTCGCGCCATAAGGTCTCAAGCGCGCGCCAGGCGGTCGGAAGACCGCCAGCGAGATAGACAACGGCAAGCCCGACGGCAGACATGAACGCAGCGATATCACCCTCGAGCGGCCAGAGGGCCGCGACGGCGAGCACCATGCCCACGACCGCTATCCCGGTGAGAATGGTGGGTAAGTCGAATGTGAATCTCGTCCGCATGCCCTGCTCCCTGCGCATTCAAATGCATAGCGCATTAGTTGCGATTATACTATTGCAATTTTTTGCAATCGCTTCTATCTGATCGTCATCCAACACGCAGCGAATGAGAAAGCCAGCGATGAAACAGGTTTCCGACAAGCTTTTCGTGGCGCCACAGGTGACGCGGACCGAATTGGTAAAGGCGAAGGCAGCAGGGATTGCCGCCATCATCAACAACCGACCAGATGGCGAAGAACCCGGCCAGCCGAGTGCTGCATCCAATGCTACGATCGCAGCCGAGCTCGGGCTTGGTTACATCCATATCCCAGTCGCCCCGGGCCAGTATTCGCTTGCGCAGGTCCGCGCGTTTGAGGCTGCGCTAGCCACTGCCGAGGGACCTGTTCTGGCGCACTGCAAGAGCGGCACACGCGCGGCCAGCCTCTATGCCATCGGCGAGGTGCTTGGTGGGAGGATGACGAAGGACGATGTGACGCCATTGGGCCAGTCCATTGGTCTTGATCTTTCCGGCGCTGTCCGTTGGCTCGACGCCAACGCTTCCAATTGACCGATCCATTTCAGGAGTAATTTGTCATGAGCACGTCCAAGCCAATCGTGAAGGGTTTCTTCGAGCCGCGCACCTATTCCATTCAGTACGTCGTGGCCGATCCCGAGACCAAGAAGTGCGCGATCATCGATCCGGTCCTCGACTTCGACGAGAAGTCGGGCTCAACGACCACGTCGAGCGCCGACGAAATCCTCGCTTACGTGAAGGCCGAAGGCTACGAGATCGAGTGGATCCTCGACACGCATCCTCATGCCGACCATTTCTCGGCGGCAAGCTACCTCAACAAGGTAACGGGCGCACCGACCGCGATCGGCGAGAAGGTGGTCGAGGTCCAGAAGCTCTGGAAGGGCATCTACAACTGGCCGGAGTTCCGGGCGGATGGGTCGCAGTGGGACCGTCTGTTTGCTGAAGGCGACACGTTCAAGGTCGGCAACATTCCGGCACGCGTCCTCTTCTCGCCGGGCCACACGCTAGCCTCCATCACTTATGTGATCGGCGATGCGGCCTTCGTTCACGACACGCTGTTCATGCCGGATTCGGGCACAGCGAGGGCGGACTTTCCGGGCGGCAGCGCGACGCGTCTTTACAATTCGATCATGGAGATCCTGTCCCTCCCGGACGAGACGCGCATTTTCACCGGCCACGATTATCAGCCGGGTGGGCGCGAGCCGCTATGGGAATCGACGGTTGCCGAGCAGAAGGCGAAGAACACGCATATGTCGAAATGTGCCAGCGAAGCCGAGTTCGTGGCCGTGCGCACCGCACGCGACAAGACGCTCGCCATGCCGAAGCTCATCCTGCACGCGCTGCAGGTGAACATGAATGGCGGTCGCCTGCCGGAGCCGGAAGCCAATGGCAAGCGCTACCTGAAATTCCCTCTCGACGCGCTTGAGGGCGTGACATGGGATGACCGATGACCAGAGACCTGTCGCCCAAGACGGCTGATCTCATCGCAAATGCAAGCGAGGCGGCGGACTTCATCAAGAAGTTCGCCCACCCCTCTCGGCTGATGGTCGTCTGCGCGCTCGTCGATGGCGAGCGTTCAGTGCGCGATCTCGAGGACACGCTTGGCATTCGCCAACCTGGCCTGTCGCAACAGATTGCAGAACTGCGCGACGCGGGCCTGATCGTCGGCCGCAAGGCATCGAAGAACATGTTCTATCGCCTCGCCGATGGGCGGGTGAAGGAATTTATCGAACAGATGCACCGGATGTTCTGCGCGCCGCAACCCTCCGGCAATGGAGACAAACAATGACCGAGTTCACCCCCTGGGCATCGCTGATCGGCGGCGCCATGATTGGCTTGTCAGCCGTCCTCCTGATGCTTTGGGAAGGCCGCATTGCTGGCATCTCCGGCATCGCAGGGCGGTTGCTGCCACCGTATCGTGACGGGGCATTCCTGTCGCGCCTCGGCTTCATCGGCGGCATAGTCGCAGCACCGCTTCTCATCTCGCTGGCGAGCGGGACGCCAGTTTCGCAGACGATATCGTCCAATGTCCCGCTGATGATCGTTGCAGGCCTTCTCGTCGGCTTCGGTTCTGTCTGGGGCAACGGCTGCACCTCTGGCCATGGCGTGTGCGGGCTTTCGCGCCTGTCGCCACGTTCGATCGTGGCAACCGCAACATTCATGGCGACGGCTTTCATCACCGTCTTCGTCGTCCGTCACGTGATCGGAGGTTAACCAGATGTCGTTCCTCGTCAATCTCGCCCTCGGGCTTCTCTTCGGCACAGGCCTTGTCGTTTCGGGCATGGCCGATCCTGCCAAGGTTTTGAACTTCCTCGACCTCTTCGGCACCTGGGACCCGTCGCTTGCCTTCGTGATGGGCGGCGCTGTGGTCGTCGCCTTCATCGGCTATCGCCTCGTTTTGCGCCGCGATGCGCCGGTGGTCGGCAAGACCTTCCACCTGCCGACCCGCAGCGATATCGACGCACGCATTGTCGCTGGTCCGGCAATCTTCGGCATCGGCTGGGGACTTGGCGGCTTCTGCCCTGGCCCGGCGCTTGCCGCGATCGGCCTTGGTGCAACTGGCACGCTCGCTTTTGTGCCGGCGATGATCCTTGGCATGTGGGCAGCGCGCCTGCTTGCCGAAAAACGCGCATAGCTCTCCTTCGCTGAAAGTATAGAGGTATCCACCATGACACGGCTGGCACGCGCCCTGCCGATCCTTGATTGGGGTCGGCACTACCAGCGCTCGACATTCACCAACGACATGGTCGCCGCGGTGATCGTCACGATCATGCTGATCCCGCAGTCGCTTGCCTATGCGATGCTGGCGGGTCTGCCGGCCGAGGTGGGGCTCTATGCGTCGGTGCTGCCGCTGGTCGCCTATGCCATCTTCGGCAGCAGCCGCACGCTGGCAGTAGGACCCGTTGCTGTCGTCTCGCTGATGACGGCAACTGCTGTCGGTGAGATCGCGGCGCAGGGCTCGGATGCCTATCTCGTCGCCGCGACCTTGCTCGCGCTGATGTCCGGCGTGATGCTGATCGCGATGGGTCTGTTCAAGCTCGGCTTCGTGGCGAATTTCTTGAGCCATCCGGTCATTTCGGGGTTCATCACCGCGTCTGGCCTGCTGATCGCCGCAGGGCAGCTCAGGCACCTTCTCGGGATTCAGGTGAGCGGGAATACGCTGCATGAAATTGCTATCGGTGTCTTCGGGAACTTGAGCAACATCAATGTGGCCACGCTTGTCATTGGTGCCAGCGTGCTTGCCTTCCTCTATTTCGTCCGGCTGAAGCTCAAGTCTTTGCTGACGAAGCTGGGGTTTGGCCCTCGGATGGCAGATGTCATCACCAAGGCAGGCCCGGTCGCGGCCGTTGCAGCAACGATCTTTGCGGCAACCGCGCTCGACCTTGGTTCACAAGGCGTCGCGCTTGTCGGCGAAATCCCGCAAGGGTTCCCGGTTCCAGATGTTCCCGCGATCGATCTCGACATGCTCAAGGCGCTTGCGGGTCCTGCCTTGCTCATCAGCTTGATCGGCTTTGTGGAATCCGTATCGGTCGCGCAGACGCTGGCATCGAAGCGTCGCCAGCGCATCGTGCCGGATCAGGAACTGATCGGTCTCGGCGCTGCGAATATCGCGGCAGGCATATCGGCTGGCTATCCGGTGACGGGTGGGTTTGCCCGCTCTGTCGTCAACTTCGATGCGGGTGCCGAGACGCCGGCAGCTGGTATCTACACTGCAGCTGGCATCGCGCTTGCGACCCTATTCCTGACCCCGCTGCTTGCGAACCTGCCTCAGGCAACGCTTGCAGCGACGATCATCGTTGCCGTTCTGTCTCTGGTGGACATTAAGGCCATCCGCCGAGTCTGGACCTATTCTCGTTCCGACTTCTCCGCCATGGCCGCGACCATCCTTGGCACACTGTTCCTCGGGGTCGAAGCGGGAGTGGTGATGGGTGTCGTGCTGTCGCTCGTGCTGCATCTGCATCGCACCTCGCGTCCGCACATGGCGGTCGTGGGACAGGTCCCCGGCTCGGAGCACTTTCGCAATGTCGAGCGGCATGACGTGATCACGTCGCCGAATGTGCTGTCGATCCGTGTGGATGAAAGCCTCTACTTTGCTAACACGCGTTATCTCGAAGATCGCATTGCTGCGCTCGTTGCGAAGCAGCCGGAGCTCAGGCACGTCGTGCTGATGTGCTCGGCGGTCAACATGATCGACGCGTCCGCGTTGGAAAGCCTCGAGGAGATCAATCATCGCCTCAAGGATGCAGGTATCGCGTTACACCTGTCGGAAGTGAAAGGCCCGGTGATGGATCGCTTGAAGCGCTCGACCTTCCTTCAGGACCTGAGCGGCAAAGTGTTCCTCAGCCAGTACGAGGCTGCTGCGCGCCTCGCTAGCGCTGACGCGCAAGTGTGATCGCTTCTCGGATTTGATCAGGGCTAAGGGGGCCGCCATATAGGCGGCT
>Ga0180223_1000928_pt1 | contig 27763 bp, 31 predicted proteins | sample eDN5th30CKraftOP_FD_151337 | JGI IMG/M metagenome (GOLD analysis project Ga0180223, IMG submission 151337) | Enriched Organic Plus compost microbial communities from Emeryville, California, USA - eDNA 5th pass 30_C Kraft OP (version 2) (version 2) ... | reverse complement strand
CTTCGGGTTCTTCTCGATGCGGTACAAAGGCACTTCCGACGAGCGCCGGAACACCGAGAACACCGCGCGGTCTTTGAGAAAGTCGATGGCGTAATCGCGCCATTCGCCAGCGGCGACCATGCGGCCATAGAGGTCGAGAATGCGATTGAGTTCGCGGCGATTGAAAGTGACCTGACCCAGCAGGTTGGGAGCGCCGCGCGCCGGAGCGCCCCCGGGAAACTGACTAGGCTCGCTGTCGCCGGACCCGATCGTCATGCGGCCTCCATGTGATGTTACATTCGAATGATCGCGCCGCCCGCCCGTCACCGCAAGCCCCTGATTCAAATAGCAGGATCGCGCGCCAAGGCTCCTGTCGCCGCAGCCCGGCCGGCGGAAAACTCCGCGATTTCCACCCAAAATGCCGCAGGCCGCATCACGAACTCGTCAGCGCTTCTCACAATAACGCCCAATTTCGGTCAATCGCCGGACACGAGGCCTTGGGATAAGTGCATCGTTGCCTCAAGGCCCGGTCCGGTTTGGCCTCCGGATTCCTCAGCCCCCCAGCCCCCCGGGGGTCTTCGGACCGGGCCGATCGAGTTCAAGTTGAGTAGCGTTCGATTCAATCCCCTATGCCTTAGGGCCGGCTCAAGAAGCCGGCCCTATTTTTATTTGCAGTACCAAAGAAAATGGCGCGCCCAGCGGACGCGCCTTCAATCAGCCTCAGTCCGTGCGGTTATTTCATCGCCACGGTCGCGGCGCCGACCATCAGGCCCGGCTTGCCATTGACGCTGTTCTGCACCAGCACGACGAAGTGATTGACGTCCGACAGCGTGAAGTTCGCGTTCGGGATCTCGCTGAGCGGCAGCGTGAAGGTTTCCGCCTTGCCGCTCCAGTTGCCGAGTTTCACCCAGCGCCGCACCACGTTGTAGTAGTTCAAGTTCTGGCCACGGTTTTCGCCGCGCTGGATCGTGACCTCGATCTTGTCGGTGACCGGGCATAGCCAGACCTCGGCGGTGACCGGCTCGCCCTCGATACCGGGCACATTCACGACGATCCTGCCGTCCTCGATGGCCGCCTTCACCGCCAGCCGCAGCGCCAGTCGGTCGCCGCGCGACTTGGCGACCGCATCCTCGATCGCTGCCTTGTCGCTGCCGAGCGCGTGAACGACGCCATTGACCACGGCCTGCGGCGTGTAGACCGCGCCGTCGCCGCGCGCCACCGAATAGGCGCGCTGCCGCTTGCCATGGCCTTTCAGCGCCAGGGTGTCTTTCCAGCCGAGATAATCCCAGTAATCGACCGGCAGGCTTACGGCGATGACGGAGGGATCATGGGCCAGATTGCCGAGCAGCTTGTCGGCAGGCGGACAGGATGAGCAGCCCTGGCTGGTGAACAGCTCGACCACGGCTTTCGGCTCCCCGCCGGCGGCGGGGTTCGCGAAAGCAAGCACCGCGAAGGCAGCGGCAAAGGTCAGGCGGCTCAATTTCATATCAGCGGGATTCCCCGGTCGGCGCGTGGCCATCATATAGGGACAAAAGTAAATCACCCGCCACTCACTTCGCAGTGAGGGCGGGTGACTGTAGTCCGGAACCGGCGCAGCGTCAGGCGGCGAGCTGACGCAGGACGTATTGCAGGATGCCGCCGCTGCGGAAGTATTCCAGCTCGTCGAGGGTGTCGATGCGGCAGATCAGCGGCACCTTCTTGACGGTGCCATCGCCCATCGTGATCTCGGCGGTCAGCTTCTGCCGCGGCTTGAGATCGCCTTCGAGGCCGTGGATCGTGACCTTTTCGTCGCCCTTGAGGCCGAGCGACTGCCACGACGTGCCTTCCTCGAAGTTGAGCGGCATGACGCCCATGCCGACCAGGTTCGAGCGATGGATGCGCTCAAACGATTGCGTGATCACCGCGCGGATGCCGAGCAGCACCGAGCCCTTGGCCGCCCAGTCGCGCGACGAGCCGGTGCCGTATTCCTTGCCGGCGAAGACGACGAGCGGAACCTTCTCGGCCTTGTAGCGCATGGCCGCGTCGTAGATCGTCATCTTCTCTTTTGACGGGTAGTGGATGGTCACGCCGCCTTCGACGCCCGGCACCATCTGGTTCTTGATGCGGATGTTGCCGAAGGTACCGCGCATCATCACCTGATGGTTGCCTCGGCGCGTGCCGTACTGATTGAAGTCGATCGGGCGCACCTGATGGTCGCGCAGATAGGTGCCCGCCGGGCTCGACTCCTTGATCGAACCGGCCGGCGAGATGTGGTCGGTGGTGATCGAGTCGAGGAACAGGCCGAGCACGCGGGCGCCTTCGATATCCTCGATCGGCACTTCCTTGCGCTGCATGCCTTCAAAGTAAGGCGGGTTCTGCACATAGGTCGAGCGATCGTCCCAGCCATAGGTGAGGCCGCCCTTGACCGCGATCTTGCGCCAGTTGGCGTCGCCCTTGAACACGTCGGCGTATTTCGCGGCAAAGATCTTCTTCGTCACATACTTGGCGACGAACTTGGCGATCTCCTTGTTGGTCGGCCAGATGTCCTTGAGATAGACCGGCTTGCCCTTCTTGTCGGTGCCGATCGGATCCTTGGTCAGATCGACATACATCGAGCCCGCCAGCGCGTAGGCGACGACCAGCGGCGGCGACGCCAGATAGTTGGCGCGCACGTCCGGATTGACGCGGCCTTCGAAGTTGCGGTTGCCCGACAGCACCGCAGCCGAGACCAGATCGTTCTTGTTGATCGAGTCGGAGATTTCCTCCGGCAACGGTCCCGAGTTGCCGATGCAGGTGGTGCAGCCGAAACCGACGAGGTTGAAGCCCACCTTGTCGAGATCCTTCTGCAGGCCCGATTTGGCGAGATATTCGGCGACGACCTGCGAGCCCGGCGCCAGCGATGTCTTCACCCACGGCTTCGACTTGAGGCCCAGCGCCGCCGCCTTGCGGGCGAGCAGGCCGGCGCCGATCATGACGCTGGGGTTCGAGGTGTTGGTGCAGGACGTGATGGCGGCGATGACAACGTCGCCGTGGCCGAGATCGTGCTTGCGGCCTTCGACCGGCGCGCGCTTCTTCAGCTCGGCGGCCTTGTTGTATTCCTTCTCCATCGCCGTGGTGAAACCGGCGACGACGTCCGGCAGCGCGATGCGATCCTGCGGGCGCTTCGGGCCCGACAGCGACGGCTGCACAGTCGCGAGATCCAGCGTCAGCACATCGGTGAACACCGGATCCGGCGTGCGCGCGGTGCGGTACATGCCCTGCGCCTTGGCGTAAGCGGCGGCGAGCTTGACCACCTCGGCCGGGCGGCCGGTGTCCTTGAGGAACGCGATGGCGTCATCATCGACCGGCGAGTAGCCGCAGGTCGCGCCGTATTCCGGCGCCATGTTGGCGAGCGTAGCACGGTCGGCGACGGGCAGGTGCTGCAGGCCGGGACCGAAGAACTCGACGAACTTGCCGACGACGCCACGCTTGCGCAGCATCTGCGTCACCGTAAGCACGAGGTCGGTGGCGGTGAGGCCTTCCTTCAGCTTGCCGACGAGCTTGAAGCCGATCACTTCCGGCAGCGTCATCGAGAGAGGCTGGCCGAGCATCGCGGCTTCCGCCTCGATGCCGCCGACGCCCCAGCCGAGCACGGCGACGCCGTTGACCATGGTGGTGTGCGAGTCGGTGCCGACCAAGGTGTCCGGATAGGCAACGGTCATCTCGGCCGTCTTCTTGCCGATCGTGACCTTGTCCTTCTTGGTCCAGACGACGCGCGACAGGTATTCGAGATTGACCTGGTGGCAGATGCCAGTGCCGGGCGGCACGACGCGGAAATTGTCGAACGAACGCTGCGCCCACTTCAGGAAGGTGTAGCGCTCCTGGTTCTGGCGATATTCTTCATCGACGTTCTTCTTGAAGGCCTTGCTGTCGCCGAAGAAGTTGACGTTGACGGAGTGGTCGATGACGAGATCGACCGGGATCAGCGGATTGATCTTCTTGGGGTCGCCGCCGAGCGTTTCCATGGCGTCGCGCATGGCGGCGAGATCGACCACCGCCGGCACGCCGGTGAAGTCCTGCATGAGGACGCGCGCCGGGCGGAAGGCGAATTCATGGGTGGACGTCTTGGTCTTCATCCACTCGGCAACGGCCTTGATGTCTTCCTTGGTGACCGTCGTGCCGTCCTCGTTGCGCAGCAGGTTCTCGAGCAGCACCTTCATCGAGAAGGGCAGCCGCGAAATGCCTTTCAGGCCGTTCTTCTCCGCCGCGGGAAGGCTGTAATAGGCGTAGGTCTTGGAGCCGACCTTGAGAGTCTTGGCGCATTTGAAGCTGTCGAGAGAGGTCATGATTGTGTTTCCATTCCCGGCGGGGGACGATAAATCCGTTCGGAGCGCCCGCTCGCTAAGTCATTGGTTTGTATAGTAAATCCAACGACAATGGCTGGCCAGCAGCATTATGTGCTGGCAGGGCGCCGCAGTTCGCTGGCTTATAAGGTCTTTTTTTGCGCAATGCCATAATCACTGGGATCATTCCAGAGTATGAAGGCGGCAATTTTGCTCAGGCTCTTGTTCCGGATCGTCATAAACGACCGCACGCGCGAGCGAAGGCAGGTTCGATGAAGACCGACCGGATGCAGCTTATCTGCGAGAGCCTGGCTTGCGAGCGCGGCGGGCGGCAAGTTTTTGCCGGCGTGAATTTCACGGTATCGGCCGGCGAGGCCATGGTCGTGACCGGACGCAATGGCGCCGGTAAATCGACGCTGCTGCGGGTGATCGCCGGACTCCTGCGTGCGGCAGGCGGCAAGGTCGAACTTGCCGGCGTGGCCGGTCTGGCCGACGAGTCCAGCCTGCCAGAACAAGCGCACTACCTCGGCCATCTCGACGCCGCCAAGCCGTCGCTGACCGTGCGCGAGAACCTGACTTTCTGGACCGACTTTCTCGGCGCTTCGGGTGGTTCTGCGATCGATGTCGCCCTCGAAGCCGTCGAATTGGACACGCTGGCCGACCTGCCGGCGGCTTACCTTTCGGCCGGGCAGAAACGGCGGCTTTCGATCGCCCGGCTCCTGGCCGTCAAACGGCCGGTCTGGCTGCTCGACGAACCGACCTCCGCCCTCGATGCCCAGTCGCAGGACCGCCTTGCTACCTTCATGCGCGACCACCTCGCCGGCGGCGGCCTGATTGTCGCGGCGACGCATGGACCGGTTGGGCTCGATGCCCCGCGTGAGTTGAAGATGGGGGCAGCTTCGTGACCGCCTGCTTTTTCAGGAGACGCGCGTGAACGCGCTTTTGGCTCTGATCCTCCGGGACATGCGTCTGTCCGTCCGGGTCGGCGGCGGCGCGCTGATGGGCGCGTTGTTCTATTTCGTCGTCGTGTCGATGATCCCCTTCGCCATCGGCCCCGACCTCAACCTGCTAGCGCGGATCGGCCCGGCGATGCTGTGGATCGGCGCCCTGCTCTCGACCCTACTCGCGCTCGACCGTCTTTTCGCCAGTGACCATGACGACGGCTCGCTCGATCTCCTCACCATGAGCGGCCTGCCGCTGGAACTGACGGTCGCAGCCAAGGCCATCGCGCACTGGCTCACCACTGCGCTGCCGCTCATCGTCATCACGCCGGTGCTCGGCCTGATGCTCAATGTCGAACTCACGGCAATGGGCTACGTCGCGCTGACCCTGCTCGCCGGGACGCCGTCGCTCACTTTCATCGGGCTGATCGGCGCGGCTCTCTCCGTGACATTGCGACGCGGCGGCCTGCTGATGGCTATCCTGGTGCTGCCGCTGACGGTGCCGGTGCTGATCTTCGGCGTCGCCGCGGCCAATGCCGCCATCGTCGGGCCCGCCCCATTCGGCCCGCCTTTCACCATCCTTTGCGCGCTGTCTCTGGCCAGCTTCGTGCTTGGTCCCTTTGCCGCCGCCGCCGCCCTGCGGCAGGGACAGGAGTAACGACAACATGACCGCCGCGTTGACCCTCGTCATTGCCGGCCACGCGGACGCTGGCTAGATATCCGCCAATCCTAGAGTTCAGATATGGCCCTGATCGACCTCGCCAATCCGACCCGTTTCCTCGCGCTGGCGAACCGCGTGCTGCCGTGGCTCGCGGCGGCGACCGCCATTGTCCTCGCCTACGGCCTGTACCGCGTCGCCTATGCGCCCGACGACTACCAGCAGGGTGCGACCGTCAAGATCATGTTCCTGCATGTGCCGTCGGCCTGGCTCGCGATGATGGGCTGGGGCCTGATGACCGTCGCGGCGCTGGGCACCTTGGTGTGGCGGCATCCGCTCGCCGATGTCGCGGTCAAGGCCGCGGCGCCGATCGGCGCCGCTTTCACCTTCATCTGCCTGATCACCGGCTCACTATGGGGCCGGCCGATGTGGGGCACCTACTGGGTGTGGGACGCGCGGCTGACCTCGGTGCTGGTGCTGTTTCTTCTGTATCTCGGCATGCTGGCTCTGTACTGGACCGCCGACGATCCGAATCGCGCCGCGCGCGCCGCCGCCATTCTGGCGCTGGTCGGCGCCGTGAACATTCCGATCATCAAGTTCTCGGTCGATTGGTGGAATACACTGCACCAGCCGGCCTCGGTCGTGCGCATGGACGGCCCGGCCATCGACCCCACGATCCTCGTGCCGCTGCTGGTGATGGCGCTGGCTTTCACGCTGCTGTTCTTCACGCTGCATATCGCGGCGATGCGCAACGAGATCCTGCGCCGCCGCGTCCGCAGCATGCGCATGATGCAGGCGGCAAGCGCGTAATGATTAGCCTCGGACCTCACGCAAGCTTTATTGTCGTCGCTTACCTTGCGACGGTGATTGTCATTCTCGGGCTGACGGTCTGGATCGTGCGCGACTATGCCGTACAGCGGCGCATTCTCGGCGACCTGGAAAGCCGCGGCATCAAGCGCCGTTCGCAGCGCGAGGACCAGGCATGAGCGCCGACGAAAACACCACGTCGCCGCGAAGGCGCAGCCTGCTCCTGGCGCTGCCGCTCGCGATTTTCGTTGCCATCGCGGGACTGTTCTATTTCGGCCTGATCGCCGGCGATCCATCGAAGCTGCCATCGGCGCTGATCGGCAAACCGGTGCCGCCAACCAACCTGCCGCCGCTCGAGGCGCTGGCCGTCAACGGCAAGCCGGTGCCGGGTCTGACCGACGACATGCTCAAGGGCCAGGTGACTCTGGTGAATGTGTGGGCGTCGTGGTGCGTGCCGTGTCACGACGAGGCGCCGCTGCTCGACGCACTCGCCAAAGACAAGCGCTTCGCCGTCGTTGGCATCAACTACAAGGACGTTGCCGACAATGCGCGGCGCTTCCTCAATCGCTACGGCAATCCCTTCTCCGCCGTCGGCGTCGACGAGAAGGGCCGCGCCTCGATCGACTGGGGCGTCTATGGCGTGCCGGAGACCTTCCTGGTCGGCCGCGACGGCCGCATCGCCTACAAGCTGGTCGGGCCGATCACGCCGCAGAATCTCGAGGCCGTGCTGAAGCCGCAGATCGAGAAGGCGCTGGTGGCGAACTAGTCTTTCTTCGGTTCCGCTGCGTATTTCGTCAGCAGCGGCACCTGCGCAATTCCGAACAGCAGCGTCAGCGGCACGAAGCCGAACAGCTTGAAATTGACCCAGAAGTCCGTCGTCTGCGTGCGCCACACCGCTTCGTTGAGCACGGCGAGGAAGACGAAGAACAGCATCCAGCGCCAGGTCAGCTTGCGCCAGCCTTCGTCTGTGATGTGGAACACCGAATCGAAGACGATATTGAGCAGCGGCTTGTTGAACACGATGCCGAACAGCAGCGCGCCGGCGAACAACAGATAGATGATGGTCGGCTTGAGCTTGATGAACAGATCGTCGTGCAGCACGAGCGTCAGGCCGCCGAACACCAGCACCACCACAGCGGTAACGACCGGCATGACGGCGATATGCCGCGTCAGCGCATAGGACACGATGAGCGCGGTCAGCACCGCGACCATGAACCCGCCGGTGGCGTAATAGATGCCGAACCGCGAATTCATCACGAAAAACAGGATGAGCGGCCCGATATCGAGCGCCAGCTTGAGCATGGGGTTGAGTTGTTTCTTGTCGGCCATTTAGTCCTCAATCCCCACCACAGCCCGCGCGAAATCGCGCGCGGTAAAATCGCTCAGGTCGTCGACGCCTTCGCCGACGCCGATGAAGTGCACCGGCAGCTTGAACTTCTCGGCGATGGCGACAAGGATGCCGCCGCGCGCGGTGCCGTCGAGCTTGGTCATGACGAGGCCGGTGACACCCGCGGTCTTGCCGAAGATCTCGACCTGGCTCAGCGCGTTCTGCCCGACGGTGGCGTCGAGCACCAGCAGCACGGCATGCGGCGCGGTCGGCTCGACCTTGCGGATGACGCGCACGATCTTTTCCAGTTCGCTCATCAGCTCGGCGCGGTTCTGCAAACGGCCGGCGGTGTCGATCAGCACGACTTCGGTGCCGTCGGCCTTGGCTTGCGTCACCGCGTCGAAGGCGAGGCTCGCCGGATCGGAGCCCGGCGTGCGCGCGACGACCGACGCGCCGGTGCGCTCGGCCCAGATCTTGAGTTGATCGATGGCGGCGGCGCGGAACGTATCGGCTGCGACCAGCATCACCTTCTTGCCCTGGGCGCGGAAGCGCGCCGACATCTTGCCGATGGTCGTCGTCTTGCCCGACCCATTGACGCCGGACACGAGGATGACGAAAGGCGTCGCGGTGACCTCGAGCGGCTTGGCCACCGGCGCCATCACCTTCTCGATTTCGCCGGCGAGCAGTGCGCGCAATTCGTCCGGCGCGATGCCCTTCTCGTAACGGCCGCCGCCAAGCGTTTCGCTTATACGGGCGGCAAAGCCGACACCGAGATCGGCGCGGATCAGCTCGTTCTCCAGATCGTCGAGCGTCGCGGCGTCGAGCTTGCGCTTGGTGACGAGATCGGTGATCGCAGTTCCCAGCGACGCCGATGTGCGCTTGAGCCCCCCGCTCAGGCGCTTCCACCAGCTCTGCTTTTCGGTCGTCTCGTTCATTGCTAGTTCCCTGGGGGCCGCGCCCCTGATACCCGTTTCGGCGGCCATTGGTAAGAAATTATGTCTCCTGACGAGATGCTCGCCCGACTGCTCTACCGCGACGGCATGATGCTGGTTGTCGATAAGCCGGCCGGCCTGTCGGTGCATCGCGGGCCGAAAGGCGGCCACAGCCTCGAGGACTATTTCGGCGCGCTGCGCTTCGGCCTGCCGCGCGACCCGGCGCTGGCGCACCGGCTCGACAAGGATACATCCGGCTGTCTGGTGCTCGGCCGCCACCGCAAGGCGCTGGCGCTGCTGGGCAAGCTGTTCAAGCAGGGCAAGGTCGGCAAGACCTACTGGGCCGTGGTCGAAGGCGGCCCGGCCGAGGACGAAGGCCTGATCGATATGCCACTGTCCGAAATCGACAAAGGCCGCGGCTGGTGGATGAAGCCGGATCCCCACGGCAAGCCGGCGTCGTCAACATGGAAGGTCATGGGGCGCGCTGACGGCAGGACGTGGCTGGCGCTGGAGCCGCTCACCGGCCGCACCCATCAACTGCGCGTGCATTGCGCCGAGAGGGGCTTTCCCATTGTCGGCGATCCGATCTATGGCACGGCCGACCGCACCGGCGACCCGCCGCTGCATCTGCATTCGCGCTCGATCACCGTGCCGATCTCGAAGAACAAGCCGGCGGTGACAGTCGAGGCGCCGGTGCCGGCGCATATGCAGGAGTTGCTCGAAAAGTGCGGGTGGACTTCTGAGACCGACGCAAACTCCGTTCATTCCCGCGAAAGCGGGAACCCAGAAAGCCACGAACCGAAAGCTGAATAGATCGCGCTGGGTCCCCGCTTTCGCGGGGACGAACGGAGATTTTACTTGTCGCAGCGCTGATAGATCAGCGTTGCCCAGTCGGCCGCGTCGATGTGCATCAGCAATTCCGGTCGCTGCTCGGTCTTCTCCAGCACGATCAGGATGACCTCGCGGCTGGTTTTCACGCCCTCGCCTTCGCACGCCAGCTTGAGCCGCTGCGCATTGTTGCCCGACTTCGACAGGCGGCGTGATGACACAACACGGCAGGTGCTGGCGTAATAGTCGAGTTGCTTCGCCGTGAACGTAACCTTGAGATCATCGTTGCTGCCGTCGCGGCAGGCATCGGGGCCTTCGACTGCCCATTGCCCGACATAAGGCGGCGCGTCCTGCGCCATCGCACCGGTCAAGCCCGCGGCCATCATCCATGCTGCGAGCGCGACACGTTTCATGCTCATGCCGCCAGCAATTGCCGGCCGTCATGACCCGCTACGGTGAGATCGAGGAACAGACCGGGCGCCAGCGGCGCATTGAGCCGCACCGCGGTGAACTGCTCGGTGCGCGCGACGCCGCCGCGCTCGGTGAGCACGCGATGCGTGGCACCGATCTGGGCATCGAGATGCGCGCGTAAGGCCGCTTCGCCGCGCTCGCGCAGGCGCTGCGCGCGCTGTTTGATGAGCGTGCGGTCGAGTTGCGGCATGCGCGCGGCCGGCGTGCCGGGCCGCGGCGAGAACGGGAACACATGAAGCTGCGTCAGCCCGCAGTCATCGACCAGATCGAGCGATCGCGCGAACATGTCATCGGTCTCGGTCGGAAAACCGGCGATGATATCGGCGCCGAACACGACATCGGGGCGCAGCCGGCGCACCTCATTGCAGAAAGCGATCGCGTCAGCGCGCAAATGCCGCCGCTTCATGCGCTTGAGGATCATGTCGTCGCCCGCTTGCAGCGACAGATGCAGATGCGGCATCAGCCGCGGCTCGCTGGCCAGCGCATCGAGCAGGTCGGCGTCGGCCTCGACCGAGTCGATGGACGACAACCGCAGCCGCGCAATTTCCGGTACCTCGCACAGCAACCGCTTCACCAGCGCGCCGAGCTTCAGGTCACCGTCGCGATAGCTGGTGATGTCGACGCCGGTCAGCACGATCTCGCGATAGCCGTTGGCGACCAGCCGCCGCGCCTGGGTAATGACGCCGGCGATCGGCAGCGAGCGCGAATTGCCGCGTCCGAACGGGATGATGCAGAAGGTGCAGCGGTGATCGCACCCGTTCTGCACCTGCACGAAAGCGCGGGTATGGCCGTCGATGGCATCGACGCCATGTGCCCTGATGCCCGTCGATGCCATGATGTCGCCGACCGCGACGCGCGCGGTGCCGCCCCACACGGCTGCGCTCAGCTTCTCGTCATTGCCGAGCACGCGATCGACTTCCGGCATTGCCGCGAATGGCGCGCTGTCGGCCTGGGCCGCACAGCCGGTGACGATGATTTTCGTGTCGGGCCGCTCGCGCCTAACGCGGCGAATGCTCTGCCGCGCCTGCTTGGCCGCTTCCGCCGTCACCGCGCAGGTGTTGAACACGACGGCATCGGTGATGCCGCCGACTTCCGCCTCGCGCTTGATGACTTCGGATTCGGCGATGTTCAGCCGGCAGCCGAAGGTCAGCACCTCGACGCTCACGGCGCAGGCGCCTTCTCAAACAGCTTCGGATCGAACGTGCCGTTGAATTCGAATTCAACAGGCCCGGTCATCAGCACGTGATCGTCGCTGGCGCGCCATTCGATGACGAGTTCGCCGCCAGGCAGCGTCATGTGCACCTTGCGCTCGGTGCGCTTGAGGCGCGCCGCCGCCACCGCGGTGGCGCAGGCGGCCGATCCGCAGGCGCGCGTCAGCCCGGCGCCGCGCTCCCAAGTGCGCATGACGATGTGCTCGCGATCGACGATATGCGCCAGCGTGATGTTGGCGCGATCGGGAAAAATCGGATGGTTCTCCAGCAGCGGCCCGAACTTTGAAAGATCGTAGGCATAAGGATCGTCGACCCAGAAGATCGCGTGCGGGTTGCCCATGTTGACGACCGACGGCGAATGCAGGATCGGCGCGTCGATCGGACCGATCTGCAACTCGATCATCCGCGTGTCGCGGAATTCCTCGGCCAGCGGAATCTCGTTCCAGGCAAAACGCGGCTTGCCCATGTCGATGGTGAACTGGCCGTTGTCATTCTTCCAGGCATTGAGAATGCCGGCGCCGGTTTCGAACACGAGCTTGGACTTGCCGTTCGCATCCGCGACGAGGGTAGCAACGCAGCGCATGCCATTGCCGCAGGCACCGGCTTCGGAGCCGTCATTGTTGTAGATGCGGATGAAGGCGTCGGTGCCCGGCGTGCGAGGCGGATAGAGCGCCATTAATTGGTCATAAGGCGCGCCCGCAGGCGACGCAGCGGCGCGCGCCTCGTCGGCGGCGATCGGCGCGGCGCGCGGCGTGTCGGCGCGCAGATCGACAACGACGATCTCGTTGCCGATGCCGTTCATCTTCACGAAAGGCTTGTTGGAAAGCGTACCCATGATCCGCCGGCGGTTCGGAAAACCCCGGCCCTGCCCGGGTTTCGCCCGGTTTATATGGCCAAAGATCGCCCCATTGGCTAGGGGCCGTGATAGGATTGCGTGTCAAAGCGAATCGCCGAAAAGGACGGAGACCGCACAATGTCTGGAGCGCGGAGCCTGCGTCTTGGCCTGCACCTTGCCTTGGCCGCGGTCGCGGCCGCCTGGCTGGCAACGGGGCAGATCGCGCTGGCGCAAGGCACTCCGCCCAAGCCCGGGCCGGGCCCGACCCCGGCGGCGCCGATGCCGGATATCAAGCCGCACGCGCCGCAGCCCGCTCAGCCGGGCGATGCCTTCGGCGAGGAAGTGCAGCTTCCCGACCGCACCATCGTCTACATCAAGGGCCACACCAACTGGGACACGGCCTTCGACACGCTGATCGATGCCTTCAAGTCGCTGAACGACTACCTCGCCAAGCAGAACATCAAGCCGGCCGGCCCCTACCTCACGGTCTACACCGAGACCGACGACACCGGCTTCTCGTTCCAGGCCGGTGTCATCATCGCGCAGCCGCTCGCCAATCCACCGAAGGGCGATATCGCCTCGGGCAAGGCGCCCGCCGGCAAGGCGCTGAAATTCGTCCATCGCGGTTCGTATGACTCGATGGATACGACCTACGAGGCGATCACCAATTACCTCGATGACCGCAACCTCGAAGCACAGGATCTGTTCATCGAGGAATTCGCCACGGATCCTGCCAAGAGCGATCCGAACTCTCTCATCATCAACGTCTATGTGCCGGTGAAATGATGAAACAGATGTCCCGCCGCTCCCGCAGCCTGATGATTGCCGCCTGCGCTTTGGCGACATTGCCGTTCTTGCCCACGGCGGCCCTCGCCGAGCGTTCGATCACCGTGACCGGTGAAGCCACCGTCTCGGTCGCGCCTGACAACGCGAACATCCGCCTCGGCGTCACCAGCCAGGGCAAGAATGCGCGCGAGGCCAGCGAAGCCAACGCGCGGCAGATGACCAATGTGCTGGCGGCCATCAAGGAAGCCGGCGTCGCCGACCGCGACGTGCAGACCTCGCGCCTGTCGCTGCAGCCGCAATACGAACAGGGCAAGGCCGGCCCGGCGCGGCTGCTCGGCTTTCAGGTCACCAATCAGGTGACCATCCGCATCCGCGAGATCGACAAATTCCCGGGCATCCTTGATCGTGCCATCGCCGCCGGCGCGAATGAGATGTCGGGCATCGAATTTGTCGTGTCGGAGCAGTCGAAACTGCTCGATCAGGCGCGCGACGACGCCGTGACAGACGCCCGCCGCAAGGCCGAGCTTTATGCCAAGGCCGCCGGCGTCAAGCTCGGCGCGGTAACCTCGATCACCGAAGAGGGATCGAGTCCGCCGCGGCCGGTGGTGCAGGCGATGCGCGCGTCCGCCGTGCCGGTGGCGCCGGGCGAGCAGTTGCTGCGCGCCGCCATCTCCGTGACCTTTGAATTGACGCCCTGACCGCCCACGATAGTCTTGAGCGCGGAATTGGCATCCCTGCGGAGCCAATGCGATGCGCCTTGCGCTGCCGGTTTTATCGCTGACCACCTTGTTGACCGTGCTGGCGGCGCAGGCCGTGTCAGCCGATGAGCGCGTCAGCTTTGACAGCGCGCGCTATCTCGTCGGCACGCTGAAGCAACGCATTGCGTATGAGCGCGGGGAAACGCCGCCGGTCAACCCGGCGACGCCGCTGATTGGTTATCTGTCGAAGCCTGAAGGCGCAGGTCCTTTCCCGGCGGTGGTGCATCTGCACGGCTGCAGCGGCCTGACCGAACGCATGCGCCGCGACACCGCCGCGCGCATGACGAATTGGGGTTACGTGTCGCTGTTCGTCGACAGCTTCACCACGCGCGGGCTCACCGATGACTGCGTTACCCCGCCGGCCGACCGTCACGCCGATGCCATGGGCGCGCTCGCCTATCTCGCCAAGCTGCCCTTCATTGATCCGCAACGCATCGCGCTGGTCGGCCACGCCCAGGGCGGCGCGGCGGCGCTGCAGGTCGCGTCCGAGCGGCCTTATCGCCTGTTCGATATGCCGGACGGCCTGAGCTACCGCGCCGTCGTTGCCTTCTACCCGCGCTGCAACGCCGCCAGGCAGACGCTGGCGCTGCCGACCCTGATCCTGATCGGCGAGCTCGACGCCTGGTCGCCGATCAAGCTGTGCGAGTGGTGGATGCAGCGTCGGGGCGGCCGCGGCGCGGCCGTGCGGCTGGTGGTCTACCCCGAGGCCTTCCACGGCTTCGACGATCCGGGCATCCGCAACGGCATGGATTTCACCTTCGGGCACTGGGTGAAATACGACGCGGAAGCCGCCGCCCGGGCCATGGGCGAGCTGGCGAATTTCCTGACTGACAGTTTGTCAAAATAATTCAAATAGTTAATGAGATAACCCGGTCCGCATCCGGCTTGACTTCCGGGCCCCCGGTGCCTAGTTTCCGGCCGTTCTCGATAGAGACTGACTAATTCGACCCGCCGCCCGGTCCCATGAGGCCGGAGGCCACCGCCCGACAGCGCGATGCGCCCTCGGGCGTCGTTGTGTTTTGTCAGGCTCGAAACCCGCGAGAGCACGAGGGTTTTGGATGTTCGACAATCTGTCGGAAAAACTTGGCGGCATTCTCGACCGCCTCACCCGCCGCGGCGCGCTGTCGGAAGCCGACGTCGACGCCGCGATGCGTGAGGTGCGCCGTGCGCTGCTCGAGGCCGACGTGGCGCTCGATGTGGCGCGCGAATTCGTCGAGAAGGTCAAGAAAGAAGCCGTCGGCGCGATCGTCGTGAAGTCCGTCACGCCGGGCCAGATGGTCGTCAAGATCGTGCACGACCAGCTCGTCGCCACGTTAGGCGCCGAAGCGCAGGCCATCGACCTAAATGCCGCGCCGCCGGTCGCCATCATGATGGTCGGTCTGCAGGGCTCCGGCAAAACCACCACCACCGCCAAGCTGGCCAAGCGCCTCACCGAGCGTCAGAAGAAAAAGGTTCTGATGGCCTCGCTCGACGTGCGCCGTCCGGCCGCGATGGAGCAACTGGCCGTGCTCGGCCGCGAGACGGGCATCGACACTCTGCCCGTCGTCACCGGCCAGCAGCCGCCGCAGATTGCCAAGCGCGCGCTCGATGCCGGCCGTCTCGGCGGCTACGACGTCGTGCTGCTCGACACCGCCGGCCGCACCACCCTCGACGACGAGATGATGAACGAGGCGGCCGAGGTGAAGCGCTTGGCCAATCCGCATGAAGTTCTGCTCGTCGCCGACAGTCTGACCGGCCAGGACGCCGTCAATCTGGCGCGTTCGTTCAACGAGCGCGTCGGCCTCACCGGCATCGTGCTCACCCGCGTCGACGGCGACGGCCGCGGCGGCGCGGCGCTGTCGATGCGCGCCGTGACGCAGAAGCCGATCAAGCTGATCGGCACCGGCGAAAAGTTGGATGCGCTGGAGGAGTTCGATCCCGCACGCATCGCCGGCCGCATTCTCGGCATGGGCGACATCGTCGCCCTCGTCGAGAAGGCCGCCGCGCATATCGACGCCGAAAAGGCGGCGCGCACCGCCGAGAAGATGCGCAAGGGTCAGTTCGACCTCAACGACATGCGCGATCAGCTCAATCAGATGATGTCGATGGGCGGCCTCGGCGGCCTGATGGGCATGATGCCCGGCATCGCCAAGATGAAGAACCAGATCGCCGCCGCGGGCATGGACGACAAGTTGCTCAAGCGTCAGGTCGCGATCATCGAATCGATGACGCCGCAGGAGCGGCGCAATCCCGACATTCTCAAGAACAGCCGCAAGAAGCGTATAGCGGCGGGTTCGGGCACCTCGCCCGAGCAGATCAACAAGCTGCTCAAGATGCATCGCGGCATGGCCGACATGATGAAGGCCATGGGCAAGGGCGGAAAGCGCGGGCCGATGGCCGGCCTCGGCCAGATGCTTGGGCTTGGCGGCGGCCCAGCGCCCTCGCCGGAGCAGCTTGCCGAGATCGCCAAGAACATGCCGGGCGGCGGCCTGCCGCCAGGCCTGCCCGATGGCGGAGGACTTCCGCCGACGATGCCGAAATTGCCGCCGAACATGCCGGGGCTTCCCGGCCTTGGCGGGAAATTCCCCGGACCCGGCGGACTGCCGGGCTTCGGGAAGAAGAAATAACCAACTTCAACACATCAACGATCGAGATACCTGAAAGGAAACCTGAAAATGCTCGTCATCCGCATGGCCCGCGCCGGCACCAAGAAGCGCCCGTTCTATCACATCGTGCTCGCCGACTCGCGCTCGCCGCGCGACGGCCGCTTCATCGAGCGCCTCGGCTACTTCAACCCGCTGCTGCCGAAGGACAAGGAGGAGCGCCTCAAGCTCGACTACGAGAAGGTGAAGGACTGGATGAAGAAGGGCGCGCAGCCGTCCGACCGCGTCATGCGCTTCCTCGACAAGGCCGGCGTCGCCAAGCGCACGGTGCGCAACAACCCGGAGAAGGCCGTGCCGCGCAAGGAACGCAAGGCGAAGGCCGAAGAAGCCGCCAAGGCCCCGGCGGCCTGATCGCGTTAAGTCGTGGCGCGCAGCGACAGCAAGCCACTTAACTCCGCGGACAAGAACCGCGTCTGCGTCGCGCGCATTGGCGCGGCGCATGGCGTGCGCGGCGAGGTCAAGCTGTGGTCCTTCACCGAGGACCCGGCCGCCATCGCCGATTACGGCCCGTTCGAAACGCTCGACGGCAAGCGCTCGTTCGAGATCGAACAGATGCGCGCGGCGAAGGATCACTTCGTCGTGCGCCTGTCCGGCGTGCCCGACCGCACCGCCGCCGAGAAGCTCACCAACACTGATCTCTACGTGCCGCGCGATCGCCTGCCGGCGATCGACGAGGACGACACCTATTATCATGCCGATCTCATCGGCCTTGCCGCCGTGTCGCCCGAGGGCGTCGCGCTCGGCAAGGTGACGGCGCTTTACAATTTCGGCGCCGGCGACCTCATTGAAATCGCGACACCGCAAGGCGGCGAGCCGCTGCTCTTGCCGTTCAGCAACGCCGTGGTGCCGGAAGTCGATATCGCGGGCGGCAAGATTACCGTCGTGCTGCCGGCGATCATCGAGTGACGGCAATGTTCCGCGCCACCATCCTCACGCTCTATCCGGAGATGTTTCCCGGCCCGCTCGGCATCAGCCTCGCCGGCAAGGCCCTGGCGAATGGCCTGTGGTCGCTCGAGACCCGCCAAATCCGCGACTACGCCACCGACAAGCACGGCACCGTCGATGACACGCCGGCTGGCGGCGGCCCGGGCATGGTGATGAAGGCCGACGTGCTGGCAAGAGCCCTCGATAGTCTTGCCCTCGACGCCGTCCCCACTGACAACCGCCCGCGCCTGATCATGAGCGCCCGCGGCAGACCGCTGACGCAATCCCGCGTCCGTGAACTGGCGGCCGGCCCCGGCGCGGTGATTCTGTGCGGCCGCTTCGAGGGCGTCGACGAGCGCCTGATCGAGGCCCGCGGCCTCGAGGAGGTCTGCCTCGGCGATTTCGTGCTGTCTGGTGGCGAGATGGCCGCCCTGACCCTGCTGGACGCGTGCGTCCGCCTCATTCCGGGGGTCATGGGCAAGGAGGCCTCCGGGGTCGAGGAGAGCTTCTCCGACGGCCTCCTCGAATACCCCCAGTACACCCGGCCCGCCGTGTTCGAGGGTCGGCCGATCCCGGACACCCTCACCTCCGGCGACCACGCCAAGGTCGCCGCCTGGCGCCGCGCCGAGGCCGAAAGGCTCACCCGCGAGCGCCGTCCGGACCTCTGGGCGGCCTTTTTGGCGAGAAAAGACCGAAAATGACTGTCATTCCAGGACGCCCCAAAGGGGCGGGCCCGGAATCCATAAGCCGCAGCCGGGGATACGGCAGATGCCCCGGAATGACAGCGAAGGGCGTGACAAGCCACAATCTTTGCTCTAAAAGCCCGGCCAACCCATTCAGTTTGAGCCTTGGACCGCGCGCCGGTTGCTGGCGCTGCCGACGGAGATTTGAGCCATGAACATCATCCAGGAACTCGAGAAAGAGCAGATCGAGAAGCTGTCCGCCACCCGGACGCTTCCGGAATTCGCTCCGGGCGACACCGTGATCGTCAACGTCAAGGTGACCGAAGGCGACAAGACCCGCGTGCAGGCCTACGAAGGTGTCTGCATCGCGCGTTCGGGCCGCGGCCTCCATGAGAGCTTCACGGTGCGCAAGATTTCCTACGGCGAAGGCGTCGAGCGCGTGTTCCCGCTCTACGCGCCGGCAATCGACTCGCTCAAGGTCGTGCGCCGCGGCAAGGTGCGCCGCGCCAAGCTGTATTACCTGCGCAATCTGCGCGGCAAGAAGGCCCGCATCGTCGAAGCGACCGGCGCCACCGGCGCGGAAGCGGCGGCGTCTTAAGTTACGGCTGTTCGGGGATAGCCGGAAAAGGGTCGCCTTGTGCGGCCCTTTTTCTTTTGCGCCAATTAGTTTGCGCAAAGCCCGCGTCGAAGCCGAGCGCAGGGTCAAAGGCTCCGCAGCCGCGCCACCAGCCGCTCGACATCATCGGCATTGTGATAGAGGCCGAAGCCGAGCCGCAGCCTGTCACCGCGCACGTCGGTCACAATGCCGGCCGCATGCAGGCGATCGTACCAGCGGCCCGCGTCCGCGCTCTGGAACGTCAGGAAATTGCCGCGCGCGGGATTATCGAGCGGCACAACCAGATTGTCCGCGCTGAAAATTCCCCACGGCTTTTCCATCATCGCCGTCATGAAGCGCGCCTGCAACGCCTCGGCATGCCTGTGAACGAGCGCGGCATCGATGTCCTCACGCACCAGCCATTCGAGCACGGCGCGTAAACGATAAAGGCCCGACGCATCGAAGGTCGCGCCCATGAAGCGCCAGCCATCCTCGGCATAGGGCACGCCTTTCTGCACGCCCGAGAGATTGCCGAAGCCGGCATACCAGCCGGTGTTGCGCGGCCTTGGACCAAAGCCCGGCGGGCAGTGCATGAAGCAGGCGCCCTCGCCAGCCATCGCATATTTGTAACCGCCGGCGATGTAGAAGGCGCGGTCCGCAATGCGCGACAGATCGGTCGGACGCGCCATGAAACCGTGATAGCCGTCGATGACGACCATTCGCTCCGGCGCCGCGATCTGATCCACCAGCGCTTCGAGATCGGTCAGCGCAAAGCCCGAATTGAAGAAAACCTGACTGACGAAGACGAGGTCCGGTGTCTGCTCTTTCACCGCCGCCGCCAGCCGCGCGACGAAAGTCGCGAAGGGCTCGGTCGGAACGACCGTCAGGGCGACGATGCCGTCTTCCGCCAGCCGCTCGGTCTGCCGCCGGAAGGAATGAAATTCGCCGTCGGTGCAGACGATGCGCATCGGCCGGTCGAGCGGTCCGCAGGACAACAGCCGATTGACGAATTCGAAGGTGTTGGGCGCCGGCACCAAAGTCGCGGGGTCGGACAGTTTCAAGTGCCGCGCCAGCATGGCCCTCACGGCCGGCCAGACCTCGCCAAGCACATGATCCCATTTATCATCCGCCAGGCGCGCGGCGTCGGCCCAGGCGAGTTGCTGCGCCGCTTCGGTCACGTCCGGCCAGAAGTGATGGCTGTGCGCGGCAAAATGCAGACGGTCCTTGTCCGCGCCGCGAAACCGGGAGAAAGCCGCGGCGAGATCGAGCGGGAGATGGCGCACCATGTAGCTTCCTCGCTTCCAGCCGGGCTACCGGCAGGAACATTTCAAGCTTAAAGTAACTCGCCGAGGTTTGTCGAACCCTTTCACTGGATGACACCCCATGACCGAACGGAAGCCGCCCGCGACCCGCGTCGAGCAGGACATGCATGTCGATCTTGCCGGCAAGCTGAGCTACGGCGCCTACCTCCAGCTCGACCGGTTGCTATCGGCGCAGCAGCCGGTGACGCAGGAGCACGACGAGGTCGCCTTCATCATCATCCATCATGTGCAGGAGCTTTGGCTGAAGCTGATCGCGCATGAACTGGAAGCGGCCATCGTCTCGATCCGGCGCGACGACCTGCCGCCGGCTTTCAAATCCTTCGCCCGCGTCACCCGCATCCAGGAGCAGTTGATCCGCGCCTGGGACGTGCTCTCGACCATGACGCCGGCCGATTATCTCGCCTTCCGCAACGCGCTCGGCCCCGCCTCCGGTTTCCAGTCCTTCCAGTATCGCCTCGTCGAATTCCGTCTCGGCGCCAAGGATGCCAGGATGATCCTGCCGCACCGCCATCATGCCGAGCACCACGACATCCTGAGCAAGGCTCTGGCCGAGCCCAGCCTGTACGACGAAGCACTGCGGTTGCTCGCCCGGCGCGGCTTTTCGGTGCCGCAGGACGTGCTGAATCGCGACGTCACGCACCCGCATGTCAGCGACCCGGCGGTGCGCGATATCTGGCTGTCGATCTATCGCGACCCCGACAAGCACTTCGACCTGTACGAACTAGCCGAAGAACTGGTCGACATGGAGGACTGGTTCCAGCAATGGCGCTTCCGCCACATGAAGACGGTCGAGCGCATCATCGGCTTCAAGCGCGGCACCGGCGGATCCTCCGGCGTCGGCTTCCTGAAAACCGCGCTGGAGCGCTCGTTTTTCCCCGAATTGTGGGAGCTAAGGACGCTACTTTAGGCCCCCGCAACGGGCCCGGGACTTTGTTGTCGCCCGCCGGACAAGCCGCTATATACCCTGTCATGGTTCTAAAGGTTCAGCGCATCATTCTGGCCGACCACACCCGCCTGCCCTGGCGGTTTTTCGGCCGTCTGACCGCCGTCCAGGCCGGGCTTTGACCGGCGCGGCGCGCTGAGCGCGCCTGCTGCCAGCGAATCCTTCAGAACCAACCCTTTCAGACAAGGTAACAAGCCATGCAACCGCGCACCCTGTACGACAAGATCTGGGATGACCACGTCGTCGACGTTCAAGACGACGGCACCGCGCTGCTCTACATCGACCGCCACCTGGTTCACGAAGTGACCAGCCCGCAGGCTTTCGAAGGCCTGCGCACCGCCGGCCGCAAGGTTCACGCGCCGGAGAAGACGCTCGCCGTGGTCGATCACAACGTGCCGACCTCGGATCGCGCCAAGCCCAATCCCGATCCGGAAAGCGCCGAGCAGATTGCGACTCTGGCGCAGAACGCCAAGGATTTCGGCGTCGAGTATTACAACGAGTTCGACAAGCGTCAGGGCATCGTACACATCATCGGCCCCGAGCAGGGCTTTACGCTGCCGGGCACGACCATTGTCTGCGGCGACAGTCACACCGCGACGCATGGCGCCTTCGGCGCGCTCGCCTATGGCATCGGCACTTCCGAAGTCGAGCATGTGCTGGCGACGCAGACGCTATTGCAGCGCAAGTCGAAGAACATGCGCGCGCTGGTGCAGGGCAAGCTGCCCCCCGGCGTCACAGCCAAGGACATCATCCTCGCCATCATCGGGGAGATCGGCACCGCCGGCGGCACCGGCTATGCGCTGGAATATGCCGGCGACGCCATCAGCGACCTGTCGATGGAAGGCCGCATGACCATCTGCAACATGTCGATCGAAGGCGGCGCCAAGGCCGGCTTCATGGCGCCTGACGAAAAGACCTTCGCCTATCTCAAGGACCGGCCGAAAGCGCCGAAGGGTAAGGCGTGGGACGACGCCATGCGCTATTGGGAAACCTTGCGCACGGACGAGAACGCGCATTTCGATCACGAGATCAGGCTGCATGCGGCCGAGCTGCCGCCGCTCGTCACCTGGGGCACCAGCCCGGAGCAGGTGGCTTCGATCGCCGGCCGCGTGCCGGTTGCCTCCGACATCATGGACGAGAACAAGCGCCACGCCGCCGAACGTTCGCTCGGTTACATGGGTTTGAAGGGCGGCGAGAAGATCACCGACATCAAGATCGATCGCGTCTTCATCGGCTCCTGCACCAATGGCCGCATCGAGGATCTGCGCGAAGTCGCCCGCATCGCCGCCGGCAAGACGGTGAATGCCAACGTGAATGCCATGATCGTGCCGGGCTCGGGCCTGGTGAAGGAACAGGCGGAAGCCGAAGGCCTCGACAAGATCTTCAAGGCCGCCGGCTTCGACTGGCGTGAGCCGGGCTGCTCGATGTGCCTCGCCATGAACCCGGACAAGCTTGCGCCGGGCGAGCGTTGCGCTTCGACCTCGAACCGCAACTTCGAAGGTCGTCAAGGCTTCAAGGGCCGCACGCATCTGGTGTCGCCGGCGATGGCCGCCGCCGCCGCGATCGCCGGGCATTTCGTCGATGTCAGAGAGTGGAAGTGAGCGGCTATTTCGGTCGGGAGATGCCTAACCGTCCAAAGGATTAAAAATGAACCCTTGACAGCGCCCAACCAAGGCCCCGTCAAGGGCTCAAATTTTCCTTAGTGCGCCCGAATAATAAATATGCAATAAGTTTGAATGTAACATCCTGAAAGAATTAGAATTTCTGCAAAAAGAGAGGATTCTGGAGTCGCGCCAGAGTCTTAGTTGAAAACGACTAGCGAATCGGGAGATGAACGTGGCGACCAAACCTTTCGGTAAACCACCCCGGCGACCTACCCCGCACGAAGCTTTGTCCACAGACGGGCAGGGCCCCGGACTGGGGTGGAAGGTAAGCGATAAGGCACAGCGCGATATCGAAGAAATCGAGGCCAACAGTCGAGCAGCCGAGCAACAGAGCGGATCTGTCGTTTTTGGCTGACGCCGATTTCAATGTAACCTATTAATTAGGCAGCTCTGAATAGAGCTGCCTTTTTTATTATTTTGGATTTCATACATGCCTGTCACCAGTGCAAAACTTGCGAATGACCTCGACTGGCAGAATCTCCAGGCCGCGCTTTCTAATGGCCGCAGCATACCCGCCGTCGACGGCGTCCTGAAGCGCGCAAGAGGCCTTGGAGCCACTAGTGTAATTGTTGAGAATGATTATTTGGATCGTGACTTCTCGGCAGAATTTTCTGCATTTTATGCAGGCGTATTCAAGCGCTTTCCAAAACTTTGCCGGCGCTTCCATTTTTTTGGCGAGGACATAACCGACCTGTTGAACGAGGCCGATCCTCAAAAGATTATAGAGAGCCTAAATAAAATATCGGATTCAGATAGATATCTAGGCTATATAGTAGCTCGTCCAATTCAACATGCACCGCTTGGTCGCGTCGTTCTTGCTGCGCCGGAAAGCGCACAAGCGACGAAATCCGATCTTTTGGTCCGGAGCACCTATACCACACACTTGCTTGGGGCGGTTTTGAGAGTCACTGGCACCACCTACATGCAGCAAGACCGACGGGTCGGCGCTTGTGCACAGGCGGCCATTTGGATGGCGGCGCGCCATCTTTTCTCAAAACACAACGGATCACCTTGGGTCTCTACAATTGACATAACTGAGGCTGCGTCGAAGCCAACGGATCACATGCTTTCGTTGGCGCTCCCTGCAGGTTCAGGGGGCCTAACGCTGGAACACATGGTTCGAGCGCTTCGTGAGGTAGGACGAGAACCGCTTCTGTATCATGGCAACTTCGATCCCACCACGAAGAAGATAACTTGGCCTGCGACGATACATCCGGCTGCCGTTATCGATCGTTATGTAGACTCGGGAATTCCCGTGATAGTGGGATTAACGCCATGGGCGGGGCAAAACGAGTTGCATGCCATTGTAGCTGTCGGTCATGCCACTAAACAACTAACGTCAATCGATAGGCTCTCATCGGAGCCAACTCGCGCCGACTATGTACGATTCTTACTGGTGAATGACGACCAATTGGGCTGCTATCTCAGAATGCCGATGGCGGCAGGCGACGCACTAAGCGAAACGCCCTATACGGTCGAGAATATTGTATATATTATCGTGCCCCTCCCTCAGAAAGTTTACACACCTGCTGAGTCAGCAGAAAAATTGTCTTGGGACTTGCTGCGCAGCTATGAGGCAGAATGGCCCACGCTTGAAGCTAAATATAGAGATAAGCTAGGCAACTCGGCGACCGGCGCAACCCACCTCATCACGAAACTTAAAGCCAATGAAGTTATTGCCAGAACTTACCTGACGTATGGATGGCGCTACAAGCAAAGAATAATTCGAAATACCTGCTCTCCTGTTCTGAAGGATGCAGTTTTCAGGCAGGATTTCTCACGATACGTCTGGGTAACGGAATTCGGAACTAGAGAATCTTTCAACGAGTTAGATGAAAAAAAGATAAGAGTCTTCGCTCATTCCGTAGTCGATGCGACATCAAGTCGTTTTTGGGAAGGACGATCAATTTTCCACGCGCCGGGATTCGTTTGGAGATGGTTTCACGATCCGGCAAATCCATTCGACGAATACGTCAATGCGATTTTGCCTATAGCAGACGACCAGCCTTACGGAATGAAAATCAGAGGTAGCTTCACTCCATAAGCTATTGTTTCGCCTCGACCTCGAACCGCAACTTCGAAGGCCGTCAGGGCTTCAAGGGCCGCACGCATCTGGTGTCGCCGGCCATGGCCGCCGCCGCCGCTATCGCCGGCCACTTCGTCGACGTGCGCGAGTGGCGCTGACGCGATCAATCTGAAACGGAAAACGCCGCCCTCATCGGGCGGCGTTTTTGTATGTAGCCCGGATGAAGCGCAGCGACATCCGGGACAGCTTACCCGCATTTCGCTTCGCTACATGCGGGCTACAGAAGCGGTTTTACTGCCACCAGCAATGCATGACCGGCACGATGACCGTGCCACTCGGGCGATACTGCTCGACCAGCCGCGCCTCGCATTGACGCGTCGAATTGGGTCCGGGCCTGGTGCGGCCCGGCGTGACGATGATGCGCTGGCGCGAGGAGGCCTGCGCGACTTCGGTGCCGCGCTGCGTCTGCGCGACCGCCGGAACCCCCGCGACAACAGCAATCACACCGGCCAGAGCGATGGCGAGGCAGGAGCGCATATGCCTTACCAGCGCTGGCTGCGGGCGCTGTACGGAGCAAACAGCCCGACATTGCGCTCGCGGCGCGGCGCGCGCTCGTAGACCACTCGATCCGAATGATGCGAGCGGGCATAGGCCGCAAAGGCCTGCCGGTCGGCGGCCGAGGAATAGCTGACCTTGCTGCGCGGCTCCTTGCAGCCGAAGAACTCGGCCGAGGCCGGCGTCGCGGCGGCGCCGATCAGCGCAGCGGCGAGAATGGCGGATCCGATCGTCCTGAAGGCCATGGCGTGTCCTTTCGCGAAGCCGCCATAATAGTTAACGGCCGCCTAATCCGCAAGCGGGTCAAGGGCTTGGCCTGACTTTTCGCGCCGAGCTTGGTTCGGACGGGCGGCTCGCCTAGATAAACTCCCCATGGCACGCGAATTCAACGATCCGGAGGGCTGGTACGGGGCGGAAGCACCGTCGCTCGACGATATCGAAGCTTTGGCCCAGGCCGCCTATGCGCGGCTGCCCGAGACGTTCCGGGCCCTGTGCGAGGGGCTTGTCATCCAGGTCGACGATTTTCCGACCGAAGAAGTGCTCGAACACATGGCCGCCGAGAGCGAATTCGACCTGCTCGGCCTGTTCCAGGGGGTCGGCCTGCCATTCATGACCGTAGGTCAGGTTACCGGTCAAATGCCCAATATGGTCTGGTTGTATCGACGCCCGATCCTCGACTACTGGGCCGAGCACGACGACACCCTGGGCGCCATCGTCACTCACGTCCTGGTCCACGAGATCGGCCACCATTTCGGCCTGTCGGACGAGGATATGGAAGCGATCGAAGCCAGCGTGGAATGAAGGGCCGGGCATGACGCTGACGGAATTGACGTGGCTGGCGCTCGCCGCCTACGGCATGCACATCCTCGAGGAATTCACCTTCGACTGGCGGAACTGGGCGCGCAACGTGCTCAAATTGCCGGCGGAGTGGGACCATTCCTACGTCACCAATGCGCTCGTGATCGTGCTGGGCGCCGTGGCGGCCGAACTGGCCGCGACGCGGCCGGTGATCGCACTCGGCTTTGCGGCGCTGATGATCATCAACGCCACGTTCTTCCACGTCCTGCCCTTCATCCTGGCCAAGGGCCGCTTCTCGCCGGGGCTGATCACGGCGGTTCTGCTGTTTTATCCGCTCGGCTTTGCCTGCTTCCGGGCTGCCGATGCCGGCCCGGCCGACATCGCCGCCGCCTTCCTGATCGGCGCCGGCCTGATGGCCTCGCCGGTGGTGCTGCTGGTTCTCCGGAACAAGGCCTACTTCCACCAGGACCGCGCCTGACACGGCCCCACGCATGGCAGGGCCCCGGGCGCGCTATTGACCGGGCACCCGGACCGTTTCAGAAAGGCAGCTTAAGGACCGCTCCTGCGCGGCCAATGCGAGAAAACGATGGAAAAATTCACTCACCTCGAAGGCGTCGCCGCCCCGCTGCGGATCATCAATGTCGACACCGACATGATCATCCCGAAGCAGTACCTGAAGACGATCAAGCGCACCGGACTGGGCAAGGGCCTGTTCTCGGAGCAGCGCTACCTCGACGACGGCGCCGAGAACCCGGACTTCGTGCTCAACAAGCCGGCCTATCGCAACGCCAAGATCCTGGTCGCCGGCGACAATTTCGGCTGCGGCTCGAGCCGCGAGCACGCCCCGTGGGCGCTGATGGATTTCGGCATCCGCTGCGTGATTTCGACCTCGTTCGGCGATATTTTTTATAACAACTGCTTCAAGAACGGCATCCTGCCGATCCGCGTTTCGCCGGAGGATCTCGAGAAGCTGTTCGACGACGCCGATCGCGGCTCGAATGCGACGCTTTCGGTCGATCTGGAGAAGCAGGAGATTCGCGGGCCGGATGGTGGCGTCATCAAGTTCGACGTCGATGCCTTCCGCAAGCACTGCCTGCTCAACGGCCTCGACGATATCGGCCTGACCAAGCAGAAGGCCGACAAGATTTCGAGCTTCGAGCAGAAAGCCGCTACCGCACGCCCCTGGGCGTAAATCGTCTCCGACCGGTTCAAACGAAAGCCGCGCCGAAGGGCGCGGCTTTTTCGTTTCCGATCCAGACCGGGCTAAAGCTCGACCTTGCCGTACAGCGTGACGTTGAGGCCAATTTTCTCGCAGGTCAGATGCACCGCGGTGTCGATGGTGCCGCCGCGCAGCTCGCCGCGGTCCATGGCCTCGCGAATGACCTTGGTCAGCTCGGCCTGCGCCTGAGGACGCACCGACTTCATGTAGCGGTCGATCGCGCCCTGCAGGGCCTTGTCGCCGATCATGTTTCTTCGACGGATGCCTGGATGGCGCGCGCAATAAACAACATGCGCGGCGCGGGTTTCGCTGGGACGATATTAGCTATGATCGCCACGGCAAGACAGGCGCTGCGGCTCCTATTTTAGGCCGCTAGTTAACGTCCGTATGACGGTCGAGTCAGCCGCGTTAGCAATAGATTCATCTTGTCCTGTACCGCCGCGTTCATCTGGTTAATATGGTCGTGCAGCACCGCCGCGGCATACGCCGACAAGACCACAGGAGAGTGAGTTGAGTTACTTTTCCCCCACCAAAGGCGACCGCACCGTGAAGCCGGCC
>Ga0180223_1000927_pt1 | contig 27764 bp, 24 predicted proteins | sample eDN5th30CKraftOP_FD_151337 | JGI IMG/M metagenome (GOLD analysis project Ga0180223, IMG submission 151337) | Enriched Organic Plus compost microbial communities from Emeryville, California, USA - eDNA 5th pass 30_C Kraft OP (version 2) (version 2) ... | reverse complement strand
TCGTGTCCGTCATATCGTTTCCTGCTGTCTCTTCATCGGGTTCGCCCGGGATATCAGGGCTTGGGCTTGAAAAATCAAGCTTTGGTGATGGGCGGCCTGCGAACCTCAGCCGCCCAGCAATTTGCTGACAACTTTAGCGGTGTAGTCGACCATCGGGATGACGCGCGCATAATTGAGCCTTGTCGGCCCGATCACGCCGATCACGCCGACGATGCGGCCGCTGCTGTCGCGGTACGGCGCGGCGATGGTGGAGGACCCCGACAGTGAGAACAGCTTGTTCTCCGAGCCGATGAAGATGCGCGCGCCCTCCGCCCCCTCGGCCCGGCCAAGCAGGTCGATCAGCCCGCGCTTGGTCTCCAGGTCGTCGAACAGCAGCCGCACCCGCTCAAGATCGGCCATCGCATGCAGGTCGTCGAGCAGATTGGCCTGGCCGCGCACGATCAGCTTGCGGTCGTCGTCCTCGCCGCCCGACCAGCTCGCCAGCCCGGCCGCGACAATCTTCTGGGTGAGCGCGTCAAGCTCGGCCCGGCCGGTTTCCAGCGCCAGTTCGAGCTCGAGCCGCGCCTCGGCCAAGGTCCGCCCGCGCACATGGGCATTGAGGAAATTGGCGGCCTCGGTCAGCGCCGAGGTCGGCAGCCCGAGCGGCAGCGGAATGATCCGGTTCTCGACCTGGCCGTCCTCCGACACCAGCACGACCAGCGCCCGCTCCGGCTCCAGCCGCACGAATTCGATATGCTTGAGCCGGACATTGGACTTCGCCGAGAGCACCACCCCGGCGGCGCGGGTGAGGCCGGACAGCATGCCGCTCGCCTCGTTCAGCACCGCATCCAGCGAGGCCCGGCCTGCCGTGGCGACCTTGGCCTCCATCTCGCGCCGGTCACTTTCCGACAGGTCGCCGATCTCCATCAGCGCATCGACGAAGAACCGCAGGCCCGTTTCGGTCGGCAGCCGGCCCGCCGAGGTATGCGGCGCGTAGATCAGCCCGAGCTGTTCGAGGTCCGCCATCACGTTGCGGACGGACGCCGGGGACAGCGGCGTGGTGATCAGCCGCGAGATGTTGCGCGAGCCGACCGGTTCGCCGGTGGCGAGATAGCTCTCGACGATCTGGCGAAAGATCTCGCGCGACCGCTCGTTCACCATCGCCAGCGTGACCGGCGCCATTCCGATCGGCACGTCATGGGACGCCACGGACATTTCTCCTTTCAAGCGGCCTCCAGAATTGTCCATCTGAGCGGCCGAGTTCAAGTCGAGCTTGCCGCGGCGGCGGACGCCACCTAAAAGCCACACATCCTAGCTGCCCGATCCAGGGCCAACCCGGGAGGATTCCCATGCGGCCCAGCGGCCGGCAGCCCGATGACCTCCGCCCCGTTTCGCTCGAGCGAAGCGTGGTCAAATATGCCGAAGGCTCCTGTTTCGTGAAGTTCGGCGAGACCCATGTGCTCGTCACCGCGACGCTCGAAGAGCGCCTGCCGCCGTGGCTGAAGGGCCAGGGCCGCGGCTGGGTGACCGCCGAATACGGCATGCTGCCGCGCGCCACCCATGAGCGCACCCGCCGCGAAGCCTCATCCGGCAAGCAAAGCGGCCGCACCGTGGAGATCCAGCGGCTGATCGGCCGCAGCCTGCGCGCGATCGTCGATCTCGAAGCGCTCGGCGAGCGGCAGATCACCATCGATTGCGACGTGATCCAAGCCGACGGCGGCACCCGCACCGCCTCGATCACCGGCGCCTGGGTCGCCCTGCATGACTGCCTCGCCTGGATGAAGACGCGCAACATGTTCACGCGCAACCCGCTGCGCGACCATATCGCCGCCGTCTCCTGCGGCATCGCCAGCGGCGTCCCGGTGCTCGACCTCGATTATGCGGAGGATTCCGAAGCGGACACCGACGCCAATTTCGTGATGACCGGCGCCGGCCGCATCGTCGAAATCCAGGGCACCGCCGAACGCGATCCCTTCACCGAGGAACAGTTCCTGAGCCTGCTCGGCTTGGCGCGCAAGGGCATCGAAAAGCTCGTCGACCTGCAAAAACTGGCCGTGATGTGAGCGGCCACCGCACCCTCACCGGCCGGGTTGTCATCGCCACCCATAACGCGGGCAAGCTCCGCGAGATGCGGGAACTGCTGGCGCCTTTCGGCATCGAGGCCGTGTCGGCGGGTGAACTGGGGTTGCCCGAGCCGGAGGAGACCGGCACGACGTTCGCCGCCAATGCGCGGATCAAGGCCGAAGCCGCAGCCAGCGCCACCGGCCTCCCCGCCTTCGCCGACGATTCCGGCCTGTGCGTGCACCAGCTCGGCGATGCCCCCGGCATCCATTCCGCCCGCTGGGCAGGGCCGGACAAGGACTTCGCCCGCGCCATGGCGACCATCGACACGATGCTGCGCGACCATGGCGCGGCCACGCCGGCGCTCCGCGGCGCGCATTTCATCTCGGCATTGTGCGTTGCCTGGCCGGACGGCCATGTGGAGGACTTCGAGGGCCGGATCAACGGGACACTGGTCTGGCCGCCCCGCGGCAAGGCCGGTTTCGGCTACGATCCGATGTTCCTGCCGGAGGGCCATGAGCGCACCTTCGGCGAGATGAGCGGCGAGGAAAAGCACGGCCTGCCGCCCCATGGCCTCGGCCTCTCCCATCGCGCCCGGGCCTTCGTGAAACTGGCGGACGCCTGCCTGAAACCCGGCAAATAGCGCCAATTCGAAGAAAGTCGGGCCTATCTTCCACACCCTGCTAGTGACCGCGGGGCATCGACCTGCCATATGCTGCGACAATGATCGCCGCACCCGAATCACCTTTCGGCGTCTATCTCCACTGGCCGTTCTGCCTGTCGAAGTGCCCGTATTGCGACTTCAACAGCCACGTCCGGCGTACAGGGATCGATGAGGCGCGCTTCCTCGCCGCCTTCGAAGCGGAGATTGCCGCCACCGCGGAACGGGTGCCCGGACGGCAGGTGTCGACGATCTTCTTCGGCGGCGGCACGCCCTCGCTGATGCAGCCCGCCACCGTCGGCGCGATCCTCGATGCGGTCGCCAGGCACTGGACCGTCGCGCCGGACATCGAGGTCACGCTGGAAGCCAATCCGACCAGCGTCGAGGCGACGCGCTTCAAAGGCTACCGCGCGGCCGGCGTGAATCGGGTGTCACTGGGCGTGCAGGCGCTGGATGACGGCGAATTGAAGCGGCTGGGACGCCTGCACACCACCCGCGAGGCGCTGGATGCGGTCGCGATCGCGCGGGCGCATTTCGAGCGCTATTCGTTCGACCTGATCTATGCCCGGCCGAACCAGACCCCGGCGATGTGGGAAGCCGAACTCAGGCGGGCGATCGGCGAAGCCGCCGAACACCTGTCGCTCTATCAGCTTACCATCGAGGCCGAGACGCCGTTTTTCGCGCTTCATGCCGCCGGCAAGCTGAAGACGCCCGACGACGACACCGCCCGCGAACTTTACGATCTCACGCAAGACATCTGCGCGGCGCACGGCCTGCCGGCCTATGAGGTGTCGAACCACGCCCGCCCGGGCGCCGAATGCCGGCACAATCTCGTCTACTGGCGCGCCCATGAATATGCCGGCATCGGGCCCGGCGCCCATGGCCGCCTCGATATCGACGGCAAGCGCCATGCGACCGCGACTGAACGGCGGCCGGAGACCTGGCTGATGCGGGTGGAAGCCTCCGGCCACGGCGTCACCACCGACGAGGTGCTGACCCGCGAGGAACGCTCCGACGAATTCCTGCTGATGGGGCTGCGCCTCGCGGAAGGGATCGACCTCGCCCGCTACCAGGACGTTTCAGGCCGCGCGCTCGATCCCGCCCGCATCGCGCTGCTGCGTTCCGAAGGGGCGATCGTCACCACGCCGGACGGCCACCTGCGCGTAACCGCCGCCGGTTTCCCGGTGCTCGATGCCGTGGTGGCCGACCTGGCGGCGTGAGGCGATATGCCGGATGACGACAGGCATCATGCCATCCTGATTGGAGGCCCAAACGGTGCAGGCAAGACCAGTTAGGCCGTCAAACACCTTCCGCAAATTCTGACCATCCGCGAATTTGTAAACGCAGACATCCCAAATAATGTCATCAGACGGAGATACGCCGCCGGGCTTCGGAATCTTCGACGTCTCTATCTGCCGCTTGCTGACATTGCGCTGATCTACGATAATTCGGATGAAGCAGGCACACTTATTGCCTCGCGAGAACCCGGTGTGCCCTTCACGATTTACGATAAGGATCGCTGGAATCGCATCGAAGAGATGACGCAGTGACTGATATCTCTGCCCATGAACTGCACGACAGAATTCTGCGCAGCCTCAAGGAGAACAGCGCCGAATTTCAACGGCGCGCCCGGGCCGAGCGGTTCGCGCGCATCAGGCTGCCGCTGTTCGTCGGCCTGGCCTTTGCCGCCGGCATCGGCGTCGGGATGCTGCTGTTAGCACTCACCTGACGCGATCAGCTCCCCGGCCCAAAGCTCCTTGGCGCCGGCGAGACCACCTGGCCGCCGCCGGGCGTGACGCGCAGCACAGCGAGGCCGCGCTGGTTGGTGCCGTCCGGGCGGAAACGGAACAGCCCGTCGATTCCCGTGAAGCCCGAGCTGTTGGTCAGCGTCTCCGGCGCAAAGCGCTGGGCGCCCTGGGTCTTCGCCAGCGCCGCGATCAGCGCCACCGCGTCGTAAGCCAGCGTCGCCGTGCGCACCGGCTCATTGCCAAACTTCGCGCGATAGCGGCCGGCAAAGCTGCGGAAGCCGGAGGAATCCGCCGTCGCATACCAGCCGCCTTGCAGGACGGCGCTGCCGGCCACCTGCGGATCGTCCCACAGGCCGGTGCCGAGCAGCTGCAGCCGCTTGGCGTCCGCCCCGAGCGCCGGCACCAGCGTCCGCGCGGCGTCGCCGCCGTCCGGAATCAGCATCGCATCGGCGCCGCCCATCACTGACAGCATCTGCCGTGCGGCGGCCTGCATCTGGGTCTGGTCCTGGGCATATTTCTGGATGCCGACGATACGCGCGCCCCGGCGCGCCGCCGTGGTGTTCAGTGCAGCCTCGACCACCGAGCCATAGGCATTGTCCGGCACCAGCGCCGCGAACGACCGTTTGCCGCTCTGGGTTGCGTAATCGACGATACGGTCGACATCCGCCTCCGGCAGGAAGCTGAGCAGGTAGACGCCATTGCCGGCGACGTTGGCGTCGTTGGAGAAGGCGATGACCGGGATGCCGCGGCTGCGGGCGACCTGCCCCACCGGACCGACGGTGTGGGCGAACAGCGGCCCGAGGATGATCTCCGCGCCCTCGCTCACCGCCTGCTGGGCGGCGGCCTGGGCGCCCTGGCCCGTGCCGCCATCATCCTTCACCAGCAGCTGGATGTTCGGTGCATTGAATTCCGCAAGGGCGAGTTCCGCCGCATTGCGCATCGACGCCGCGGCGACGCCGGCATTGCCGGTGGCCGACAATGGCAGGATCAGCCCCACCTTGATCTGGCCGGAGCCGATGGCGGTCGAAGCCTGGGGCGGACGGGAGGGCAGATCCGACTTCGCGAAGTCTCCGGACGGAAGGCCGCCACCGGAGCAGGCGCCCAGCATCATGGCCGCGGCCGCAAACACCGCCGCCGGCGAGAGCTGACCCAGCCGCGCCTTCAACACTCCGAACATCGACCGGTCTCCCTCCTGGGCGATGCGTCCCGCAATCCCCAATGTCACGCGGGCAATACTCCGCCCCCAATGGTTACCAAGGGGAAAAATATCACGAATTAGGCGCCGCGGTGACGACTCCGTTCCGAAGCGGCTAGTGTGTGGCGATGACGACACATCATGGCAAGGGCAATCACGGAACGGAACGGCCGGAGGGCCGCGGCCGGCGCTATGTGATTGCCGGCCAGACCCTCGATGCCCCGGCCCTGCCGGGCGGCCTGCATGTCGTGGCGACCCCGATCGGCAACCTGCGCGACATCACCCTGCGGGCGGTGGAGGTGCTGGCGGCGGCGAGCGTCATCGCCTGCGAGGACACCCGGGTGACCCGCAAGCTGCTCGACCACTACGGCATCGCGACGCCGCTCACGCCCTATCACGAGCACAACGCCGCCGAGGCACGGCCCCGGCTGCTGGCCCGCCTCGCCGCGGGCGAAGCGGTGGCGCTGGTGTCCGACGCCGGGACGCCGCTGATCTCCGACCCCGGCTACAAGCTGGTGCGGGCGGCGCAGGAGGCAGGGCACACCGTCACCGCCCTGCCCGGCGCGTCGTCGGTGCTGACCGCGCTGGCCGGCGCAGGCCTGCCGACCGACAGCTTCCTGTTCGCCGGCTTCCTGCCGCCCAAGGAGGGACAGCGCCAGAACCGGATCGCGGAACTTGCCCGCATCCCGGCGACGCTGGTGCTGTTCGAGACCGGGCCGCGTCTCGCCGCCGCGCTGGCGGACCTCGCCGAAGGCCTCGGCCCCCGTCCGGCGGCGGTCTGCCGCGAGCTCACCAAGCTGCATGAGGAGTTCCGCCGGGATGACCTCGCCGGTCTGGCGCGGCACTATGCTGACGCTGATCCGCCGCGCGGCGAGATCGTGCTGGTGATCGGACCGCCGGCGGAGGATGACATCGTCACAGACGACAATGAGGTGGACCGCCTGCTGGCGGCCGCGCTGGAACGGGTGTCATTGAAGGATGCTGTCGGCGAGATCGTGGCCGCGACCGGCCTGCCCCGCCGCGATGTCTATCAACGGGCGCTGGCGCTGACGAGGACAACAGATGCGTAAGCGGGTTGGACCCGGAGATATCCCGCGCGCCGAACGGGCGCGAACCGCGCAGCAGAACGCTCCCGCACCGGACGCAGCGCCTTCGCCGGAGCGGCAGGTCGCGTTCAAACTGGGCCTTTCCGCAGAGAGCCGCGCCGCCGCCTACCTCGTCGCCAAGGGCTACCGCATCATGGCGCGGCGCTGGCGCAGTCCGGCCGGCGAGATCGACATCATCGCCCGGCGTGGCAACACCGTCGTGTTCGTCGAGGTGAAGGCGCGCGACACCACCGACGACGCGGCAGAGGCGATTTCCGGGATGCAGCAGCAGCGCATCGCCACCGCGGCCGGCATCTGGCTCGACGCCAGCCCCGCCTTCGCCGGTTTCGACATGCGGTTCGACGCGGTGCTGGTGGCGCCGGGACGCATTCCGGTCCACATTCCCGGCGCGTTCGAAATCGACCCAAGCTGGGACTGACCGATGACCCTGAAGATCGCCGTACAGATGGACCCGATCGAGCGGATCAACATCCGCGGCGATTCGACCTTCGCCCTGCTGCTGGAAGCGCAGCGGCGCGGCCACCGCATCGACTATTACACGCCGGACCGGCTGGCGCTGCGCGACAATATCGTCTGGTCCACGGTGCAGCCGGCGACGGTGCGCGACGAGGTCGGCAATCACGTCACGCTCGGCGAGGCGCGCCGGGTGGACATGCGGGAATTCGACGTGGTGCTGCTGCGGCAGGATCCGCCATTCGACCTCGCCTACATCACCACGACGCATCTGCTGGAGCGCATCCATCCGGACACGCTGGTGGTCAACGACCCAGCCGAGGTGCGCAACGCGCCGGAGAAGGTGTTCGTCACCCACTTTCCCGAGCTGATGCCGCCGACCTTGATCACGCGCGACCGCGCCGAGATCAAGGCGTTCCGCGAGACCTACGGCGACATCGTGATGAAGCCGCTCTACGGCAAGGGCGGCGAAGCGGTGTTCCGCCTGACCGGCGAGGACCTCAACTTCGGCTCGCTCTACGATCTGTTCAGCGTCACCTTCCGCGAGCCCTGGGTGATCCAGCAATTCCTGCCGGCGGTGCGCAACGGCGACAAGCGCATCATCCTGATCGACGGCGAATTCGCCGGAGCTGTGAACCGCGTGCCAGCGCCGGATGACCTGCGCTCCAACATGGTGCGCGGCGGCACACCGCGCGAGACCGACCTCACGCCGCGCGAGCGCGAGATCTGCCGGACCATCGGCCCGCATCTGCGCAAGCGCGGGCTGATCTTTGTCGGCATCGACGTGATCGGCGACTGGCTGACCGAGATCAACGTCACCTCGCCGACCGGCGTCCGCGCGATCCAGTCGCTCGGCGGCCCGGACGTCGCCGCGATCTTCTGGGACGTGGTGGAGAAGAAACGCGGGTAAGCTGGTCTCGCTGACATACCTTCGATTTGTTTGTTTGCTGCTGAACAATCTTATCAAAGGGATGTTCGTGCTATCCTGTTTCAATTGAAACCGCGCTCACCGTATCGTCGTCCCCGCGAAGGCGGGGACCCAGTAAACGCAGGCGGCCGTGATGAAGATTCAGCTTCCGCCACTGCGTTTCTGCCGCAGCGACACGGATTACTGGATGCCCGCCTTCGCGGGCATGACGCCGAGTATCTGGCGAAGCCCCTGCTAACATCATCGTTTAGATAGATCAGTGCAAACAAAATATCCGCTACGGGCGCGGCGCCACCGACGAAGCAGCCCCCTTCTCTTTTTTCAGCTTCGCAATCGCTGCGCGGATCGGGGCGAACGGCCCGTACTTGTGCTGCTGTTCGCTGAAGCCGTCGGCATAGGGTCCATAGGATGCATCGACGGGCTTATCCAGCAAGTCGGGAAAGTCCTTGCCGAGGTCCGCCTTCACCGGCCGCGGCTGCGACACGACGTAAGCGGCGACGTCCCAGGCCTCGTCATCGGACAGCCGCGGATCCAGATAATCCGCGCCGTGCGGCATGTTGAAATGCAGGAAGTTGGCGATGGTGATGAGCCGGTTCATGCCGGCGCCGGTGTTGAAGCTGTCATCGCCCCACAGCGGCGGGATCATGTAGCCGAGGTCGGTATTCACCGCGCGCACGATTCCCGATCCGTCGGTGTTGTGGCACGCGACGCAGGACCGCGCATAGATCGGGCGCCCGCGCTCCGGATCGGCCGCACGATCAAGCTCCGTCATCTTGCCGGTGCCAAGGCCCGGCACCCTGTAGCCGGCCGGCACGCCGGTGGAGAGGAATTTCACGTAGGCCACCAGCGCCTGCATCTCCGGCGCATCGTCCGGCATCGCACGGCCGTTCATGCTGCGCGTCATGCAGGAGTTCAGCCGGTCCTCGATCGAACTGTCGTGGCCGCTGCGGGCGGAATACTGCGGAAAATCATCGAAGATGCCGTAGAGCGGAATCCCGAATTTTTTGGTGCCCGCTTCGAGATGGCAATTGATGCAGGCGAGATTGTTGCCGGCGAAGCGCTTGGCCCGGTCCGCGACCCGCGGCCCGACATGCATCGATGTCGCGGTGACGAGATCACGCCCGCGCCGGATCAGGCGCCCCGCCGGTGTGTCAGGCAATGTGCCGATGTCGGGAAAGGTCCAGATTGGAGCAGCCGGTTGCTGCGTCGGCTGCGCGTGAGCGACGGCAGCGATGTTCAGCACCATGACAACGGCGATGCCGAACACCCATAGTCCTGATCGACGACCCGGCATGATGCCTCCCTGATCACATTCTCACGTCAGTGTAAGGCATCAATCCTGACGTTCTCTGAACACCGCGGGGTCGATGTTGACATGATTGCCGGGGCTCACGTCCCCGGCTTCACCGGCCCCTGACGCTCCAGCGCTGCGCGGTCCCATGCCGCGAGATCGGCGGCCGCCACATAGGTCTGCTGCAGAAAGTCCAGCAGCAGCCGGTCCGGATCAGATGCCGAGCGCACAGCGTCATAGGGCAGGATGAATTCGCCGAGGTTGCGATCGAAATACGCTCCGGGCACGGTCAACGCGGCATCGCCGAAACCTTGCGGCGTCGCATAGGCGTAAGCGTAAAACGCGGCCTGTCCAAAACCGCCGTTGCCGGGCCAGAAGCCGCAGCTCGAGACCTCGTGGGAATAGGCCTCGCGCGTCACCCAGTCCGCCATGTTGGGAACGCCACCCGGATGCGGCGGCGCCGTGCGGCCGGAGAACCGCGTCACGCAAAGATCGAAGCTGCCCCAGAAGAAATGCACCGGGCTGACCTTGCCGAGGAAGTCCGAGCGGAACTTGTGAAACACGCGGTCCGCCTGCACCAGCGCCTTCCAGAAGTCATGGACCTTGGCCGCATCATAGGAGCGATGCGTGCGATCCTGATCGAACGGAATCGCATCTGGGATTTCCTGCGGCATGGTCCAGATGTGCAAGTCGATGCCGAGCGCCCGCAGCCGGCCCGTGACCTCGGCGTAAAAGTCCGCGACCGTCATCGGCGCAAGCGGAAAATGCTCGGTCTGTCCGTCGCTCGCCTCGATCACCAGCCGGTGTGCGATGAAATCGAACACGATCTCGAAGGTCCGCCCGCCATCGGGAATCGGCGAGGTGGTCAGGCCGCGCGGCGTGACATAGAGCGCGATCTGCCACCAGTGATTGACCATCGGCGCCCGCATCAGGCGAATCTTACCGACGATCTGCGTCCACATGTGCAGCGTGGCGCAGGTGTCCTGCCAGGACTCGAAGGGCAGGGCAGGCCAGACATCGGCAGAATTGGGTTTTGTCATCGGGACCCCGGAAAGGACAGAGAACGAAAAATGGTGACTCCAGTATAAACCATAAGTCACCACCATTTTGTTCCCTTATTGTTCTTGCAAGCCCGTGGAGGACTCGCTAGCCTGCAACCATTGGCGGGGGCGGCCATGGTTCAGCGTGTGACCACAGTGGCATTCGAAGGCATCGAGGCGCGGGCTGTCGATGTGCAGGTGCAGGTCGCGCCCGGGCTGCCGAAATTCAACATCGTCGGCCTGCCGGACAAGGCTGTGTCGGAAGCGAGGGAGCGGGTGAGGGCGGCGCTGGTCGCCTCCGGCCTTGCGCTGCCGGCGCGGCGGATCACCGTCAATCTCGCACCCGCCGATCTGCCGAAGGAAGGCAGCCATTACGACCTGCCGATCGCGCTCGGGCTGATGGCGGCGATCGGGGCGATCCCCGGCGATGCGCTGTCCGGCCATACGGTGCTGGGCGAACTCGGCCTCGACGGCTCGATCGCTTCGGTGGCCGGCGTGCTGCCGGCGGCGATCGGCGCGAATGCACGCGGCGAGGGCCTGATCTGCCCGGCCGCCTGCGGCTCGGAAGCCGCCTGGGCGAGCCCGGAGATGGACATCGTCGCGGCGGCGTCGCTGATCCAGCTCGCCAACCATTTCAAGGGCACCCAGGTGCTGGCGCGGCCGCAGCCGAAAATCCGCGAGGTGGAGGGCCACCGCCTCGACCTCTCCGACATCAAGGGGCAGGAGAGCGGCAAGCGCGCACTCGAGGTCGCCGCTGCGGGCGGACATAACCTGCTGATATTGGGACATATTAATCCGACCCCATGACAGACCCTTCAGGATGCCAGCCAGTCTTTGAGGATTGGATTCGATATACCCAGCCGTGGTCCGGATGTTTGAGTGTCCAGCGAGAACTGAGATCGCTTTGATATCGACCCCCTTCTCCGCCAGCGTCGTAATCATTGTCCGACGACCGGAGTGAGAGCTCGCCCCGCTCAAGCCAGCTTCCACGTAGAGGGCCTTGAGGAACCGGGCCATCGAGCCGGGACGCATGTGCCCACCCTTCTGGCTTGGGATGAGGGCGGACCCGATATCCCACTGCCACGGTCGATGTCGGCGGTAATAGTCGATGAGCGCTTGTCGAAGGGGCAGGGCGGTCAAGTACAGGTCCCGGGCCTTCCCGCCCTTGGTGTAGGCTGACCGCAGGTGAACAATTTCTCTCACGTTTCCGTCGGCGTCGAAGACGTCCAGCCACCTGAGCGCGGCGAGCTCCATCGCCCGCAGACCGAGGTAGACCGATAGGGCCAGGGCCACGGTGGCTCGATCAGGACGTCGGGATCGCGCAGCGGCGACCCTTAAAGCAGTCCTGACCTGGTCGGGAGTGAGGACCGCGGCTTTCCCGGTGGACCCACGGGGGCGTCCCCGTCCTTTGCTTGATACTGAAAATCTCGTCATAGTTGTATTTATTAAATCGTTTTTCTTGGAACGTACACCATAGGTTGATCCCTATGCTTATCTGTCGGAGAAAGGCTCGAAATGAATATTTCCGGCCGCTGGATGTAGAATTAAATCGTTGCGCTGGCGGCCCGAAATGCGCCCCGGGCGCAAACCATTGAAAACCCTCAGCTATCGCGACAACGATTTAATTTTGACAGAATAATTCGTTACCGGGTTCGACCCTTCTCACGCAAGTCGTTTTCGCTCACCAAGTAATCCTGATCCGCGACCATGCGGCTTAACTTCCATATAGTTGCCATTATTTCGAGAAAAAAGCGTACCACTCAATATCAACGAAGGAACAAATTGAAAGATGCTTACTAGTACTCTAGAGAGCCGAACCGCCGCAGTGCCCAACCTGTCTATCGGACCCGCGACCTACGCGTCGGTTCAAGCGCTGATCGCCTCGTCTGACGACCGCGTCCATCGGCAGATCAGAGTGGCCTGGGATGGGCGGGTTTACGTTTCGGACGTCATCGGCAACTTGGATCTGGACAGCTGCCGCTTCGCGCTCCCCACCTTCTGCGCCGGAACCGACTATCTCGGGATTAAAGCAGCTTCTGACCAGGGTTTCGTCGAGCGGGTCATGAATACTCTCAACTATGCATGGGCTAATGGACTGAGGGGTATCGTCGATTACGATCGGATTCGGGGATAGACGCTTTGCGAGGGTGAACGCCCACGACGACGGCAAGTCAGTCATCAGGGTCGACTGCGCGGATGGGCTGGGGCGGGCTGTAGCGGCGGGATCACCGGCACAGTTCGCCACGCGGCCACTTTACATCTCCCTGGGGAACCCATGACCGACGGGGATAACACAGTCAGAATATTCATTTCCTTATAAACCAAACATCTTATCCCCTCCCGCGCCGCCCAAATCTGAAACATGCCCCGCCGGGGCCCTCTTCCCGAGAGCAGCTCCCGGCCCGTCATTCCTTGAAGCAGTGCTCGCGATGCCAGCGCAGAAAGTGCGGATGGGGACGCTCGAACGCCCGATGCGGAGAGATCGCGTGTCCGGTTCGGTTAACGAAGGCTCGCACACCGGCGGAATCGTTGACCTGCCGGGAAATCAGGATCTCCAGATCATCCGATAGGCTGATCAGGCCCCGATCAAACATCCAGTGCGCGGTGCCGGACAGCGCCAGCCCGTTGCTGACGATGTCGGGACCGCTCGCTTCCACGGGCCGGATGTGAGCCGCGGCGACCTCAGCCCTTCCACCCCCGTTGATCAGCTTGAGGCCGGTGATGGCGCAGCGCTCGTCATAGGCGCGCAGTACGATGCGCCGGAAGATGCGATCGCGCACCATCCGGGACGATAGGTAGCTGACACGCTCGCGGTTCTGTTCGAACTCGAGTGGCGCCTGCTCTTCAGAGAAGCCGGTCAGCGCCGCCGGTCCGTCAACACGCGGCAGCAGGGGCTCGCTGTCATCCAGCCCGCGGGCGATGATGCGGGCAAAGTCACTTGGTGACAGCGGCCGCGCCGCTGCCTGGGCGCGCCCGGAAATCCGGCCATCCTCGTTCAGAATGCCGTGCTCGATTACGCCACCTGCATCGCTGAACGGCACCGGGTGGACGAAGTCGAGGTAGCTGCCTGGCTCGATCACCGCGAGGAACATGTCAGGTGCGGTGGGATCGGGCACCACCCGCTCGACCTTGGCGATGGCGAAATATCCGCGGGTCTCAGCGACCTTCCGTGGCTCGTAATAGACGATCCAATCGCCGATACATGCGCTCACTCGCCCCAGATATTGGCGTGGAAACTGGTACCGTTCCGCCGGGCTGTCGTCATAGATCGAGTCCGTACGATGAACGAAGACGCCGAATCCCATCGGTCCATCTCAGCTTGCTTTGGCCCCGCAGGGGTACCGACCTGACAGATGGGTCCGCCAGTGACATAGCCAAGGCGGAATAACACGGTTAAAAATATCACCCCTCTATAAATCGAGCTCCCATCCCTCCCGCTTCATCCCACCGGCCCCATGTCCGTCCTCGACCAGAAGCTTCGCGTCTCGATTAATCCGAAGGTCATCGACAAGTACCACCTCTACGGAGACAAGCGGTTCCTCGCCGAAGGCTGGCAGGATGTCGAACTGACGCCGGCTGAGCTCGCGGAGAACATCGACCAGGGAATCGGCTACACCTGCCAGCTCGGCGGCGCCAGGCGGAACAAGGGCAACTTCCTGGCCTGCGACGTCCTGTCGGTCGATATCGACGACTGCAGGCCCCGCGCAGAACTCGAGAGCCACGAGTTCGCGAGGCGGCACCTCACGATGCTGTACACGACATCCAGCCACACCGAAACTGAACCCCGTCACCGCCTCGTCTTCGCGCTGGCCAAAACGATCACGTCACCGATCGATATGAGGGCCGGTCTTCGCAGTCTGGCGCTCAGATTGGGAGGAGACCGCGCCACCATAGACGCTGCTCGAATATTCTACGGGTCTTCCGGATCGCAGCCTACGATTTGGGATCGGTCGATCGACCGGCAGACGCTCGATGATCTCATTCGCCAGGGACTTGACACCGATCACGCTGAAAGTCCCGGGGGCAAGACCAGCCCAAGTGCGGTCTCCCGACTACAGATCGAACCCGATCAGCCGGTCACACTGGCTGACGGTCGACTGCTCCCATTCGAACAGATCGAGCCCAAAACCACCGTGTTCTGTCCGTTTCACCAGGACCGTCATGCCAGCGCATTCGTGGTGGAAAGTCGAATTGGCGTCCCGGGTCTTCATTGCTCGGCCTGCGGCCAGACGTTCTGGCCAAAACGGGAAGAGGCCCTAAGTTACAATTTCTTTGAGTTCGAAGAGACCATCCGAGCAGCCGAGGCTTTCTTCGAAGAGCACCAGGAGCAGCCGCTATTTCGATATGACCACGAGATAAGGGGACTGACCAAGTCCAACATTTATCTCAGCAAATCCCAGTATTTCAAACACCACGGCTTGCTCAAAGACGGCTTAAATCTCATCAAGAGCCACAAGGGAAGTGGAAAGACAGAGGCCCTAATCAAACAGTTCCGTGATAAGGAGAAGATCCTCCTCATTGGCCACCGCCGAAGTTTGATCTCACAGACCTGCAAACGGCTTAATCTCTCCAACTATCTCGATCAGGAAGGATCGCTTCGCTTCCCCAGGTTGGCAATTTCAGTCGACAGCCTCGAACGCGTCACAGCCGCTGGGGCATCGCCTGCGACGAAATATACGACGATTATCATCGACGAGTCCGAGCAAGTCCTGGCGCACTTCCTCTCGGATACGCTGGCGAATAGTAAAATCGTCGCACCAGAGACGCTCTTCAAGCTGTTCAAAGCAATCCTGTGCAATGCAAAAAGAATCTTTGCTTTGGACGCGGACCTCGGCTGGACGACCTTCGATACGCTGCGGAAGATCGTGCAGCAGCGTGATCCAGAGTATCCAATTCGAATCTTTTTGAATGAATATCCTAAACCTGACCGGATCGACATATACGATTCCGATGCGCACTTGCTTGGCGACCTGATGGAGACGCTCGAGAACGGCAATCGCATTTTTGTGGCCTCCAACTCTCGAAAGCGGGTCACCGCCATCTCCAAGGCGATTGGTTCACGCCATCCCCATCTCCGCCGACTGCTGATAACGTCCGAGACGACCTCAGAAAGTGAAGTACAAAGCTTCGTGCTGGCGCCCGGAAAGCTCGCGGAGGACTATGATATAATACTGGCTTCACCCACGCTCGGGACGGGTGTCGACATTAGCTTTGAAGACACGGCAAAGGGGATTGATGCCGTATACGGCTTCTTTGAACCACAGATCACCAGCCACTTCGAATTTGACCAACAACTCGCCCGCGTCAGGGCAGCAAAGATCGTTAAGGTCTGGATAACCCCGCGCCAGTTTCAATTCGATACGGCGATCGACGTCGTCAAGCAGGACCTTCTTAAGCCTACGATTTTCTCCAACCTTCTCCTCAGATATGATGATGACCTCCGCCCGGTGTACCAATCTGAGGACGATTTTCTCGATATGGCCGCGCTCGTGGTGTCTCAGAGCCGAGCGTCAAAGAACAACCTGAAGCGCAACTTCATTGAGCATAAACGACGGCAAGGAAATGTCGTCGTCCAGGTAGAAACGGATCCACGACTAGAGCCGGCCGGAAAAGCCCTCAAGTTGCTCGGCAGGCGGCTTACAATTGAGCACCGGGTTGAACGGTTGATGTCGGCGTCCACGATCGACCAGGAGACATTCAGCGAGATCGAGCAACGAATCGCTGACAATGAAGAAGTGGGAGTTGCCGAGCGCTGGAACCTTGAGCGAACACGAATAGAGCGATTTTATCGGCAGGAGATCAGTCCAGAATTGATTAAGGCCGACAACGAGGGGAGAACAAGGGGCTCGGTCGTTTCTTTTGAGACTTTGGTGAGGGCCATAATCTTAGGGCCGCAGCCGATCAGTGGGTTTCGGAAGAAAGTGGAAGATAACAGTCTCTATTTTGAGTCACGCTTCTTAAAGAGCAGTTCTCAAAAGGACTTTCTATTGCGAAGCTTGCTTGAGGCAGCAGGTATAATCAAAGAGGGCGACTTTTCGTTCGAGCGCTTCAGCCGAAATGAGCTGACGCAGTTTTCCAAGTTAGCTTGGAAACAGAAGCCGACCGTTGAGAACTTGTTTGATGTCGATGTCCGATCCGATATCGGGGAAAAGCCGGTGCTGACGCTGACCAAAATTCTTCGGATAATCGGACTTCAGACGATAGACGACGGGAAGGCAAAAGCCGGAGGACAAACAGTCTACTTCTATCGCCTGGACCCCGCCCGACTTGAAGTGATGTACGACTACGCCGCTCGGCGGGGCATGATTGAGGGCTGGTCCTGGATCAATCGCAGGTATGGCTGGAGCACACCACCGGAGAGGTTCGATGATACTTTTATTGGTCCAACGCTTCCCCCATCCCCATCTACGCTGAGGGCTGCAAGGAAAGCGATGTTCCCCTGCGACGACGAAGGGGCTGCAGTCCAGGCAGGCGGCGATCAGACACCCCCGTCGGGGGAAGAAACATCAGAGCAGCCAGCATCTGATTGCGCCCCACCGCCCGTCCAGACCGAATGAAGCACCTCCCCTGGTGGCCATGCTCTCCGCACCCGGCCGCCGCTGGGTTAGTCTATATCGCGGACCTTCATGATGCAGAGGTTCGACGCTCGAAGTGGCGCATAAAAAGCAAGTTGACTAGGAAACTGGGCTCGGTTAGTTTCCTAGTCAATATGAAGCGACAAGCTGCCCCGACCACCACCCCGCCGACCGATCTTCAGGCCCATCTTGGCTATTGGCTGCGGATCGTCTCGAATGCCGTATCGCAGAGCTTTGCCCGCAAGGTCGAAGCGGAAGGCGTCACGGTGGCAGAGTGGGTATTCCTGCGCGTGTTGTATGGCGGTGAAGGCCTGTCACCGTCCCTGCTCGCCGAGCGGATGGGCATGACAAGGGGTGCAATCTCCAAACTCGCCGATCGTCTCGTCGAAAAGCGATTGGTGAGCCGTGAAACCAGCTCCGTCGGGAGGCGCGGCCAGCTGCTGACTCTCAGGCCGGCGGCCCGTGAATTGGTGCCGCGGCTGGCAGAACTGGCAGACCAGAACGATGTGGCATTCTTCGGGACCTTGTCTGGCGACGAGCGGCAAAGACTCGAACACCTGCTGCGCAAGATCGCCCTGGACCGAGAGCTGACCAAGCCGCCGACAGACTAACGGCGAGGGGCCTATCAGCTCAATCATACAGAAAGGAGAGCGTGATGGACGCGCAACGGATCGCTATTGCTCAAAGCTGCCTACAGGCCTACTATGATGATTCACTGGCCTTTCCCGAGATCGTCGGGAAACTGATCGGAGCGGGCTTCGAAGGCTACCTCGTCGACTATCGGCGCCACGTCGTGACGTATTTCCTGCCTGACGGCGACAGCGCGGTGCTGGCGACCCCGAGTTCAGCGGAGGCGGTCGCGGCCTCGTTCGATCAGGTAGGCATCGCGGCGCAAGTCAAATGGGCGCAGGCTAATCTGCCCGACTATTCCTACGCCGAATTCTGCAAGAATGTGAAAGCTCTCGGCTGCGCTGGTTACATTGTCTCGTTTTCCGGACGACGTGTGCTCTATTTCGGCCGCACAGCCGAGACCCATGTCGAGCACTTCCCGAAGTGACTCCTTGGCCATACGTCGACGTCGGTTTCTGCGCACCGGGCCCAAGACCTGAAGGCCCTGATCGAGAATCTTCTCGACGTCGAGGTTCGCGCAGACGTCGCGTCCAAGGGCGTCGCAATGCTGAACACCATCCTGAAGACGGCGGGTCTGCGTTATATAAAGACCGGAACAACCAAGGCGACGGGCGTCAGAGGCGGGAAGAAGACGCGCCTCTATGCCCTGGACACCGTGACACTCAAGGAGATGCAGGACTGGGCAGCCCGCCGCAGGGAGATCGGCGGCTGGCAGTCGATCCACGAACGACATGACTGGGATTACGCCTCAGACCCCGCGGACCTTGAATGAGGCCGCGGATCAGGTGATGCAGGTCCCGGCGGAAGTAACGTCTCCGTGGGACTGCCGCTCGTCTGTTCGCGATGACGCTTGCATCCTTCAGGGCAACCAGCCACTGACCCGCGTGGTTTTGGAACGGCTCGGCGCGAACATCTGGACGTGTGCTCGGCTAAGAACCGGCGAGGATTCCGGGCTGAGGTCCGTCTCGCGCTATTTGCAGACGTCCGCCATCCCGATGCCCAGTGCCTGGAAGGGGCCGGTAGCCGACCGTCCGCTTAGGCGAAACGGATGGCGGAAAGCTGCCGTTAAGCAGCCGACCCCATTGTTGCCTTTCGACTCGAGACATGTGTCATCTGAAACCTGCCGTTCGTTCACCGCCCTCAAGTTGGACGTCAAATGGGTGCTGGCGCTGAAGCTAGCCGGAGCTGCATCAAATATTCATCACGTATGCTTGCTATGCTGAAAAATGCTGCCAGATCGTCCTGCGATACCAACAATAACGCAGTCGGTCTAAAGTGCTTGGCACGGTAGGTAGTGAAATATTTTGTCTCGGTCTAAACGTTAACTTGTGGCACGTTTGCTCACTAGGAACGGCGGGGGCGAATCATGGAGTGGAACGCGCACGGCTATCGGGCGGGATCGTCCTGCGAGACTTTCGACGCCATTCCGACGGGCGCCGATGAACTCGACCAGTTCATAGCGGTGCATCGACGGAAGATCGAACCTTGGCTCTCGGCGGTGTTCCAGGCCGAGCATCTCAATCTGCTGCTCGGTAGCGGCTTCACGTCCGCCGTGGCTTTTGCGGCTGGCGTCACCGCGACCGGCATGGACACTGTCGGCGGTACATCCGCACACGCTCAGGCTATTATGGATCATGCGACCGCTAGCGCCAAAAAAATGGGACGCGGAAGGGCTAACATCGAAGACCAGTTGCGCAGTGCCATCGCCGTCCTCGATGGGCTTACTATCATCGACAAAGCCGCAGCGAAGGCTGTCCGCGATGACATTAACAAGGCAATGGATACGTTTCTCTATTCGTTGCTGGCAACCGAGCAGGGAATCGCCGAAGCCGACAGTGCACCGGGATCTGCGATCCTCCAGTCCTTTCTGCTGAGTTTTGCGAGTCGTGCGGCGTCGCGCGGGCGGCTGCACATCTTTACGACCAACTACGATCGACTGATTGAACGCGGCTGCGATGATGCAGGCCTTCGGATCATCGACCGGTTTGTGGGTACTCTCCGCCCCCTGTTCCGCAACACCCGTATCGAGTTGGACTACCACTATAATCCGCCCGGCATCCGTGGGGAGCCGCGCTTCATGGAGGGCGTGGTTCGGCTGACGAAGCTTCACGGCAGTCTGGACTGGCGCTTCGATGATGCAACACACCGAATCTACCGCGCCGAGACGCCGTTCGGTGCTCCGCAAGACCATCCGAGCCTTCCGGCGTCACCGGTCGACACTGTAATGATCTATCCGAACCCCGCGAAGGACGTGGAAACCACACAATATCCATATGCCGAGCTGTTTCGAGATTTCGCATCAGCGACTTGTAGGCCCAATTCCGTTGTGGTCACCTATGGCTACGGTTTCGGTGACGACCACATCAACCGAATATTGCTCGACATGCTATCGGTGCCATCGGCACATCTGGTCATCATCGCATTTGATCTCGACGAGCGCATCAAAGGCTTTCTGGATCAGACTCGGCCCGCGCAGGTAAGCCTACTGGCGGGTAAGCATTTTGGAAGTCTGCAGCGCCTTGTCGATGATTACCTGCCCAAGCCAGCGCTTGACTACATCACAGGGCGCATGTCCGAGCTCCTTAAGAATCGAGCGTTCACCGAGATACCCGTTGGGTCACTGCCAGCGACTGGTCTCGGGGCAGACGGCGCTCTCAAACTTGGTAGTACCGCATGAGCTCGCCGATTGAACGATTGGCTGAACTCGCGATCGGCACCGTCGAGTCCATTTCCTCTGACGAAATCCGTGCACTGCTCGATCTCGATGCGCCGCAGTCCACGGCCCTTAATACCGGGACGCCGACGAGCTTTCCGCGACTTAATAGCTATGTGCTGATCCCCAATGAATCGGGCGCGACCGTTGCCTACGTCACCTGGATCGGTATCGAGCGGTCGCCTTATCCCAAGCGTTCGGGGTTGAAGGACTTTGGTCTCATCGACCTGCCGTTCCCCCTGCGCAAGATGGCGCTGACACCGATCGGGACGCTGACTGTGCGCCGTGATCGACGAGCGAGGACAAGCGTATATGAGCTGAGCCGAGGCGTTGTAGCTTTTCCGTCGGTCGGCGATCAGATCCTGATCCCGACGCCCGAACAGATTGCCGCTATCGTTGGCGCCAAAGACAAGGATCGCCGCGTACGCATCGGCTCATCGCCACTTGCTGCGAACACCTCAATCATGGTCGACCCGGACAAGATTTTCGGTCGTCACGTCGCCGTACTCGGTAACACTGGCAGCGGTAAATCCTGTTCGGTAGCTGGATTGATCAGGTGGTCACTCGATGCGGCGCAATCGGCATTAAAGAGCGAGGCGCAGGGACCCAACGCCCGTTTCATCATTCTCGATCCAAATGGCGAATACGCTAAGGCGTTCGCGGATAAGAGCGCCAATGTCCGAGTGTTTCGCGTTCCCCCGATTAATGAACAGAAAGGCGGGCGCCCGCTGCGCATACCGGCATGGCTCTGGAATGGGCATGAATGGACGGCAGTTTCATTTGCCCGCCCGGGAGCCCAGCGGCCGTTGCTCCTACAGGCGCTTCGCGAACTGAAGAATGGGGAGCTTGGCGGCACACCACGTGAGGCCATCGTTCGCAGGTATATTTATTCCTACCGCGTGATGATCGACGCAATGCTCGCTGAAGGTGCGACGCGCTACGCCGGCAGCGCTGGAAATCGGCGCCAGTGTGGTGATTTGCTCGACAACATAGCCGCCGATTGCGGCGGGATGGCTGACACCGTGGATGGCGAACATCGCACGACCCTGCAGGAGATCAGCGCTGTGATCCTTGGAACTGCAAACTCTCGTCGATCAGGGGAATGGTTCAACGCCTTTTCCGTCCAAGATATAGAAAGCGTGCGAGACGAACTTCAGCGCTTCGTCGACCTCGTTGAGGATGCGTTCGCCACAGCCCAGATTACCGAAGATGCGCCGATCCCATTCAATGTCCATATGCTACCCGAACATCTGGAGAAGATCGCGGCAACCGAAGGGGGCGCACTGGCCGGCTTCGTCAGCACTCTGGGTATGCGTATCCGGGGAATGATGGCGGACCCGAGGCTGGGCCAGGTCGTGGGCAGCGAACCAGAGATCACATTCGACATCTGGCTCAACGACATTGTCGGCAGCAACGCCTCAGCCAATGGCCAGGTGGCGATCATCGACCTTTCTTTGGTACCCTCGGAGATCGTCCATGTCGTGGTCGCGGTGCTTGGCCGCCTTATATTCGAGGCACTGCAGCGCTATCGGCGCCTCCATCCAGACGGCAAGTCGCTCCCGACGACCTTGGTCCTGGAAGAAGCACACAGCTTCGTTCGTCGCGGAACAAACGAAGATGGCCCTGCCGAAAACCCCGCACAGCTATGCCGCGAGACGTTTGAAAAGATTGCGCGCGAGGGTCGCAAGTTCGGACTGGGGCTTGTGCTGTCGTCACAGCGCCCGTCAGAACTCTCCCCAACAATTCTAGCACAGTGCAACACATTCCTGCTCCATCGGATCGTGAACGACTTGGATCAGGCGCTCGTTGCACGCCTAGTTCCCGACAATGTCGCTGGGCTACTGAAGGAGCTTCCCAGCTTGCCTTCCCGCCAAGCCGTCCTCCTCGGTTGGGCAACGCCGATCCCGCTGCTGGTCGAGATGGATGAACTGGCCGAGGAGCATCGGCCACAGTCGTCCGACCCTGATTTCTGGGACGTATGGACGGGAACGAGCCCGCGAGTGATCGACTGGTTGAACATTGTACAGGATTGGACCGGAGCCTAATCTCAAGCGGATGAATCAATATTAGGAATAATACAGAGTGGCAGGCTGGATGAATTTATTGAGGTCGCCTGCCATAAGTATTGGTAGCCGAAATGGTCAGCGCCGCGCAGGGAATGTCTAGGACCACCATGCAGCAGCCTTAATATCCAGCGTCGACTTCGAACTCTTGATCTTCGAAGTCATCGTCATCGTATTCGTCGATGTCCACCTCAAAATCATCGAGGAAATCCGTTCGCACACGCCGAATGCGATCGTTGTCGCCCCGTAGCGTGCGCAGGGTAGTAGTGATTGAAGTAAAGCCATTATCGATGTTTAAAAAATGAACTTTTCGCGAGTAAAGCGCTGAAAAATACGAATCCTGCTCCAGGAACGCTGAAGTGACGCCGGGAGCTATTCCGCGAAGCGTCGCTTCGTAAGCGTATAGCCACATTTGTCCACGCAGACCGTCCGCATCGCAGGAGGCGTTCCAGGTGGCAAAATCAACCTGACCAGATACCAACTGACGGGACGCAGCGAATGCGACTAGGAGTGCCACCATCGCGTTCTGCATGCCGTAGACAGAGGCTACCGTGTTCTTGGCCAGAATAATATTCAATCTGATCGAAAGCAGCAGCAGCCAGATGATCTCGCCAGTTCTGTTCGCTTGAGCCAAGACGGGAATACGATGATCGACAAACTCCTTCAAATTATCGAGATCAACGTCGCCCTGTTCAACTTGACGCAGAATGCAAAGCTCAACGAGTAACGAAACAAGCGTGGAGTTTCGGCGATAGGCGTTGATCAGGAGGCTCTGGATCCGCTTCCAGCTATCGGCGCGCACAAAGGCCGACCGGGCATTGGAGAGCGCAAACTTTTCGATGTTGGTGGCCCTGTGTGTTTCGCAAAGGCGGCCGACTTCGTAGAAAAAGCGTTGCATTGACTGTATATCCGGGACACCCTTCGGGATTGTCGCACGCACGGCCTGCTTCCAGCCCACATCATGGCGTATGGCAGTCGAGACGACTTCGGACTTTTCGCTATTGAGCTCCAGTTCGAAATGGGCGGCGGACAGACGGAGGGCAGCGATCAAGCTTTCCCCCGTCTGTCCATTGGGCGCACTGATCGTATAGTCGTCGATGTATCTCGATGCGTCCTGACCGCTGATCTTGAGCCGTTGTCGCAGTTGTTCATCAATCCCCGACGCAACGACCTCCGCAAGTAGCCGTGAGGTGTCCGGACCAACGGGTAGGCCGACAGTTTGTCCGTCCTGGAGATTCCGCGACAACAGATCGATCAGGTTTCCAAAATGCGTATATCCGCGATTGCCCTTGTTCTTAGCCCACACCTTTCCATAGATCGCCCAAGGAATTGTGTGGGTGTATATTGAGTGGAAGAAGGCGCGAACATCCGCCGTGACATATTCCTCACGCCGTGAGGAAAGGTCGATCCTGAAGTCATCGCGGAGGTCGACGTTTGGTCGCATCACCGCGCGAGACCCACTCCAGTCAAAAACGGGCGGCGAGGCTGAAATTCCGGATTTCCTGGCAACACGCCTTAGCTGCACGTAGTTATCGGCAACGACCCTCGACAGAAGTAGGTACGACACCGGATTTGGCACGCCGTGGCGTCGGTCGTCGCTACCAAACCGGGGAAAGTAGAACCAACTCGGCTCCGAAATATATGTATAGAAGTTTGGCTTTTGATGGACCGGCGGCAGTGCGGAGATCCGATCAAGGATCATTTTGCGATAGCGTGCCAGATCATCGGAAACGAAGCACGGAGGCAACTCAGGGGCGAAGAAGCCATGAGACAAAAGCCGGCGAAATCTGTCGGACTTAGTCTTGGCCGTCATTGATGCTCCGGTCGCGTCGCACGGCGCTTCGCCGCGACAATAGTTCTATCTCACTCTGACAGCTTGCCACAACTCTATCTCGGACGTGCAGTTTCGCGTACCTAAACGCCACGATATCCGCTTTGCAGCTGTCGCGCCTGACCGCTGAGCGGCTGATTTGAAGGCTGTGCTGCTCCGCAGCATTGGGGGCCGAAAGGCGCGGCTACCTCGCCCCGACGAGAAGGATAAGGCCAGTGAAAGTTGGATACACGGAGTTCTCATACGGATACGCTTTCATCGAGAACTTGATCAGATCATCAGCGGAGCATCGGAAAACTCCCCGACGACCTTGCGCACACGGTCGCGTACAAGGACGGCTTACTTCTGCTCCGAACCCAAGCCGATCAAGGCTCTCGTCCTCGAAGACGTCCAAAAATTGACCACGGCCCGGCTGGGCTCGAAGGTGAGAATCTCTGAGACGGGCAGGCAGGTCAGAGAGGATGTGCTATCGTTCGCCACGCCGGCCATGCAAGATACAGTCGGGTGCCATCGATCAACGCGCCGAGCGAGGCGGGAAGCGGCAATCGGTGTAGCAGCAAGCAGTCTAGAACAGATCAAAACCGCCACCGATATCTTAGTCGCTAGAGAGGTCGCTCGGGTTAGTCTGGGCTTCGACCTTGTCTTCGCGCAACCCAACTGAACCGCTTGGCAAGTGATAATAGCGGATGGGTGAGCGTGCATCCCGTTGGACGACCTTGGCTGTACTAGCAGCGTGCCTATCAGACATTCCGATGTGGCGGTGGCGAGAGAGGTGCCTCGTTGAGCCGTCACTTCTGTTTCGTGCGAATAGCAGCTTTTGGGACAACACCGCGCCAGCTGAAATGACTGAAACGTAGGGCGCGAAGCGGTCGTTCGCAATGATGCAGCGGAACGGCTGGATTGGTCAGAAGCAGACTCAAGTAGCCAATTCCTGCGTCGGCGTGCTTCCATCGATCGTTCCGAAACAGCCGGGAGGTGAATTATCGGCGGTCCGGGCAAGAGGCGGAAACCCTTTTCAAGTTTCCTCTGGACTCTCCAAGAACAAAGTAAGAACATTTGCGCTGTAATGAACGGGTCATGATGGTCCTGGACGCGCGGTTTGCCGTAGGAGCGGGCCGCCCCAACTGGAGAGGCTGATGGCGAAGGGAACGTGGAGCCGCTGGAAGGAGAGGCAATCCGCCGAGGGCTATTCGCTCGAGATCGGAAACGCTTATCGAGCCTCAGTAATCCGTTACAAAACCTTGACCGAACACGAGTGGCAGGCGTCCATCAACACGGCATCATGCGGCACGTATTCCACCAAGGAAGCGGCGATGCGCGCCGTTGAGGAGCGGATCCAGTGGGACATGCGCGCCGTGCTGGAAGACTGGGAGAAGTTCAAGAAGATACCGAAGGCCCAAATCCCCGCGGCTGCGGGGTGACATGTCCCGGCGCATCTGGATCAAATCTCGCCGCGAGAAGATCAGAGATGCTTTTTGGCTGATCGTCGCCATCGCCTACAGCGCGGGTTTTTTCGTGATACTCGGGGTCCTGTTTTGGCGAGCTGCACAGACGACGTTTTAATGGCCCGCCTACAGATAGGGCCACTGGTGACGACGTTTATGCACTGGAAGGATTGAGCGGCCGTCTAATAAAGACGCGAGACTTCAAAGAGGGGTACTGAATGAACACTTTACGGGAATGGGTTGGCACGCCGACCCTTAGCCGCTCGCTCCGCGCGCATCGGCCATGCCGCCGCTCCATGTTTGTGGAGGCCCAGGTCTCGTCGACGAAGACCCGCCGCTCGGGGTCGAGATCGAGCTGGCCGGCGAACCAAGCCTGCCGCCGCTTCACGATGTCGGGGCGGTCCTGCTGGGTGGCGTGCGCGGTCCTTTTTTGCGCGTGATGGCGTGACGCTTGAAGAAGCTCTGGAGCGCAGTGAGACATCGAAGGTGAGCGTGTCGCAATCAGCGCGCGGACGCTTTCGATGATTGCGCGACCGTTTTCGATCCAATCAACTATGCGAGAGACGACCTTTGGTTCAGCGTACGGGTTGGAGTGTCTCCAAAAAATGCTCTGCTTCTTGCGCCCTCGGCCGGTCCAGGTGACATGCACAAGAGGCCATTCGCCAGGCGGCGTGGGCTCGGCTGCACCTTGGATTATTCCAGAAACGAGGAATGGAACCCCCCCGAAGAACCATCCGATTATCCAATTCGCCACAAAGAAAGTGAGGCTCATGCAGAATGACGCCACAAGGAACGCTATAGCGGCGAAAGCTATCCAGAATATCCCTACATAGAATACCAATGGAACAAGAATACGCCACTCGTACAGTCCACTGTTCGTTTGGTAGTACCAAGTTGCTCCGAACAGGATGCGGAGGTCTCGCCCGATCTGCATTAAGGTGGAATCAGGCCTGAATAAGTTCGTCATCCTGCCGAACAACTCGGCAAAGGCGAAGCCACAAAAGAGTGACCAAAGTAAAAGGATGACCAATATGATCAGAGGACGGCGTACACGCCGAATACGCCACGGCCACGCGAAAATTGCGTAGAGCCGCGCTACGACGACGTTAAACGCAGACATCCACCATCCAACCTGTTGGATCAATACTAAGAAAGTCGCCGCTTCGTCTCCGGTGACGCGCACGAAGAGGGCCCTCGTCTCGGCAGGAATATTGCATGACAGATAATCGGACACACGTAGGGCCCGCCTAAGCATCCTGTGGGCTAGCTTGAGCTTCAATCTATTAAATATGATTAGTAGGTAGAGCGACAGAGATGTACCTAAGAATATGATTGATGAGAAGATTAGCGCGGGCTGCAGTGGCATAGGTTGCCCGCTGTTAATGAAGATGTGCGGATTATAGATAAAACGGATCGCCAAGCAGAGTTGGTATGCGATATCAAGGATAACTAAAAGACCTACCAGCGCCACTGGCGCGAGAAGCCCGTCCAGCAGATAACGCCAATTCTGAAGGATACGGAATGTAATAAAAGGTGTCGACAAAAAGACGACACCTGCAACCTTTCTCGCCAAGTCAGGCCGTTCCCGAAGCGCATAAGCGACTGCACCGCCTCCATGGCTGTGCGAGCAGATGATGCACGCAGCCTCGTCAAAGTCGAAATGCGAAAGTTCGCGAACAATCGTATCCTTAGCTGCCAGCCGCGCTGGGAAGGAATTCTCGCCGCTCCACCGTATCGCCTTCAATGATAAGGCATCACCGATTCGCCTCTTTAGGGCCGTCGGAAGGTCCGATGCTTCCTCGATCCAAGTAGGTTTCTGCCAAAAAAGCCGCGTTCCGTGGACGAGAAATGCTTTGACGATCATCATGTTCCTCTGATCAGCCATCGGAACAACATAGGTTACACTTTGTCCCCACGAGGCTCTATCGGAAGAGATTCAGAATGTGGCCTGCACCCGGTTCGGAAGACACCAAGTTAAGGTGTTTACTGGAGCTGGAGGTGGATCATGGAGCGACGGAGATTTACTCGGGAGTTCAAGCTTGAGG
>Ga0180223_1000926_pt1 | contig 27833 bp, 24 predicted proteins | sample eDN5th30CKraftOP_FD_151337 | JGI IMG/M metagenome (GOLD analysis project Ga0180223, IMG submission 151337) | Enriched Organic Plus compost microbial communities from Emeryville, California, USA - eDNA 5th pass 30_C Kraft OP (version 2) (version 2) ... | reverse complement strand
TGAAGGCGCGGTCGGCGAGCAGGGCCTTGGCCACGGCGCGACCGACCTTGTCGCCGGCGACGAGATCGCTGGGATAGTGGAAGCCGCAGACCAGCCGGCTCTCGTCATAGCTCTTGACCCTCTCCTCGAGCTGCTCGCCGAGCTCCGGCACGGCCGCCTTGAGCAGCTCGGCATAGAGCGCCGCGGTGGCGGCATGGCCCGAGGGGAAGGAGGTGCCCTCCGGCCGGGCGCCGGGGCAGGGCTTGACGCGGACCTTGTTCCAGACCGCGAAGGGGCGCGGCCGGCTGGTCAGGCGGTGGACGCTCTTCAGCAGGATCGCGAGCTCGATCTGCGCTTCGCGGAACAGCAGCCGGACCTCGCGATGCGTGCCGGCGACATAGCCGTGGTCGAGCCCGTCGAGGAAGTTCACCAGCCCCTGGCGCTGGTCGGCGATGGCGGCCTTCTCGCGCTCGGGCGTGCGGGCCTGCGAGATCTCCAGCACCTGCTCGAACTCGGCTTTCGCCTCGGGCGTGTTCTGGGCGGGCGGCAGCCCGATGATCTTGGCGACGTCGAGCCTGGCGCCGTCGAGCCAGAGCAGATAGGGCCGCTGCTGGGCGCTGGCGCCCGTGGCCAGGGCAAGGCCGAGGACGAGGCCGCAACCGGCGAGGGCATGGCGGAAATGACTGGCGCGCATCATGTTATGAAATCGATCAAGGAAAGCGGTTCAAGTGGCGGGTCGGCAAAACGAGGCGGAGGCTTTATTTCAACGTCTCTTTGTTAAACAAAGATGTTCGCGCTTGCACAAGGTCGCCCATTGGCCGCGCAGGGCCGCGCATATCGCGATTCGCGGCTACCAGCTTAGCCTTTCGATGCTGGTCGGCCGGCATTGCCGGCACTGGCCGAGCTGCTCGGCCTATGCCGACGAGGCGATCCAGCGCTTCGGGCTGTGGCGCGGCGGCTGGGCCGGCTTCGCGCGCATCTGCCGCTGCCATCCCTGGGGAACCAGCGGCGTCGATCTCGTCTGCGAGGAATTGCCGCCGGACGCGCGGTGGTATAGGCCGTGGACCTATGGCCGCTGGCGCGGGACGAACGTGCCGCCTTCCCCGGAAGACCCTGCGGCTCTCGATTCCGGCGCCGATCCGACTGCGGGCGGCGGAACGTAAACCTCACATACGTAGCCGGTCTGACTTACGGGGTTCGTTTCCCCGAGTGAGCAGGAGCGCGATCGATGACGATCTCCCTGACTTTTCCCGACGGCGCCCAGCGCGAATTTCCCTCCGGCATCACCGGGGTCGAGATCGCCAAGGGCATCTCTCCCTCCCTCCTGAAGCGCACCGTCGCCATGGCGCTCGACGGCACCGTGGTCGACCTCGCCGACCCGATCGATCGTGACGCCAGGATCGAGTTCCTGAACCGGGAGGATCCGCGTTCGCTGGAGCTGATCCGGCACGACACCGCGCACGTCCTCGCCGAGGCGGTGCAGGAGCTCTTTCCCGGCACGCAGGTGACGATCGGCCCCGTCATCGAGAACGGCTTCTACTACGATTTCGCCCGCAACGAGCCCTTCACCCCGGAGGACTTCCCGGCGATCGAGAAGAAGATGCGCGAGATCGTCGCGCGCGACAAACCCTTCACCAAGGAGGTCTGGAGCCGCGACAAGGCCAAGGATTTCTTCGCGAAGAAGGGTGAAAACTACAAGGTCGAGCTGGTCGATGCGATTCCCGCCGACCAGACGCTGAAGATGTATGCGCAGGGCGACTGGATCGACCTCTGCCGCGGTCCGCACATGACCTCGGTCGGCAAGGTCGGCACCGCCTTCAAGCTGATGAAGGTGGCCGGCGCCTATTGGCGCGGCGACTCGAACAACGCCATGCTGACCCGCATCTACGGCACCGCCTTCGCGAAGCAGGAGGAGCTCGACGCCTATCTCAAGCAGCTCGAGGAGGCGGAGAAGCGCGACCACCGCAAGCTTGGCCGGGAGATGGACCTGTTCCACTTCCAGGAGGAGGGGCCGGGCGTCGTGTTCTGGCACTCCAAGGGCTGGCGGCTGTTCCAGGAGATCATCGCCTATATGCGCCGGCGCCTCGCCGCCGATTACGAGGAGGTCAACGCGCCGCAGATCCTCGACAAGTCGCTCTGGGAGACTTCGGGCCACTGGGGCTGGTACCAGGACAACATGTTCGCGGTGAAGTCGGCGGGCGCGCTGGAGCATCCCAACGATCCCGAGAAGGACCAGCGCATGTTCGCGCTGAAGCCGATGAACTGCCCCGGCCATGTCCAGATCTTCAAGCATGGTCTGAAGAGCTATCGCGATCTGCCGATCCGGCTTGCGGAATTCGGCAACGTCCACCGTTACGAGCCCTCCGGCGCGCTGCACGGGCTGATGCGTGTGCGCGGCTTCACCCAGGACGACGCGCATATCTTCTGCACGGAGGAGCAGCTCGCCGCCGAATGCCTGAAGATCAACGACCTGATCCTCTCGGTCTACGAGGATTTCGGTTTCACCGACGACCTCGTCATCAAGCTCTCGACGCGGCCCGAGAAGCGCGTCGGCTCCGATGCGGTCTGGGACCATGCCGAGCAGGTGATGACCAGCGTGCTGGAGCGGATCGCGAAGCAGTCCGGCAACCGGATCAGGACCGAGATCAATCCGGGCGAGGGCGCCTTCTACGGGCCGAAATTCGAGTATGTCCTGCGCGACGCCATCGGCCGCGATTGGCAGTGCGGCACGACGCAGGTCGACTTCAACCTGCCGGAGCGCTTCGGCGCCTTCTATATCGGCGCCGATGGCGAGAAGAAGCAGCCGGTGATGGTGCACCGCGCCATCTGCGGCTCGCTGGAGCGCTTCACCGGCATCCTGATCGAGCACCATGCCGGGCATTTCCCGCTCTGGCTGGCGCCCGAGCAGATCATCGTCGCGCCGATCACCTCGGATGCCGACGGCTATGCCGAGGAGGTGACGATGGCCTGCATGGCCGCCGGTCTCAGGGCGCGCGCCGACCTGCGCAACGAGAAGATCTCCTACAAGGTGCGCGAGCATTCGCTGGCCAAGGTCCCGGTCATTCTCGCGGTCGGCAAGCGCGAGGCCGAGGAGAGGACCGTGACGGTGCGCCGCCTCGGCAGCCAGGCGCAGACCGTGCTGCCGCTGGCCGAAGCGCTCGCCGCGCTGGCGCAGGAGGCGCAGGCGCCGGACCTGGCCCGGCAGGCGAAGGTGAAGGCGGCCTGACGCCCTTCGCGCTCATCCTCTCCTGCCCATCCCGGCTTGCCGGGATGGGCCGCCCAGGCACCAAAGCCGGCAACCGCCGGCTTCGGTGCGGGAGAAGGCGGATCGGCGAAGCCGGGACGGATGAGCGGCCGCCTCCCGAAGCCGCTCATTCCATGCCGCCTCTGGTAAAACCCGGCCGGCTCGTGGCAGATACGGGGCCATGCTGACCGGTTCCTACCGCAAACGACTCGAAGCCGACCTGATCCGCTGGGTTCACGAAGGCTGGGTGACGCCCGACGGCGCCGGTGCCATCCGGCGCGACGCCGCCCGCGAACAGGCCGGTTTCCGCCTGCCGGCGCTGCTCGGGCTGTTCGGCGGGCTGCTGATCGCCTCCTCCGTGGCGGCCTTCGTCGCGGCGAACTGGGAGGCGATTCCGCGGCTGGTGAAGCTCGCGATGATTCTCCTGGCGATCGTCGTCGCCTTCACGGTCGCCTATCGCCTGCAGAAGGCTGGCTCGACCGCAGGCTCCGATGCGGCGACGACCTGCGGCGTGCTGATCTTCGGCGCCGGCCTCGCGCTGGTCGGGCAGATGTACCATCTGCCCGAGGACTGGCCGGGTGGAGCGATGCTGGTCGCGGTCGGGGCGCTGGTCGCCGCCTTGCTGATGCGCTCGAACGGGGCGCTGGCGATCGCCTTCGCCGCGCTCTGCGCCTGGAGCGGCGGGCGCTGGGACGAGGCGGCCGGTCGCATGCATTACGGCTTCTTCGCGCTCTATCTGCCGGCGCTCTGGATCGCGCTCTCGCGCGGCAACCGGCTGGTGCACCATCTCGCCGTGCTCGCCGCTGCCTTCTGGCTCGGCACGGTGCCGGGCGCGTGGCTGCTGCACTCCTTCGACTACGGCCTGCTGGCCTATGGGCTGGCGATGGCGGCCGGCTTCGTCGCGCTGGGCGCGCTGGCGCTCGACCGGGGCTGGCCGGCGCTGCTGACAGCCTGCCTGCCCTGGGGGCTGATCGGGCTCGTGGTCATGCTCAATGCCGAACTGGCCCGCATCCTCGACGCCCATGAGGCGCGGGCGGGGCACGCCTTCCTCTTCGTGTTCTACGCCTATGCCGTCGCCGTGCCGCTGAGCGTCGGGCTCGGCCTGGCCGCGCGCGAGCGGCGCTTCGCCTGGCCGCTCGCCGCGGGGCTGCTGCTGGCGCTGCTGGTGCCGGTGGTGTTCTGGAGCGACCGCGTCGCCGGCATGCCCGGCCGGGTCGCGGTGGCGAGCCTGATCCTGCTGGCGGCGACGGCGCTGGTCGTGGCCGGCGCGGCGGGCGGCATGCGCCGGATCCTGACGGCGGGCTCCTTCCTGTTCGGCATCGCCATCCTGATCCTGCTCTGGCAGACCATCGGCACGCTGCTCGACCAGTCGCTGTTCTTCCTGGCGGCCGGCGCGGCGCTGCTCGCCACCGCCTGGGGAGCGAGGCGCCTGTTCGCCAGGCTCAACGCTCCGGCCGGGGAGGCCGCCTGATGCGCATCCCGTCCGCCGATAGCCTCGCCGCGAGGCTGCCGCTCGCCTGGCGCGCGATCGCGACCGTGCTGCTGCTGGTGCTCGGCCTGATGGCCCTCGTCCAGCAGCGCGCCGGCATCCTCAGCCACGGCACGGAGGTGCGCCTGCGCACGGTACCGGTCGATCCGCGCGACCTGTTCCGCGGCGACTATGTGATCTTCAGCTATCCGATCAGCTTGGTCGACGCCGGCAAGGACGCCGGCCCGTTCCGGAGCGGCGAGACCGTCTATGTCAGCCTCGGGCGCGACGCGGGCGGCTTCGCCCGCGCGCTCGGCGTCTCGCGCACATGGCCTGCGACGGGCGACGACGCGGTGGTGATCGCCGGCCGGGTGACCTCGACCAGCGCCTGCGGCCGCGACGAGTCGGGCGCGTTCGACTGCTCGGGCGAGCGCCGCCGGCTGCGCATCGCCTACGGCATCGAAAGCTATTTCGTGCCGCAAGGCGAGGGACGGGCGATCGAGACCACCGACAAGGCGCGCATCGAGGTGGTCGTCGCCGTCTCCTCCTCGGGAGAGGCGGCGATCAAGCGGCTCCTGATCGACGGCAAGCCGGTTTATGCCGAGCCGCCCTATTGAAGCCGCGAATGGCCGCCACCCTCTCTCCGTTGGCCTTTGCCGGGCCGCAGGGCTGACGCTCCTGCGGCCTTTCGAATGCCGGCCCGCCCCTCACACGGGCTTGTGACATCGCGCCGCGTGACGGCACACGGACCGCATTATATGAACGGCGGATGAACGGATTCGGGAGGACCCGTTCACCTTGCGCAAGCCATAGGAACCCGCCGTCGGACGCCGGCGTTTCGTTCTTCGTCCGACGAAGCCTGTCAGGGGACCCGCTTTCGTGTCGTCAGATCCGTCATTCCAGCGCTTCATGCTGTTCGGCCGCCGGGCCGAGGGCGCGGCGGGCCGGCCGGCGGGACGGGATGCGCGGATCGACATGGTGCGCGGGCTGGCGCTGCTGATCATCTTCATCAATCACATGCCGGGCAATGTCGTCTCGGCCTATATGCCGAACAATTTCGGCTTCTCCGACGCGGCCGACGTCTTCGTGCTGCTGGCCGGGGTTTCCGCGACGCTGGCCTATGGCGGGCTGATCGAGACGCGCGGCTTCGCTGTCGCCGCCCTGAAGCTCGGGGCCCGGCTCTGGACGCTCTATATCGCCCATATGGCGGTGTTCATCCTCGTCTGCGGCGTCATCGCCGTGGCCGTGACGCGGACGCAGAACCCGCTCTATATCGAGGCGATCAACATCCAGCCCTTCTTCCGCGACACGGTCGATGCGCTGATCGGGGCGCTGACGCTGACCTACCAGCCGTCCTATCTCGACATCCTGCCGCTCTACATCGTGCTGCTCGCCCTGTTCCCGCCGATCTATTACGGCGTGCGCTTCAGCCCGGCGCTGACGCTGGCCTGCTCGCTGCTCGTCTGGCAGGCGGCGCTGGCGTTCGAGCTCAACCTGCCCAATTCCGGCGGGGTCTGGTTCTTCAACCCCTTCGCCTGGCAGGTGATCTTCACGCTCGGCGTCATCCTCGGCCGCACGGTGCAGCTCGGCATCGCCGCGCCGCGGCTGCGCTGGCTCGACGCGCTCGCCGTCGCCTTCCTCCTCTTCGCCTGGCTGGTGAAGATCCCGGCCGGCAACCCGACCGGCATCGCGGCGCTGAACGACTGGTTCGATTCCGTCCAGCTCGGCTCGGACAAGACCAATCTCGCCTGGAGCCGGCTCCTCCATCTCGGAGCGCTGACCTGGCTCGCGATAAGCTGGCTGCCGGCGAGCGGGAGGCTGACCCGCTCGGCCCTCGGGCGGGCTTTGGCCTGCTCGGGGCGCAACTCCCTGCATGTCTTCTGCGTTGGTATCGTGCTCGCCGTCACCGGCCAGATCGTGCTGGCGGAAACGTCTTTCGCCCTGGACGTCCAGTTGCTGCTCTGCGCCGGCGGCATTACAATGCTGACGGGGCTAGGGATTTTCCTGTCGTGGTACCGTTCGATCACGAGTCGCGAACAGCGCGCCGGGCCCGCCGCGGCGTCGGGCGCGCCGGTGCAGCGGCCATCCTTCTCGCCGCGCTGACCTCGTTCGGCGCGGCCGCGCCCACGCCGTCGCCCGTCGCCGTGGATGCGCGCTGCCGCGCGGGCGCGATGCAGCCCTTTCGTCCGCTGATCCCGGCGGCGCGGCGGGCTCTGCAGGAGACGGGCCGGCTGATCATCGTCGCCCTCGGCTCCTCCACCACCGCCGGCTCGGGCGCCAGTGCCGAGGACAAGAGCTACCCCTTCGTCCTGCAGAGCGAACTGCGCCGGCGGCTGCCGGGGGCGGAGGTGCGCGTCCTCAACAAGGGCGTCGGCGGCCAGTCGGCCTACGACATGCTGCGGCGGATGGACAACGACGTCATCGACGAGAAGCCCTCGGTGGTGATCTGGCAGACCGTGATCAACGATGCGATCCGCGACATCGGCGAGGACAAGCTCGCCAAGATCCTGCGCAAGGGCATCGCCAAGGCGCGCGCCGCTGGCATTGACACGATCCTGATGGACCTGCCCTGGCTGCCGCGGGAGGGGCGCTACCCGCATTTCGACGAATACCGGGCGGTGCTGGCCAGGACGGCGGAGCAGCAGGGCGTCTCGCTGTTCCCGCGCTACGCCATGATGCGGGGCTGGGCGCGCTCGAAGCAGTTCACCGAGCAGGAGCTGGTCGGCATGGATGGGCTCCACCTCGTCGATGCGGGCTATCGCTGCCTGGCCTCGCGCCTGGCGGACGGCATCGTCGCGGCGGTGGGCGACGTGCCGATCCAGATCATCGGCCGGCCGGCCAGCCTGGGCGAGTGAGCGGAACCGGGTTCCGGGGCTATTTCGCCAGGACCTCGATGTCGCGGTCGATACCGGATTCGACCTTGAAGTCGCGCGAATAGACCTGCCCCTCCTGCCGGGCGATCAGGACGTAGTCGCCCTCCGCCAGGATCACCTGCGGGAAGGCGCCGATGGCTTCGCGGATGACGTCGCCGCCCGGCGTCAGCACGCTGAAGGCGGTGCCGGCGAAGGCCTCTCCTCCGGCGGCGGCGACGAGCTTCAGCGTCACCTTGGCGGCGCGGTGATGCAGCGTCGCATCGGTGACCTTGCCTGTCTCGACGCGGACGTCGGCGCGCTGGATGGCGTTGGAATCGCCATAGGTCGAGACGACGTGATAGGTGCCCTCCGGCAGGCGGATGAGGTCGCCGGCCTTGGCGTCTCCGGTGACGAGGCGCCCTTCCGAATTGCCCTGCAGCGGCACGAAGACCTGGAAGGAGAGCTGGCCCGCCGGGATCGGCGTGTCGCCGATCGAGCCGGCGAGGGTGAGGGCGCCGGCGCTGATCGCGACCTGGTCGTTCAGCCCCTGCGGCCCGAGCGTGATCCGCCGGGTGCCGCTGGCGAAGCCGTAGGCGGCATGCACGACATAGCTGCCCGGCGGCAGGGAGAAGCTCGGATTGGCGCTGGCGGAGCGGGCGACGATGCGCGGCGCCGAGCCGTCGGCGGCCTCGGCCAGGACGCGCCAGTTGAGGCCCGAGCGGATCGGCTTGCGGTCGTTGGCGAACTGGGCGCCGAGGGAGAGAAGGGCGAGCCCCGTGCCGGCGACCGGCGGGGCGGGAGCGGGAAGCGGCGGCGGCTCGGCCGGCGCGGGCGCCTCCGGCTGCGCCGTCTCGGGGCGCTGCGGCGGGATCTGGGCCGCGGCGAGGCCCGGCGCGAGCAGGGCCGCGAGCAGGGCGAGCGCGCGCGCCGCGCGGCGGCCAGCTTCGAAGCCATCCAGTTCAAACATGCATCTCGTCCTCAGCGCCCTTGCGGCGATGTCTGAACAGGCTCGCTTGTCCTCATCATGGCAAAGGCCTAGGTCAGGGAGGTTGCCATCGTCGCGGATGTTTCATGACCGATACGCTCTCCCTGCTCAAGCTGCGTCGCTCGGTGCCGCCGCAGTTCCTCACCGCTCCCGGCCCCGAAGGGGCGCAGCTCGACGAGCTCCTCGCCGTCGCGGCCCGGGTGCCCGACCACGGCAAGCTCGTGCCCTGGCGCTTCGTCGTCTTCAAGGAAGAGGCGCGGGAGGAGGCCGCCGCGGTGGTCGAGCGGGTCTTCCGCCAGCGCAATCCGCAGGCCAGCGCCGAGCAGGTCGAATTCGAGCGCAAGCGCCTGACCCATGCCCCCGTCATCGTCGCGGTGGTGTCGCGGGCGCGCGAGCACGTCAAGATCCCGCTCTGGGAGCAGGAATTGTCGGCCGGGGCCGTCTGCATGACGATGCTCGTCGCGGCCTATGCCATGGGCTATGCCGGCTCCTGGCTGACCAACTGGTTCGCTTTCGACCGCGAGGTGCTGACGGAATTCGGCCTCGCCGAAGACGAGCGTATCGCCGGCTTCGTGCATCTCGGCACGCCGACCGCGCCGATCTCCGATCGCGACCGGCCGGTGATGGCCGATATCGTCAGCTATTACGGGACCTGAACGATGATCTATTCGGCGACGCGGGAGGATCTCGGCTTCGCGCACGATCCGTTCAAGGCCATCGTCGCGCCGCGTCCGATCGGCTGGATCACGGCGCTGAACGGCAAGGGCGAGGTCAACCTCTCGCCCTACAGCTTCTTCAACGCGATCTCGGCGCGGCCGAACATGGTCGTGTTCTCCTCGGAGAACAAGAAGGACGCGGTGAGCTTCATCGAGGAGACCGGCGAGTTCACCTGCTCGCTGGTCTCGGGCGCGCTGGTGCGGCAGATGAACCTGACCTCGGCGCCGCTGCCGCGCGGGCAGAGCGAATACGCCCATGCCGGGCTCGACATGGCGCCGTCGCGCTTCGTCAGGCCGCCGCGCGTGGCGGGCACGCCGGCGGCGCTGGAATGCAAGTCCGTCTCGATCCAGCAATTGCTCGACATCGACGGCAAGGAGGTGCCGCGCTGGATGGTGATCGGCCAGGTCGTCGGCATCTTCATCGACGACGCCTTCGTCAAGGACGGGCGCTTCGACACGGCCGGGGCCAACCCGATCGCGCGCTGCGGCTATGCCGATTACGCCGCGGTGACGGAGCTGTTCTCGATCCAGCGGCCGCCGGGCGGCTAGAGCATCGGACCTAAAAGTGGAATCCACTTTTCGGAAAAATCCGATGCACTAACAATGAGATAGATCATCGTTACCGCGTCCGAAAGGACGCGCGATGATCTAGGGACCGGCCGCCGGAGGAGCGGGTCAGCCGTCCGCCAGCGGACCCTTCACCCGGTAGTCGCCCAGTTCGGCGAGCGCCTTGTTGAGGGTCGCGGCCTCCAGCGCCGCGCCTTCCGGCACCATCAGGCGCGGTGGATCGAGCGTGACCTTGGCGCCCGGGACCAGAGCCGCGGCGGCGCGCTGGACGGCGCTGGCGCAGCCGCTGCAATGCATGCCGGACACTTCGAAAACCTGAGTCATCGGAATCACCTCCGGCCGATCATTCAGCCAGTTTGCGAGCGCGGGCGACGAGACGCTCCGCCCTGATCAGATGGGGACGATCCAGCATTTCGCCATCGAGCCCGATCACGCCGGCGCCGGGATTGGCGGCGAAGAGCGCGATGATCCGCTCGGCCTTGGCAAGCGCTTCCGGCGCCGGGGCGAAGATCTCGTTGATCGGCGCGACCTGCGCCGGGTGGATCGCCATCTTGCCGGTGAAGCCGTCGCGCCGGGCGGCGAGGCATTCGGCGCGGAAGGCCGCCTCGTCGCGGAAATGGGTGAAGACGGTGTCGATCGCCTCGACCTGCGCGGCGCTGGCGCCGAACAGGGTGAGGGCGCGGGCGAGGCGGTAGGGATCGGCATAGGAGCCGTCCTCCAGCCGGTTGGTCTCGGCGCCGAGCTCGGCCGAGAGATCCTCCGCGCCCCAGGTCAGCGCCATCAGCCGGTGCGAGGAGCGGGCATAGCTGCCGAGGCCGAAGACGCCCTTGCCGTTCTCGGTCGCGATCGGGAGGATGCCGGTCGCGCCGTCGGGCAATTCGGCCTCGGCCTCGCGCACGGCGATCTTGGCGGCGAGATGGCCGACATCGACGCCGCCTTCCGATTTCGGCAGCATGATCGCGTCCGGCGCGCCCGGCATCACCGCGTCGAGATCGGCATCGCTCATCCCGGTCGCGAGGCCGTTGATCCGGACGATCAGCCGCGGCCGCTTCGGCAGGGCGCGGGCCGCTTCGAGGAAGTCGCGCGTGATCGCGCGGGCCTGCGGCTTGCCGTCGAGGGCGACGGAATCCTCGAGGTCGAGGATCAGCGCGTCGGCGCCGCTCTCCAGGCCCTTCTGCTGCTTCTTCGGGCTGTCGCCCGGCACGAACAGGAGCGAGCGCATCCGGGTCAGACCGCGACCGGGGCGGGGGCGGGGTGCTTGCGCATGAAGGCCTGGCGGCGGCATTGCGCGACCAGCGTGCCGTCCTGCTTGTAAGCCTTGTGTAGGAACTCGACGATGCCGGCGTCGGGCCGCGAGCGCGACTCGCGCTTGGCCACGATCTCGGTGGTGCAGTTCACCGTGTCGCCCTCGAAGAGCGGGGCGGGGAAGACGACGTCGGTCATGCCGAGATTGCCGATGGTGGTACCGACGGTGGTGTCGTTGACGGAGATGCCGATCATCAGCCCCAGTGTGAACAGCGAGTTCATCAGCGGCTTGCCCCATTCGGTCTCGGTCGCACAGAAATGCGCGTCGATGTGAAGGGGTTGCGGGTTCAGCGTCATGTTGGAGAACAGCATGTTGTCCATCTGCGTGACGGTCCGCGTCAGGCCATGCTCGATGACGGCGCCGACCTGGAAGTCCTCGAAATAGATCCCGCCGCGCTTGTGGCGCACCCGTTCGGCCATCGATCGTCTCCGCATCAAAGATGCCGGCCAGTGAGCCGGCGCGGAAAGTGGTAAAGGGGGTTCAGCCGGGAGGGAAGCGGAAAGCATCCGGTTAACCGGGAGCGGGGCGGCCTTAACGCTTCGCTTACCATAAGTGAGGCAATCTCGTGGCGCGTCCCCGCAGCATCGCGGCGCGGCGCGTTCGAGACCGCCGATGTTCCTCTTCACCACGCCGCCGAGCCGCGAGACGCAAAGCCCCAATCCGGTCGTCAGCGCCATCCGCGAGGGCGCGGAGCGGACCGGCACCGGCTTCGACTATCTGCTCAAGACCGCGCAGCGTGAATCGGCGCTGACGCCCGACGCCAAGGCGAAATCCTCGAGCGCCACCGGCCTCTTTCAGTTCATCGAGCAGACCTGGCTGTCGATGGTGAAGCAGGAGGGGCCGAAGCAGGGCCTGCAGGGCTATGCCGATGCGATCAGCGAGAGCGGCGGGCGGCTCAGCGTCACCGATCCGGCGATGCGCGAGAAGATCCTGCAATTACGCAACGACCCGCAGGTCTCGGCCGTGATGGCCGGTGCGCTGACCCAGAAGAACCGCGATCAGCTCGCCAGCAGTCTCGGCCGCCAGCCGCAGGCGGGCGAGCTCTATATGGCGCATGTGCTGGGCGCGCGCGGCGCCGCCGAGCTGATCCGCACCGCCGCGACCGATCCGAGCCGCGTCGCGGCCCGCGACTTCCCCGAGGCCGCCGCCGCCAATCGCGGCATCTTCTACGACAAGGCCGGCCGGGCGCGCAGCGCACAGGAGGTCTATGGCGCGCTCGCCGCCAGCCATGCCAGCACGCAGATCGCGGCGACCGCGACCGGAAGCGCCGCAGCCGGCGAAATCCCGGCGGCCGAGATCGCCGCGGCGCTCCAGCCGGGACGGGCGCATGGGCTGATCGGGCTGTTCTCGACCGGCGGCTCGCGCTCCCCGGTCTCCCAGGCCGTCGCCAATCTCTGGACGACGCCGCGCGCCAACGGCACCCGCATGGCCTCGCTGGAAGGCGGCGAACGCTATTTCCCGCGGGTGAAGAGCGACGCGTCGCCGGCCGCTGCCGAGGCCCGGCGGAGCTCGGACGGCGGCGGGCAGGGCAAGGCCGTGGCCGCGCCCTTGCCGCCGACGCGCCCAGCCGATCTCGCCGATCCTGCCGCGGGCGCGACCCGGGCCGCCAAGCCGCGCCGCGGGCCGCTCGACCTGTCTTCCTTCATGACCCAGCGGAGCGGTGCATGATCGTTCGCCGTTTCCTGCTCTGGGCCCGCACGGCTCCGGCCGAGGCGCGCGCCTCCGGCGCTGCGGCGTTGGCCGGTGCCTATCTGGGCTCGAAGCTCTCGCCCGAAGACAGGCAGGAGGCCGAGACGGCGCTCATCGCCCTGCTCGACGATCCGTCGCCACTGGTGCGCCGCGCCATCGCCGAGGCGGTGGCGGCTTCGCCGCGTACGCCGCGCAGCCTGGCGCTCGGACTCGTCGCCGAGCAGGGCGACGTCGCGGCGCTGGTGCTGGCGCGCTCGCCGGTGCTGACCGAGGCCGATCTGGTCGATGCCGCCGCCGTCGGCGACGGGCTCGCCCAGCGCGCCATCGCCATGCGCCGTCGCCTGCCGGCGAGCGTCGCGGCGGCGCTGGCCGAAGTCGGCTGCGAGGAGGCCCTGCTGACCCTCGCCGGCAACCGGACGGCGGAGATTCCCGCCTTCTCCTTCGAGCGGATGATCGAGCGTTGCGGCGATGCCGGGGCGCTGCGCGAGGCCCTGCTGGAGCGCTCCGACCTGCCGCCGGGCCTGCGGCAGGTGATCGCGGCCCGCGTCTCCGACGCGCTGGCGCATTTCGTCTCGGGCTGCGGCTGGCTGACGCCGGAGCGCAGCGCGCGGCTGGCGCGCGAATCGACCGAGCGCGTCGCGGTGGCCCTGGCTGCCGGCGGCGAGGCGAGCGACGCGCCGGCGATCGTCGAGGTGCTGCGCGCGACCGGGCGCCTGACGCCGGGACTGATGCTGCGCTCGCTGCTGAGCGGCGAGCCGGCGCTGGCGGAGGCAGCCTTCGTCGTCCTGTCGGAACTGCCGCCGATGCGTGTTGCCGCGCTGCTGCGCGACCGGCGCGGCGCGGGCCTGCGGGCGCTCTGCCGCAAGGCCGGGCTGCCGCCCGCGCTGGAGCCGGCCTTCGTCGCGGCGATCCTGGCGCTGAATGCGCGCGGCTTCGATGCCGGCGGATCCCAGGGCATCGACCGTGCGCTGCTGCGCGACGTGCTCGACGCCTGCGAGGCGATGGCGGGACCGGAAGCCGATGCGCTGCTGGCGCTGCTGCGGCGCATGGATGCCGAAGCCGCACGCGAGCAGGCCCGGCTGATGGCCGATTCGCTTGCCGACGACGCCGCCTTCGCGCTGCTGGTCGAGGCCGACCCGTCCTTCCTGATCGAGCTCGAAAGCGGCGATCTGCGCGACGCGGCCTGATCGCTTCCGCGTCGTTGCGAGCGTCATGACGGCGAGGGTTCAGTAGCCGAACTGTTCCCTCAGGATGCGCTCGTCGAGGCTGTGGCCGGGATCGTGCAGCATGACGAGGTCGACGCTGCGGTCTATCGCGATCGAGACCGAGGCGACCTCGTCGATCTGGGTATGGTCGGCGACGGCGCTGACCGGGCGCTTGTCGGCCTCCAGCACCTCGATCGTCACCTTGGCATAGTCGGGCAGCAGGGCGCCGCGCCAGCGCCGGGGCCGGAAGGCCGAGATCGGCGTCAGCGCCAGCAGCGGCGCGTCGAGCGGCAGGATCGGGCCGTTGGCGGAGAGGTTGTAGGCGGTCGAGCCGGCCGGGGTCGCCAGCAGCACACCGTCGGCGATCAGCTCGGCGAGGCGGATCTGGCCGTCGACGGAAATCCTGAGCTTGGCGGCTTGGTAGGAACGGCGCAGCAGCGAGACCTCGTTGATCGCCTTGGCCTCGATCTCGCCGCCCTGGCGCTCGACGGCATGCATCGACAGCGGGTGGACGACGCTGCGCTCGGCGGCCTCCAGCCGCTTGCGCAGGCCGCGCTCGCGGAACTCGTTCATCAGGAAGCCGACGGAGCCGCGATTCATGCCGTAGATCGGCGTGCCGGTGCCGAGGACGCGATGCAGCGTCTGCAGCATCAGCCCGTCGCCGCCGAGCGCGACGATGACGTCGGCCTCCGACGGGTCGGCGTTGCCGTAGCGCTCGACCAGCTTGGCGAGGGCGGCTTCGGCTTCCGGGGTTTCGCTGGCGACGAAGGAGATCGCGCCGAATCGCTCGGTCATGACGGGTCCTGAAGCGGCGGGCCTGAGGTTCGCCCTCGCTGTAGCACGGGGCGGCGGACCGGCGCGAGGCGCCGGGCCGGCAAAGCGCTGCCCGCCGGACTGGCGCGGCGTTCCGCGGCCGGGCGCGTTCTCAAGGCTGCTCGCCCGGCTCGCCGGTGCGGCGTGCGAGCGCGCGCAGCATCGCCGCGCAGAGTGCGAGCGAGCCCATCACGCCCTGGCCCGAGCATTCCGCCACCAGAGCCTGGAAGGCGAGGCTGTCGTCGGAGACGAGGCATTGCAGGCTCCAGCTCCAGCCCGGAGCCTTTTCGCGCAGCAGCGTGACGGCGGTGTCGATGTCGCCGCTGACCGCGCCGAGCGACTTCCAGAGGCTGCCCTGCTGATAGATGCCGCCGGCCGGCGAGCGCCGCGTGGCGAAGCGCGTCGGCTTGCGCCGCACCGTGAAGCCCAGCGCCTCGTAGATATCGGCGTCGAGCCCGCGGTCGGGCTTGCTGGAAGCCTCGCAACGCTCCGCCAGCGCCAGAAGATGGTTCCGGTCGTCCATTCGTTCCGCAACGCGATCGGGATGCCTTGGGCCGCGGCGAGGCGGCTTCCGGCCGGTCATTGCCGGGCATCCTAGCGCATTGCGGCGGGGCGCGGCCAGCTTCGATGCCGGCCGCTGCCCCGGCCTGCGCCGCCGGGCCGGCCCTCAGGGGCCGATCACGGTGCCGCGCGCGCGGCCGCCCGGAACCCGGCAGGAGCAGCCGATGCCGAGCGGCGCCCGCTGGTAGAGCGTGCAGATCTTGACCGGCGTGCTGCAACGCCCGCCCGAGGCCGCCGGAACTGCGCCATAGGCGGGGTAGGCCGGATAGACGGGGTAGGCGGGGTAAACCTCGTAGCCGTAATCGGGATAGGCGTAATAGCCGTAGCCCGGATAGGCGCCGAGCGTGCCGAGCGTCGCCGCCAGACCTGCGGCGCCCCAGCCCCAGCCGGGACGGCCGCCCCAGCGGCGATAGCCGCCGCGCCAATATCCGGCCTGCGGCCGGTAGCCCCGATAGGCGCCGCGCCAGCCGGCGGCGCCGTGCCAGCCGCGCGCGCCGCGCCAGCCGCCGAAACCTCCGCCATGGAAGCCCCCGGCCCGGAAGCCGTGCCCGCCGCCGCGGTTCTGGGCGGCCGCCTCGGTGCCGGCGGCGAAGAGCAGCGGCACCACCGAAGCCGCGATGAGGAACAGGCGACGCATGGCGCACCTCCGTTGCAGAAACCGCCCCTCGGTAGACAACGGCCGACGCCCTGCGGTGTTCCCGGCGCGGGATCGTCTCAATCGTCCCAGAACGAGCCGGTCTTGCAGCGATAGCCGACGAAGCATGTCGGGGTGTCGCGGCTCGGCACCCAGGCCGGCTCGATGACCTCGTCGAACTGGCAGAAACTGCGGTCCCGGACGAAGCGGTCATAGGTCTGGCCGCCGGTGCCGAGCACGGCGGCCCCGTGCGCCAGCACGTCCTGGCGGCTGGCGGCGCAGGAGCGCGCCGGCGTCGACGGGCGCGGCTGCGCGATGGCGCCCTGCGCGCCCAGGATCAGCGCGAACGCGACTGCGATGCGTTTCATCAAAGCCTCCACGAACGCGGCGAACCGGCGATTCGGCCGGGCCAGCCTTTTCGCATGGCAGCATATCACCGCCATAGGGTCCTCTGTTGCAATGACGCGAAGCGAACCGGGCATGTTCCCGTCGGCGGAAGCCCGAAGCCCGTGCGACGGTCCGGCACGGACTGCGGGCCGCGATGCGGGAGGGACGGTGCCGGCTGAGGGGATCGAACCCCCGACCTTCGGTTTACAAAACCGCTGCACTACCGCTGTGCTAAGCCGGCGCCGGTTCCGGTCCTGCGGACCGGGCGTCAGCCGCCTCCGGAACGGGCCGGCGACGGTGCTTAGCGGTTATCAGCCGCAGCCGGCGAGGGCAAGCGGGTGCGGGTTGGATGGCGGCTCCGCCGATGTCTTCCGCCACTCGCGAAATCCGCCCGGCCGCGGCTTCCGCGGGGAGGTTCCGCGGGCTAAAGCGGTTCGACGACCGGCTTTTCGGGGAAGGTGCAGAGCAGGCTGCCCATGACCAGGACTTCCTTTCCTCCGGGCGGGGCGGACGCCGCCGATCGGCCCGATCCGGGCGGCCGGCCGAGCGAGGTCTTCCGGGCCTTCCTCAAGCTCGGCCTCACCTCGTTCGGCGGGCCTGTCGCCCATCTCGGCTATTTCCGCGACGAGTTCGTGCTGCGCCGCCGTTGGCTCGACGAGGCCGGCTATGCCGATCTCGTCGCCTTGTGCCAGTTCCTGCCGGGGCCGGCCTCGAGCCAGGTCGGTTTCGCGCTCGGCCTGCTGCGGGGCGGGATTCCCGGCGCTCTCGCCGCCTGGTGCGCCTTCACGCTGCCCTCCGCGGCGTTGCTGGTCCTGTTCGCCGCCGGAGCCGGCGCTTTCGGCGGCGTGATCGGCGAGGGCGCCGTCCACGGCCTGAAGCTGGTCGCCGTCGCCGTCGTAGCGCAGGCAGTCTGGGGAATGGCCCGCTCGCTGACGCCAGACAGGCCGAGGGCGGCGATCGCGCTTGCGGCGCTGCTCGTCGTCATCTTCGCGGCGGGGTCCACGGGCCAGGTCGCGGCGATTCTGGCCGGCGCGGTTCTCGGCCTGCGGTTCTGCCGCGAGGCCGGCGCGAGCGTGCCCGGCCACCTGGCCTTCCCAGTCTCGCGCCGGGCCGGGCTGATAGCGCTGGCCCTGTTCGTCCTGCTTCTGGCCGGGCTCCCTCTGGCGGCGGCTGCGAGCGGCCAGCACGGCGTCGCCCTGTTCGACGTCTTCTACCGGGCCGGCGCGCTCGTCTTCGGCGGCGGGCATGTCGTGCTGCCGTTGCTCGAGGCGGCGGTGGTGCAGCCCGGCTGGATCGGTTCGGGTCCGTTCCTCGCGGGCTACGGCGCGGCGCAGGCGGTGCCCGGGCCGCTGTTCAGCTTCGTAGCCTTCCTCGGGGCGGCGATGGCGCCCGCGCCCGCCGGGATCATCGGCGCCACGATCTGTCTCGTCGCGATCTTCACTCCCGGGCTGCTGCTGGTCGTGGCGGCGCTGCCCTTCTGGAACGGCCTGCGCGGCCGCCCGCTCGCCCAGGCGGCGATGCGGGGCATGAACGCCGCCGTCGTCGGCATCCTCGGCGCGGCCTTCTACGATCCGGTCTGGACCGGCGCGGTGCAGAATCCGCGCGATTTCGCGGTGGCGCTGGTGGGCTTCGCCCTGCTCGTGGTCTGGAAGGTGCCGCCCTGGGTCGTCGTGCTGCTGACGGAGGCGAGCGGAGTCGCCCTGGCGCTTCTGTGAAAGCGGGATGACCGCGCCACAACGAAAAGCCCCGCCCTTGGTGGGCGGGGCTCGATCGTCGCCGGAGGCGGCGGTCACTTCAGGATGTCGCGATCCTTGGTCTCGGGCAGGAAGAGCAGGCCGATCACGAAGGTGCCGAGCGCCACGATGATCGGGTACCAGAGGCCCGAGAAGATGTTGCCGCTCGCCGCCACGATGGCGAAGGCGGTGGGCGGCAGGAAGCCGCCGAACCAGCCATTGCCGATGTGGTAGGGCAGGGACATGCCCGAGTAGCGAATGCGGGTCGGGAAGAGCTCGACCAGCAGCGCGGCGATCGGCCCGTAGACCATCGTCACGAACAGCACGAACAGGAACAGGATGCCTACCGCCTGCAGGGCGCGGCTGCTGGAGAACAGCTCGCCGAGCGAGGGGGTCTTCAGGATGCTCGCATCGCCGGCCTTCGGGTAGCCGGCGGCCTGGGCCGCGGCGACCAGCTCATTGACACCGCTCGGCGCATCGGCGCCGTTGACCATCGCCTTGAGCGCCGAACCCGCGGGACCCGGCACCAGATCGTAATGGATCGAGTTGGTGGCGAGTGTCCGGCGCACGACGTCGCAGGGCTTGGTGAAGGTGCGCACGCCGACGGGATCGAACAGCGTGCCGCATTCGGCCGGATCGGCGGTGAGGACGAGCTTCACATTCTCGGTGGCGTTGATGAGGTTCGGGTTCGTCGTCTTCGCCAGCATGGTGAACAGCGGGAAATAGGTCAGCGCCGCGATCAGGCAGCCCGCCAGCAGGATCGGCTTGCGGCCGATCTTGTCCGAGAGCCAGCCGAAGAAGATGAAGAACGGCGTGCCCAGGAGCAGCGCCAGTGCGATCATCAGATTCGCGGTCGTGCCGTCGAGCTTCAGCGTCTGGGTCAGGAAGAACAGCGCGTAGAACTGGCCGGTGTACCAGACCACGGCCTGGCCGGCGGTGCCGCCGAGCAGCGCGATCAGGCCGATCTTGGCGTTGGCCCAGGTGCCGAAGGCCTCCGAGAGCGGCGCCTTGGAATGAGTGCCTTCCGCCTTCATCTTCACGAAGGCCGGCGATTCCGCGAGCTGGAGGCGGATCCAGATCGAGAAGCCGAGCAGGATGATCGAGAGCAGGAACGGCACGCGCCAGCCCCAGGACGCGAAGGCTTCCGGCGTCATGCTGAGGCGCAGCACCAGGATGACGATCAGCGACAGGAAGAGGCCGACCGTCGCCGTGGTCTGGATCCAGGAGGTGTAGAAGCCGCGCCGGCCCATCGGCGCATGCTCGGCCACATAGGTGGCGGCGCCGCCATATTCGCCGCCGAGCGCGAGGCCCTGCAGCAGGCGGCAGGCGATGAAGATCGCGGGCGCCGCGTAGCCGATGCTCTGGAAGCTCGGCAGCAGGCCGACGACGAAGGTGGAAAGGCCCATCACCACCATGGTGACGAGGAAGGTGTATTTACGGCCGATCATGTCGCCGAGGCGGCCGAAGAACAGCGCGCCGAAGGGCCGCACCGCGAAGCCGGCCGCGAAGCCGAACAGCACGAAGATGAATTTCGCCGTGTCGTTGTCGCCGGGCACGAAGGTCTGCGCGATGTTGGCGGCCAGCGAGCCGGCCAGGTAGAAGTCGTACCACTCGAAGACCGTGCCGGCCGACGAGGCGACGATGACCTTTCTTTCTTCCCGTGTCATCGGGCGTGGCGCCGTGGCCGACCCCGATGTCTGCGATGCCATGCTCATGGCGTTTGCCTCCCCTTGGTGATGTCCTTCCCGGGGGCGCGATCCGGCTTCGCTCGATCCGGTATCCGCGCCGCCGGAACGGCGAAACCGCACGCCGTTCCGGGTTGAGGCAGAGGTTTGCGCGTGGAAAGACACCGGTGCAATCAAGCACTTGGTCTTGCACCGTTGGTCTTACGACTATCGATGAAGGCGGGGAAACGCGGCGGAACGGGGCCCGTGGGAGGCGTTCAGCGGCGCCGGCTCGCGGCGTAGAGCGCGATCGCCGTCGCGTTCGAGACGTTGAGGCTGGTGATCGCGCCGGGCACTTCCAGCCGCGCGACATGGTCGCAGAGCTCGCGCGTCCGCTGGCGCAGGCCCTTGCCCTCGGCGCCCATCACCATGACCAGCGGGCGGCGGAGCGCGACGTCGTCGAGCGCGACGTCGCCGTCCGAATCGAAGCCGAGGCGCAGGAAGCCGCGCCGGCCGAGCGTCTCCAGCGCGTCGCCGAGATTGCGCACGGCGACGAGCGGGACATGCTCCAGCGCGCCGGAGGCCGACTTCGCCAGCACCCCGGTCGCCGCCGGCGAATGGCGGATGGTGACGATCACCGCCGCCGCCCCGAAAGCGGCCGCCGAGCGCAAGATCGCACCGACATTGTGCGGATCGGTGATCTGGTCGAGGGCGAGGACCACCGCGTCGTCCGGCAGGCTGTCGAGATCGGGCGAGGGCAGGGGATCGCAAATCAGGTAGAGTCCCTGATGCACCGAATCGGGCGTCAGCAGCCGGTCGATCTCGGAAGGCCTGACCAGCTCGGCCTCGAGCGGCAGCTCGCCGACCTCCTCGCGCAGGCGGCGCAGGGCGTTCTCGGTGGCGAGCAGGCGCCGGAAGCGCCGCTGCGGATTGCGCAGGGCCTCGACGACGGGGTGGACGCCGTAGAGCACGGCCTCGTCGATCTCGCCGGGGCGATGCGGCAGCGGCGCGCCGGGGCGCCGGCCATGGCCTGACGTCCTGCCGCCGGCGGGCCTTGCCTGTTTGGGACGGAATGGCGGGGCCATCGCTTTCTCCAGAATCTTTCGCCTGCCGTGCCACGGCGCGGCGCGCTTGACCAGCGCGGAACGCTCCGCGCGACCCTCCTCGATCGTGAAAGGTCTGAAAATCATGGCAGATGCCAGCCATCGTCTTGTCGTCGTCACCGGAGGCCCGGGTTCGGGCAAGACCACGCTGATCGAGGCGCTCGCCGCCGCCGGTCACAGGGTGATGCCGGAAGCGGGCCGCACGGTGATCCGCGAGCAGCTCGCCGCCGGCGGCCAGGGCCTGCCCTGGGCCGATCGCGGGCTCTTCGCCGCCCTGATGCTGGAGCGGGACCGCCGCAGCCACGCACAGGCGCTGGCCGGGGGCGGGCTCGTCTTCTTCGACCGGGGCATCCCCGACATCGCCGGCTATCTCGCGCTGTGCGGGCTGGAGACGCCCGCGACGCTGGAGCACGCGGGGCGGACCTTGCGCTATCGTCCCAGCGTTTTCATCGCGCCGCCCTGGCCGGAGATCTTCACGCAGGATGCCGAGCGCAAGCAGGATCTCGCCGAGGCGCAAAGGACCTATGAGGCGATGCGCGCGGTCTATCCCCGCTACGGCTACCGGCTCGTCGAATTGCCGCGGACGAGCGTGGCCGAACGGGTCGGCTTCGTCATCGGGCATCTCGCCGCCGAGGCTTAGGCTGCTTTGCACAGGAACCGGCGCCCCGCGGCAGAGAATTTGGCGCGGGTGCCTTTTTGCCGTTGACATGCCGCGGCCCGGTCACCATAAGTCCGGCCGCGCCTGCCGGTCGTCACGCCAGTGACATATCGGTGGCCCGCGGCTCGGAGAGCCGGTCATGGGCGCAGGCGGGGGAATGTCCCGAGCGGCAAAGGGGGCGGACTGTAAATCCGCTGGCTATGCCTTCGTAGGTTCGAGTCCTACTTCCCCCACCACCTTCTTTTTCAGGCACCTGAAATCTCTTCCAGAGGCGTTCCGGCAGCCGCCGTTTCGGGAACGGAGATCGTCTCCGTGATCGGGAAGCGGCCCTGCCGGCTTCCGCCCGCCGGCTCAGCGGGCGGCGCTCCGGAGGCCGGCGCGGATCATCCGAGATGTCGAGGGAAGCTGGAGCGGGTGAAGGGAATCGAACCCTCGTATTCAGCTTGGAAGGCTGCTGCTCTACCATTGAGCTACACCCGCAGCGCGCGCCAAATTCCCCATCATGGCGGGGGAAGTCAAGCGCCCAGGTGAGGAGCGGTCGCGGGGCAGCCCGATTTTGCACCGGCTTAAGGCCCGGATCGGATCCGGCAGCCGCGGAGATCCGCCGGAGCGCGCGGGCGCGGCTTTCGGTTCCGGGCTCGCGCGAATCTCCGGATGCCAGGCGCATCAGGTCCGGAAGTTGCGAAAGAGAGTCCGGAACCTCTCGTAAACGCTTGTTGTATCTTTTGAAAATCAGGCGTCTGCGGTCGTCGCCTGCTGCATGAAGGCGTCGAGCGCCTCGCGCTCCTGCGGCGTCAGCCGGAGGCCGAGCTTGCTGCGTCGCCAGAGCACGTCCTCGGCGCGCCGTGCCCATTCCGACCGCATCAGGTAGCGGACTTCGCGCTCGTAGAGATCGGCGCCGAAGTGTCGGCCGAGATCGGCGAGGCCCGTCGCGCCGGCCAGGATGTCGCGGGCGCGGGTGCCGTAACTGCGGGCGAGCCGTGTCGCGGTGCGGCGCTCGAGCCAGGGACAGGTCCTGGCCAGCTCGCCGACGAGGGCGTCGAAGCCGCGCACCGGGAAGTCGCCGCCGGGCAGGGCGCCCGTCATCGTCCATTCGGCGCGGGCCGCCCAGGGCGCGTGCGGCGCCAATTTGGCCAGCGCCGATTCGGCGAGGCGGCGATAGGTGGTGATCTTGCCGCCGAAGACCGAGAGCAGCGGCGCCGAGCCTGCGGGCGCGTCGAGCGTCAGCACGTAGTCGCGCGTCGCCTCCTGTGCCTTGGAGGCGCCGTCATCATAGAGCGGGCGCACGCCGGAATAGGTCCAGACCACCGATTCCGGCGTCACGGCCTTGCTGAAATACTCGCTCGCCGCGGCGCAGAGATAGGCGATCTCCTCGGGCGTCGCCGCGACATCGGCGGGGTCGCCGCGGTAGTCGCGGTCGGTTGTGCCGATCAGGGTGAAGTCCTGCTCGTAGGGGATCGCGAAGACGATGCGGCCGTCGCCGTTCTGGAAGATGTAGCAGCGGTCGTGCTCGTAGAGCTTCGGCACCACGATATGGCTGCCCTGGACCATGCGGACGCCGGCCTTGGCGTTGGTGTGGATGACGCCGTTCAGCACCTCGCCGACCCAGGGGCCGGCGGCGTTGACCAGCGCTCTGGCCCAGATCTCGGAGCGCCCCTGCGGCCCTTCCGCCGTGACATGCCAGAGGCCGTTCTCGCGGATCGCGGCGCGGACGCGCGTGCGGGTGTGGATCGCCGCGCCGCGGACGGCCGCGTCCATGGCGTTGAGCACCACGAGCCGGGCGTCCTCGACCCAGCAATCGGAATATTCGAAGGCTTTCGCGCGATCGTCCTTGAGCGGCCGGCCGGCGGGATCATGGGCGAGGTCGAGCGTGCGCGTCGCCGGCAGCAGCTTGCGCCCGCCGATATGGTCGTAGAGGAACAGGCCGAGCCGGAGCAGCCAGGCCGGGCGCAGGCCCTTGTGGTGCGGCAGCACGAAGCGCAGCGGGCGGATGATGTGCGGCGCGATCGCCCAGAGCCGCTCGCGCTCCATCAGCGCCTCGCGTACCAGCCTGAACTCGTAATATTCGAGGTAGCGCAGGCCGCCATGGATCAGCTTGGTCGAGCGCGAGGAGGTGGCGCTGGCGAGATCGTCCTTCTCGAACAGCACGACGGAGGCGCCGCGCCCGGCCGCGTCGCGGGCGATGCCGCAGCCATTGATGCCGCCGCCGATGATGGCGAGATCGTAGGGGGCCGAGGGGCTGGCGCCGAAGCCGGCCGCGGGCAGTGTGGTTTCGGTCGCCATGTGCATTCAAATCCCGATCGAATGGGCGAGATAGCTTGAGAGAGGCCCGGTCGGCAATGGCTGCGGGCGGCGCCCCGCATTTCCCGGCTTCACCCTGCATGGCGCGCGAGGCCGGGCGGCACGGCGCCCGCTTGACGGATGTCGCGCCGACTCGCCACTGAGCAGTCCAATCAACCCGCATCCTTCGGGAGGCAGCCTGGGGCTGCTCCCGAAGGATGCGGCTTGCGTGGCGACAGGGCAGGACGGGTGGCTGGATGAGCGGGATGCCGGGGCGGGAGGAGACGACGGGGCCTCTCGCCCGCATCGAGTGGCGTTTGCGTGCCGCGCTTGAGATCGTGGGCGGATGCGTCCTGGCGGCGCTGTTCCTCGTGGTGATGGCCGCGGTTCTGAGGCGCTATCTCTTCGGCGGCGGCTTGGTCTGGTCTGACGAACTGGCGACCTGGCTGTTCCTGGCGCTGATCGCCATCGGCGCGCCGCTCGCCGTCACCGGGCCGCTGGCGATGCGGCTCGATGTGGTGGTGAAGCTGCTGCCGGCCGGCGGGCGGCGCGCCGCCGGCGTGCTGGCCGAGGCCGTCGCCTTTCAGGGCGCTTGCGTGCTGGCGCTGGGCGGGGCCGATGTCGCGGCGCTGGTCGGCGGGCATTCGACGGTGCTCGGCCTGCCGGAATGGCTGCGCTTCGCCGGATTTTCCGGCGCGGGCGGCCTGACGGTGCTGATGCTTTTCCTGCATATCCGGCGCGAGCGCGGGGCGCGCGACGCGATCGTCGCGCTGGCTATGGGGCTGTGCCTCCATGCGGCGACGCGGATGCAAGCCGATCTCGTCGCGACGCCGAGCCTCGTCGCGGCGTCGTTCGCCGGAGCGGGGTTGCTGCTCGGCGCACCTCTGCCTTTCGCGCTGCTGGCGGGCGTCTCGGTCACGGCGCCCTTCGGCGGGCTGATGCCGGAGCCGGCCATCGTCCAGACCATGGTCGGCGGCGTCGGCAAGTTCCTGCTGCTGGCGATTCCGTTCTTCCTGCTGGCCGGCGAGCTCCTGACCGAAGGCGGGCTGGCCGAGCGGCTGATCCGTTTCGCCGCGACGCTGGTCGGGCACTGGCGGGCCGGGCTGGCGCAGACGGCGCTGGTTTCCAGCGCGCTGTTCTCGGGCGCCTCCGGCTCGTCGATCGCCAATGCCGCCTTCGGCGCCAAGGTGATGGCGCCGACGCTGGTGGCACGCGGTTATCCGCCGGCGAACGCCGCTGCGATCGTCGCCGGGGTCTCGATGCTCGACAACATCATCCCGCCCTCCATCGCCTTCCTGATCCTGGCGAGCGCGACCAATCTCTCCGTCGGCTCGCTGCTGGTCGGCGGCTTCGTCGCGGGCGGCGTGCTGACGCTGGCGCTCGCCATCGGCATCCGTCTGAGCGTCCGCGGCGTCGCCGACGCCGCGCCCCGGGCGAGCGCGGCCGAGCGGGGCAGGGCGCTGATCGGCGCGGTTCCCGCCATCGGGCTCGGCGTCGTCGTGGTGGTCGGCATCCGCTTCGGCGTCGTCACGGTGACGGAAGCCTCGGCGCTCGCCGTCGCCTATGCCGTCGCGGCCTGCCTGGCGCTGCGCAGCCTGGGCCCGCGCGGCGTCGCGGCCGCCCTGCGCAAGGCGGCGACGGAAACCGCCGCGATCGGCCTGCTGATCGGCGCCTCCGCGCCCTTCGCCTTTCTGCTCGCGGTCGACCGCGTCTCGGAGCAGATGGCAGGCCTCGTCACGGCGCTGGGCGCGGGGCCCTATGCGGTGACGCTGCTCGCCAATCTGGTGCTGCTGGTCGCCGGGCTCTTCCTCGACATCGGCGCGGCGATCCTGCTGCTGGCGCCGCTCCTGCTGCCGGCGGCGGTGGCGGCGGGGCTCGATCCGATCCAGTTCGGCGTGGTGCTGGTCGTCAACCTGATGATCCACGGCCTGACGCCGCCGCTCGGCATCCTCGTCTATGTCGTCAGCGGAGTGATGCGGGTGCCGGCGGGGGCGGTGTTCCGGGCCGTTCTGCCCTTGCTCGGCGTGCTGCTGGCGGCGCTCATGGTCCTGTCGCTGGGCATGGCTGCGTGGCCGGCGCTTGCACCTTCGGCCAAGGCGTTGTTCTGATGACGCCTCGTCACCGGCGCCCGCGCGTCGCCGCCCGCCGTCCTGCCGCCGAACTCCCGGATCTGATGCCGATATGATCTACGCCGACATCGCGACGCGGACCTATAACCACGGCTGGCGGCTCGATCCGATCATCCGCAGCCTGCTCGACACCGATTTCTACAAGCTTCTGATGCTGCAGATGATCCGGGCCTTCCACCCGGAGGTCCGCGTCACCTTCTCGCTGATCAACCGCTCGAAGCATATCCGCCTCGCCGATATCGTCGACGAAGCCGAACTGCGCGCCCAGCTCGACCATGCCCGCTCGCTGCGCTTCACCAAGAAGGAGCTGATCTGGCTGGCCGGCAATACCTTCTACGGCAAGACGCAGATGTTCTCGCCGGATTTCATGGCCTGGCTCGCCGATTTCCAACTGCCCGAATATGATTTGCGCAAGGTCGACGGCCAGTACGAGCTGCATTTCGACGGTCCGTGGACCCACACCACGATGTGGGAGGTGCCGGCGCTGGCCATCATCAACGAATTGCGCGCCCGCCGCGTCATGCTCGGCCAGCGGCGCTTCTCGCTCGACGTGCTCTATGCCCGCGCCAAGGCGAAGATGTGGGACAAGGTCGAGCGGCTGCAGAAGCTGCCGAACCTGAAGCTTTCCGATTTCGGCACGCGAAGGCGCCATGGCCATCTCTGGCAGCGCTGGTGCGTGCTGGCGCTGAAGGAGGGGCTGGGGCCGGCCTTCACCGGCACTTCCAACGTGCTGCTCGCCATGGATACCGACCTCGAGGCGATCGGCACCAACGCCCATGAATTGCCGATGGTGCTGGCGGCGCTGGCCGATTCGGACGAGGAATTGCTGCGCGCGCCCTATCGCGTCCTCGACGAATGGCGCCAGGTCTATGGCGGCAACCTCCTGATCGCGCTGCCGGACGCCTTCGGCACGCAGAGCTTCCTGCGCCATGCGCCGGACTGGGTGGCGGACTGGACCGGCTTCCGGCCGGACAGCGCGCCGCCGATCCCGGCCGGAGAAACCATCATTCGCTGGTGGCGCGAGCACGGGCGCGACCCGCGCGAGAAGCTGCTGGTCTTCTCCGACGGGCTCGACGTCGAGGCGATCGAGCGGGTCTACCATCATTTCGACGGCAAGGTGCGCATGGCCTTCGGCTGGGGCACGGACCTGACCAACGATCTCGTCGGCTGCTCGCCGGACGGCTCGCGCGAGCTCGACCCGATGTCGCTGGTCTGCAAGGTGACGCGGGCGAACGGGCGCCCGGCGGTGAAGCTCTCCGACAATCCCGAAAAGGTCTCGGGCGAACCGGAGGCGGTGGCCCGCTACCGGCGGGTGTTCCGCTAGACCATCGTGCCTCCTTCCGGACGCGGTAACGATGATCGTTCTCATTGCTGGTCCATCGGATCTTTCCGAAAAGTGGATTCCACTTTTCGGTCCGACGCGCTGGCCGCGCCTGAAGCTTTGCCAGAAAGGCTCCGGCGTCGAGCCCGGGACGACGATATCGTCCCGTGAAATCGAAGCGGACGCTAGCTCTTGACGCCGAGGAAGGTGAAGGGCTTCGCCGGTACGAACTGCCCGGTCGCGTCGCCGGAGTAGAGATGATCCTGGTCGGGACCGAGATCGAGCTTGCGCGTGCCGCCGGCCGGGGAGAAGTCGATCTTGTTGAGGTCGACCCAGAAGGTGTTCGGCGTCAGCGCCGATTCGAAGAAATAGAGCTTGCGGGCATGGTCGACGACCGTGCGCCAGCGGGTCGAGGAGATGTTGGGCTCCTCGGGCGTGTTCAGCCCGAACGGCACCGAGACGTTGCGGATCACGCTGAAGACGCTGGCGACGGCGCGGTTGGGGTCCTCGAATTTCGGGATCGCGTTCACGTAGAAGGA
>Ga0180223_1000925_pt1 | contig 27874 bp, 29 predicted proteins | sample eDN5th30CKraftOP_FD_151337 | JGI IMG/M metagenome (GOLD analysis project Ga0180223, IMG submission 151337) | Enriched Organic Plus compost microbial communities from Emeryville, California, USA - eDNA 5th pass 30_C Kraft OP (version 2) (version 2) ... | reverse complement strand
AGTACAGGCAGCCGTCCACGACCTCGGACAGGTTGTGCGGCGGGATGTTGGTGGCCATGCCTACGGCGATGCCCGAGCTGCCGTTGACGAGCAGATTGGGCAGACGCGAGGGAAGCAGCAGCGGTTCCTGTTCGCTGCCGTCATAGTTGGGCCCGAAGTCGACGGTTTCCTGGTCGATGTCGGCCAGCAGCTCGTGGGCGATCTTGGACAGCCGGATCTCGGTATACCGCATGGCGGCCGCGCTGTCGCCGTCCACCGAACCGAAGTTGCCCTGCCCGTCCACCAGCATGTAGCGCAAGGAGAAGTCCTGCGCCATGCGCACGATGGTGTCGTACACCGCCTGGTCGCCGTGGGGGTGATATTTACCGATGACGTCCCCGACAATGCGCGCGGATTTCTTGTAGGCCCGGTTCCAGTCGTTGTTCAGTTCATGCATGGCGTACAGCACGCGCCGGTGCACCGGCTTGAGCCCGTCCCGCACGTCCGGCAGGGCACGGCCCACGATCACGCTCATTGCGTAATCCAGGTAGCTGCGACGCATCTCCTCTTCCAGCGAAATCGGAAGCGTCTCCTTGGCAAAGGAATCCATAGAGTATCTAAAGGTAAAATCGTGAACAGGAACCGATTACGGGCGAATGGGAAATTCTAGCACTTCCCTTCTTTTCTTATATAAGCATGCCAAAGCCGCGCTTTGCGCCCGCCGATGCCATGCGAGAACGCCGTTCCCGCCCCGGGCCGTCCTAGAATTTACTTCAACTTTCAAAGCCTGTTGTTTAAACCCAACGAAGCCCCGAAACTTGAGGTAGAATTCCGCATATCTGGTCGGCAGACGCAAAACGAGCTTAGTCAAGACGGAGAAATGCCGTAAGATTTGCTCTAACAACGCCTGCATTGCCAGTGCAATTCTTGATTGAACCCACAGCATTGCTATACTGGTTACGTTTCCTTTATTTATGCGGCGGAGGTTCGCTGCTCACTTACCAGCATTAAGCTCAACGAGGAGAAACATGAATAAACCCTCCAAAATCGCATTAGCGCTTGCCATCGCGGCCTTCTCGGCTTCGGGTGCAGTTTCCGCGCAAGTTGTCGACAACTGGCAGAACCCGTACGGCGACGTCTGGATGAACGGCACCAACGAACTCTGCTGGCGCGACAACTTCTGGACTCCCGCCACCGGCATTGCTGGGTGTGATGGCGTTCCCGTCGCTCAACAGACTCCTGTCGTTGCCCCGACGGCGACCAAAGTCGTCCTGAACGCCGATACGTTCTTCGACTTCGACAAGGCCACCCTCAAGCCGGAAGGCCGCCAGGTGCTGGACCAGGTCGCTGCGCAAGCTTCCTCCATCAACCTCGAAACGCTTATCGCTGTCGGCCACACCGACTCCATCGGTACCGAAGCCTACAACCAGAGCCTGTCCGAGCGCCGCGCCAATTCCGTCAAGGAATACCTGGTCGGCAAGGGCATCGATCCCAACCGCATCTACACGGAAGGCAAGGGCGAACTGCAGCCCGTGGCCAGCAACGCCACGCGTGAAGGCCGCGCCCAGAACCGCCGCGTTGAAATCGAAATCGTGGGTACGCGCCAGCAGCAGCAATAAGCCTTACCCAGGCCACTGCGTTCGCCCTTGCGGTTGACGCTACAATAAGGGGCACCCGCCACGCGGGCGCCCCTTATTCATTTCCAGGGCCTGACCATAGGCCCCCCGCCCATGACAGCAAGCATCAGCCCCGCCCCTGCCGCCCCCAATGTCGACCAGGCCGAACTGGACAAGTTCAGCGCCCTGGCCTCGCGATGGTGGGACCCCAACAGCGAATTCAAGCCCTTGCACGCCATCAATCCGCTGCGCCTGGGCTGGGTGCAGCAGCAGGCCGGGCCGCTGGCGGGCAAGCGCGTCATCGACGTGGGCTGCGGCGGCGGCATCCTGGCCGAAAGCATGGCGCTGGCCGGCGCCGCCGTCACCGGCATAGACCTGGCCGAAAAATCCCTGAAGGTCGCCAAGCTGCATGGCCTGGAGTCCGGCGTCTCGGTGGACTACCAGGCCGTCAGCGCCGAAGACATGGCAAACCGGCACCCGGGGCAATTCGATGTCGTCACCTGCATGGAAATGCTGGAGCACGTGCCCGACCCGGGCTCCATCGTCAGGGCATGCAGCCAGTTGGTCAAGCCGGGCGGCTGGGTGTTTTTTTCCACCCTGAACCGCAACCCCAAGTCCTTCCTGTTCGCCATCGTGGGCGCCGAATACCTGCTGCGCCTGCTGCCGCGCGGCACCCACAGCTACGAAAACTTCATCAAGCCCAGCGAACTGGCCGCCGCCATGCGCGGCGCCGGGCTGTCGCTGGCCGCCATGGCCGGCATGGAATACAACCCCATCACCGACCACTACAAGCTTTCCGGCGACACCTCGGTCAATTACCTGGCCGCCGCGCGGCGCGACTGATTCACCCCATGCGCAAACTCGTCCTTTTCGACTTCGACGGCACTCTGGCCGACACGGCGCCCGACCTGGCCGCCGCCGCCAACAGGCAGCGCGCCCGGCGCGGCCTGCCTCCGCTGCCCTACGAGGCGCTGCGGCCCATGGCCTCCCAGGGCGCCCGCGGCCTGCTCAAGGCCAGCCTGGACATGCTGCCCGACCATCCGGAGTATGAAACCTGCCGCCAGCAGTTCCTGAGCGACTACGAGCAGGACATGACCACGCTGACCGTGCTTTTCCCCGGCGTGCCCGAGCTGCTGGGCACCTTGAAGGACCACGGCTACAGCTGGGGCATCGTGACCAACAAGGTGGAACACCTTGCCCTGCCCATCGTCCAGCACCTGGGCCTGCACACCGAATGCGTGGTCACCGTGGGCGGCGACACCGCCAGCCATCCCAAGCCGCACCCCGCCCCCCTGCTGCACGCGGCCCGGCAGGCCGGCGCGGACCCGGCAGACTGCATCTATGTGGGCGACGACGAGCGCGACATCGTGGCCGGAAAGGCGGCGAACATGCGCACTATCGCCGCCGCCTACGGCTACTGCGGGCTGTCCGAGGTCGCCGCCTGGCAGGCCGACGCGGTGGCGCATTCGCCGGGCGAAATCTGGCCGCTGGTGCGGCGATTCTGGGCAGCGCAAGCGCGCCGTCCCGAAAAAGATATATGTTGACCCCGCGCCATATAACGACTACCGTGGGGGCGGGGTTACCCAGTTAGGTACGTTCATTTTGCCCATAGACGCGTCGCATCACACCGTTTTGTACATTTTCTACGCCTGGCGGCCCCGCCGAGCATCCCGCTCGACAACCCAACAGGAGTATTGAATATGCAAACCGCACAACGAGAATTCGGCATCGTCAAATGGTTCAACAATGAAAAAGGCTTCGGCTTCATCATGCCCGAAGGCGGCGGCAAAGACCTCTTTGCCCACTATTCGGCCATCAGCGGCGGCGGGCACCGCAGCCTCGAAGAAAACCAGCGCGTTTCCTACGTGCCCGGACAAGGCCAGAAAGGCCCCCAGGCCACCGAGATAGAAATCGCCTAATCAAGCGCGCGCCCGCTGGGCGCCCGCCAACACAAGACACTATGAATGATATTTATCCGGACGGGCTGATCGCCCGTCCCCACCACAACGCCTTGCGTTTTTCCGAACTGCGCCTGGGCGACACCGTCTATCTGCAAAGCCGCTGCGGCGCCGTCATCAAGGCGACAGTCACCTTCGTCGGCCATGTCATGGGCCGCCTGACCTATACCGCTGAACAGATATCCCTGATCGGGGCGCGCCTGCGCCAGGACCTGAAGCTGCAAAGAATACGGTTCCGGCTCCAGGACGTGCATCAGGTGGAGCGCGTATCGCACGGTTGACCCGCCGCCTTGTCCAGAGGACTCCGCCGAGCCGGACAAGGCCCGCCGGCAATGATTTTTGCCCCTTTAAATGCCAAAAGGGCCAGATGAAAATCTGGCCCTTTTTGTGGCGTTAGGCAAAAGTGTGATTAACCGAGTGTGACGGATGCCCTGATCCCCCGAAAACGGGGTAGAGCGGAAGAGCCCAGTTCTGGACGGTTTCTTGTTTCGCTTCCTACCGTCCAGCACTGTATAGCGTTGTCTAATCTGGTGGAGTCGGGGGGAATTGAACCCCCGTCCGCAAGCCCTCTGCAGGCAGTTCTACATGCTTAGTCGGTTCATTTTAAGTTTTAACCTCGGAGCGTGCCAGCCGACAGGCCCTTCCTTGGCGATTCACTGAGTTTTAAGCTTTGGCCGAGTGACCCAGCCAAAGCCGATTCTTTGTAGATGACGCTGCTGTAGGTTTCCCTACCTGACCCAAAGACAAATCAGTGCAGCGGCTCACCGCTTAAGCGGCCAGAGCGAAACGCTCGTCGTTGGCGTTTGTAGTTTTCCAGTGGATTTACGAGCTTACTGGTGCTCGGCATGCCCTACTCTGTTTCGCGACCCACGTCGAAGCCGGATCGACCCCAGTGATTGCATTTTAACTCACAATGCACAGGGTTGGACGGGTGCAGGTGGATTTGGTTCCCCGCCAGCAGCGCAACCAGCGCCAGGCCGCTGCATGCGGTCAGCACGATGGCCAGCGACACGACGGGGGCGAAAGGCAGCGCATTGGCGACCAGCGCCCCGGTGGCCGCGATGGCCATCTGCAGAAAGCCCAGCAGCGCAGAAGCCAGGCCGGCCCGCGAGGCAAAGGGCTGCAGCGTCAGCGCCGTTCCCAGGGGATTGGCCACGCCCATGCCCAGAATGAACACCACCCATGAAACGGTTACCGTCGCCAGCCCGGGGGTGCCGCCGCCCAGGAACAGCACGGCGCTGCCGGCGAGGGCGACGGCAAAACCCGCCAGCGCGGCGTTGCGATGCCCCCAGCCCACCGCCAGCCTGGGCGCCAGAAAGCCGACGCCGAACACCACGAATACTGTCACGGCGAAAAAGAGTCCGAACTGAAAGGCGTTCAGGCCGATTCCGCCCATGATGATGGCCGGCGCAAGGGAAAAATAGGTGTACAGACCGCCGATCAGCAGGCTGACCGCCAGCGCCGGGAAGGCGAAAAGCGGATCGACGGCAAGCCGGCCATAAGAGGCGACGATCACGCCGGCGCTGACGCGGGTGCGCCGGTCCGCCGGATGGCTTTCGCCCAGGGCCCTGTGGAAATGCACGGCCAGCACCAGCCCGCACAGCCCGACGATGACGAAGGTGGCCCGCCAGCCGACGGCCGACTGCAGCAGCCCGCCGACCAGGGGCGAGAAGCCGGGCGCGGCGGCCATGGCCGTCATGGTCATGGCCAATGCGCGCGCCAGCGCGGCGCCGTCGAAGATGTCGCGGGCGATGGCGCGCGACAGGACAGAGGCCGCGCAGGCCCCCAGCGCCTGCACTACCCGGCCCAGCACCAGCATGGACAGGCTGCCGGCCAGGGCGCACAGCACGCTGCCGGCAAAGAAGGTGGCCAGGCCGCCAAGCACCAGCCACTTGCGGCCGATGCGGTCGGAAAGCGGGCCGACCAGCAATTGGCCCAGGGCGAAGGCAAGGAAGAATGCGCTGAGGGTAAGGCCCAGCCTTTGCGGCGAGGCCTGTAATTGCGCGCCGATGGCCGGAAATGCAGGCAGGATGATGTTGGTGGACAGCGCCCCGAGGGCGGCCAGGCCGGCCAGCAGGAACAGGGTGCTGCCCGTCAACTGCCGCGCCGGCGAGGCTGAAGCAGTGCTGGCGGATGCCGGATTCATGAAACGCCCCTCTTCCCTTGTAACTTTCAAAATGCAAGTATATGATGAGCATCAATTTGATAGCAAGTCTTCAGCAGGGGCTGCCAATGAAACGCACGGACCTAAGCGCCCCGTCCTGTCCGGTGGCCAAAAGCCTGGGCCGGGTGGGCGAACGATGGAGCATACTGATTCTGCGCGACACCCTGTCGGGGCTGACGCGATTCGATGAATTCGAACGCAGCCTGGGCATTGCGCCCAATATGCTTGCCCGGCGGCTGGGCGAATTGGTGGGCGCCGGCATGCTGGAGCGCGTGCAATACAGCAGCCGGCCGCCCCGCTACGAATATATCCCCACCGAGCTGGGCTGGTCGTTCCGCTCCGTCGTGCTCGCGCTGGCGGAATGGGGCAACGCCCATTTGTCTCCCGCGGGCGCCGCCATACAACTGGTCGATCGCGTCTCAGGGCAGCCGGCGCGGGTGGGCATGGTGGACCTGCGCACCGGCAGGGCCCTTACGCGCCAGCAGTACGTCATGGCGCCGGGACCAGGTGCGGACGAAGCCATCCATCGGCGCTTTGCCTATATCGAAGCCAGGGGGGCCTCCCTCGAAGCCAGGAGGACCTCTCAGGACCGGCCGTCCGCCGGCCCCGGGCAGGCCCGGAAACGGCGGTGACGGGCAGGCTATGCCGGGCCGCAGCCAGTTCCTGGCCTGGCCTGGCGGCTATCCCTTGGCTCCCCGGGGCCAGCACCTGGGCTGAGTGGCTGTCGCCTGGCCGCCGCTAGCGCTTGGCCTCGACGCCGGACGTCTCGTCCCTTGCCAGGAATTTGACCACCGTGCCATGCAGGTGGTCGGCCAGCCATTGCGCCATGGCCTCCTCCTGCACCAGGATCTGCTCGCACACCCGCTTTGTTTCCAAGTCCCCGACCGCCTCCGCCGCGGCGATCAGCACGCGGTACGAGGCGATTTCCATGTGCTCGAAGGCGTAGCTGGCCAAGCTGGCCTTGACCACCTCGTCGGAGACGAACATGCCGCTCAGCCCCTGTGCCATGGCGGTCATCCTGCCGATCACATCCTTGGCGGAAGAGGTGTCTGCGCCCCGGCGCTCCAGGCATCCCCGGATCAGCTTCGCCTGTTGCCGGGTTTCTTCCAGATGCTGCTCGATGCGCGCCCGGAGCTCGGGATAGTGCTCCAGCCGCTGCGACGTGGCGTCCAGCATTTTCTCGGCCTGTTCTTCCATGGCGTGCGCGTCACGCAGCCAGTCCATCAGATTCTCTTCTGCTCGCGTCATGGTCTGCTCCTATGCCAGAGGGCCCGGCAAAAGAAGACAGCGTCCGGGCCTGCTGACCCTCAGCAATTTCGAGACCATGCCAGGCTCGCGCCGGGGCAGGCCGTCGCGCCTTTGCCTGGCATGGCCTGGATCAGGGCCTTGCCAGTGCCCAATGCGCCAATGCGTCATATTCGTGTCACAGGCACGGCGCATGCTGTGCACCATCGGCATTGCCGGGGCCGGCTTCGATGGCTGGCCCACAGGCAGCAGCATGCCGGAAGGTTCTTCTCCGCCACTGGATCCCCCTTCATGTGGCCCTCGCCCCGCCTCAGCGGGGTATTTTTTTGCCGCCGGGCCGCCCCAAGGCTCGGCGCCCCCGGCAAAAACGCCCCCCAGGGGGGCAGCAAGCCGAAGGCGCAGCGTGGGGGCATTTTTTTGCCGCCGGGCCGCTCCGAAGTTCGGCGCCCCGGCATCCCCCTCGGGGCAGCCGGACGCTGGACAGCGCCCGGAACTATCCAGCGCCTGGCGAATCCGGGCGGTACCCAGCCACGGGAGAGATGGACAGCGGGCTGAACGCGCAGCGCGGGGCCATTCCCGTTTGAAGCCGGTTCTGCCGCCGGCGCGGGAATCCGGATAAAAACCGGGTTATTCTTCTGGGCTGGATTTTGCGGAGCACAAACCCATGATTGACCGCCGTTCGGCGCTCGCCCTTCTGGTGGCGGGCACTTTCTTCATGGAAAACCTGGACACGACGGTGATCACACCGGCCATTCCCGCCATGGCGGCCAGCTTCGCGGCGCAGCCGGTCGATCTGAATACCGGCGTCTCGGCCTATATGCTGACGCTGGGCGTGTTCATCCCCATCAGCGGCTGGGCGGCGGAGCGCTTCGGCGCGCGGCGGGTGTTCACCTTCGCCATCGCGCTGTTCACCCTCGCCTCGCTGCTGTGCGGCCTGTCGACCTCGCTGCCGCAATTCGTGGCCATGCGCGTCCTGCAGGGTATCGGCGGCGCCTTGATGGTGCCCGTCGGGCGGCTAACGGTCTTGAGGGAAACCCCCAAGAAGGAACTGGTCCGGGCCATCGCCGTACTGACCTGGCCGGCGCTCGTCGCACCCGTGCTGGGCCCGCCCCTGGGGGGCCTGATCGCCGACCACGGAAACTGGCGCTGGATTTTCTGGCTCAACCTGCCCCTGGGCCTGGCCGCCTTGCCGCTGGCCTGGAAAATCGTGCCCGCGACGGCGCGCCATCGCGGCAAGGCATTCGACTGGCCGGGCTTTCTGCTGATCGGCAGCGGGCTGTTCGGCCTGATGGCGGCCGCCGAGATGCTGTCGCGGCCCGACGCCGCCTGGCTGAAGACGGCGCTGGTCCTGACGGCCGGGGCCGGCCTGATGTCGGCGGGCCTGCGCCATCTCAGGCGCACGGCCCGGCCGATGTTCGATCTGGACGCACTGAAGCTGCAGACTTTTGCGGTGTCGATCTGGGGCGGCTCGCTGTTTCGCATGGGGGTGAGCGCGGTTCCCTTCCTGATCCCGCTGATGTTCCAGATCGGTTTCGGCTTCGATGCCTTCTCCGCGGGCGCCATGCTGATGGCCGTCTTTGCCGGGAACCTGATCATGAAATCGATGACGACGCGGGTGATGCGGTGTTTCGGCTTTCGCCCCGTGCTGGTCGTCAACGGCCTGCTCAATGCCGCCATGATCGGCGCCTGCGCGCTTTTTTCCACAGACACCCCGCTGTGGCTGATGTGCGGCGTGCTTTTCGTGGGCGGCATGACCCGCTCGATGCAGTTCACCGCGCTCAATACCATTGCCTTTTCGGATGTGCCCCAGGAGAGAATGTCCGACGCCAACACCCTGTTTTCCACCGCTTTCCAGCTTGCCATGGGGCTGGGGGTGGCGCTTGGCGCCGTCGCCTGGCGCGTCGGCGAAACAGTCATGTCCGGCGCCGGCGCGGCCACGCCTTTCCGCATCGCCTTTCTTGTCGTGGCCGCCGTCTCCCTTCTGGCGGTGCTGGACAGCGCCCGGCTCAAGCCCGGCGCGGGTGACCATGTCGCGCGAAACAAATCATAGCCGGGCACGCCAGTTGCTACCACGGGTGTCAAAAGCTCAAGAAGCACTACGCGACAAGGGAGAACCGCCATGTCTCATGAGATGATGCCTTTCGTCTTCTATTGCCTGGGCGCACTGCTTTTGGGAGTGCTCGGAATGGTTTACTGGGCCGATGAGCGCAAAACACCCCAGCCCGCGAAAGCCCGGCCCGCCATGCGCCGGCGCGCCGGAACGCGCAAGGCGGGGCGGTTGAAGCTGGCGGGCGGCGGCATCGTGCGCGCGCCCTCATAGGCGCCGCCGGCGGGCTCGCCCCGGCGGTTTTGGGGGCCGCGCTTGCGCCCTTGCCGCGGCGGGCATGGGGTTTGCGCCTTGCCCGCGGCACCTAGCCTGGAGAACATGATGACCACAGCGAAAACCAATCCACCGCGCGCGGACCGGCTGGCGCGGGACGAAAACGCCACCCGGGACGAAGCCGAGGGCAACAAGGCGACGCGCTTCGACGGCGACCCCACCCCCAAGGCGGCCGCGCGCTCGGCGTTCAAGCCCAAGGACGACACCCCGCTGATACTCGAGAAAAAATCCGGTCCACGCAAGCCGGAAAAATAGGCGGCGCTGCCCAGGTCAGGGCCTGAAGCGCAGCGCAGCGGCTGGAAAACGTGACCGCCCCTCGATCGGGTCATCGCAGTCCTGCACCATGCCGGCCTGTGTGAACATGGGATGCGACATGGCCTCGGCCATGTCCAGTACCGGCGTGACGCAGCAGTCGCTTTTCTCGAATTCGGCCACCCATTGGGCCTGCGTCTTGCCGCCGAAAATCTGCTGCAGCTCGTCCCGCAGGGCGCGGGCGGCGGTGCTGCCCGGCGCCTGGCCTTTTTGCCAGTGGCTGTCGGCCAGGTCATCGCGGCCCAGGACGCGGCACACCCGCTTCCAGAAATGATGCTCCAGCGCTCCCACCGCCATGAAGCGTCCGTCCGCGGTTCGGTAAGTGTTGTAGCAAGGCGCGCCGCCGGTCAAAAGGCCGTTGCCGGCGGCGGGCGGCGGCTCGTCCAGATTGGCCGATGCCGCGGCCAGGATGTTGGCGGCGAAGACGGCCGCCGTCATGGACACGTCCACGTGGCTGCCCTTGCCGGTCTGGCGCCCAGCCAGCAGCGCGGCCAGCACGCCCATGGCGGCGGTCTGCGCGCCCCCCAGCATGTCGGCCACCGGCAGGCCGGACAGCGCCGGGCGGCCGTCGCGGCCGGCCATCTGGTCCAGCGCGCCGGCATACCCCAGGTAGTTGACGTCGTGGCCCGCCCGATCGGCGTACGGGCCTTGCTGGCCATAGCCCGTAATCGAACACATGACGAGCCGTGGATTGTGCCGGTGCAGCGTTTCCCAGCCCAGGCCCAGGCGCTGCATGACGCCCGGCCGAAAGCCCTCCAGCAGCGCATCGGCGGAGCCCGCCATGTCCAGCAGCTGCCGCCGGCCGGCGTCCTGCTTGAGGTCCAGGGTGACGACTTGCTTGCCGCGCTGCAAGGCCACGAAAGCCTGGCTCGTGCGCTGGCGCGCGCCGCCCATGAATCTTGCCGGATCGCCCGTCGGCGGCTCGACCTTGACGACGGTGGCGCCCATCTGCGCCAGCAGCAGCGTGGCCGCCGGGCCGGGCAGCAGCTGTGTCAGGTCCAGGATGCGTACGCCCTGCAGGGGCAGAAGCGATGCGGGCTCAGGCGGATGCGGCACCGAAGCACCCCCGCCCCACGGCCACCAGGCGTTCCCGCTCGTTCAGCACATCCACGTCCACCACCCCCACGCTGCGCCCCACCCGCCTGACCAGCGCCTTGCCCAGCAGGTGGGCGCCCGAGGCGGGCCGCAGGAAGTCGACGCGGAAATTGATGGTGGGCACCGGGGCCTGCGTGCCCATGATGACGGCGAAAGCCCCCGCCGTGTCGATCAGCGAGGCGATGGCGCCGCCGTGGAACTGCTCCGCCGAGGCCATGCGGCGCAATTCGTCGCGCATGGGCATGCGCAGATGCAGCGTGCCCGCCGCCGCGTCCATCTGCACGCATTCGAGGCCGTGCAGGCGTATATACGGGGAGCTGTCCAGCCAGCCCTGCAGCTGTTCCGGCGTCATGGCGCGGTGTTGTGTCATGCGTCTTCCTTTTTTGTCTCGCCGCCGCCCAGGCAGGCATGCACCAGGCTGACCCAGTAGGCGCTGCCCAGCGGCAGTATGGCGTCGTTGAACTGGTAATGAGGGTTGTGCACCATGCAGCCGCCCTGCGAACCGGTGCCGTTGCCTATCCATACATAGGCGCCCGGACAGGCCTCCAGCATGAAGGCGAAATCTTCGGCCGCCATCAGTGCCTGGCCGTCCGTCAGCACGCGCTCCGGGCCCACCAGGCAGAGCGCCGCCTGCAGGGCGATGCGTGCCTCTTGCGGCGTATTGATGGTGGGAGGATAGCGCCTGTCGTATTTCAGGTCGATCTGCGCGCCATGCGCCAGCGCCACGCCTTCGCAGATGCGTTCGATCTCGGCCTGCACCGCGTCGCGCACCGAAGCCTTGAACACCCGCACCGTGCCGGACAGGCTGGCATGCGCGGGGATGACGTTGTGCGTGTCGCCCGCATGGAAGGTAGTGATGGACACCACCGCCGAATCCAGCGGGCTGACGCGTCTGCTGACCACGCCCTGCAGCGCCTCCACCAGCCGGGCGCCGCACAGCACGGGGTCCACCGCCTCGTGGGGGAAGGCGGCATGGCCGCCTTTGCCGCGTATGGTGATGTCCAGCAGGTCGAACGAGGCCATCATGGGGCCCGGCATCACGCCGAAAGTGCCCGCCTCGATGCCGGGGATGTTGTGCATGCCGTACACGGCCTGCATGGGAAAGCGCTGGAACAGGCCCTCCTGGACCATGAGGCGTCCGCCGCCCTCGCCTTCTTCGGCGGGCTGGAAAATGAAATAGACCGTACCGTCGAAATCGCGCGCCTGCGCCAGATAGCGTGCCGCGCCCAGCAGCATGGCGGTATGGCCATCGTGGCCACAGCCGTGCATTTTGCCGGGAACGGTGGACCGGTATGGCAGGTCGGCCTCTTCTTGCAGGGGCAGCGCGTCCATGTCGGCCCGCAAGCCTATGGCGCCGCCGCCCCGGCCCGCCCGCAGCACGCCCACCACGCCGGTGCGCGCAATGCCTTCGTGCACCTCCAGGCCCAGCCGCCGCAACTCCCCGGCAACGATGGCCGCCGTGCGTACCTCCTCGAAGGCGGTTTCGGGATGCGCGTGCAGGTCATGCCGGATGCGCTCGAGCTCCGGCGCGAAGGCGCGTATGGCCTGCAGGACGCTCATGGCCGCCACGCCACGAATTCAACCACATTGCCGCAGGCGTGCCCGGGCCCGACCACGACGCGGTCCGCCTCGCCGGCGCAAGGCACGCCGTTGCCCTGCAGGCAAGCGCGCAGCGCGGCCAGGTCCGCCACGCCGATGCGATAACCGGCGTAGCCCAGGCCTGAACCATCCCATCCCTGCGGCAGCTGGCCGAAACGCGCGGCGAAATCGTCCGGTCCATACAGGATGAGGTCGACCGCCGCCGGCGACACGGCCACGCCGCCATCCGGCATAGAGCGGGACCGCGCGCCGAACAGCTGCTCGAAGTAAGCCGCCTGCCGCGCCGGCGCGTCCCCCACGGCGAAGGCCGCCAACAGGGAGGTGGCCGTATTGGGATGCCGGCGCCAGGACTCGCGCTGGTACAGCTCCAGGTTGTAGTACTGGCACAAATTGAACGACAGGGGCGCCGGAATGGGCAGCAGCACGTCGAACTCGGGCCATACCGACGCTTCGCCGGGCAGCGCCCATTCCCGCTTCACATGGCTGGGCGGCGCGAAGCCGTATCCGGCCTCGGACAGCTGCCGATAGGCCTGCCCGGCATCGGGCGTGGCCAGCACCATGGACTTGATGCCCTGGGCGCCTGAAAGCGGCGCCCGCATGGCCTCGGGCAGGGCGGCGGCATCGGCCACGCCCATCAGCTCAATGAAGTTGCCCGCCCCCGCCGTGGGGGCGTGCAGCAGCACGAGCCGGTTGGCGATGCCCATGCTGGTGATGTGCGACACCGGGCTAAGCGTGAACCCCAGCCGCTCGTAGCTTTGCGCAGCCCGGCCGAGGTCCGCCACATAGGTAAGCAGATGGTCGATTTCAAGTATGCCGTGCTTCATGGCGTGTCTCCTTGGGAAAGGGGGTGGACTTCGGAATGCAGCGCGAACTGTTCCAGCACGGCGCGCACCGCCGCCACCCGCTGCGCGGGCACATGCGCCGTCACCAGGGTGCCGAAGCGGGCATGCGCCTGCACGGTCAGCGTCAGGCTTTGCGGGGGCACGCCCTGCTCTTCAATGAGCTGGCGGAACACCCTGCCCGCGGCGTCCAGCCGCAGGCTCTGCTTGTCTATCTTGCCCACGCCGGTCAGCGGCATCGCCGGCAGAACGAACACATCCTTGGGGATGGCGGCACGCTCTTGTATGGCGGCGGCCAGTTCCATCAGGGTGTCGGCCGCGACTTCGCTGCCGGGTTTGAGCTGCACGTACGCCACGGGCAGCTCGCCCGCGTAGGCGTCGGGCTTGCCCACGGCCGCGGCCAGAGCCACGCCGGGGTGGGCATACAGCGCCGATTCGATGACCACCGGGTCGATGCCATGGCCGCCGCGCTTGATCAAATCCTTGGCCCGCCCGGTGATCCAGACATAGCCGTCCGCATCGACACGGCCAAGATCCCCCGTGTTGAGCCAGCCGTCCCTGAACCAAGGCTGCTGCCGCGCCGGCAGGCCAGGATAGCCCTTGAATACGGTGGGCCCGCGTATCGCCAGCACGCCTATCTCGTCCGCCGCGCAGTCGCCCAGTTCATTTCCATCGATGTCCACCCTGACGGCCTTGACGCTGCAATAAGGCAGCGCCACGCCCACCGAACCGGCGCGGCGCGGCCCCTGCAGCGGCATGGACGTGACCGCCAGCGTGGCTTCGGTCAGTCCCCAGGGTTCGGTCAGGGGCAGCCGCAGCCGGTCCGCCAATTGCCTGCCCACCGCCAGCGGCAGCGCCGAGGCGCCATTGACCAGCAGGCGCAGCGCCGGCAATGTCTCGCGCGCCGGCACATTCTGGGCCAGCTGCGCCATGACGGTGGGCGGACCCACCAGCACACTGAGGCCTTCGCGCTGCGCCAGCGGCCACACGCCGGCGACCACGCCCTTGCCGCGATAGCCTTGTTCTCCGGCAAGCAGAATGCCGGCGCCGCAGACCAGCGGAAACAAAGTGCTTGCCAGCAGGCCGCCGACATGGAACATGGGCATGGCGGCAAGCACGATGTCCGCCGGGCCATAGCCATAGCCAAACGCGGACGCCAGCGCCGCGGCGGCCAGGTTGGCGCCCGTCAGCGGCACCAGCTTGGGCAGCCCCGTGGTGCCGCCGGTATGGAAAAGCGCCACCGTCTGCGCGCCGCGCCCGGGCAGTTCGATATCGGCCTGCGGCGCGTCGTCCGCGACTGCCTGGTGCAGCTCGCTCAGGCTCAGCACGCGCGGCGGGCGGGCGCATGCGGCCAGCACGGCTTGCAGCTTGCCGCGCGCGGCTTCGCCGTCGGCGATCAGCACTTTGGCGCCCATGGCGTCCAGCAGCCCGGCGATCTGCGGCGCCTCCAGGTAGACATTGACCGGCGCGACGATGCCGGCGGCCTGGGCCGCCAGCACGGCGGAAATGGCCAGGGGGTGATTGGGCGTGAGCATGGCCACCACGTCGTCGGCCCCCACGCCCAGGCCACGCAAAACCGCCAGGGCGCTGGCGAGGCGGCCGCGCAGCTGGACAAAGCTGAAGTCCTCGGCCTGGTCCTGCGGCAGGCCGGCGGGCAGAAAGCGCACTGCCCGGGCCGGGCCGTGCCTGCGGGCCGCATCCAGGAACAGGCCCACCAGGTCGCCTGCGGGCAGGCGCTGTTCCAGCGGGACGCCTGCGAAGGCCTGGGCATCCCGCCGGCTGCGGAAAGGCGCGTCGATGGGAAACACAATGCTCATGGGTGTCCCCTCCTGTCGCTACGCGACATCCTCCCCGAGGGAGGGAGCGCCCGTCTTCGGGCGGCCGGGCGACGGGCGCTCATGGCTTGACGACGATCTTGCCGAAGAATTCGCGGCGCTCGAAGTCGCCGTAGGCGTCGATGGCTTCGGCCAGGGGGACGACGCGGTCTATCACGGGCTTGAGGGCGCCGCTGGCCACCAGGTCGACGCAGGCCTGCTGCTCCCGCATGGTCCAGCCGGTCGCGCCGATGACGTCCATCTCGGACATGAACAGATAGGGAATGTCGGTGACGGCCTTGTAGCCGCCCGTGCCGCCGCAGCACAGCAGGCGCCCATGGCGCTTGACGCAGCGCATCGAAGGCAGCCAGGTGTCGCCGGCGGTGAAATTGACGACCACGTCCACGCCGCCGCCGCGCAGCAGCGTGCCGGTTTTTTCCTTTACCCAGGCATCGACTGCGGTCTCGTTGTAGTTGATCGTTTCGTCGGCGCCCAGTTCGCGCAGGCGCCGGCATTTTTCATCGTCGCCGGCGGCGGCGATGACGCGCAGCCCCGCTATCTTGCCCAGCAGCACGCAGGCGTTGCCCACCCCGCCGGACGCGCCCAGCACCAGCATGGTTTCGCCGGCCTGGATGCGCCCGCGCGTATGCAGCATGTGATAGGCCGTGCCGTAGGCGCAGGGCAGGCAGGCGGCATCCTCGAACGAGACCGCGTCGGGCAGCCGCATCAGCTGGCTGGCCCGCACGGTGCAGTACTCGGCCATGGCGCCGTTGCGGTTTTCGCCCAGCATGTCGAAGCGGCCGGCCTTCCAGTCCACCTCATGCGAAATGGGCAGCACCCGTTCGCCTACTTGCCAGCCCTGCACGCCGGGGCCCAGCTCGGCGATCTCGCCGGCGCAGTCCGTACCGTTGATGCCGGGCAGCTGCACCTTGATGCCCGGCATGCCGCGCCGCACGAACAGGTCGGCATGGTTGAAGCTGGTGGCTTTCACCCTTAGCTTGACCCAGCCTTCGGGCACTTGCGGCTCGGGCAGGTCCCCATAGCGCAGCACCGAGATGTCCCCATGTTCGTTGAAATACACCGCTTTCATTGCTGGCTCCTTTTGCCGTTGCTCATGCTGTTTTCCGCAGGCCGCGCCACGCCCGGCGCCGTCTCGACACGGATGGCTTCCGCTGGATTGCACGCCTGAATTTTTGCTCATTGTACAACTCTTTGCACATAGAACAACATGAATTACAAAATAAACAGGCAGGGAAAACGCTTATCCGGCCCAGGCGCAGGACGGCGCGCCCGGCGCATGGACGCGCCGCGCCGCAAAGGCCCGGCATGAAAAGGGATGGAGAAGGGCGCGTGAAAAGGGGCGAAGGGAGAACTGCGGCGGCTGGAAGAGGCGTCAGCCCATGGCGCCGCCGTGGCGCGCCGCCGCGGGCGAAAGCGTGGAATCTATTGCGCCGGCCGCTTGACGGCGTTCCAGCCCAGCGACTCGGAGACCGCCCGGGACTGCGCGATGAGTTCGTCGGCCAGAGCCTGATGGTCGGCCCGCGCGCCGGGCACGCTGCCGAACAGCACCGTCATCACGGCGACCACGTCGCCCTGGTAATCGAAGACTGGCGCCGCCAATGCCGAAACCCGCCTGACGTAATGGCCGATTTCTTCGGCCATGCCACAGGCCCGGACTTCGCGGCAGCGGGCCTCGACTTCGCGCATGTCCACCGCATTGCCCTGCCGCCGCATGCTGGCGACCTCGGCGCGCAGGAGGTCCTGTGTCATGGACTTGGGCAGATGGGCGAGAAATACTTGGCCGGTGACCGAGGTCACCAGCGGAAAGACCGAGCCCAGCCCCAGGTCGGTGCCCAGCAGCAGCTTGCTGCGCTTGAGCCTGACACAGGTGGCCCCCCGGTCGCCCCATACGTTGAGCAGGCCGGTCAGGTCCAGGCGTTCGCACAATTCGTTGATAGCCCGCGACGATACCTCGATGACGTCCATCTTGCTCATGGCCGAGATGCCCCAGCGCAAGGCCTGCGACCCAAGCCCGTAGCGGCCGTTGACCGAATCCTGGTAGACGAGGTCGGACTTGCTGAAGCTGGTCAGGTAGCGGTGCGCCTGGCTGGCGGAGATGCCCGCCAGGCGCCCTACTTCGCTCAATGGCAAAGGCTGCGCCGCCTTGGCGAGCACGTCGATGACGCGCACGCCGACTTCCACCGACTGTATGCCTTTGCGCGCCCGGGACGGCGCGGCAACGGGCGATTTTGCGGACGACGAACGTTTTTTTTCTGTAGCCACGGGAAGGCCTTGCCAAGCTTGTGATGCGATGAAAGCGACTGCCGGCGGCTCAGCCGGCCATGGAGGCTGCATATTGCGCGTGCAGCCGCGTCGTATCGTAGCATGGCAGGGCGGCATCGCCGGCCTGCCCCAGCAGCAGCGGCAGTTCGGTGCAGGCCACGACCACGCCCTCCAGCCCCTGTCTTTGCATGTCCTCGATGATGGACAGCACCACGTCGCGCGAGGCCTGGCTGACGATGCCCCGCGTCAATTCGTCCAGAATGATGTCGTGCACCTGCCCGCACTGCCCGGCCGGCGGCGCGACGGCTTCGATGCCGAAATGGCGCCGCAGCCAGCCGGGATACAGGTCGTCCTGTGTGACGTAGCATGTGCCCAGCAGGCCCACGCGCCGCCGCCCGTCTTTTTGCAGGGCCAGGCCGGTGGGCTGCGCGATGTGCAGCAGCGGCAGCCCCACTTCGCGCTGCACCTGGTCGGCCACGCGGTGCGCCGTATTGGCGGTCAACAGGAAAAACCCGGCGCCCGCCGCCTTCAGGGCACGCCCGGCCTGCGCCAATATGCCGGCCACCTCGTCCCAGCGGCCCTGCGCAGCCGCCTGCACCATGGGCTCGAAGTCCACGGAATACAGGATGCATTCGGCGCTGCGATGGCCGCCACGCGCCGCCCGCACCGCCTCGTTGACGTAGCGGTAATACAGCGCCGTCGATTCCCAGCTCATGCCGCCGATCATGCCTATGATGCGGGGACTCGTCATGGCAGCGCCGCGCCCGCGCGCGTCCCGCGCGGCAAGGCCAGCGCCCCCACCACGAACAGGCCCGTCACGAGCTTGAGGTCGGAAGGCGGCAGGCCGGTGGCCAGGGCCAGCGACACCAGCTGGTAATAGCACAGCGAACCGATGATGGGCGCCCAGATCTGGCGCGCCACGGTGTGGCGCCCCACGATGGCCTCGCCCAGGATGAGCGAGGCCAGGCCGTTGACGACAATGCCGAAGCCCATGGTCACGTCGGCATAGCCCTGCTGCTGCACGACCAGGGCGCCGCCCCCGGCGATGATGGCGTTGGCCAGCGCAAAGCCCCCGATGATGAAACTGCGCGAGCGGATGGCCAGCGCCGGGGCAAGCTTGTCGTTGGCGCCTACGCAGCGCAGCGAAAGGCCGATCTCGGTGCGGAGGAAGCCGATCAGCGCCAGCACCATCAGCAGCGCCAGCGCGGACAGCACGGCAACCTGAATGCCATTGGACTGCAATATGCCCTCCCACACCTGGTCATAGACGTTGGCGCCCGGCACAGTGGGCATGTTGGGCTTGCCCATCACACGCAGATTGACGCTCCATAGCATGGTGGACACCAGGATGCCGGCCAGCAGCGAGTGGATGCGCAGGCGCAGGTGCAGCCAGGCGGTGGCCGCCCCCGCCAATGCCCCCGCCGCCACCGCCATGGCCGTGGCGCCGAAGGGGCTGAACCCGGCGGCCGTGACGGCCGCCACCACACAAGCGCCAAGAGGAAAGCTCCCCTCGCAGCTGATGTCGGGCAGCGACAGGATGCGGAAAGGGATCATGATGCCCATGGCAACGGTGGCGTACAGCAGGCTTTGCACCAGCGTGATGGGAACCAGGTACCAAAAGCTGGTCAGTATTTCTGTCATGTTCAACTCAGCATCATGCGGTCATCCGCAATGTGGAAACGGTCGACCAGCTGTGCCACGGTCAGGCCCTGCTTGTCGGCCGGCGAAAGATCGGCGCGCACGCGCCCGTCGGCCATCATGACGATGCGGGTGCCGTACTGCAGCGCATGCTCCATGTTGTGGGTCACCATCAATGTCGTGAGGCGCTTGGCGGCCACCAGCCGGGCGGTCGCCTGCATGACGGCGGCCGAGGTGCGCGGGTCCAGCGCGGCGGTGTGCTCGTCCAGCAGCAAGACCCGGGGGGCCTCCAGCGTGGCCATCACCAGCGCCAGCGCCTGGCGCTGGCCGCCGGACAGCGCGCCGGCCAGCGTGCCCAGCCGCGACTCCAGGCCCAGGCCCAGCTCGGCCAGCACCGCGCGATAGCGCTGCCTGCGCTCAGCGGTCAGCGCCGCGCGCCAGCCGCGGCCCTTCATGCGCATTTCGGCCAGGGCCAGGTTTTCTTCCACGCTGAGCATGGGGGCAGTGCCGACCATGGGATCCTGGAATACGCGCGCCACGTCACGGGCGCGCTGGTCTTCGCGCTGGCCGGTGACATCGCGTCCATCGATGGCGATGGTGCCCGCGTCCGCGGACAGGGCGCCGCTGACCAGATTGAGCAGCGTGCTTTTGCCCGCGCCGTTGCCGCCGATGACCGCGACGAATTCGCCTTCGGACATGGCCAGGCTGACGCCGGCGGTGGCGACTTTTTCATTTACCGTGCCGGCATTGAAGGTTTTGCGCAGCCCTTCGATGGCGATCATGGGATGGCTGGCGTTCATTCGATCACGCAGCCGCAATCTTTCAAGGAGGCGGGCAGCGTCCAGCCCAGCGCCTTCAGGCGGGGGCCGCTGACCATGGGCACATGGTCCTTGGCGGCGGGACGCCACGGCGCAATGTTTTTCGGGTCCTCGCCCTTGAGGACGCGGGCGGCGATCAGTCCGGCGGCATGGCCCGACTGCTTGAACGACACGGCCATCGCCGCCACGGCCTGGTGCTGCTGCACCATCTGGGGAATGGTGGTCAGCACGGGCATCTTCATGCGTTCGGCGGTGGCGGCGATGACGGCCGCTCCCTGCTGTATGCGCCCCGAGGCGACCGGATAGATGGCGTCCGCCCTGCCCGCCGCCGACTGTACGCGCTGCGGCAATTCGGAAGGATTGTCCATGCCGGTCCTGACAATGGAAATGCCGCGCCTGGCGGCGATGGGCTCGATGCTTTCCAGGGCGACCGTAGAACTGTCGTCGCCGGTGTCGTACAGCACGGCAAGGCGCTTGAGCTGCGGCATCATGGCCTGGAAGAAATCCAGCACCGTGTCATAGTCCAGCGCCACCGAGGAACCCGTCATGCGCGGCGCCCCCGACTCCCAGCTGGGCGCCAGCTTGGCGTGCACCGGGTCGGCGATGGGCGTGAACACGATGGGAAAGCTGCGCGAACGAAGCTGCTGCGCCGCCAGCACGGACACCGGCGTGGCGATGGTTACCATGAGGTCGGGGGACGTGCTGGCCAGCTTGTTGAGCATCTGCGGGATGAGCGCCCTGTCGAAATTGACATTGGTTTCGTCGAATTTCACGTTCTGGCCTTCGCGAAAACCGCCTTCGGCCAGCCCCTCTTTGAAGCCAGCAATGGTTTCGTCCAGGGTGGGGTGCGGCCCCCAGCCCGCGATGGCGACGGTCTTGGTCTGGGCGTGCGCGGAGACCGACAGCGCCGCGGCAAAGGTAGTCAAGGCAAGAAATCTGTAAATCCGTTGCATCACCAGCCTCCTAAAAAATTGCACTGTACACAATCTATTGCACATAATGCAATACAAGACGCTCATGCAATATTGGCATAAACCCTTGCCGCCACCTGGCCGGCATGCGGATCGGCGCCAGCCGCATGCCGATTCCCCGCCACGGCAAGCCATGCAACGCCCAGATATATGGAAAAGAAATAAAAAAAGCCGGCGTCCTGGAAGGACGCCGGCTGGCGCGCGGCGGCTGTCGCGGCCGGGGCCCGGCCCGCGAGGGGGCCGCGGCGCCCGCCACGGACGAAAGGCAACGGGTCAGTAACGCAGGTTGGCGCTCAGGATGACCTGCCGGCCCGGCCCGAAATCGGCATGATGCACGCCATTGGTGCGGGTGAAGTATTTCTTGTCGGTAATATTCAGCGCATTCAGCTGCAGGGCCACATGCTTGTTGATCTGGTAAGCCGCCATGGCGTCGAAGCGCCAGTACGAGGGCATGTAGACGGCATTGGTTCCGCCGCCGGCCCCGCCCTGGTTGCCGCCAAAGGTCTTGCCCACGTAATAGGCGCCCGCGCCCACCGTCAGCGGCGGCAGCACCTTGTAGGTGGTCCACAGGCTCAGGCTGTGCTTGGGCGTGTTGGCCAGCGGGTCGCCTTCATTGACGCCGGTATAGGCGCCCTTCACCAGTTCGCTGTCCATGTAGGCGTAGCCGCCATAGACGCCCCACTTGGGCGTGATCTGCCCGGCGACGCCCAACTCCAGGCCGCGCACGCGGGTCTTGCCGGCCTGCTCGAAGACGCCCGGTTCGACCTCGATATTGGCATCGCGCCGTTCGTTGTGGAACAGCGCCGCGGTCAGGCTGAGACGTTCGTCCAGCACATTCCATTTGGTGCCCAGTTCGATGGTCCGGCTTTTCTCGGGCTTGAGATCGCCCATGTCGGCAGCCACGGTTTCCTGGTCCCCGCCCTGGATGCTGGCCGGCGTGCTGGCCGTGGCATATGACAGATAAATACTGCCGTTCGGCGCCGGCTTGTACACCAGGCCGAGCTGGTAATTGAACATATTCCAGTGCGTCGTGCCTTCGGCCGTGCCGTTGCGCCCCGACGACATGCCGGAAATGCGATAGCGGTCATAGCGCACGCCCGCGCTGGCCTGGAACTGGTCCGAGAACTCGACAGTGTCGAACAGATAGGCGGCCTGCGTCGTGGATTGGGTGTCGGTGTTCAACTCGCCCCGCTCTATCGTGCCCGACCATGGATCGCTCGGGTTGGGCGACAGGTAAGGCGTGCAGTCCATGGAGCCCGCATCGAACACGGCGGGGCATGCCGAACCCGAGGTGGTGACGATGTTGTAGCCGGCGTTGCGCAGCGTCTCGTGGGACAGCTCAATGCCCAGGTTGAAGCGATGCTTGATGCTGCCGGTATCCGCCTGTCCGTACAGCTCGGTCACGTTGGTCAGCATGGTGCTTTTCTGCCAGCGCGACTTGGTGCCGCGCTGCAGCCAATACTGGTTGCTGGCCGGGTCGAATTTCACCGTCCCGTCGCCCGGGTTGGTGACGACGTAGTCGTTGACGGTTTCCCCGTAGCGCAGGGCATTGCGCAGCGTCAGCTTGTCGGTGAAGTCGTGCTCGACCTCGATGGTGCCGATGTCGGCGCGCGTCTTCTGGAAGTCGCGGTCATACAGGCCGTAGAACGTGTCGCGGTCGACGTCCAGGATGCCGGAGCCGCCGGCGGACAGTTCCGGCGTCTTGCGGGCCGTGGGGATGCCGTAGTCGGCCATGCCGTCGGTGTTCAGGTGGTAGAAGCTCAGCGTCAGGCGCGTGGGCGTGCCGATTCCCAGCGACAGCGACGGCGCGACGCCGAATTTTTCATAGTCCACCTGATTTCGCCCGGCCACGTTGCCCTTGGCGCCCAGGACATTGAGGCGGAAGGCGGAGTGATCGTTGAACTGCCAGTTGCCGTCGGCCGTGGCGCGCAGGTAGCCGTCGCTGCCATAGCCCAGGCTGCCCTGCGCCATGTCGCCCAGCCGCGCGCGCTTGCTGACCATATTGATGCTGCCGCCGCCGGAGCCCCTGCCCCCATAGACCGAATCCGCGCCCTTGATGACCTCGACGCTTTCCAGGTTGAAGATTTCGCGCGTCTGGCCGCCCGGATCGCGCACGCCGTCGACATAGACATTGTTGCCCGAGGCGCTGCCGCGGATGAAGGGCCGGTCGGCCAGCGGCTGCCCGCCCTCCCCCGCGCCGAAAGTGATGCCGGGCGCGTTGCGCAGCACATCCTGCAGTGAGGTGGCGGCGCTGTCCTGGATGACGGCCTGCGGTATGACCTGCACAGCCTTGGGCGTATCCACCAGGGGAGCCGTGAACTTGGCCTGCGAGGCCTCGGGCGCCTGATAGGGATTGTCCTGGGTGCCCATGACCTCTACCGGGGCCAGCATGGCGGCCCCGCCCTGGGCAGTCTGAGCCTGGGCGGACGGCATGAACAGGCCCGGTGTGGCCAAGGCCAAAGCGATGGATGAGCTGAGCAAGGAGGGCGCTGGAGTTTTCATTTCTTGAGTTTTCCCTTTTAAATGTTTACATAAAACTGAATAATAATAATTATCATTACTTATAATAAGACTGTATTGCCGCAGCAAGAAAGCATTCGGATAGAAAAACAGATATTTCGTGACGAGAAACAGGGCAAAAAAACAACACTCGCCGTCCTCCGCGCTGGCCGGGCCCATGCCCGCCAGGCGGCAAGAATACCCGCCACGGCATGTTTATTGCTGTGCTTCCCTTGCCGGCAGCCCGCCGCGTCACGCGTGCGGAGCCGTTTCATCCGGTTCAGGAGGAATGACCATGGCTTTGATCGTCGCCGCCCGATTCGACACCTTCGATGCCGCCGAGCAGGCCGCCGCGGCCCTGATGCGGGAAGGCATCACCCAGGACGAACTGCATACTTTCTTCGTCAATCCGGCCGGCTGGCACGACCGCTACCCTGGCGGCGGCGACCGCGCCGCCGATCCGAATTCACAGGGCGCGCCGCTGACCGCCGTGGGCGGCGCCGCGGCAACGGGCATAGTGGGCGCGGTGGCGGGCGGCATCATCGCCCTCTTCCTGACGGACTCCATCCTGCCGGTGGTGGGCGGCGCGGGCGTGGGCGCCTACATCGGTTCGCTGGCCGGGGCCATGTATTCCCTGGGCAAGCCGCGCCATCGCGGCCGATTTGCCGCGGCCAAGGCCAAGGCGAACGAAGGCCGCCGCGCCGGCGTACTGCTGGCGGTGCATACGGCGCCCGAAAATGAAAAACGCATCGCCACGCTGTTGCGCGATGCGGGAGGCGTGGAGGTGGAGCGCGCCCACGGGCGCTGGCGGGACGGGCGCTGGGAGGACTTCGACCCTCTGCTCAGTCCTCACCTGGAAAAGAATCTGTGATCGCAATGCCCGCGGCAAGCGCCAGGCCACCGTAATGGGGAATGCGTCCCAGGGCGTGTTCGGCGCTGGTCTGGCGCACCGCCGCGCGGTCCCCGCTGAATCGCCGGGTTTCGCTATAGATTTTGGGTGCACGGCCCCGCGAACCCTTGAAGGCCCACGCAAAGCACTGTGTGCCGGCCGGGATGCGCGCATCCCGGTCGTCGGCCACCCCGGTGTTGGCGATGGCCATATTGGCCCGGCTGTGCGCCAGGGCTCCCAGGGCCATTTCGCAGGCGACCTCTTCGCTGGTCAGGCCATAGCGGCGCAAGGTTTCCGGATCCACGTCCAGGCAGCGCTGCTTGGCCTGGGGGGAGTATGTCACGAAGGCGCAGTCCAGCAATTGGCCCGCCCCGGGCAGGTCCGCCAGCGTGGCCGCTATCAGTCCCGCCGTGCAGGATTCGGCCGTCGCCAGCAGCAGTTGGTGGCGGCGCATGAAATCGGCGGCGCGGCAGACGGCGTCCATGTCGGGGCGGCCCTGGGGTCAGCGGACCTGGCCCGCCACCATGCACTGGTTGGCCAGTATGTTGCTGACCGTGGAAGGCTGGCCATTGACGGTCTGCTGCACATCCTGGGTAAGCATGTTGCCGTTGGTGGTGGCCACCGTGTCGAAATCGAATTTTTCGGTGGTCCAGGTGTAGCCGTTGCCGCGGAAGGTATTGCCCACCATGTCGGCGTTGGCGGAGGTGGCGCGGGTCAGGTCCACCGCCTGATTGTTGTAGACGACCTTGGCGGCCAGCGCCTCAGTGCCCTGGAAGGTGTACTGGACCGTCAATGGCTGCTGGGCGCCGGCCGGCCCGCAGGTGTACTGCACGGTTTTTTGCGAGAGTTCCCGAGCGTCTTTGGGCGTCGTGCACGCGGCAAGGCCGGCGCAAAAAATAAGGCCCGTGATGCTTATTGCTGTACGTTTCATGGCAAGTCCTTTGAAGTTCCAGGCTGAACGCCTGCTCGTCAAAATTTTTATACCCCGGCTCCCCTGCGGGGGGCTGTAAGCGCCCGTATCAAATTGGCGCAGAAACAGGCCCCCGGAAGGAGACGTCCATGATGCATCCAGCAAGCGGCGCGCCCGGCCTGCGGGGCGCGGACGAGACTGTCGGCCAAAAAGGAAAAGAAAGGCCAGTCAGGACGGCTGGCGCGGCAGTGCCCAGAAATAGGCGCAAACGCCTATGGGCGCTGCCAGCGCCGCCCAGGCGGCCCAGTGCCACGCCCCCGTGCCCAGCAACGCGGCCAGCAGGCCGAACACGGTAAGCGCGGCAAGCGCAATGGGGGCGCCCCATACCCGGCGGAAATGGTTTTTTTTGTTCATGAATTCTCCGATTGCAGAGAGGCGGCGGCCGGCGTCGAGGCGGCCGGCATGGACGGGGCCGGCGTGGGTGAAGACGCGGCCGGCTTGCTTGCGGCCAGCCCGGACACGGCCGCCGCCGTTGCATCGGGTGCGGCCGGCATGGCCGGCACCGGCGCGGCATGCGCGCGCGCCAGGGCGGCGATGCGCGCATCGGTCGCCTTGCGCCGCGCCACCCAGAGATACAGGCCGCTGGCCAGGACGACGATAGTAATGAGGTCCAGCAGCGCCCATAGAAACTTGAGCGGCAGGCCGCCATAGTCGCCGAAATGCAGCGGGCGGGAAAGCTCCAGCGCGGTCAGGTACCACGGCGGCTGCACGATGGTGTCCAGCTTGCCCGTCGCGGCATCAATGAGGACGGGGGTGAACAGGTGCGCGGTGAGCGGCGAGCCGCCCTTGAGCCAGACCAGATAGTGATGCGGCGTGCCGAAGCGGCTGCCCGGGAAGTTGACGCTCAGCGCGGTATGCCCAGGCAGGGCCGCGGAGGCCGTGTCCATCGCCGCCTGGACAGAGCTTGGCGTGCTGGGCGGAGGCTGGCCCTTGTAGGGCGCCAGCAGCTGCGCCACCTCGGTGGCCTGCCACAGCCCGAACAGGGGCGTGGCCAGTTCGTTGATGACGCCGGTGACGCCGACCACCAGCCCCCATGCCAGGGTGACGATGCCCAGCAGGTTGTGCAGGTCCAGCCATTTGAGGCGGCGCGAGCGCCCTTCGCGCACCGCCCCGAACGGCAGTTTCTTCATGAAGGGGCCGTACAGCACCATGCCCGAGACGATGGCCGCCACAAACAGCAGCCCCATCAGGCCCAGAAAAAGCTGGCCCGGCAGGCCGGCGAACCAGTCCACGTGCAGCGCCAGCATGATGCCCATGAAGGACAGCCTTTCCTGGGATTCCGGCGGGCCGTCCTTGAGGACTTCGCCGGTATGGCCGTCGAACTTCACCATGTGGCTGAACTTGGGATCGGCGTCGTAGGACGGCGCCATGCCCACGTATACCTCTGGTTCATCGTCGTCAGCGAAGATGAAGTCGATGACCTCGCCGGGATACATGGCCCGCGCCTGCCTCGCCATGCCATCGACACTGGCCTTGGGTGTGCCCTCAGGCACCTGTGCATAAGGCTGGCCGTCATCCTGCCAATGATCGATTTCTTCGTGGAAAACCAGCGGCAGGCCGGTGATGCAGATGACCAGCAGGAAAACCGTACACACCAGGCTGGACCACTTGTGCACCCAGTGCCAGGCTTTCAGCTTCATGGCCACCCTGCTCCATCCATACGTTCTAGAATAATTATCATTCTATTCTGGGTGGCGGGGCGGCGTCAAAGGACAAGACGCGGACAATCCCGCACAAGGCGTCGCAAGCGCTGCTTCGCGCCGGCCGGCCCGGCTACAATGGACGGCCAGCCCGTCGCCAGGGGCGACCGGCGCACAACCTGGAGACCCAAACATGTCGCTCAAGCTTCAAGTCATCATCTGCAGCACCCGCCCCGGCCGCGTGGGCCCCACCGTCGGCGCATGGTTCACCGATTTCGCCGCCGCGCACGGCAAGTTCGACGCCTCGCTGGTTGATCTGGCGGACTTCGACCTGCCTCTTTACGATGAGCCCATACACCCCAGGCAGCAGAAGTACGAAAAAGACCACACCAAAAAGTGGAGCGCCAGCGTGGCCCAGGCCGACGCCTATGCATTCGTGACCCCCGAGTACAACTACGGCCCCCCGCCGCCCTTCGTCAATGCCCTGAACTATGTGTACAACGAATGGAACTACAAGCCCTGCGGCTTCGTCAGCTATGGCGGCGTGTCGGGCGGCCTGCGCGCCGCACAGCTTGAAAAACAGCTCGTCACCACACTGAAGATGATGCCCATGGTCGAGGGCGTGGCCATCCCCATGGTGGCCACCCTGCTGGACGAAAACAAGCAGTTCAAGGCCAATGAGCTCATAGAGGCCTCCGCCGCCACCATGCTGGACGAGCTGCACCGCTGGGCCCAAGCGCTCAAGGCAATGCGCCAATAGGCCGCGCCCGCGCACGCCGTGCGCCGTGCGCAAGGACCGCCGCGGCGGTCCTTTTTTGCGGCCTTGTCAGGCGCCCTGTGTTGCTGTATCAATTTGCCGGCACACCGCCGGGACCCGGCACTACAGGCCCGGCCCGACCCCTGTCAGCGTCAGCACGCCCATCGCGGCAAAGATACAGGCGGCCGCGGCGTGTACCCATTTCATGGGAATCCTGCCGGCGAACCGGTGAGCGGCCAGCACCGCCGGCACGTTGGCGATCAGCATGCCCAGCGTCGTGCCCAGCACCACGGGCAGGGCGGCCGAATAATTGGCCGCCAGCGCGACTGTGGCGATCTGCGTCTTGTCGCCCATCTCGGCCAGGAAAAACGCCACGAAGGTCGCGCCGAACACCCCTATCCGGCGCGC
>Ga0180223_1000924_pt1 | contig 27883 bp, 26 predicted proteins | sample eDN5th30CKraftOP_FD_151337 | JGI IMG/M metagenome (GOLD analysis project Ga0180223, IMG submission 151337) | Enriched Organic Plus compost microbial communities from Emeryville, California, USA - eDNA 5th pass 30_C Kraft OP (version 2) (version 2) ... | reverse complement strand
TGGGGGCGACGCTTCGCCAGGTGCAGGTACCAGCCCAGCGCGGCGACCATGGTGATGAGGAACAGGTAGGGGATGACGTTCAGCGGGAACGGGGGCACGGGCCACACGTTCGCGAAGAACACATACGCCATGGCCACGACCGCGATGGTCGCGCACACCCACACCAGACCGTTGCGCATCTTTTCGCGGCGCGTATAGACCACGCAGGCGATCGCGACGAGCGCGTAGGCGACCATGTAGCCGTACGTGCCATACGTGTCGACCCACACGACGATGTCCATCGGGTGCGTGCCGATCAGGAGCAGCACGATGTCCAGCGCGATCGCCGCGGGCCCGGCGACGAGCAGCACGCGGTGCGGCGTGAGGTGGCGATCGTGGGTGCGACCGAAGCGCTCGGCCACGACGCCTTCCTTGCCCATGACGTAGATGATGCGGCCGACGACGTTCAACGGTGCGACGACCACGGCGAAGAACGACGCCCCGACGCCGAACGTCAGGATGGGGGCGAACCAGGCCGGCATGCCGATGAGGGTGGCGATCTCTTCGAGCGGGCTCGCACTGTCGGCGAGACCCTCCCCGAGCACCGCGATCTGCGTGTACGCCGCGAACACGTACAGCACACCCACGGCGACGGCGCTCCACATGATGGCGCGTGGGATCGCGGTGTACGGGTTGCGCGCCTCGCGGCCGAGCGCATCGGCGGAGGAGAATCCGACGAAGCCGAGGATGCCGAGCACCATGCCGGCGGCGACACCCTGGAACGGCACCCCCTCGAACGAGAACTGCGCAGGGTCCCACGCGGCGGGGCCGGCCCACACGAGTGCGAGCACGAGCAGGATCAGGATGATCGCGACCGAGACGAGTTCGAGCACGAGCGAGACGCGCGCCGAGAGCCGGATGCCTCGGATGGTGAACAGCGTCGCGAGCCCGCCGAGCACGACGGCGAGCGCGATCTGCCAGCCGAGCCCCTCGGCCGGGACGCCGAGCAACACGAGGAACTGGTTCATATACGAGACGGCCCCACCGAGCGAGCCGGCCGCGATGCCCCAGCAGCCCACGAGCAGCGCGACGCCCGCCAGGTACGCGCCGAGCGGACCGAGGCCCTTCGCGACGTACGTGTAGAGCGAGCCCGCGGAGGCGTGCCGCTTGGCGAACACGGCGACGCAGTACCCGACGGCGAGGATGACGAGCGTCGCGAGCACGAAGGCGAGCACCGTGCCGTTGCCGGCGCCGATGTAGATCCCCGCCGCGGTGAACGCGATGACCGCGCTCGGGGCGATATTGGCGATGGCCTGGGCGGCGAGCTCAGGACCGCTCATGACGCCGCGGCGGAGCCCGGCGTCGGCGGCGGGGTTCGGCGCGCCCTGCGACGTCGTGGTGGGTGCAGACATGGGTCTCTCCATTGAGTCAGGTGGGACGTTGGTGGGTGGGTGGGGCTTCTGGTGGGTTCCGGATTACGGGATGAGCAACGTGCGCAGCGCCTCGCCGGACTCGAGGTCGTCGAACGCTTCGGCGGCTTCGGCGAGCGGGCGGCGCGCGGAGATGAGCGGGTCGAGCTTGAGCTGGCCGTCCATGTACCGGTCGACCAGCGCGGGGATGTCGATCGAGGGGCGCACCGAGCCGTAGTTCGACCCGAGGATGCGCTGGTCGGCCTCGGCGAGCACGAGCGGCTCGAACGAGGCCTTGGCACCGGTCGGCGGCAGGCCGACGATCACCGCGGCGCCTCCGAGGCCGAGCATGCGGATCGCCTGCTCGGTGGTCGAGGTGCGGCCGATCGCGTCGAACGCGTAGTCGACGCCGTCGGGGATGAGCTCGAACAGCTGCTCGACGGCGTCCGCCTCCGACGCGTCGATCTGATCGGTCGCCCCGAACTGCAGGGCGAGCTGGGTCTTATCGCGGCGGACGTCGATGGCGACGATCCGCTCGGCGCCCGCGAGCTTCGCGCCCTGGACGACGTTCAGGCCGACGCCGCCACACCCGATGACGGCCACGGTCGAGCCGGGCTCGACGGCCGCGGTGTTCAGCACCGCGCCGACCCCGGTGGCGACGGCACAGCCGACGACCGCGATCGCGTCGAGGGGCGCGTCGTCGCGCACCTTGACGGCGCCAGACGCGGGGACGATGACCTCCTCGGCGTATGACGAGACGCCGAGGTAGTGGTGCACGAGCTCACCGTCGCGCGTGATCCGCGAGGTGCCGTCGAAGAGCACGCCCTTGGGGGCGACGACCGTCGCGACCTTCTGGCACCGCGCCTCGTGGCCCGAGCGGCAGTACCGGCATTCGCCGCACGGCGGCACCCAGCTCAGCACGACGTGGTCGCCGACGGCGAGCGACGTGACGCCTTCGCCGAGCTCGGCCACGACGCCCGAGCCCTCGTGGCCCATCACGAGCGGTGCGGGCGCGTCCCATTCACCGCGCTTCACGTGCAGGTCGGAGTGGCAGACCCCGGCGGCGGCGATGCGCACCCGGACCTCGCCCGCCTTCGGCGCGGCGAGCTCGACGTCGGCGACCTCGATCGCCTGGTCCGGTGCGGTGAAGACGATGGCTTTCATGGTGCTCCTGGTGCTCTCGTGTCGGGGGCGTGATCCCGTCGCCCGATGCTAGGCAGCGCACTCCCGCGGCGTCATTGCGAAAAATGATGAGTCGGTCCTGCACTGTCCACGGTTTTGTACACTCGACGGATGGTCCGTGACCTGCGCTCGATCGCCGCTACCGTGCGTGGCGAGCTCCTGGAGGGGACCCTGCCGGCGGATGCGCCCGTCGACGAGGCCATGCGGCTCGACGAGTTCACGGTCGTGGGCAATCCCGCCTTCGCGACGCTCGTCGTGGCCGGTCAGGCCGAGCTGCTCCGGGCCCTGCGTACGCCTGCCCGCGCGTCCGCGCTGGCCCGCGCAGCGGTCGTCAGCGCCGACGACTCCCCGCGATTGCGGGCGGCACTCGCGCGGGCCGGTGCGACGGCGGTGCTCGCGGCGGACACCCCGGCGGACGCGCTGCATCCGCGTCTGGTCGCCCTGCTCGCCATTGACCAGGCCGCGGAGGACCGGCGGGTGACCACGGGGACGAAAGTCCTCACCCAGGTCGCGCGACGCGGCGGCGTTCGGGCCGTGGTCGCCGAGCTCGCGCACCGGCTCGACGGCTGGGCCGTGCTCGTGGACCCCCACGGGCGCGTGATCACGACCGCCGGCGCGGGTGGCCTACACGTGCAGGATGCCGTCGCGGTCGCGTTCAACCGGCCCGTCCGCGTGCGGCACCCGGGGCTTCAAGTGCATCCCGTCGGACCGGGCGAGGACCTCACCGCGTACCTCGTCATCGCGTCACGAGAGGGGTCGCGCAGTCGCAGCCGCGACCTCGCGTCGCAGGCGGCGGCGCTGCTCGACCTGGTCCTGCGCACACACGATCACACGGCCACGGAACGCCTCGGCCGCGAGGTGATGATCGGCACGCTGCTCGCGGGCGGACCGGCCGCGACCGAGCTGCTCCGGCGCTGGAGCGTGCTCGACAGCACGCTGACGGCATTCGCACTCACGGCCCGCTCACGGTCGGTCGACCTCGAACGGCTCGTGCTGCGCTGGCTCGACGAGCTGGGCTCGGTGCACGTCGTCACCCAGGAGGGCGGACACCTTCTCGGCTTCCTCCGTGACGACCATGCCGACGAGTTCGCCCGGCTGGTCGAACTCGTCACGCCCGAGATGCGGGCGCCGTTGCGCCTCGGCCTCGGCTCATCCGCGCCGGTCGACGCCCTGGCGAGGTCGGCCGAGGAGGCACGGCAGGCGCTCGAGGTCGCGGTGACCGACGCGCGCCCGGTCGTGCGTTACCGCGCCCTGCCGACGGTCTCGTATGTGCTCGATCGGTTGGCTGACGGTGACGCCGCGCGCATCGCGTCCGTGCTCGACCCGCTTCGGGGGGCCAACGGCCGACACGACGACCTCGCTCGCACGCTGCGCGTGTACCTCGCCGAGCACGGCACCTGGGGCGTCGCCGCCGAACGGCTCGGCATCCACCGGCAGACGCTCGCGAGCCGCATCCGCCGGGTCGAGGATCTCACCGGGCTGTCGATGGGCGACCCCGACGACCGCGTGGCCGCCTGGCTCGCGCTTCGCGCGCTCGACCGGTGAGCGCTCGCGCCGATCCTCACCCCCTTGGCGGGCGCCCAGTCCCGCTCAGCCGCGTCGTGGGCGGGCGATCCGGGCGTCGAGCGCGACCTTGACCGTCGGCCACTCGTCGTCGGTGATCGAGAACACCACGGTGTCCCGGACGGTGCCGTTCTCCATGAGCGAGTGCTTGCGCAGCACCCCGTCCTGCTTCGCACCGAGCCTGGCGATCGCGGCGCGCGACTGATGGTTGTGCCAGTGTGTGCGGAACTCGACCGCGAGGCACCGCAGCTCCTCGAACGCGCGCGTGAGTAGGAGCCGCTTCGCCTCGGCGTTGATCCCCGTGCGCTGCGCATCGACACCGAGCCACGTCGAACCGATCTCGAGACGGCGGTTCGCCGGGTCGAGGTTCAAGAATGTCGTCATCCCGACCGCGCGGTCGGTGTGCGCGTCGATGACGGCCCACGGAGCCAGCCGACCCTCGGCCTGGAGCCCCAGTCGGCGTTCGATCTCGGCGCCCATGCCGTCGGGTGAGGGGATCCGGGTGTACCAGGCGCGCCAGAGCTCCTCGACCGCGACGGCCTCGGCGAGCGCGTCGGCATGCGCGGCCGAGAGCGGCTCCAGACGAGTGCGCGACCCCGAAAGCGTCGGCGTCGAAGCGAAGGTCTTGCGCACGTCATCCACGTCGACACGCTATCGCGAGCCGGGCAGCGGATCGACCGCCCTCCCGATCCTCGCTCAGGAAAACCCTCCCGATCCTTGCTCAGGAAAGCCCTCCCGATCCTTGCTCAGGAATCGGCAGCAAGGTCCCGGTGTGTCGGGCGTCGACACACCGGAGGAACGCGAGGGATTCCTGAGCAAGAGAAGCTGTCGCCGTGGCCCTGCCGCTCCCGAGGCGGCGCACGGCCCTGAGCAAGAGAAGCTGTCACCGTGGGCCCTGCCGCTCCCGAGGCGGCGCACGGCCCTGAGCAAGGGACGACAGCGGACGCGTCAGTCGGACTCGCCGGGCGCGAGCCCCACGTCCTCGCCGTCGCCGTCTTCGCCGTGCAGGTGACGGATGTCCTCTGCCACGTCTCCCGCGGTCTCGTTCGGCCCGCTGCCCGGGTCGTGCCCGCCGTCGTCGAGCCATCCAGCGCCGCCGCGGCGCCCCTGCGGACCCCCGACGATGCCGGTGCCGAACGCCGCCTGCATGCCGATGCTCATGACTTCGGGCTCGTCGCCGTGAGCGCCGTATCGATGACTCATGATGTGCACCCCGTCCCGTCCGGTCGATCGTACGTCGGCCGCACCACCGGTGCCCCTGGGCTTGACCGCCGCCGTCACGCGTGCGCCGGAATGCGCCAGGCCACTGCAGGGTTAACGTTGAGAACCACGGATTGAGGGGAGCATCCATGCCGTTGCAGGGGGAATACGCACCAAGCACCGCCGAGTGGGCCCGCACGCAGGCCGAGACGTTCGAGGAGACCGGCGGCGTCGAGGCGAACACCATGCGGGGGCGTCCGATCATCGTCCTGACGACGGTCGGTGCGAAGACCGGCAAGCTCAGGAAGACCGCCCTCATGCGCGTGGAGCACGAGGGCGAGTACGCGGTCGTGGCGTCGAAGGGCGGCGCGCCCGAGCACCCCGCCTGGTACTACAACCTCCTCGCGAACCCCCTGGTCGAGCTGCAGGACGGCGCCGAGAAGCACGAGTACCTGGCGCGCGAAGCCCAGGGCGCGGAGCGTGAGATCTGGTGGCGCCGCGCGAACGAGGCCTGGCCCGACTACGACGGGTACCAGGCGAAGACCGACCGGCAGATCCCGCTCTTCGTGCTCACCCGGGTCTGACCCGCGGCTACAGGCGCCGCATGGTGAACGCCGAGGCCAGCACCGTGCGAAGCGGCCAGACCGCCAGCACCCGGACGAGCCGGTTGCGCGCGGGGAGCCGGCGGCCCGCCGCGGGCGCGCCCATCGCCATGTTGAACGCGGCCTGGCGGGTGGCGCGGAGCGCCGCGTTCCGCCGGGCTCGGTCGTAGGCGCCGAACGGCGCGCTGGGCGCACCGGCGGCAAGCGCGCGCTCGAGCTCGTCGGCGAGCCGAACGGCATCGAGCCAGCCGAGGTTCATACCCTGCCCGCCGATCGGGCTCACCTCGTGCGCGGCGTCGCCGGCGAGCGCGATGCGGCCGCGGGCGAAGCGGTCGGCCAGGTGCTGACGCGCCGAGAACGCGCTCGGTTCGCTCGCGGTCGCCAGGTCCACGGATGCCCCGGTGCGCGCGGCGACCACGGTCGCGAGCGCCGACGGCGTGAGCGGGACGGGCGTACGGCGGACCCACGCCACCCATCGGCGCCGCCCTCCCGGCAGCGGGAACGACTCGACCACGCCGGCGGGCTCGAATCCGAGCAGCGCGGTCGCCGGGGCATCCGTCGTGTCGTCACTGTCGCCCATGATGTACTCGGCGCTGCCGCGCCGCGGCAGCCAGCCGATGCCCGCCAGTGTGCGCACGGCGCTGCGAACGCCGTCGGCACCCACGACGTACCGGGCGCGGAGGGGCGCGCCCGCGACGGGCGGATCGCACCACACCTCGACGCAGTCGCCGGGCGGGTCGGCCGGACCGGGCGGGTCGGCCGGACCGGGCGGGTCGGCCGGACCGGGCTCGACGGCCGGACCGGGCTCGACGGCCGGGTCGCACTCGACGAGCCCGGTCACCGCGTGGCCGCGGCGCAGCGCATGCGGCGCGAGGGACGCGAGCTGCGCCTCGAGCAAGGCCTCGGTGTCGCACTGCGGCAATGACCAGATCGGATGCGCGGCGAACGCGAGCCGCCCGAGCTCGTGACCCTCGCAGGTGACCACGCCGTCGCGGATCGGCACGCCGAGGCGGCGGACCTCGGCGCCGACCCCGGCCGCATCGAGGGCTCGCAGCCCAGGCGGATGGATGCCGATGGCCCGGGTGCGCGCGCCGGGGCTCGTCCGACGCTCGAGCACGACCACGCGCAGCCCGCGCTGCGTGAGCAGGCACGCGAGCAGCAGGCCGACCGCGCCCGCACCGACGATCACGACGTCCTGCACGCCGGCCTGCTCCGGTGCCGCATCCGTTCGCGACTCAGGCGCCGCATCCGTCGCCCGGCCGCGCACCGCATCCGTCGCCCGCCCAGGCGCCGCGTTCATTCGTGCGCCTCCCAGACGACCTCCAGCCGCGAGGGGAACGCGCGGCGCACCCGCCAGCCGTCGGGCAGCGCGGCCGCGAGCTCGCCGGCCGTGTGACTGCGCCGGATCGACGTCAATCCGTCGGGGCGGATGAAGGACCCGCGGAACACGTTGGCCTGGAACGGCCATGTGCCGAGCCAGAACGCCGCGTACCCGTACCGCGTGCGCTCGATGTCGCCGTGCACCACGACACCGCCCGGGGTCATCAGCGCCTCACTGTCGGCGAGCAGCGCCCCGAACTCTCGCCCGTCGAGGTGATGCAGCACGTGGTTCGAGGTCACCACGTCGAACCACTCGCCCGCGGCGACGAGCTCACGGGTCGACACGGCCCGGAGGGTGAGCCCCGGCACCGCCGGCCGACGTCGTGCGAACTCGAGTGCCCGCTCGTCGGGGTCGATGGCGACGATCTCGAGCGGCAGCCCGTCGGCACGCGCCCAGGCCGCGTACCGCCGCGGCAGGTCGGCACCTCCCGTGCCGACGTCGAGCATGCGCGCGACGTCGCCGACCGCAGCCCGGGCGCGCAGTCGCGGCCGGATCCACCGCACGTAGACCGCGCGCTGACCGGACACGACCGCGTTGACGATCCCGAACCGTTCGTACGTGCGCTCCAGCATGGCGAGGTCGCACGCGGGGTCATCCATCAGCTCGCGGGCGTGTGCATCGCGGTCGGCGAGCCAAGCACCCATCTCAGCCCCGAACCGTGAGCAGTGCGGTCTCGACGGTCAGGCCGGGGCCGAACGCCATGGCGGCGACGCGGTCCCCGTCGGCGGCGCTCGCCAGATCGAGGATGCGGCGCAGGACGAAGAGGACGGTCGCGCTCGACATGTTCCCGAAGTCGTGCAGGATGGCACGCGCGGGCTCCAGCTGCGCCTCGGTCAGCGCGAGGCGCGACTCCACCTTGTCGAGGATGCTCCGACCACCCGGATGGATCGCCCAGTGCTCGATCGCCGCGCTCGACGTGTCGGCCGTCAGAGCCGCGGCGAGCGCGGGATCGTGTGCGAACAGCGGCTCCAGCGCCTCCGTCACGTGATCGTCGATGATCGAGGGCACCGCGTTCGAGAGCACCATCTCGAACCCGTGGTCCCCGATCTTCCAGGCCATGTCACCCTCGCCGACCGGTGTGATCCGGGTCGCGAACCGGTCCAGCTCGAACGCCCGCTCCCCGGCTTCGAGCGGCCGGGCGGTCACGATGCCGGCGCCCGCGCCGTCGGCGAACAGCGACGACGCGACGATCGTGTCGGGGTCGTTCGAGGACCGCAGGTGCAGCGTGCACAGCTCGACGCTGACGACGAGCACCACGGCCGAGGCATCCGCCTCGCAGAGCTGGGTGGCCAGCCGGAGCGCGGGAATCGACGCGTAGCAACCCATGAAACCGAGGTGGTAGCGCTGGACACCGGGCCGGAGGCCGAGGTCGCGCGCGAGCTGGTAGTCGGGGCCGGGTGCGTAGAACCCGGTGCAGGAGACCGTGATGACGTGCGTCACGTCCGCCGCCGTCAGCCCCGGGGTGGCGTCGATCGCCGCGCTCCCCGCTTCGAGGTAGAGCCGGCCCGCCTCGACCGCGTAGAGCTCATTGCGTGCCTTGGTCCCCGGCAGGAGCAGATCGCCGGTCTCGTCATCGAAGAACGTCGGTTCGGCCGGGTGGGCGTCGCGGCTGAGCTCCTCGATCACGGTGTACCTGGTCGCGATCCCCGAGACGTCGAAGGAGGTCGTGATGATGCGTTGCGCGAGCCGGTTCAACCCCGGCTGGGCGCCGAACACGTCGCGCACCTCCTCCTGCACGAGCACGGTCGGTGGCACGACGGTGGACAGGCCTCGCAACGCAACGGTCATGACTGATGGTACGGACGCACGCCGTGTTCGCATCAAGGGGTGGACACCGCGCCCGGCGCGACGTAACGACCTGCCCGGCGCGACGTCATGCCACCGCGGCCTCCGTCGGGGCGTCAGCCGATCAGTTTGGCCTTCGCGGCGGCGAACTCCGCGTCGGAGAGGATGCCCTGATCTTTGAGGGCCGCGAGCTGCTGCAGCTTCGCGACGAGGTCGGTCTCGCCACCGGGAGCAGCGGACGATGGCGGTGGAGGTGACGCCTGCTGCGTCGCGGCCTGTTGCGCGGCGAGCTGTTCCGCCTGCGCCTGCTGCGCGGCGTACTGCTCCTGATATTCCTCTTCGGCTTTGCGTTGCTGATGCCTGGCCACACCGCCCGACACCGCGGTCGCGGTGCCCGCGACGACGGCGGTGCGCGCGGCCATGCCGATGAGGCCCGGTCGGCCGACTCTCCTCATGAGTGGCATTGGTCGTCCCTTCTTGCCGGAGTTGGTGGCGTCCGGCCGCCCTGCGGCGGCACGGTGGCCCGGCGCACTACGCCGAGCCCTGCGCGCTCGCCTCGGCGAGCACGGCGTTGACGACGGGCGCCGGAATGCGTTCGGCGTGCAGCATGACACCCCCGGACTCGGCGAACCGGGATGCGAGTCGCTTCGCCCAGACGAGTTCGACCGCGAGCACCGCCGCCGACGTGCCGGGCGGAATCACCTCGGCGAGGGCGGGATAGTCGTCTTCGCCCACGAGTCCGCTCGCCTCGAGCTCGATCTCGGTGATCTCGAGCTCATCACCGAGATCTTCGAATTCGACGGCGTCGACGCTGCCATCCTGACCGCGAGAGATGATCACCGCGTCGAGCAGTCGGATGTCACCGGCCTCGACGAGGTCGGCGATCGCGTCGAACGTGGGCTCGTCGGGGCGCTCGCCTTCGAACCCGACGACGAGGATCTCCACCGGCCCATACTCGAAATCAGCCATGATCTCCCCCTCGCCGAATGCCGAACCCGGAAGCAGAGTATCGCTCATGTTCGGCTCGCGATAGAGGCAGTTCTGCTCGTATCATGCAGTCAGACTCACGCAGTCACTCACGCCATGACGGAACCTCTCGAAGTGCTGGTCGACGGCGAGGAGCCGGCCGGGCGCCGGGCTTCCGCCGGGCCGTCATCGCGGCTGCGCACCGAAACCGATGCCGTGGTCGTGGGAGCGATCGAGGCGGTCGCGTTCGGGCTCGGTGCGCTCATCGTCTTCTTCGGACGCGAGGTTCCGCTCTGGGGCAGTGGGCTGTCCGTCGGCGCGGTCGCGGGTGTCGCCGCGTTCATCGGGGGGCTGATCGCGGCGTTCGTCGGGTACTGGCGGTCTCGGGCGCGGCCTGAACAGCGGTGGCGGCTGGAGATCCCGCCATGGAAGTTCGGGTTGGATGCGACCACCGTGGCGCTCGTGCACGCGGTGTTGGCCGCGATCTTCGCGGTGGCGATGTTCGTGCTGCTGCAGCGCGGGTTCCAGGGTCTCGTCTTCGACCCGCTCATCGCGGTCGCAGCAGTCGCCAGCGTCTCGGGCGCGTCGGGGTACCTCATCGCGTTGTCGGTCTCGGATCTCGGCACCCGGCGACTGGCGGCACTGCTCGTGACGTTCGTGGCGGTCGCCACACTGACGAGCATCGCCACGGTTGCGGACCCGTACTGGTGGCGTGATCATTTCAGCCAGCTCGGCACCGCCGACGACTTCTCGGCGTGGATGTTCAACACGGCGCTGGTCGTGGCCGGGTTCTTCGTGGCGACGTTCTCGCTGTACCTGCACCGTGACCTGGCCGCGCTCGTGGCCCGGGGTGTCCTCGTTCACCGCTGGGCGCCGCGGTTCGTCTCCGTGATGTTCATCGTTCTGGGGCTCATGTTGGCCGGTGTCGGGGTGTTCCCCTTCGACGTCAATGTGGTGCTGCACAATGTGTGCGCGGCGGGCATGTCGGCGGCATTCGCGGCGATGGTGCTCGGATCGCCGGCGATCCTGAACGGGATGCCGAAGCGATTCTTCGTCATCTGCTACGTCACCTTCGGCGTGCTGATCGGCGGATTCCTGTTGTACGCTCCGCCGATTGCGTACTACAACCTGACCGCGTTCGAGCTCGTGGCGTTCGCCGTCATCTTCGGCTGGATCCTGCTGTTCATCCGCTTCACCGACGCGGTCCTCGCGCCCGCCGCGGTGCTCGGTCCGAGGGGGTAGATCATGGCTGAGGCCGCGACCACGTTCATGATGTCCGACGAAACGGCGACGACGATGACACGAAAGGCCCGCCGTGCGATCGGTCGGGCCGCGCGTGACGAGCTGCCGCTGGATGATCTGGCGCTGCTCGGCCCCGGCGATCGCGACGCGGTCGCGGTCCTCGAATCGCAGGCGCTCACGAGGGTGCCCGAGTTGATCGCCATCCGGTACGAGCGCATGGGCGCGTCGCCGTTCGCGTTCCTCCGGGGCGCCGCCGCGGTGATGGCGCGTGATCTGCACGAGCGCCCGTCGACTGGCCTCGTCACCCAGCTCTGCGGCGATGCACACCTGGCCAATGTCGGCCTGTACGCGTCTCCGGAGCGTTCGCTCGTGCTCGACCTCAATGACTTCGATGAGAGCGCAACAGGTCCCTTCGAGTGGGATGTCGCGCGGATGGCGGCGAGCTTCGAGGTGGCGGCGCGAGCTCGCGAGTTCGAGGAGGTCGTGCGCCGGCGCATCGTCGAGCGGATGGCTCGCGCCTACGCGGCGGCCGTCGACGAGGCCTCATCGATGCCGACGATGGCGTTGTTCGCCTCGCACCTCGATGCGCGACAGGTGCTGGAGTCATTGTCCCCTCGACTCCCGGCTCGGGCGGCGAAGCGCGGCCGGAAGCTCATCGAGAAGACCGTCGGCCGCGACAGTCGGAGCGCGGCGGCCGCGCTCGCGGAAGAGGTGGACGGTGAGCTGCGGTTCCGTTCGGACGCGCCGCTCGTGCTGCCGTTGCGTGACCTCGTCGAGCGACAGGAGGCGGACCCCGACGTGGTACGGCAGCGACTGAGCGACATCCTGGCTGGATATCAGATGTCGCTGCCGCCGCACCGCCGGCTCATCCTCGACCGGTATCGCCCCGTCGACGTGGCGTTCAAGGTGGTCGGGGTCGGCAGCGTCGGGACCCGCGCATGGATCGCGCTGCTGCGCGGTGCCGGGCGGAACGATCTGCTCGTGCTGCAGGCGAAGGAGGCGCAGCGCTCGGTTCTGGAGCCCGAGGATGTGCCGAGCACGTACGGCCACCAGGGCCGGCGGGTGGTCGAAGGCGCGCACATCATGCAGTCCCTCAGCGATGTGCTGCTCGGCTGGACCACCGCGGAGGGGCTGGACGGGCGGAAGCGAGACTTCTACGTCCGTCAGTTCCGCGACTGGAAGGGGTCGTTCGCGCCGGAACGCATGGAGCCCGAGACGATGCTGCTGTACGCCGAGTACTGCGGGCTCGTGCTCGCTCGCGCGCACGCTCGAGGCGGCGATCCTGCGCTCATCGCCGGGTATGTCGGAGGCGGGCGTGCCTTCGCCGCGGCGCTGGCGTCGTTCGCGGCCTCGTACGCCGACCGCACGGAGGCCGACCACGCCGCACTGCTCGACGCGGTGGCGACGGGCCGCGTCGAGTCGGCCGTGGCTACCCAGGCCGCGGCTACCCACCCCGCTCGCTTCGGCTGAGAGAGCGATGTTGGTCGTCAGCAGCCCGTCGACGCGACCAACATCGCACATTCGGCGGGGATGGGATGGGACGCGGTCTACGCTTCCGCAAGCTCCTCGGGATGACGCCGGCTTCGACGCTCGGCCTTGGCGGCGGCGTCCTCGGCGTCCATGACACGGCGTGCTTCGTCGAGGTCCCCGAGCGCGGGTCGGATCCACGCGTTGGCGGGATTCGAGTCGACGAGGAGCATCCGTACCAGCAGCGTGAGGGGGATGGCGAGGATCGCGCCGATCGGCCCGAGCACGACCGCCCAGAACAGCACAGAGAAGAATGTCAGCGATTGGCTGAGGGCGACCGCGTTGCCGACCACGCGCGGTTGGATGATCGATTGGATGACCCCGTTCACGATGCCGTAGACGACGATCACCGCGATGACGAGCGGCCAGCCGCCCACGAGGGCGGCGAACACGAGCGGCGGCACGATCGCGATGAAGTAGCCCACGTTCGGGATGAAGCTGCAGATGAACGCGAGCAGACCCCAGAGTGGCGCACCGGGCACGCCGAGCAGCACGAGCGCGATCCAGTTCACGACACCCTGCGCGGCGCCGAGCGCGGTGGTCACCACCATGTATCGGCGCACGCCGATGGTGTATCCGACGGATGCCTCGGCGAGGAGCGGTTTCCGGGAGCGCAGGTCGCGGATCAGGGTCTTGGCGTAGGACGCGTCCATCGCCATCAGGATGAGCATGGTCACGAGGATCACCACTGCGCTCACGAATCCCGCTGCGCTGCCGAGCACGCCGCCGACGACCCCCGCGATCGCGCCGGGATCCAGCCCGGAGACGAGACTGTCGACCTGCGCCTGCCCGAAGCCGACGCTCGTCAGCCACGTCCCGAGATCGTCGACCCACCCCTGCAGCTGGGCCGTGTACTGCGGCAAGAGGGCGGCGAACTGTGCGAAGGACACGAAGAGCGCGGCGCCGAAGGCGCCCAGCAGCAGGACGACCGCGAGGATCACGGCACCCGTCGCCAGCCCGCGCGGCACCCCGTGCCGTTCCAACCACGACCGAATCGGATACACGCAGATCGTCAGCACGAGTGCGAAGAATGAGACGGCGAAGATCGAGCCGATTCCCGCGAGCCCGAACGCGGCGACCGTCGCGCCGCCGAGCCCGAGCAGAATGTACGCCGTCCGATGCGGGGTCACCCCCTCGGCGCCCGTCGCTCCACCGGCACCCGCCGCGCCGACACGCGCCTCACCGTCACCCGCCGTCCCGCGGCGCGACACGTCGGGCGCCGATCGCGCGCTCCGCCGCGTCCCCTGGTTCCGCTTCCACCACACGACGACTCCTCTCCAGAGCGTCAGTTCGTGGCCGAGCGATCCGGGCCCCGTGGTGCGACCCGCGTCGACGTTCAGGTCACTCGGTCGGGGGCGCACCGGCCCCCGATGCCGATGATGGCCCAAGTCGCCGCCGACCGGAATACCCCGGAGCCGACGTCGGATTCGCGATCCGGAACTCGGGTGCACGCGACACGAGCAGCCAGGCGGGCAGCACGATCACACAGAACCACGGCAGCAGCGCGAGGTCGCCGGTGACCGCGGCGGCGAGGAACAGCGCCATCCAGCCGTCACGGGTCACGACGAGCAGGATCCCGATCACGCCGCATCCGATCGCCAGGGCGATGGGGAACCCGGGGATGAGCGCGTGCGCGAGCAGGCCGAGTGCGACCCCGATGAACGTGGCCGGGAACACCCGGCCACCGCGGAACGCGGCGCTCGCGGCGACGAGCAGCGCGACGATCTTGACGACGGCGACCACGGCGAGGTCACCGGCGGTCTCCTGGTCGGCGTTCGAGATGAGCTCACCCATCTGGGTGAGGCCCTTGAACATCGTGATCGGCCCCCCGATCATCCCCAGCACACCGAGCACGACGCCGCCGACCGCCGGGATGAGGATCGGGTGGCGCAGGGCGTGGAACGCGCGGTGCACCCACGGGAAGAGCAGGTTCGCACCCAACCCGATGATCGTGCACAGGCACGCCACGACGATCCCGAGGAGGAAGTCGATCGGCTCGACGGTGTCCTCCGGCACGGCGAACGAGAGCGGCGGCGTGCCGAGCAGGTGCATGGTCACGGATCCCGCGGCCGCGGCCGCGAGCGGGAGGAAGAGCTTGTCCCAGAGCGCACCGCCCCCGCGAATGGCCGCGAGCGTGCCCGTGAACAGCAGCGCCGCTCCGACGGGCGTGCCGAAGAGGGCGCCGATCGTGCCCGCCGCGGCCATGAGCATGGCCAGCTGCGACGAGACGGCCGGCATGAGCCGCGCGAGCACCGTCACGGTGAGGGTCACGTTGATGGCGATGAGCGGATTCTCCGGGCCGAGGCTCACCCCTCCCGCGAGACCGAGCAGCAGCACGACCGCAAGACCCGGCAGGGTCTTGAGCGGCAGCGGCGGCTCCATGAGCTCGGTCGTTGCCGAGTCCGGGCCGCCGTGCCCCGGGAGGAACCGAAGCCCGAGCCCGACCAACACGCCGGTGGTGGTGAGCACGAGGAGGATCCACCAGCCGGACGGGTCGACGCCGAGCGCGTCGGGCAACCGGGTCCAGATCGCGTCGGACAGCAGCTCCGACACCCGGTCGAGCAGCCAGAGGATCAGGGCGGTCGCAACCCCGACGGCGAGGGCGGGGACGGCGAGCAGGAGCAGCTGTCGTGGTGTCGGCGCGGGCAACTCGGGCCGTCCCGGCTCCTCTGCTTCGGGATGCTGCAGGCTCATGACGTCCCCGTCTCAAGCGCCAACTCGTGACCCGAGTATGTCATGACACCGCACCTCGCCTCACGCTATGTTTCTCCAGGGGCAACCGTGCCCCGCGCCCCCGTACCTGAAGAAAGGCCGACCATGAACTTCTGGGAAAGTTTCTGGGACATCATCTGGTGGACGATCTGGATCTTCGCGTTCATCGCGTATCTCTGGGCCGTCATCGCGATCATCAGCGACCTGTTCCGCGACCACGCGCTGAATGGCTGGTGGAAGGCCGTCTGGATCGTCTTCCTGCTGTTCTTCCCCTTCCTCACCGCCCTCGTCTACCTCATCGCTCGCGGTCGCGGCATGGCCGAGCGCGCGCAGCGTGACGCGACCGAGGCCCAGGAGGCGACCAACGCGTACATCCGCCAGGCGGCCGGGACGTCGGCGAGCCCCGCCGACGAGATCGCGAAGGCCAAGGCTCTCCTCGATGCCGGTACGATCTCGCAGCAGGAGTACGACCTGCTGAAGGCGAAGGCACTCGCGCACCCCTCCAACAACGTGCAGGCCTGACGGTCAGAGCTGACCTGATCCGGATGCCTCGGGCAATCTGCCTGAGGCATCCGTCATGTTCGGACGCGTGCCCGCCGAGGCATCCGCCACCGCGACCGGCGCACCCGCGACCGCGACCGGCGCACCCGCCACCGCGACCGGCGCATCCGCGACCGACCCGAGGTCGCCCACCGGGTTCGCCGGCGCACTGCGCCGGATCACTCCGGCGCTGCGCAGGAACAGGATGATCCAGGCGAAGATGAGCACCGCCGCGACCAGCTCGACCGCCGTGAGGTTGTAGTAGCCGGTCGCGAAGAACACCGCGAGCACCGCGATCACACCCACGAACACGTACCCGAGCAGGACGAACACACGCGGCATCGACGGCGCCCACGACGGCAGGGCGAACACGAGCACCGCGAACACCACGGCCATCCCGGTCGCGACGGAGTTGTGCAGCCAGAAGAACTCGTTCACGGGGAAGATGCCCACGCACGCGAGGAACACCCCGATCAGGACGAACGCGAGCCGAACGCGGCGGCGGCGGCGCACGTCCAGGGGCGTCGACGTCGGCAGGGTCGCCGTGCCGTAGCGCGCGATGGTCGTGACGATCGCCCCGGCGATGATGAGCGTGAGATTGAACGCCAGGGCCGACACGTCGTTCGTGATCCCGAGGGCCGAGAGGTTCTTCTGCCACCAGAGCGGGTCGCTCGAGCTCAGCATGCTCGCCAGGGCGCCGACCACGAGGAACACCGCGAGCACGAGCGACAACAGCATCGGCGTGAGCCTCGCGGCTGACAGGAACACGACGTACATCGTGACCGCGGCGGCGACGCCCGAGAGCAGCGCGCCGGGGAACGCGTACACGACCGCGCCGATGAAGCTCTGTTCGAGCAGCGCACCGAGCCCCGCCCACCCGAGCAGCACGATCACGGCGTGCGCGAGCGCGAGCGCGACGAGGTCGAACCAGTGCAGCCGCTCTCCCGCGACCGCGAGTCCCGGTCCGAGCCCGGCACGCACGCCCGGCGACGGCACGCGCAGCACGAGCCGACCGAACACGAAGCCGGCGAGTCCGATGCAGGCGCAGGTCACGGCGACGAACTCCGTCAGCGACCCGGCGCCCGAGATCGGGAGGTTCCGGCCCCAGAAGACCGCCCACGAGACGAGTCCGACGACGACGAACGCGATCGCGCCGAGCACGAGCGCGACCGACTCGAGCGATTCGGCAGTGTCCGCGGGGTGGCGCAGCACCCTCCGCAACGACTCGGCGCGTTCGGTCGTGTGCGTGCTCACCTGCGACATGGCGTTCCTCGATCCTTCCCGGCGGTCGCTCCCGGCGCGACCGCCGCGATCGGCTCCAAGCCTGCCAGTCAGGACTCGGTCGGGTCGAGCACCTCGAGCATCGAGCCCTGCACGAACCCGGCCCACTCATAGGCGGCGCGCAGGTAGTCGTCGCGTTGCTCGTCCTGCTCGGGCGTGCCTTCCTCACCCAGGCCGACGCGCTCGGCGAGGATCAGCCGCAGGTCGGTGAGGAAGGTGAGCCAGCCCCAGGCCTGCACCTGGTCGAGCTCGATCTCGACGAGGCGCTCGCCCTCGCCCACGGCGGTCGCGTCTCGCACCGACTGCGCGGCCTGACGCTTCCCGTCGACGAGGCTGCCCCGCGTGTACCGTTCGAACTCGCGCGCGGCGTCGGCGTCGTCGGGATACGCGTTCGGCAGCAGACGCCCGAGTGCCGGGTCGTCCTCCGCACCCAGCAGAAGGACTGAGTCGACCTGGTCGGCCAGCTCGGAGAGGAGCATGGCCTCCTCGGCCTCGAGCACGAGCCGGACCCCGTCGCTGCCCGTGCGACCTGCGACGATCACGGATCAGCCTTCGAGACCGACGCCTGCAATCCGTAGCCGTGCATTGCTTGCACATGCCGTTCCATCGCCTCGCGGTTGCCGCTGGCGACGACGGCGCGACCTTCGTGGTGCACGAGCAGCATGAGCCGTTCGGCCTCCTCGCGCGGGTAGCCGAAGTAGCTCTGGAAGACATAGGTGACGTAGGTCATGAGGTTGACCGGGTCGTCCCACACGATCGTGCGCCACACCCGCTCGATCACCGGGTCCGTCGCCCGGTCGAGGTCGAGGCGTTCGAGTGTTTCCGTCACCCGTCCAGCCTGACACGATCACTGCGCACGTGCATCCCCCTCGACTCTGCTAAGTCCACCGCGATCCGGCAGGGAATCTTCGGTCACCCCGCGCTCCGCGTCGAGACGGTGACCGTGAACTTCGGATTGCGTGCGAGCTGCGTCGTCGGACCGATCAGCCGCTCGAGCTCCGGACGGTACCGCAGGTGCGAGTTCCAGACGACGACCGCGCGGCCGCCGGGCGCGAGCACGCGACCGCACTCCGCGAACAGGCGCTCGGCGAGTGCGGTGGTCACCGCGGCGCCGGCATGGAAGGGCGGGTTCAGCACGATGAGGTCGACGGATGCCTCGTCGGCGAACTCGAGGCCGTCGCCGCGGACGACCTCGATCCGCCCGTCGAGGCCGTTGGCCGCGGCGGTCGCACTCGCGCTCGCGACCGCCGCGGCGGATTGATCCGTGGCGACGATCCGCGCCGCCGGGAAGCGGCGGGCGAGCTCGACGGCGACGATGCCGGTGCCGCACGCCAGATCGACGGCCGTCCGCGGATGCGCCGGGGCGGGACCGGCGAGCTGGGAATCGAGCTGGCGGAGGAGGAACCGCGTGCCGATGTCCACTGCGGCGCCCGCGAACACGCCACCGTGCGCCACGACGTTCAGATCGAGCTCCGGGTCGTACGTACGTCGCGGCCACGGTGGGCGGGCACCCGTCGTGGGCTGCGGATCGCGGGCGATCAGCACGCGCGACTTCTGCCGGGCGTGCGAGACGTCGAGCCGGCCGAAGCGGCGCCGCAGCACATCGTTCATCGCGGTCGACATGTGCTTGAGCCGCCCGCCCGCGAGGACGACCACGTCTGGCGCCGCGTGATCGGCGATGAGCGCGCTCAGCTCGTCGAGCGCGTCGAGGGACCTGGGCAGTCGCATGAGCACGACGCGGGCGTCGCGCACGAGCGACGGCCCGGCAGGGCGCACCTGCACGGCTCGGGCGAGCCCGAGCCGGTCGGCGTTGGCGAGGATCGCGCGCTCGCCGAGCATGGCATCCTGATGCACGCGGACCGACGAGGCGTCATGATCGGCGACGAGGCTGAGCGTCAGGGCACCGTGGGTGTCGCCGACGACGACGAGGGCGCCGGGTACGCCGGCCGCTCGGGCGAGGTACGGCGCCGCCTCGTCGAGCATGAGCCGGTCTGCCGCATCGGACGCCGACAGGCCCGGCCCTTCGACATCGGGCGCGCGACGAATGGTGCTCAGGTCCACCTCGGCAGACTATCGAGCGCGCCACGAAAGATTTTCCAGGCGGGACTTGCGTCCTGGTATATCGGTATGCCATACTGGAGACACCGGGGAGAGCACGACACCGGGCCGGAAGGTGGCTCCCCGCACGCGCCGGCCCACCATCGCTCGCCAAGCGATGACTCGGGGACCTGTCACAAGGACCGAGCTGGAAGGTGTTCCCCGCACGCGCCAGCTCACCACATTCCCCCGCCGGACGACCCGTCGGCGGTTCCCACTCGGGCGCCAGACCACCCTGCATGAGGTCTGGCGCCCGAGCGCGTGCCCGCTTCGAGGTTCGTTTGCTACTCTCGGCACGGCATGCGCCAGCAGACGACCACGCAGACGGGGGAACGACGCGCCGCTCGGGAACGCGAAGCGGTGCGGTCGGCCGCGCCCGCGAAGCGGGCGGGCTCGGGTTCGCACGGCGGCATCCGTCGGCTCGTCGGTGCGCTCGCGGCATCCGCCGTCTTCGCGCTCGTCGGCACCATCGCCCTCGCGCCGCTCGACGCGCCGGCGACCTCGCCGAGCGGCTTCGCCGACGCATCGCCGGCGTCGACCGCCCACGACAACGTCCAGCGTGTGAACATCGCCGCCAATACACTGCGGCCCGCGGTGTCCCGCGAGTCCTACACCGCCTCGACGGGCCCCGAGACCCTCGTGCAGGGCGGGACGAACCACGACTGGGCCAAGCTGGTGCTCGTCGAGGGCGGATTCCCCGTGACCGACGCGAACGTCGCGGTCATCACGCAGTGGATGCGTGAAGAGAACGGCCCCGACAACTGGTGGAACCGCAACAACCCGCTGAACAACGGCAACGGCTCCGGCGGGGGCTCGGGACTCGGCAGCTATGCGACCCTGCAGGTCGGTGCGTACTACGCCGCCGACAGCCTGCGTCGGCTCTCGTTCTACGACGCGATCGAGTCGGCGCTCGACGCCGGCACGGATGCCGCGGCCACCGCGTCGGCCATCTGGTCCTCACCGTGGGCCACGAGCCACTACGGCAACGGCTCGCACTGGACCACCTCGCCGGTCCCCGTGGTCGAGGCCCCCGCGTCGGCCTGGGGCCGCTGAGCGCGCCGGGCAGCTACTCCCGCTCGAGCGGGCGCCACACCACGAGCGCGTTCTCCCGGCGGACGCGCGTCCCCGCCTTGATCGTGATGATGTCACCCGCGGCTCCGGCGGCGAACACGCGTCGGCCCGGACGGTTCAGCATCTCGTCGGCGAGCGCCGACTCGAGCTCGCTCACCCGACGCCGCAGCACGCTCACCTCGTCTTCGAGCTCCAAGACCCGGCGGATCCCCTCGAGGCTGACCCCCTCGGCCGAGAGCTGCGCGATCTCACGCAGCAGCGTCACGTCGCGCATCGAGTAGCGCCTGGACTTCCCGGCGGTGCGGGTCGGCGACACGAGCCCGAGCCGGTCGTACTGCCGCAAGGTCTGCGGATGCATCCCCGCGAGCTCGGCCGCGACCGAGATCACGAAGAGCGGGCTGGTCTCGTTCATGCCACTAGGCCCTCGCTTTGGCGATCAGTTCGTCGCGGGGGTTCTCGGGCGGCAGCTGCGCGAGGAACGCCTCGAGCTTCTCCTTCGCCTCCTTACTGAGGTGTGACGGGACCGCGACCTGCACCTCGGCGAGCAGGTCGCCCGTGCCCTTCTTGGTCTCGACGCCGCGGCCTTTCACCCTGAGCACACGCCCGCTCGGCGTCCCGGGCGCCACACGCAGCTTCACGGGGTCGCCACCGAGCGTGGGCACCTCGATGGTCGCCCCGAGCGCGGCCTCACCGAACGTGACCGGCACCTTCACCCTGAGGTTCAGGCCGTCGCGCTCGAAGACGGGGTGCTTTCGCACGTTGACGGTGAGGATGAGGTCGCCGGGCTCGCCGCCGTCGGGCGACGGCTGGCCCTTGCCCCGAAGCTTGATCTTCTGGCCATCGGCCACGCCGGCGGGGATGCGAACCGTGATCGGCTTGCCGTCGGAGGCCTGCAACGTGATCTGGTCGCCCTTGGTGGCCGTGATGAAGTCGAGCGTCGCGGTCGCCGTGGCATCGCGACCCTTGGACGGGCCGCCGAACCCGCGGTAGCCGCCGCTGGTCTGCCCGAACCGTCCGCTGCCGAAGAGGTTGCCGAGGAGGTCGTCGTACTCCGCGCCGCCCTGCTGGAACGTGTACCGTCCGCCGGGCTGCTGCCCGCCGAACATCCCGCCGAACACGTCCTCGAAGCCGCCGGCCCCCGCGCTGCCCGGCGCCGTGAACCTGGCTCCCGAGCCCATCGCGCGAACCGCGTCGTACTCCTTGCGCTGCTCGGCGTCGGAGAGCACCGAATACGCCTCGCTGATCTCCTTGAACTTCGCCTCCGCCGCCGCGTTTCCCGGGTTGGAGTCCGGGTGATGCTGCCGCGCGAGTTTGCGGTAGACCTTCTTGATCTCCGCCTCACTGGCGTCCTTGCCGACCCCGAGGGTCGCGTAGAAGTCCTTGTCGAACCAGTCCTGACTGGCCATTCGGCACCTCCTCTCTCTGCTGCGTGACGCCCGATGTTTCCGTTGGTGCACCACGTTTCCGCCGCAACGGAAACCACGCGCACCAACGGAAACATCGGGGCTGGACTTCGGCCCGTTGGGTGGTTTACGCGGGCGTCTTGACGACGACCTTGGCCGGCCGCAGCTGCGCCGAGCCGAGCATGTACCCGGTCTCGATGACCTCGGCGACCGTGTCGACCTCGACCTCGTCACTCGGCTGCTGGAAGATCGCTTCGTGCTGCTGCGGGTCGAACGCGTCGCCCGGCGCACCGAACGCTTTCAGCCCGAGCTTCTCGACGGCGCCGCGCAGCTTCGCGGCGATGGTCGCGAACGGTGCGTCACCTTCCAGGTCGCCGTGCTTCTCGGCCCGGTCGAGGTCGTCGAGGACGGGAAGCAGCACCGCGACGGCCGCGCCCACGGCACGCTCGCGCTCGATCTCGCGGTTCGCCTCGGTGCGCTTGCGGTAGTTCGCGTACTCCGCCGTGACCCGCTTGAGGTCGGCAAGGTGCTCGTCGCTCGGCTCCTGCACCTCGGCCTGCGCCGCGTTCAGGATGTCGTCGACGGTGAGCTCCTCGTCACCGGCCGGCTGGTCGGCGGAGCCGGGTGCGGATGCCTCGGCCGAGGCATCCGCACCACCGTCACCACCGGGCTGACGAACCGCACCCGTCTCGGGGTCGATCCGCCGCTTGTCGCGGATGATCGGCTCGTCGCGCGGCTCCTCGGAGCCTGCCGAAGGGTTCTGGTTCTGGTCAGTCATGATTACTTCCGCTCGTCCTCGTCGTCGACCACCTCGGCGTCCACCACGTCCTCGTCAGAGGACGAGCCGCCGTCGGCGCCGGTCGCACTGCCGTCTTCACCAGCGTTGGGCTGGCCGGCCGGCTCCTGCGACGACGCGTAGATCGCCTCCCCCAGCTTGGTCTGCGACTGCGAGAGCTTCTCGAACGCCGACTTCACGGCGTCGTCGTCCTCACCCGCAAGCGCCGACTTGAGCGCGTCGACGTCACCCTGGACCTCGGACTTGACGTCAGCGGGGAGCTTGTCGTCGTTGTCCTTGATGAGCTTCTCGATCTGGTAGACGAGCTGCTCCGCCTGGTTGCGGGTCTCAGCGGACTCGCGGCGCTTCTTGTCTTCCGCAGCGTGCTCCTCGGCCTCGCGCACCATCCGCTCGACGTCCTCCTTGGGCAGCGCCGAGCCACCCGAGATCGTCATCCGCTGCTCCTTGCCGGTGCCCTTGTCCTTCGCGGACACGTGCACGATGCCGTTGGCGTCGATGTCGAAGGTGACCTCGATCTGGGGGACGCCGCGCGGCGCCGGCGCGATCCCGGTGAGCTCGAACGTGCCAAGCGGCTTGTTGTCGCGCGTGAACTCACGCTCACCCTGGAAGACCTGGATCGCGACCGACGGCTGGTTGTCATCGGCGGTGGTGAAGGTCTCACTGCGCTTGGTGGGGATGGCCGTGTTGCGCTCGATGAGCTTGGTCATGATGCCGCCCTTGGTCTCGATACCGAGACTCAGCGGGGTGACGTCGATGAGCAGGACGTCCTTGCGCTCGCCCTTGAGGACACCGGCCTGCAGCGCGGCGCCCACGGCGACGACCTCATCGGGGTTGACGCTCTTGTTCGCCTCCTTGCCGGTCTCCTGCTTCACGAGTTCGGCAACGGCCGGCATGCGCGTCGAACCACCGACGAGCACGACGTGCGCGATGTCGGACACCTTGATGCCCGCCTCGCGGATGACGTCCTCGAAGGGCTTCTTCGTGCGATCCAGCAGATCGGACGTCATATTCTCGAACTGTGCGCGGGTCAGCGTCTCGTCGAGGTTCGCCGGCCCGTTCTCGGTGAGCGAGAGGTACGGGAGCTGGATGCTCGTCGACATGCTCGACGACAGCTCCTTCTTCGCCTGCTCCGCGGCCTCCTTGAGGCGCTGCAGCGCGATCTTGTCCTTCGAGACGTCGACACCCGTCGAGTCCTTGAACCGCTTGATCAGCCACTCGACGATGCGCTGATCCCAGTCGTCGCCGCCGAGGCGGTTGTCACCCGCGGTCGCCCGGACCTGGATCGTTGAGAAGTCGTCGTCCTTGCCCACCTCGAGAAGGGACACGTCGAACGTGCCGCCACCGAGGTCGAAGACGAGAATGAGCTCGTCTTCCTTGCCCTTGTCGAGGCCGTACGCGAGCGCGGCGGCCGTCGGCTCGTTGATGATGCGAAGCACGTTCAGGCCCGCGATCTCGCCGGCCTCCTTCGTCGCCTGGCGCTCGGCGTCGTTGAAGTACGCCGGGACCGTGATGACCGCGTCGGTGACGGTGTCACCGAGGTACTGCTCGGCGTCGCGCTTCAGCTTCTGCAGGATGCGCGCGGAGATCTCCTGTGGGGTGTACTTCTTGCCGTCGATCTCGGTCGTCCAGTCGGTGCCCATGTGGCGCTTGACCGAGGCGATCGTCCGATCGACGTTGGTGACGGCCTGGCGCTTCGCGGTCTCGCCGACGAGCACCTCGCCGTCTTTGGTGAACGCGACGACCGACGGGGTCGTGCGGAAGCCCTCCGCGTTCGCGATGACCGTCGGCTCGCCACCCTCGAGCGCCGCGACGACCGAGTTCGTGGTGCCGAGGTCGATACCTACTGCACGTGACATATCTGTCTCTCCTTCTGCCAGGAGTCGTCACGCCCCCGGCGATCGGCCGGCGGCGCCGCCCGTGTTGGCACGCCACCCGCAACCGAAGTCATTGGGTCGTCAAGACTTGAGTCTCAACGACTCAAGCTTCGCAGGCTGGTCCGCCTATGTCAAGCGCGTGACGCAAAAGTTGAGCCGCGTCGACTCAACTCTCAGCGCGCGCTCAGCATCCGCGTCTCGGCGCCGTGCGCGCGATCGGGCCGCCCGATGCCCCGGGCGGCCCGATCGCTGGGACGGCGTGCGCGTGGTTACTTGGTCAGGGTCACCGTCTTCGCAGCGACGTTATTCCTCAGGTTCGGATCGCTCGTGGTCAGCGAACCGATCGCGGCGCCCAGCACGGCGGTACCCTTGCTCGCCTTCGCCACCAGCTTCACGACGAAGGTGCGCTGCTGCCCCGCCGTGTAGTCAGCGGCCGGGAAGAACACCACGTTGCCGACCCGGGTGGCCCCCGGCGGCATCGCGGCGATCGTGAAGTCGGGCGTGACCGCGAAGGTCGCGTACACCTTCACCGAGGTGTCCGGTCCGGCATTGCGCACCACAACCTGATAGCTGGCCTCGGCACCCTTCTTCACACTCGACGGGCCCGCCGCCGACACCTGGACGTCCGCCTTCGGCTTCGTCGGCGGTGCAGGCTGATCCTTCACGGCCAGCGACTGCGCGGACCCCGCCGATATCGCGACCACGCCCGTGGCGGCAGCGGGCGGAGGCACCGCCGCGGCGCCGGCGCCCCACCCGACGACCGAGCCGTCGGCCTTGAGCGCGAGCGCGTGGTCGCGGCCCGCGCTGATCGCCACGACGCCCGACTGCGCCGCCGCAGGAATGGTGGTCTGGCCGAGGTTGTTCCGGCCCCAGCCGATGACCGACCCGTCAGCCTTCAAGGCGAGTGAGAACTCGGGCCCGGTGGAGATCGCGATCACGCCGCTCTGGGCCGCAGTCGGCACGGTCGTCTCGCCGAAGTTGTCGTTGCCCCACGCGATCACCCCGCCGTCCTTCAACGCCAACGAGTGCTCGAAGCCGGCCGCCACCGCGGTCACGCCCGACTGCACGGTGGGTGGCGGCGTCGACTCGCCCCAGAGATTGCTGCCCCAGCCGATCACCGCGCCGTCCTTGACGGCGAGCGAATGAGCCGGCGAGGCCGCGATCGCCGTGACGCCGGATTGCGCCGCCTCCGGCACGGTGCTCTGTCCGTAGAAGTCATCGCCCCAGGCGACCACCGCACCGTCGGACCGCAAGGCCAACGCGTGGACGTCGCCCGCGGCAACCGCGACCACGCCGGATTGCGCCGCCGCAGGCACGTCGAGCTGGCCGGACTCGTTGTTCCCCCACGCGATGACCGAACCCGCGGACGTGACCGCGAGGGCGAAGGCGCGGGGCGCCTCATCGCTCGCGTCGGCGGCGACGATGCCCGATGCAGCTGCGGGCGGCACGGCGGGCGCGCTCTCGCCCCACGCGATGACGCCCTGAGTCGCGGGGGCCGCCTGCGCGGCCTCGAGCCCGGTTCCGGCGATCGCGATCGCCGCAGCCGTCACGCCGGCGGCGACGAGCGCTCTGCCACGTCGGCGCGCACGGAGCGGTGGTCGTGAGGGGTGGTGCGCGCCGACGGGTGTCGGAGCAGGGATGGACGGTGTGTTCCACATGGCAGACTCCTTCGTCATGAGGTGGGTTCCTCTCTCGACCCCCTCGCACGAACCGCCGCATCCGATACGGCTTCTTACTCCCATATTCAGGTGACCGCAATACTGAGGTTCCCTCATTTGGGACATGATGTCGCGCGCAGCATTCCCGCGTCCGAACCGGTGCGCGGCACGCTGCTCGGTAGGCTCGTGTGGTGACCGCACGACCCGCGACCGCCGTCGCACTGCTCCTCCTCGGCGGCCTGCTGCTCACCGCCTGTGTCGCATCCGGCCAGCCGAGCGCGAGCCCGCCCGCCACCCCGAGCAGAACGGCCTCGACACCATCGAGCGCACCGGCGAGCCCGCCGCCCGGCGAATCCGTCGCGCCCACCGCCGACCCGCCCGTCGAGCCCGAGCCGGTCACCTGCGACACCATCCTCACGCCGGCGGCGCTCGCGGCCCTCGCCGACGCCGGCCTCGAGCTGCGCCCTGACCAGGACGCGGGCTACCCGCTCGTCCAGCAGCTCGCCGCCGCCGGCGGGACCGCCTGCCTCTGGGCGAAAGCGCAGTCCGACGTGCACCTCGTCGCGGCGCAGATCCCGGTCGCACCAGGGGAGCAGGACGCCTGGGCGCGCGTCCTCGGCGAGAACGGATACACGCGAACGGACGATCCGGTCGCCGGCGCGTTCGTCGGGCCGATCGAGCCCGGCACGGGCCTCAGCCCCGTGGTCGTCCTCGAACCCGCCCGCATGAGCTTCGTGAGCGCGCCGACGCTCGTCACCGACCTCGCACCCGCCCCCTAACCAACGCCCGCTGAACGACACCCGGCCTTCCGGCACGCGCGACGGCGGGCTAACCTGCCTGCCATGCGGGTCGTCACCTGGAACGTGCTGTGGCGTTTCGAGCCAGACTGGAGAGCTCGCGAGCGAGGCATCCTCACGACGCTCGAACGCCTCTCGCCCGACCTCGTCGGGCTGCAGGAATGCTGGGCGACGGACACCGACACGCAAGCGCACCTGATCGCGAGGCATCTCGATCTGTACGCGGCGTACGCCGGCCCCTCGCTGCCGCCCGAGCCCGACCCGCCGGAGCACCCCGAACAGGCCGGCGTCCGCATGGGCGTGGGCCTCGTCAGCCGGTGGCCGATCCGCGTCGTCGCGCACCACGCCCTTCCCGTCAGCCACCGGCAGATCGCGCCAATGGCGCTCGAGGTCGAGCTGGCCGCACCCCGCGGGCCGGTGCGCGTGCTCGTCGCCGCCGTCGAATGGGAGCCCGAGTACGCCGACGACCACCTCGCGCAGACGACCGCGCTCGCCCATCTCCTCGAGACGGCGACCCCCTCCGCGCCCGCCCTGCTGCTCGCCGACCTCAATTGCGACCCCGGGCAGGCGGAGTTCGCCCCGCTCGCGGGCGTCGCCGACGACACGTGGTCGGTCGGCGGCGGAGCCGCCGACGCGGTCACCCTGAGTTCGACGGTACCGTTCGCGCCGCTCGAGGCCACGAAGGAGATGGACCGCCGCATCGACCACGTGCTCGCCGCCCCGCGCGGCGTCGTCGACGTCGCCGCCGTCCGTATCATCGCCGAGCCGGTCGGCGGGCAGTACCCCTCCGACCACTTCCCCGTCGTGGTCGAACTCGA